>Ga0256842_1001650_pt1 | contig 17472 bp, 15 predicted proteins | sample 4559240metaG_FD_185973 | JGI IMG/M metagenome (GOLD analysis project Ga0256842, IMG submission 185973) | Hydrothermal vent microbial communities from Guaymas Basin, Mexico - 4559-240 | ecosystem: Environmental > Aquatic > Marine > Hydrothermal vents | place: Mexico: Guaymas Basin | collected...
AAGCAATTTGGATTGAGTTTAATGGCTAACTTTAGTCAACGCAAATACAATCAGCTTCAGCAATTAGGTTCCACAATACGCCACCCAATGAATGTAATACTACTTATAGTATTTGTTTTTGCAACGGCATTATTTTTAAGCATTATATCTTTCCCTTACATAAATAGGCAAATATATACTGTCAATAGTTTAATCCTACAAAACAGCTTTATAATAAGTGGCCTTTTAATTACATCTTTAAGTTTAGCCCAAATTTTTAAATATTTATTTCAAATAAACGATCTTATATCTACCTATTATTCAAGCATTATACAATCATATAATATTATTGCTGTAGGCATTACTATTGGTATATGGTTTATTATTTTTTCGGGACAAGAAGTTGGTGTAATTATGATATTAGTAATTATGATATTACTTTATACTTTACGATTCTATAATCTACTGATAAACATGAGGATTAAAAATAAATATAGTTTGTTACATTATATTATTTATCTTTGCACCATTGAAATTATACCTCTAATAATAGCCACAAAGCTATATTTCATAATGGTTTTAGAGATGTGATAAAATTGGATTTTCATTAAATTTTATATTTTTTGGTTATTCTGATTAAATAAATATATAGTAAATAATTAAAAATAAATAGTTTTGAAGATAAAAAGTATCCTTGTTTCACAACCGAAGCCAGCCGATTTAGAAAAATCTCCGTACACAAAACTAGCCGATAAGCATAAGCTTACTGTTGATTACTTTAAGTTTATTAAGATTGAAGGAATTCCATCAAAAGATTTCAGAAAAGCACGTACTAATGTTGCTGATTATTCAGCAGTTATTTTCACTTCACGCCAGGCAGTAGATCATTTTTTCAGAATAGCAAAAGAGCTAAGAATAGAAGTTGCTGAAGACTTAAAATATTTCTGCATGTCGGAATCAACGGCTTATTATTTACAAAATTATGTACAGTTTCGTAAAAGAAGAATATTCCATGGCGAGCGTACATTCCATGACCTAATGACAATCATAAAGAAGCATCCGGATGAAAATTATTTATTCCCATGCTCCGAAACTCATAAGCAAGACCTTCCTGATGCATTAACAAAAGAAGGAATTACATATACTAAAGCCGTTATATACAAAACAGCAGCTTGCGATCTTTCTAAAATTGCTGTAAAAGAGTATGATATGCTTGTATTCTTTAGCCCATCAGGAATAAAATCATTAATGAAAAATTTCCCTGATTACGAACAAGGAGAGCAAATAATAGCAACTTTTGGTAAAACTACCACTGCTACTGCTAAAGATTTTGGTCTTAAAGTAAAAATAGAAGCTCCAACACCAAAGGCGCCATCAATGTCTATGGCTATTGAGAACTATGTAAAGGAATCAAACAAAAGAAAACGTTAGATATTTTTTAACAGAATATACACAGCCATCTTATGTATTACGTAAGGTGGTTTTTTAATATATAATAGTACTTGTGTATAAAGATAATTTGTAATTTTGCCCACGTTATGCAAATAGAAGTTTTAAAATCGAAAATTCATAAAGTTAAAGTCACTCAAGCCGACTTAAACTATATAGGTAGCATCACCATCGACCAAGATTTGATGGATGCTGTAGATATTATTGAAAACGAACGCGTCCATATTTATAATATAACCAATGGCGAACGCTTTGACACTTACGTTATTAAAGGCGAAAGAGGAGGTGGTATTATTGGTGTAAATGGAGCAGCAGCTCGTAAAGTACAGGTTAATGATTTATTAATAATCGTTTCGTATGCCCGTATGGATTTTGAAGAAGCTCGCTCTCATCAGCCAGCAATAATTTTCCCTACTGACGATAATAAACCAGCCTAGTATTTTGAAAAAGAGAATAATTTCTGCCCTAAAATTAGTAATTGCTTTTGGTATAGGTATCGGTATTATTTATCTATCACTTAAAGACCTAACACCGCACGCAAAGGAAGATATTATTGCTAGCTTTAAGCAAGCGGACTATAGATGGGTAGCTTTTTCGCTTATGTTTGGAATATTAAGTCACCTAATTCGTGCACAAAGATGGAAAATGCTTTTGCAGCCTATGGGTTACGATCCTTCACTTAAAAATAGTTTCTTAGCTGTAATGATTGGATATTTTGCAAACCTTGGTATTCCTAGGTCTGGCGAAGTAGCCCGATGCACCATTCTTTATAAGGAAGACAAAATACCTGTTGATAAAAGCTTTGGTACCGTTATTATAGAGCGATCCATAGATATGATTATCTTCTTTTCATTGTTTCTATTAACTTTTTTAGTACAATTTGCAAGAATTAATGAATATGTAAATAGCTCGATTTTTCCTGCTTTAGAAAGTAAATTTGGCTTTATAAACGCCGATATGTTTTTTGCTCAAATTGTGGGAACATTAATCGCAATTACTCTTTTTATATATTTAGTTTTCTGGAAAAAAATAAAAGAATCTTCTTTTTTCATTAAGGTCTTAAAACTATTCAGTGGTATTTGGGAAGGACTAAAATCAATAGTAAATATAAAAAAACCACTTCTATTTATTATCTATTCTCTTCTTATTTGGCTAAACTATTACTTAATGATTCATGTGGGTTTACAAGCAATACCACAAACTAGTGGTTTGGGATTTGGTGCCGCGCTTTCGGTATTAGTATTAGGCTCTATTGGAATAATGCTAACTCCTGGTGGAATTGGTCTATATCCTGTAATTGTAGCTCAAACTTTGGTTCTTTACGGTATATCAGCAGATTCGGGATATGGTGATGCAATAGGCTGGCTTACTTGGAGTTCGCAAACACTAATGATTATTGTACTGGGTTTAATATCGGTATTATTGATTAGTTTGAATAAGAAAAAACCTACGAAAGAAACAAGTTAAAATTTAATTATATGAGCAATTATTCATCAATAAAAGCAAAGATTGTAGACAATGAATCTCTTATGTCATTAATCAATACTTGGAAATCTAATGGTGAGAAAATTGTTTTTACTAATGGCTGTTTCGATATTATTCATCAAGGACATATCGATTATCTTGCCAAGGCATCAGACCTTGGTAGCAAATTAATAATTGGAGTAAATACTGACCGCTCAGTAAGGGCTATTAAAGGAAAACACCGACCTATTCAAGATGAATATTCACGACTAATGATTTTGGCAGCAATGCAATTTGTTGATGCACTTATTCTTTTTGATGAAGATACTCCAATAGATTTAATTACTAAGATTGTGCCAAATGTATTGGTAAAAGGCAGCGACTATAAAGCCGAAAATATTGTGGGTTATAAAGTAGTTACTGAGAATGGAGGCCGAGTAGAGACTTTGGATTTCCTTGAGGGTTACTCCACCTCTGGCATAGAAAATAAAATTATTCTTTCTAATACCAAATAAACGGCTTAAAAAGAATAACCTTATCTATTCTGAAATTTTAATTATTCTTTAAAGTTCCATTTTTCTTCATACGGTAAATTGTTGATTTACCTATACTTAGCTTTTTAGAAACCATTGTTATATTTCCATCAAATTTCTTTAAATAACTACTAATAATTCTTGCGTTATATTCCTCTAAAGTCATTTCGCCGTTAAGAATATCGCTTAGTTGATTAGTACTATTAAAAGATATATCTTTTCCTTCTATAATATTTCCATCTGCTAATACAGCGGCTAATTCTATTACAGCTTTCATCTCGCGTACATTTCCAGGAAAAGGATAATCCATAATTTTATTTTGAGCTTCTTTTGATAAAGAAAGATTTGGAATATCATTCTCTTTATAAAATTCAGTAATAAAATATTTAGCTAACACCATTTTATCATTTCCTCTATCTCGCAATGGTGGAAGCTCAATGGGTAAGCCTAATAATCTATAATACAAATCTTCTCTAAAATTTCCATTTCTTACCTCCTCAAGTAAGTTTCTATGGGTAGCAATAACAATTCTTGTGTTTATTTTTATCACCTCATTTCCACCTACTCTATTTAATTCTCTTTCTTGCACAACACGCAATAATTTTGCTTGCATAGAAAGGCTCATCTCACCAATTTCATCAAGAAATAGAGTTCCACCCTCAGCAAGCTCAAACTTTCCAATTCTGCGCTTATCAGCACCCGTAAAAGAACCTTTTTCGTGGCCAAACATCTCACTCTCTATTAAATCCTCAGGAATAGCTGAAACATTAACAACAACAAAAGGCTTTTTCGAACTTTTTGAATTATAATGTATTGCTTTGGCAACAAGCTCTTTTCCCGTTCCTGTTTCCCCAGATATTGAAACAATAATATTTGTTTTTATTGCTTTCTCCATTTTAGAAAACACTCTTTTCATAGCACTACTAGTACCTATTATACCTTTAGAAAAAGTATACTTCTGCCCAATCTCTTCACGCAAAATCTCTACTTCTTGCTTAAGGCTATTCTTTTCTCGAGCATTTTTAACAGTGTTCCATAATCTATTTTTAGCACCATCATCTTTAACAATATAATCATAGGCACCATCTTTAAGTAATTCTACAGCTGTAGAAATATCATTCTGACCAGAAATTATTATTACAGGAATATCAGAGTTATATTCTTGAATCATCTTTAGGGCAGCACTTCCAGACATATCTGGCAAAGAGTAATCAAGGGTAATTAAATTAGGAGATTTATGAAGATTCTTTAAACATGATCGCATATTCTCATATACTTCTATTTCATAATCTGGATTTTGAGATAAATGATAGCTAATTACTTTTGCATAAATAGGATCATCTTCTACAACAAATATTTTACATGTATTCATTAATTTTCCTCTTAGTTTGAAATTCAGTGTAATACTTTGCAAATATAATCATAATTCTTGATTTGAAACATATGATTTATTTTGAGAAATATTTAACAGTGCAGAGACACCTTTATCTATTATATATTAGGCTGTTATAAGATAGTGGCACGAATTTTTCGCTATACAACGCTAAATTTAATACATGAATCCTTTTATTTTCATTATCGATGATGACAAGATTTTTGCAGAATCTCTTAAGCGAAAGCTATTAGTTAGAGGTTTTAGCAATATTAAAGTATGTCATACCGCTGATTGCTTCATTAACAATCTAGATATTACTCCTGAATTAGTTTTTCTTGACTATCAGATTGGGGACTCAAGTGGTATGGATATATTACAAAAAGTTAAATCAATTATACCTTCAAATAATATTATTATGGTTTCGTCAGTTGAAAGTATAAATATTATAGACCAGGCCAAATCTTTTGGTATTAAAAATTATATTATCAAGGGAAATAGAAACATGAATACCCAAATTGATGACGCCATATCTGAATTATTCATAAAAACATCAAACTAAATCCAAATACATTCATTTTAATATATTAATTTACTAATAGGTTATATTCTATAATTAAATATCTTTGTACAAATAAATAAATAAAAGATTTTATGAAGATATTGGTAACTGGTGGTCTTGGATATATTGGATCCCACACCGTAGTTGAATTACAAAGTGCTGGATTTGATGTTGTTATTATAGATAACTTATCTAATTCAAAAATAGAAGTCCTTGACAAAATCACTCAGATTACTGGCATAAAACCCGGATATTTCAACTTTGATTTATCTAATAAAACTGCTTGCGAAGAATTCTTTTCAAATAACAATAATATTGATGGTATAATACATTTTGCTGCCTATAAAGCTGTTGGCGAATCTGTAAATAAGCCTCTTATGTATTATAGAAATAACTTAGAATCACTAATGAATATTATGGATAATATGAATATTCATAATATTGCGAATTTGGTATTCTCTAGCTCATGTACTGTTTATGGCCAGCCTGATGTGCTACCTGTAACAGAGCAAGCACCACGCAAACAAGCAGAATCGCCTTATGGCAATACCAAGAAAATGGCCGAAGATATAATTCAAGATACCGTATATTCTTCTGATTTAAAAGCTATTGCCCTCCGATACTTCAACCCTGTAGGAGCGCATCCAACAGCACTTATTGGCGAATTGCCACTTGGTGTGCCCAACAACCTAATGCCATTTATTACACAAACTGCAGCAGGAATACGTGAGCAGTTAAGCGTGTTTGGTGAAGACTACGATACTGCAGATGGAACTGCAATTCGCGATTATATTCATGTGGTAGATTTAGCAAAAGCTCATATTATTGCCGTAAAACGATTGGTGGAAAAGAATAATAAGCTTGATTATGAGATTTTTAATATTGGTACAGGAAACGGATACTCTGTATTAGAGGTTGTGAAATCTTTTGAAAGAGTTACTAATACCAAATTGAATTATAAGATTGTAGGCCGCCGTGAAGGAGATATTGAAAAGGTATGGGCAAATACAGACTTTGCAAATAATGAACTCGGATGGAAGGCCGAAAAAGATATTGACGAAATGACCGCAAGTGCGTGGAAATTTCAATTAGCATTAAAATAATCACTAAAAAAATACATGGAAATGAAAACTATTTTAATAACAGGAGGTGCAGGATTTATTGGTTCACATCTTATTCGACTTTTTGTAAATAAATACCCTGATTATAAAATTGTAAATCTTGATAAGCTTACTTATGCAGGAAACCTTGCAAATTTGAAAGATGTTGAGAATGCTCCAAATTACGAATTTGTAAAAGCTGATATTGTTGATGCTGAACAACTTTTTGAGGTTTTTGATAAATATCAGCCTGATGCTGTAATTCACTTAGCTGCTGAATCTCATGTAGATAGAAGTATTGCAAATCCTAATGAATTTATATTTACAAATATAGTTGGAACAGCTAATTTGCTAAATGCTGCTCGCAAACTTTGGGGCGAAAATACTGATGGCAAGCGTTTTTATCACGTAAGTACTGATGAGGTTTATGGTTCACTTGGCGAAACCGGTTTTTTCTTAGAGGATACTGCTTACGACCCACGTAGCCCCTACTCTGCATCAAAAGCTAGTAGCGATCATTTAGTGCGTGCTTATGCTCATACTTTTAAACTTCCTATAGTAGTTTCTAACTGCTCCAATAATTACGGATCATACCAATTTCCAGAGAAACTTATTCCATTATTTATAAATAATATCCGCAATAAAAAGGCTTTACCTGTTTATGGTAAAGGTGAGAATATCCGCGATTGGCTATGGGTAGAAGACCACGCAAGAGCAATTGATGTGATTTTTCACGAAGGAAGAAACCTTGAAACTTACAATATTGGTGGACATAACGAATGGACAAATATTGATCTTATAAAGTTGATGTGCAAGGTAATGGACCGTAAACTTGGTCGTGCTGAAGGTGATAGCGAAAAGCTTATTACCTATGTAAAAGACCGTGCTGGCCACGATATGCGTTATGCTATTGACTCTACAAAACTTCAAAAAGAACTTGGATGGGTTCCTTCGCTACAATTTGAAGAGGGAATTGAGAAAACCATTGATTGGTATCTTGAAAATGAAGCTTGGATGGAAAACATTACTTCTGGTGATTACGAGAAGTATTACGAACAACAATACAAAGAGCGTTAATAGGTCTTTGCTATAGAACGTAAATTATTGCCTAATTTTTGGACATTATTTTACAAATACTTAAATTCAAAACCGTAACAAATAATTATGAGCTATTGCAATAATTTATTTTCATATAATCGTTGGGAAACTAGAGAGGTAACTATCGGAAAGCTGAAACTAGGTGGAAATAATCCCATCAGGCTTCAAAGTATGTCGAGTTGCCGACCTATGGATACTGAGGCAAATGTGGAGCAGGCAGCACGTATTATTGATGCCGGTGGCGAGTTAGTTCGCTTTACCGCTCCTGGTGTTAAAGATGCTGCAAACCTAGAGCTCATAAGCAAAGGCATACGTAATAAAGGCTACGACACCGCATTGGTAGCTGATATTCATTATAAGCCCGATGCAGCTCTTGTAGCAGCCGACATTGTGGAGAAAGTACGTATTAACCCAGGAAATTATGCTGAGCTACATAAAAGTAAGATAAATTATTCCAAAGAAGAATATCAGGAATCATTAGATCATATAGAAAGCAAATTTATTGTGCTTATCGAAAAATGTAAAGCTAATAAAGTGGCGCTACGTATAGGGTCAAATCATGGTTCACTTTCGCAACGAATAATGGATCAACATGGTGATACTGCCCAGGGAATGGTTGAGGCAGCAATGGAATATCTCAGAATTGCCATAAAACACAACTTTCATGAGATTGTTATTTCCATGAAAGCGAGCAATATACTAGTAATGGTGCAAGCCTACCGTTTGCTTTCTGTAAAAATGCGTGAGGAAAATATGAATTTCCCATTGCACCTTGGTGTTACAGAAGCTGGTGATGGCGAGGATGGTAGAATAAAATCTGCAGCAGGTATTGGTGCTCTTTTGGAAGACGGGCTTGGCGATACAATACGAGTTTCGCTAACTGAAGACCCTGAGCTTGAAATTCCTGTGGGCAAAATGATTGCCGATAGGTATAAAAATAAATCATGGAAATCAGAATCAGATTCCATTGATCTTCCTTATAATCCTTTGGAGTCAAAAAGACGTGAAAGTCGTGAAATAAGTGAGATTGGTGGAGATTCAGAAATTGTGGTTCTTCCTTTTGATTATACCATTGATATGTGTGGCGAGAGCTTTATTTCTGATGCCGACGAGGTGTTTGTTTATAAAGAAGATTCTGATTTAGAAGATATAGCTTATGCAAAACTAGCAGAATATTTGGAGCATGATATTAACCCCTTGAATTGGTTTGTAGAACTAAGTTATGAGGATTTTGAAAACGATGATTTCTTATCAATAAATAGGGAATCAAATGTGGTTATTGTTCTTTCTGACGATAGCGAAAATAACGTGCATAGGTATAGGGAAATGTTTGTTAAGCTTATGAATGAAGGTATTGATTTACCAGTTATTATAAAGCATAAATACAGTTTCAATACCGAAGAGGAATTACAAATACATGCCGCCATTGATTTTGGAGCATTATTAGTTGATGGCCTTGGTGATGGTATCTGGATTGAGAATGACGGCAATATTTCGCAAGATAGAATTAACGAAATATCACTAGGAATACTACAAGCAACAAGGAGTAGAATTACAAAAACTGACTTTATCTCCTGCCCTAGTTGTGGACGTACTTTATACAATATACAGGAAGCAACAGCGATAATTAAAAGTCGCACATCGCATCTAAAGGGATTGAAAATAGCTATTATGGGCTGTATTGTTAATGGCCCTGGTGAAATGGCTGATGCTGACTATGGTTATGTTGGCTCTGGTCCCAATAATATCAACCTTTATAAAGGAAAAAAAGTAATTGCCAAAGGAATTCCACAAACCCAAGCCGTGGAAGCTCTTATTGATTTGATTAAAGAAAATGGCGATTGGGAGGAAGAATGATGAATTAGGAATTAAGAATTAGGAGTGAAGTTAATTTTACTATAATTAACTTCACTCCTAATCTTTCACTATTCTCCCTTCACTATTATTAATTACACCATTTAGGGGTTTCAAATTCGGCATTATACATATAATTGGCAATTTTTGTAACATCTTCTTTTGAGTAAGGCATTTTTGCCATCACACCATACTTTTTTAAAGCGCCATACATCTTAGCCTTATCTTCGTTAAGCTTTATACCAAATTAATACCAAATTGGTATTATATTCTATTGACAGAATTAAACATAATCCATAAATCTATAACTACCTGTTAACATAGTAGATAACCTTTATCTTTAAAGCTGTATTTAATCATCAAAATTATATATTATTTATCCGTTAGTCGCTTTATTATTATAAGTATTTTTGTTTTCATAAAATAATGAACTCCAACTTTAGTCACAGAAACTAAGTTACTATTATCACACATAAATAAAAGAAACATGAAAAAGTATTTCTTTATATTAATTCTAGCCATATTCTCCTTACCTAGCTTTGCGCAATTCGAAATTAAAACAGATGCTCTAGGCATAATTTACAAAAACTATGGCTTAGGTTATGAGATAATATTAAACGAAAATGTCTCTGTGAGTTTATATTCAAAAATAATTTTTGATAATTTTGTTTTACAGGAAACGCGTGGTTTAAAATACACTGAGCATGATTTTATTTCCATTAAAAGTATGGCCGAATTTAAATATTTTTTCAACCCTAAAATTGGGGGCGATGGTGCATTTATTGGCGGTTATATGCTATATAAAGCGGAGGAATTCAGTGATTTAGTATACAAAAATCCTATAAATGGAAGACCCTATAATTACAGAATGGATTACGAAGGTCACGGACTTGGTTTTATTACTGGTTATAAACATTTTACTGAATCAAGGTTTTACTTAGAGGGTCTTGTTGGTATTGGTAGAATTACACCTTTCCATATAACAAATGCAGGAGCTGGGGCTTATCTTGGAGAAAATTATTTTTATGAAAATAATTATATTTCTCTTTGGGATATTAGACTAGAGCTTTGTATTGGATTCCGAATTGGTAAAATGAATAGAGAATAATTATGAAAATCGCTTACTTCACATACTTACTATTTAAAGCCCAGTTATGCATAATTTGGTATATAAATGCATTTTCTAAGAATGAAGATTGGAACGCATTTTCTTTTATTTAACGTCCCAAATTCCCTCAGCTTTTTTCGTATTTTAGCCTTATGAATGACAATTACTCTAAGCTAATTTCAAAAATCGAGGTATTTATACGTAAATACTATAAAAATCAGCTAATTAAAGGCGGTATACTTAGTATCTCTCTTATAATTAGTTTTTTTTTGCTAGTAGTTAGTTTAGAGCATCTAGTACATTTTGGGATATTTGTTCGCCGTATAATTTTCTACCTATACATTTCCACAGCTTTAGCAATAATTATTCACTATATAATAAGACCTATTGCCGGCATTATCCGTATCGGAAAACGCCTTTCGAAAGAAGAAGCTGCTAGAATAATTGGCTCTCATTTTCCCCAAATAAAAGATAAATTACTCAATACCTTACAATTGCAATCTGCAATTAAAATAGGGGAGGATAATAGCATAATAGAAGCAGCAATTGAGCAAAAAGCTGAGCAATTAAGCCCTATTCCTTTTCAAACAGCTATTAATTTTTCGGTAAACAAAAAGTATAATAAATACATAATTCCTCCTATTGTAATTTTACTATTTATATATATAATCTCTCCAAAATTTATTTTAGAACCCACCGAAAGAATAATTTATCATAATACCGAATTTATTGAAAAAGCACCCTTCGAATTCAATATCCTTAATAAAGAGCTTATCTGCTTACAAGGCGACGACTATCTATTGAACGTAAATATTGAAGGCGAAATAATTCCTGATGAGGTATTTATTGTTATCGATAATTACCCTTTTAAGATTAACAAAACTACAAATATTGAGTTTTCGTACCTATTCAAAAAGCTTAATTCTAGCAAATCTTTCTATTTTAAATCAGGGAAATTTAGTTCGCCAACATATAGTATTGAGGTAAAACCTAGCCCTAAGATTGTATCATTTTCCTTAAAGGTAGATTATCCTAAATACCTACATCGCAAAAGTGATATCATAAAAAATGCTGGAGATATTACCATTCCCGAAGGCACATATATTCAATGGACTTTCAATACCAAGGATATTACTTTGCTAAATATAATTCTCCCAAAATTTACCTATTTACTTGAGCCTAAGCAAAATACTGTAGAATCTAAGGCTATTAAATTTACCGAAAATTTTAGATATTCGCTACATGCCGAAAACGAATTTACCAAAAACAGCGACACTCTACACTACTTTGTAGAGGTGATAAAGGATCAGTATCCTCGCATAAAAGTAAATAGCTTGAACGATTCGCTTGATGATAAAGTTATTTATTTCAGAGGAAATATTAGTGATGATTATGGCTTTAGTTCTCTAAAATTTAAATGGAAATCCATTAATGAAACTAGTGGTGAATATTCTTCAAAAAAAATAAGCTTACAGAATAAATCCAATAAGCAATCTTTCTATTATTATATAAATATTGACAGCCTTGGTATTGCTGCTGGCGAAACCATTAACTACTATTTTGAAGTAAGGGATAATGATGGTATAAATGGAGCAAAATCAGCGAAAAGTACTATACAATCTATTCATAAAAAGAGTTTTAAAGAGATTGATAGCCTCAGAAATATTAATAATGATGAGCTAAAACAAAAGATGGAAGAAAGCATTGAACATGCTTATGAAATCAATAAAAAAGTTGAAAAACTTAAGAAGGAATTAGTAGATAAAAAGACCCTCGATTGGAAAGATAAAAAGCAGCTAAAGGAACTCCTAAATGAGTACGAAAAGATGCTCAATAATATGGAGGAGATAAAAAAGCAGCAAGAAAAAACCAAGAATCAGAATAAGGAACTCACAAAAGAAGATGAGCGCCTTTTGGAAAAGCAAAAGCAATTGCAGAAGCTATTCGAAAAATTATTGACTCCCGAAATGAAGGAGATGATGAATGAAATGCAAAAGATGATGCAGGAGGAAATGAAGAAAGAGGATGCTCAAAAAATGCTTGAAAAAATTGAGATGGACAATAAAGATCTTGAAAAACAGCTTGATAGGGATTTGGAGATTTTTAAGCAGATGGAATTTGACCAAAAGCTACAAGAGGCTATCAATAAGCTTGATAGCGTCCAAAAGCAGCAAGAGGATTTAAGCAATAAACTTGAAAATAAAGAAATATCTACCGACGAAGCCGAGAAAAAACAAAAGGAACTTAACTCCGAATTCAAAGAGTTTGAGAAAAAGCTTGAGGACGCAAAAAAGGCAAATATAGATTTGGAGAAGCCCAATGAGATGGAGGATTTTGAAAAGGAAAAAAGCGATATCAAGCAAAAGATGGAAGAAAGCTCTAAGAAATTAGATGATGGTAAAAAGAAATCAGCCTCTAAAATTCAGAAAAGCGCTTCGGAATCCATGAAAAGTCTTTCTGAAAAACTGCAACAAATGCAGTCTGAAATGGAATCGGAATCCAATGCCGAAAACATGGAAGATTTGCGCGATATATTAAGTAATCTTATTGAGGTGTCTTTTGCTCAGGAAAACCTGATGAATAAAACTCAACAAACATCACATACCGATCCCAATTATCCCAAACTTATTAGCGAACAGAAGAAAATCCGTAATGATTTTAAAATGATAGAGGACAGCCTATTAGCACTAAGCAAGCGTCAGCCAAATATATCGCCAATGGTGACCAAGGAGCTTAGTGATATCAACAGAAATATGAATACCACATTGGATTTACTACTCGACTTAAACACTATAGGTTATACTGGTAGAAATAAGAAAAAATCGGCAATTGGTAAGCAGCAACAAATTATGACTTCTGTAAATAATCTTGCTCTAATGCTATCAGAAAGTTTGGAGCAGATGCAAAAGCAACAGCAAAAGTCGGGGAGTGGTAAATGCAAAAAGCCTAAGCCTGGTCAAAAAGGTGGCAATATGAAAAGTATACGTCAAATGCAGCAAGCATTAAATAAGCAGATGAAACGCATGCAGCAAAAGATGAAAGAAGGAAAAGGACCTAAAGGCAAGAAAAAAGGTAAGAAAAAAGGCGGGCAAAACGGCGAAAAGATGAGCGAAGAAATGGCCCGCATGGCCGCTCAGCAAGAACTTATAAGAAAGAAGCTGCAAGCACAGCAAAATGCTCTTAAAAAAGCTGGTAGGGGCGAAGAGGCCAAAGGATTGAATAAAACCGTGAAAGATATGGAGCAAAACGAAACCGATCTTGTAAATAGTCTTATTTTAAGAGAAAGCATGATGCGACAGCAAGAGATAGTAACGCGCTTATTGGAGGCAGAAAAGGCAGAAAGAGAACAAAAACAGGAAGAAACTCGTGAGGCAACCGAGGGGCAGGACAAAAAGAGTAAAAATCCTCCTGAAATTGAGGAATTTATTGAGCAGCAGAAAAAAGAATCGGAATTATTGAAAACTATTCCGCCAAACTTGAAACCTTTTTACAAAAACAAAGTAAACAGATACTTTGAAGAGGTTAATAAAATCAAGTAATTAGAAGACGTTAGATTAAAACATTTATTAATGAATAATATACAGCAAGTTAAGGTAAAATCTCAAGAAAACGAGATTCATAAAGTATTACAATTTATTGAGCAAATTTGTGATGAAAACAATATTTACAATAGTTATTATGCAAATGTTGTAACCACTATTACCGAGGCTTTTAATAACGCTATTGAACACGGAAATAATTTTGATTCAAATAAATATGTTACCGTTAGCTTTCAAGCAAAAAATGATGGATTAACATTTTGTATAGAGGATCAAGGCAATGGATTCAATCCTACAAAAGTTAGTAATCCAACAGACTCTAATTATGAAGGTGAATCCGGAAGAGGTTTATTCTTAATGGGCTTATTAAGCGATAAAATGATTTTTGAAAATAATGGATCAAAAGTATGTTTCAAATTCTTAATTTCGAATATGAATAAAGACGTTTACGACCAACGTAAAGATAGACTTCAAGCATTTTTAGGTCAAAATATTCATACCAAAATAACAAATTAAGAAATGTCGACAATCAATTTCTTTCTTGAGGATACAAATTACAAAATCCGTAAAAAAACTCTTATTCGTAAATGGGTTTTAGCTACCATTAAAGCCGAAAAAGAATCCTTGGATACTCTTAACCTTATTCTTACCTCCGACAATTACCTCCATCAATTAAATATAGAACATCTTAACCACGATACTTTAACGGATATCATAACCTTCGAATATAGCGAAGAGGGTGAGCCAATTACCAGCGATATATTCATTAGTATTGATAGAGTTAAGGAAAATGCCAAAAAATTTAAACAACGTCAGTTGGACGAATTTCACCGTATTATAATTCATGGAACATTGCATCTATTGGGCTATAAAGACAAAAACAAAGCCGATAAAGAACTTATGACTACAAAAGAAGATTATTATCTATCTTTGCGCCCTGAAGATTTATTAAAATATTAGTTCTTAAATAAAATTATACTTTTTCTATAATTAGTTGTATTTCAGTATTTTAATATATATTTGAAATATTTCCTTATTTCTATAATATTTCCATAAATCTATATAAATTTTAATTTAATACACTGTGTTTCAGTTTTATATAAAATCTGTTCCACGTGAAACATATACTTATTCTATGTTCGAAGAATATGACGTTATTATAGTAGGAGGAGGGCACGCTGGAAGCGAGGCCGCTGCTGCTGCTGCAAATATGGGTGCAAAAACTTTGCTAATTACCATGAATAGACATTCAGTAGCAGCAATGTCGTGCAATCCAGCAATGGGCGGAATAGCCAAAGGTCAGATTGTACGCGAGATTGATGCACTTGGTGGAATGAGTGGTATTATCACTGATCGTACCATGATTCAATTTCGTATGCTCAACAAAAGTAAAGGCCCAGCTATGTGGAGCCCAAGAGCACAAAGCGACAAAAAACTATTCTCAACAGAATGGCTTCATGAACTAGAAAAATTAGAAAACCTAGATTTCTGGGAAGATACAGTATCTGACATCCTTGTTGAAGACAATAAAGTAGTGGGTGTAAAAACCATGCTTGATATTGAGATTAAATCTAAGACAGTAATACTAACAAATGGAACTTTCCTTAATGGTACTATTCATATTGGAGAAAAGAGTTTTGGTGGTGGTAGAATAGGGGAGAAGTCTTCAAAAGGATTAACAGAAAATTTGGTTGCTTTGGGTTTTGAAAGCGATAGAATGAAAACTGGAACTCCTGTTCGTGTTGATGCACGAACTGTAGATTTTTCGGTAATGACTGAGCAAAAAGGAGATGAAAATCCTGGAAAGTTTTCGTTTACTGATACCAAGCAATTAACAAATCAGCAGAGCTGTCACTTAACATATACATCACTTAAGGTACATGATATATTAAGAACAGGTTTCGAATTTTCTCCAATGTTTGTAGGAAGAATTCAAGGCGTAGGGCCTCGATACTGCCCAAGTATAGAAGATAAGATTGAAAGATTCTCTGATAAAGATAGACACCAACTATTTGTTGAGCCCGAAGGATGGAATAGTAATGAGATTTATGTAAACGGATTTTCATCATCACTACCAGAAGATATACAATTAAAAGCTCTTAGAGAAATTATAGGCTTTGAAAAAGCAAAGATATTTAGACCTGGTTATGCCATAGAATATGACTTTTTTCAACCTACACAATTAAAAAATACTTTGGAAACAAAGCTTATTGAAAACCTATACTTTGCTGGTCAAATAAATGGTACAACAGGCTATGAGGAAGCTGGAGCGCAAGGTTTAATCGCTTCCATAAATGCAGTACTCAAAATCAATAATAAAAAACCTTTTATACTAAAACGTTCTGAAGCTTATATAGGAGTTCTTGTTGATGACCTTATTACTAAAGGTACTGAAGAGCCTTATCGTATGTTTACTTCTAGAGCTGAATATCGTACATTATTACGCCAAGGAAATGCAGATTTAAGATTAACTCCTCTATCAAATAAAATTGGTTTAGCTTCTGACGAAAGACTCAAAAGAGTTATTTATAAGAAAGAAAAGATTAAAATACTAATAGAATTTATTAAGGAATTTAGTATTAAGCCAGAGTTTATTGATGAGTATTTAATATCAGTAGGATCACCAGCTCTTAAACAAAAAATAAAGCTATCGAATGTACTTCTTCGTCCACAAGTAAGTATTGCTGCTATGATAGATTTTATAGAGCCACTTAGAAATATCACCAACGAAATAGATTGTTGCTTGGATGAAATACTTGAAGAAGCAGAAATTCTTATCAAATACGAAAGCTATATTCAAAAAGAACAAGACCTAGCAAATAGAATATCTAAACACGAAAATGTATTCCTTAAAGACGATATTGACTATATGAAAATTGAAGCCATAAGCTACGAAGCTCGTGAGAAAATGAATAAAATTAAGCCTTCATCAATTGGTCAAGCTTCAAGAATAAGCGGTGTAAGTCCTGCAGATATTTCAGTGCTTTTGGTCTTTATTGGAAAGTAATTTTTGGAATTTTTATCAATTATTCCACGTGGAACATATATAATTATTAATGGTTAATTGTAAATGATTAATTGCGCTTTTACGTAAAAATAAAATCTTTACGTTACCTATGAAATTGTATTTTGGTGTAACACGGGCATCCTGCCCGTAGTTCTTAAAACAATATCATCGGTCAGGATGACCGAGATACACCAATAAAATTCATCTCTATAAATTATATTACAACCAACATATTTTACCGTTTGGTGTAACACGGGCATCATGCCCGTAGTTTTTTAACCACAATATCATCGGTCAGGATGACCGAGATACACTTAACAAATACAAATTTATTAGATATAAATTAAATATAGGAAAATGCCTTTTGGTGTAACACGGGCATCATGCCCGTACTTTTTAAAACAATA
>Ga0256842_1001651_pt1 | contig 17465 bp, 19 predicted proteins | sample 4559240metaG_FD_185973 | JGI IMG/M metagenome (GOLD analysis project Ga0256842, IMG submission 185973) | Hydrothermal vent microbial communities from Guaymas Basin, Mexico - 4559-240 | ecosystem: Environmental > Aquatic > Marine > Hydrothermal vents | place: Mexico: Guaymas Basin | collected...
CAACGGTTCCATTTTTATCAACAGGGACGGCCAAGATATGGAAGCTACCATGTTCACTCTCCGCAGCCCTCTTGAGCTCATTGGACAGGAGGTTAGGATCAATAGCAATGCCTCCCTTTCCGGTAAATAGAAAAGCAGTGTAGTTTACCTCAGAGACTTTGGAAACGGCAACAGATGGTGCTATTGGAGGGGTCACCAGTTCCTGTTTACTTGAAAAGTTATCAGCACCAACAAACAAAAGACTGCCTAACAAAACACCTACAAAGAGTCCAACTAAGATTCTTTTCATGTGCTCGACACCTCCTGCTAGTAAGTTCAATAAATGCTGAGACATCATGAGTTATAAAGTTTTCTACTACTGTTAAAAAATTAGTAGTGAAATAAGGACAATAAGGGCCAAAACATTAAACCCAGTTCATGCCCGCTCCACTGCCTCTCTGACAAGTCTTTCCGCCTTCTCCATAAGCTCTTTCGCTTTTTCCTCGGTATGCGCCTCAAGCGTTATGCGCATTATCGGCTCCGTCCCGCTCGGCCTGAACAGAATCCACCAGTCCTCGCTTTCAATCCTTATCCCGTCTATGTCTATGAGCCTCTCGTAGTCAAAAGTCTTAAGCACCTCCTGAGCTATCAGCTCCATCGCTCTGGCTTTCTTCTCGTTGGGGCAGGGTATCTTGGCGCGGAGCGTCACGTAGCGCGGGACTTCCTTCGCCAGCTCGCTCACCGGGCCGAGTCTGTCAATCATCTCAAGAACCAAAGCTCCTGCAAAGATGCCGTCCGGAGTGAGGTTCCACTGGGGGATCATCCACGTTCCGCTCGGTTCGCCGCCGAAGACTCCGCCGTGCCTGGCCAGCTCGTCCGCGACGGCTACATCGCCGACGCGCGTCCTTATTACTTCCCCTCCGAGGGGCTTGACGTAGTCGTCGAGCGCGAAGCCGGCATCTACGGTTGTGACTATTTTGCCCTTCCCGAACTTCTTCAACATGTAGCCGGCCATGAGCGAGAGCATGACTTCGTACTCTACGAAGTTGCCTTCATCATCAACCACGCCAATCCTGTCGGCGTCGCCGTCGTGCGCTATTCCAATGTCGGCCTTCATGGCCTTGACAGTCTTTGCCAGCGCTGATAGGCTCTTCGCGTTGGGCTCAAGCTCCCTCACGAAGAACCCGCTCGGATGCGAGTTGAGGCTTATCACGCGGTTTCCGAGCTCGCACTGGAGGTAGGGAGAAAGAATACTCCCCGCGCCGTTTCCAGAATCGACGACGACGGTGTAAGAGTTATCAAGGTGAACCATCTCAAGGGCCTTTTTTATGTATTCAGCCTTAGGATCGGCCCTTCTGAGAGTTCCAATCTCGTTCCAAGCAACCTTCCTGAAGTTGCCTGACTCAAGAATTGCCTCAAGCTCGTTCTCCATCTCCGGGGTGTATGCCATCCCGTTGGGCTGCCACACTTTTATGCCGTTGTATTCAGGCGGGTTGTGGGAAGCGGTGATTGTAACGCCGGCATCTGCCTCGTAGAGCCCGATTGCAAAGCCAGTAAGGGGAGTCGGCGCAAGGCCGATGTCTATGACGTCAACACCCGTGCTCAGAAGCCCGCTTATTACAGCCTGCTTGAGCATCTCGCCGCTCGTCCTCGTGTCCTTGCCGATGACCACCGTGCCACCGCCTAGGTAAGTTCCGAGGGCTTTTCCGACCTTGAGGGCAAGCTCTGGCGTCAGCTTCTCGTTGGCGACCTCTCGAATCCCGCTGGTTCCAAAGTACTTTCCCATGGACACCACCTGGATTAGGTTAACGAAATTAAGGCATGACGTTCGGAAAGTGAAGGAGAGGAAATATAACGCTTTCGTCACTTCTTGACGAGACTGTAGATGCCAACGGAAACTGTGTAGTTCCCAACGTTAACCGGGGCCTTGTAGTCAACCCTTACCTGAAACGGCACGTTAGAGCTATAGATTAAGCTATTAGTCTCGGAATCAGTCAGGACGTTGCCGTTCTCGTCTAGGATGGTTATTTTTTCCACGGTTCCCTCGCTGTCGGCGGTTATCTTGTACTTGCCAGGCTCAAGCACGTGGCTGAGGTAGAAAACATCACCACTAACCGTCTCGGCCTTGACCTCCACGGGAACCTTTTCGTAGAAAGTGTCGTAATAGTACTGCATTCCAAAGATTGCCGCGACTCCGATGAGAAGGAGCAAGAAGAAACCAATGACGAGCTTTTTTAGGATACCCATTTTTATCACCTCCCGGAGGTTGTAAATTCCCCCTACACTAAACCCATCTCGCGAAAGAGAAAAGCGGGACAGGATCGCATTTCTACAAGTTACGCACTCATTAGTAATAAACCTTTCGGAGAAGAAAATTCGAAAAACAAAGGGATAAGGACGTTAAGACCGAAGTTCCTTTGCAAGCTCTACCAGTTTTCTTGCCCTCTCCAGAGAGACCTCGTTTTCGACTTTGCCATCGCGCTTTATCCACGTGCCAACGATGAAGCCGTCAGCGTGCTCCCAGAGCTCCGGAAGGTTTTCATAGGTTGTCCCCGAGCCGACCAGAACGGGAACGGATGAAATTCTCTTTGCAAGGACGAGCTTTTCAATATCGACGGGCTTTCCGGTTGCCCTGCCGCTGACAACGATTGCATCGGCGAGACCACGCTCTACGGTGTCCCTTACGGCATCTTCGAAGTCCGAGAAGTGAACAGCGTGCTTGACGTGGACATCCGCGAAGACCTTGATTTTGCTCGGCAAAAGTTTTCTAAGCTTAGCAAGCTCATGGGCGATGCCCTCTATAACACCCTGATCTGTGTAAGCGATGCCGCTCAGCACGTTCACCCTTATGAATTCCGCTCCCACGGCATAGGCTATAGAATAGGCCGCTATCCCGTCGTTCCTCAAGACGTTAATGCCGAGCGGGAGGCTTACCTCGTCGCGGACCGCTTTTGCAACGGCTGTAAAAGCGGCAACTGTGGTTTTGTCCACGTACTTAGGGAAGGGCACGTCGCCGAAGTTTTCGAGCATGATGGCATCAAAGCCCGCTTTCTCAAGCGTCTTTGCATCTCTGAGTGCAGAGTCGATTACCCCCTCAAAGTCCCCATCATAAAGGTAGGAACCCGGAAGCGGCTTGAGGTGAACCATGCCGATTAGGGGCTTTCTTTCAAAGTCCATTGAACCACCACTCAAAAATCGTGAGGCGGATTATAAGCCCTACCCATCGGCAGGGAAAATGAAAAGACTCGACATCAAACCCGTCTGAAACTTCGAAAGGTTTAAACGCTTTGAGATGAAAAAAACATGATGCAAATGCCTATGGAAGCTTCCCCAGGAAAGTGGAGCAAGGCCAAAAAAGTCCATCTAATCCACACCAAGCGCAAGTTGCTCCAGCTAAAGCGGAAAGAGGAGCTCAGTTACAACATCCGCTACATCTCCAAGGTTCCAGTAAGGATCGTCATGGACAGGGAGTTCCTGACGCTCCACCCTGGAGACTCCCTATCAAAGCTCATCCAAAGCCTCCGCGGTGAGGAGAGCTCGGCGGTGATTGTTGACGAGGAAGGCCATCTCCTCGGCTTCGTCACGATGAAAGACCTCCTCCGCTTCTTTGAACCGCCAAAAGGATACTCCATAGTTGGAATAGGCCTCCTAAAGAAGTACTCCATAAGCAACGCCTCCCGTGTTGAGGACATAATGATCCGCAAGCCAATCACGATAAACATCAATGACAACCTCGGACGGGCGATAGGGATAATGCTCGAAACCGGAAAGCACCACCTCCCCGTTGTTGACGATGAAAATCGCGTTCACGGTGTCCTTGAGGTCAAGGACATAATCCGTCTGATCCGCATAGTCTCCTCGTGACTCATTAAACCAAAGCGGGATGATAATCATGGACGTGTTCCTGGAGCTGGCGCTGATACTCATAGTTGCGAAGCTGTTCGGTTACCTAGCAGTTCGCCTCGGCTTTCCGGCGGCACTCGGCCAGCTGATTGGCGGGATTCTAATCGGGCCGTCCGTTTTGGGACTGGTCGGCTTCGATGAGGCCGTGAAACTCTTAGCAGACCTCGGTGTGGCCATGCTCCTCTTCTTGGCCGGCCTTGAAACGGACGTTGAGGAGTTCAAGCACGTTGGAATTCCGGCCGTTATAATAGCATCCCTCGGCGTTCTAATACCCTTCGTTCTTGGCTATGCCAGTGCTTTAGCCTGGGGATACTCGAACATCGAGGCGATGTTCCTCGGCGGAATTTTGACTGCTACAAGTGTTGGCCTGACCACGAGCATTTTGATGGAAATGAAGAAGCTCCGCACAAAGGTTGGAACGACGATTTTAGCTGCAGCAGTGGTTGACGACGTCCTCGGCATCATCGTGCTCACTATACTCGTCGGAATAAACACCAGGGGGAGCGTTTACTTCAAAGACTTCCTTATAATCCTCGCTGAGGTCGTTATTTATTTCACCATTGGCCTGCTCATCGGTCATCCCGCCATCAAGGAGACACTGAAGCTCTCGGAGAGAATTACTTTACCCGAGACGGTTACAGCTTTTGCCATAGCGATAATGCTCATCTTCGCCTACCTCGCCGAGCAGTTCCAGTTAGCGGGCATAACCGGTGCTTACTTGGCGGGCCTCTTAGTTTCGAGCACCGACGAGGCAAAGGAAATCGACAGGAAGTTCAAGACGATAGGATATTCCCTCTTCATTCCGGTGTTCCTCGTGAGCATCGGCATAGAAAGCGACGTGAGGGTTTTAGCCCATGCTGGAACCTTTGCCATAATCTACGCCATCCTCGCGATAGTTGGTAAGATAGTAGGCTGCGGTCTCGGTGCACTTGTATCAAAGTTCAGACCGATTGAGGCCCTTCAGATAGGGGTTGGCATGGTGCCCCGCATGGAGGTGGCCCTCATTATGGCCAACGTTGCCCTCAACGAGGGCGTCTTCGACAGCGGGACGTTTTCCATACCGGTCACGATGGTTTTGGTGACGACAATAGTGACTCCATTCCTCCTGAAGTGGGCCTTTTCGAGAGAATAGGGGCGGTAGCATGGAGATACTCCTCCTGATAGCGATAATGCTCGCGACGGCGAAGCTGATGGGATACCTCTTCGAAAAGCTCGGCCAGCCCGTCGTCCTCGGTCAGATATTCGGGGGCCTGCTGATTGGCATCTTCTTCAAAACGAATCCCGTAATAAGCCAGTTTGCCAACCTGGGCGTTCTCCTGCTCCTATTTATGGCGGGCCTTGAGAGCGAGCTAGAGGAGTTCAAGCGCGTCGGAAAGCAGAGCGTTGTAGTTGCGGGGTTAGGCGTTCTCGTTGCTTTCCTCTTCGGCTTCGCAGTCGCTTACTTTTTCGTTCCCCTTCACGAGGCAATCCTCTACGGTGCAATGATGACCCCGACGAGCGTGAGCATAACGGTGAAGGTGCTCATGGAGATTAGAAAGCTCAACACGCGCGAGGGAACCACTATTCTGGCAGCTGCCGTTGTCGACGACGTCCTCGGAATCCTCGTTCTCACGGTAGCGATTTCGATGATAAAGGGCGGGGAGGTCAACTACGCGAGCCTCGCCGAGGTCGTTCTCTCGGTCTCTCTCCTCCTCTTCTTCTTCCTCTACTTTGGCCCAGGCCTCGCGGACAGGGTCTTTCGCCTTCTCTCAAGGATTGACCTGCCAGAGAGCGAAACTGCCTTTGCCCTGGTTTTCCTCATAGTCTTCGCCTTCCTCGCCGAGCACCTGAACCTCGCCTCGATACTTGGGGCGTACCTTACAGGCCTTGCACTCGGCCAGAGCTCCAAGAAGAAGACGATAATGGATCACATGAACGTCCTCGGTTACTCCCTATTTATCCCACTTTTCTTCGTCGAGGTGGGTATGAGGATAGAGGTGAACTACATCCTTCATGCGGGCCTTTTTGCAGTTCTTTACACCCTCGCGGCAGTTCTCAGCAAGGTAATCGGCTGTGGTCTCGGCGCCAAGTTGGCTGGCTTTGACTGGGGTTCTTCCCTCAGGATAGGCGTTGGGATGATTCCGAGGATGGGTGTTGAACTGGCTATGCTCGCCGTTGCAATCGAGAGCGGCTTAATAGGTTCAGATGCACTAACCGTCGCAATCCTTATGGTGTTTGTAACAACGATGATAACCCCACCCCTGCTTAAGGTCGTTTTCTCTGCGGAAAGCTGATGTTTATACATAAAAAAAGTTTATATCCTTTTTTTGTTATTATAAATTGGTTATGGAGGTAGTGAAGATGAAGGCAAGATTATTTGATGAGTTTTCTCGCATCATGAGGGCCTCAGAAAGGGACATCCTCAAAGCGATCAAGATGGTGCGCTTCGACCTCAGATGTCCCGCTTGTGGTTCGAGAGAAGTTGTCAGAATAGGCTATGTGGATAGGGGAAGCTTCAGAGTTCAGCGCTTTCAGTGCAAACGCTGTGGTAAAACTTTCACGGAACTTGAAGGCACGCCCTTTAAGGGAATCCACGACCCAAAAGCCTTTGTAGCGGTGGCGTATCTCCGCCTTAGAGCTGGTTTGAAGGAGTCCACCATAGCCAGATTGCTCCGGATGCCGTATCCCACCGTTAAGAGGCTATCAATGAGGGTGTACAAGCACAGAGATTTCATGGAGCAGATACTAGATCAGCTGTTAAAAGTTCACAAAATTTTTCTTATTCTAGTTTGAATGTGGAATCAACAGCATTCTTCGAACTCCAGAGAGATTATGGTGAAAAATCTATTGTAAAATGTTCAACTTGTAACTCAATGTCACATATTAGAATTGGAAACCTTCAGATAAAACCGTCTTAAGATGCAGGTGATTATATTTTTTGTAACATCTACGAGCTGGACAAGAGTGGTGGGACTCTCAAAGCGAATGGCCAGTTAGATAATTACATCGAGTGCCAGGTGCAATATCTAGTAACATATTCTGTTGAGCGTTTTTAAAAGCCTGTCTTGATCTTTTTAGTGAATAGTATTCGGTTTCTATCTCTAACTTTAGAGGTTATTAAATAGTGCCTTTAAGGATCAAGATTTAAATGAATGCACATTTTTTAAAATTATTCACCATACGTTTTATTTTGCAAAAATTTCTAATCAATGTCAAGAATTATTGAATAAAATACATAACAAAAATCGCGAAGAAATACTTAAAAGTGTTACATACCTAATATTATAATGAGCGATACTAGAGCGATATAACGCCTACAACGGAGGGATACACTATGGATATTGCAGATATAGTGATGAAGTACAAAACGAGCACTCTACTTGAATACACATCTGAGGATATAGTGGGCCCCATCTTTGTTCAACTCCTTAGAAAAATACTTGAATACCATAGTGAACCCCCCGTCGAGGTAGTTGTAACAGACTTCGTCGATGCCCTTCCTATATACCTCCACCAAGCGGAGCTTTTAAACATAAACACCGACTTTATCAATGACATCTCAGTGATTAAAGTTGGGGGCAAGATAAACGTTGGAAACGTCCTTTATAAGGTTCCTATCTCCCCATATCCCGTCTACAAGGCCCGCTATGGTGAGGCACTGTCCAACATCATGGCGGGTAAAGATGATAGAGTCAAACTCAATCTGCAGATAGGCATTGATATGATTATGAACCTCTTTGACAGGAAGGAACTGATTGAGCAGATACACGATATAGGGAGGCAAATAATCCAGAACAAAGACGTTATAAACGTTGTATTTATTAACGTAGAGGCCGTGAGAGAGGCTTCTTTTGAAGCCCTGCCCCTCCTAAGGCTAATGTTCCCGATTGTTCTCCAACTCGAAAGGGGCGGAGAGGGATTTGTTGTGAAGAAAAGCGTTTTCCCAAAACTGAGAGGGATTAGAGGGGAGGTGTGAGCCGTGAACTTTAGAAGGAAGCTGTTCTTGGCCATTGCTATCCCCCTGATCCTTGTAGTCCTCAGCGCCATTATCGTCCAGCAGATTGCCATGAAGCAGCTTACAGAGGCTCTAGCGTCCTCAGGGGCCTCAGTGCAGGCCGCTCTCAGCACCCACAGGCATATCCTCTGGATGAACATAGGGATAATGATCATTGTAGCCCTCGTGTCAGGAGGAATAGCATTCAAGCTAATGGACTCCGCCCTTAAGCCTATTGTTGAGATGACACGTGTCGCGAGCGCAATCTCCGAGGGCAAGCTCAGAGAGGCAGAGAAGATGATAGAGAGAATCCGCTACCGTGAAAATGACGAGATAGGCAGACTTCTTGAAGCTTTCAGGGCGATTTCAACGGATGTCCTTGAAACCCTTGAACTCATCGCCGAGAGAATGGAAAAAATAGCACAAGGTGACATCAGAGAGGAGCTAACGGCCCACGCCAAGGGTGACTTTGAGGAAATCCTTAACTCGATGCGCTCTGCGATAGCTAATCTAAAGAAACTCATGACAACGACTAAGGAGCTAGCTGCAACTCTTGAGAAGAGGGCAGACGAGCTCACCAAGATTACCTCGGAGATAAGTGAGGCCGTCAATCAGGTTGCAGAAGCGATAAGCCAAGTAAGTACTGAAGCCCAGAGGCAACAGGAAAGCATTACTATGATAACGGACAGTGTCAACATGACGGCAGACCTTACCAGAAAGACTATGGAGGCCGTTGAGGAGTTCAGCGATGTTGTTAACGAAGTCCTGAATATCGCCAAGGAAGGAGAGGAAAACGGGCAACGGGCTATTTCTCGGATTGAGCAAATCCAAAGTTCAATGCACTCTATAAGTGAAGCCGTCTCTGAGGTCGCGGATAAGACCAGGCACATTGACGAAATAATAAACGCAATCAGCGCTATTGCAGAGCAGACAAACCTTTTGGCGCTCAATGCGGCCGTTGAAGCGGCACGGGCTGGTGACGCTGGAAAGGGATTCGCTGTCGTCGCAGATGAAATCAGGAACCTCGCGGAGGAAAGCAAGCAAGCCGCGGAGAAGATAAAAGATATAGTCAACGAGATTCAGGACAAAGTAAACAACGCCGTAATCGAGACTAAGAACGGCTCAAAGGTCATAGACGAGTCCGTTGACTTCCTTAAAGAGACCGTTGGCTACCTGGTCAATATCGGTGAACTCTTAAGGGACGTCGAAGAGCGCTTCTCTGGGCTTAAGTCCGAGATAGAAAGGACGAACAAGGAGATAGAGGATGCCAAAAAAGCCCTAGAGAACCTTGCCGCGAGCGCCGAAGAGACCACAGCCAGTGCCGAGGAGGTCAGTGCAAGTGCCGAAGAGCAGGCTTCATCCCTTGAGGAAGTTAAAAGGAACATCCTTGAGCTTAGGAAGGTAGTCGAGGAGCTCAGGCACTCCGTAGAGTTCATAAAAGCATAAGGGGGTGAAAAACCATGTCACACACTGAGGGGATAAACGTGGTTAGTGAGCTTATTGCGGGCAGCATAGAAAACGGCTCGATAACTTCAATACTCTACGATGCCTACTCCCTCGGCTGGACGCTTGGGTTCGAAATTTTAGAAGACCTCATAGAGGAGGGCTTCCTGGGTGTTATCCACAATTACTCCCTCCCCGTTCCAAGACTTATCTCCAGGGCATCATTTGTGGGCCTTAACATTCCCCAGCTGGCCAAGAAAGGCTCCACAAGAATCGTTGACATCTTCGGGCCTCGATATGCCCTCCCGCCTTTTGATTATTATGTTATCCCCGTTAACAACCCGACAGAGGAGACCCTAGCGCCCAAAATAGAAAAAATTTACCGGGACTTTATCTACCCCCTCGCTGGAGACAGAGGAATAATCAAGTTAATATATACCCTTGATGGAACTGTTGTAATGTTCGGAGAAAAGGCAACTCTCAAGCTTTTGAACTCTGAAGTTGCCTTCCTTGCTAAAGAGTCCCTCAGTAGAACGATTTCAACAATACTCCTCCTTAACACAGACGTAGTTTCCGAGCGCCTTGTTGCGTGGGTTTCAAGCATATCTGACACAATGGTCGCTTTCAAGTCTAGCATAAAGGAGGACAAACTCGTTGAGAAAATGATCGTACTCAAAACTCCAAGTCCAAGCTTTGAGCCCATAACCTACGACTTCAAGCTCTCAACGAAAAACGGGAAGATACACCATCTCCACTTTGAGAAGATCAAGTAGCTCAGGCAACCGAGTGCTCATCACACCTCAGCCAGTGCCGGTCTCGTCATCGCTCGCCTTACTCTGGGAGTAGCTTTTTAAATGCTTTTTCTAGTTCCGTTACATGAGCGAGCTGTCAACGATACTGAGCTCCGCCTTGCTAATGCTCATCATGATCGATCCAAGCGACAAGATACTCCTCGTTACCTTACTCCGCGAGGACTTCCACATAGAGGACATCAAGGCCCTCATCATAAGGGCCAACCTGATAGGCTTCATTCTCCTCGCGAGCTTTGCCGTAGCAGGCCAGATAATCTTGCAGGAGATCCTCCACATAGACATAAACGCCCTCAAGGTCGCTGGAGGCTTCGTTCTATTCAAGATAGGTCTGGAAGCGCTGGAAGGTGGCGGGATGTTCACCCTCAAGAGGGAGCGCGACATATTAGCCCTAGCCGCCGTTCCCGTTGCGATGCCCCTCATAGCCGGCCCGGCTTCCATAACCGCCGTTATAACCCTCACGGCCGAGTACGGCTATCTTGTGTCGTTGTCCGCGACTGCCATAGCGATAGCAATAGTTGCCCTCTCGATGTTCGTGGCACTCTACCTCATGAAGTCAGTCAACAAAACGTTTCTGAGCGTCACGATAAGGATAATCGGCCTCTTCATAATGGCAATAGGTGCCCAGATGATGGTCGAGGGTGTCATCGGAATTTACCTAGTAATGACTTCAGCTGGATGAACGTCGAGTCCCGCCGAGATAACCTTTTAACTTCTCTCCATCCTCTTCTGAAAAGGTGAGAAAAATGAAAGTTGAGCGCGTTAAGGGGACGAGGGACTTTTTACCTGAGGAGATGGCGAAGAGGAGATGGGTTCTCGAAAAGATTCGGGAAACCTTTGAGCGCTATAACTTTCACGAGGTCTTAACGCCCACTTTCGAATACACCGACCTCTTCAGGCTTAGAAGCGGTGAAGAAGTCGTTAAACAACTCTACGCCTTCCTCGACAAGGGCGGGAGGGACATCTCCTTAAGGCCGGACATGACTTCGAGCGTGGCCAGGCTCTACGTATCAGCTTTTCAGACTGCTCCCAAGCCAATCAAGTGGTACTACATAGCGAACATGTTCCGCTACGAGGAACCGCAGAGCGGTCGCTACCGCGAGTTCTGGCAGGCTGGCGTTGAGCTCATTGGGAGCGAGGGGGTTGAGGCCGATGCAGAGGTTATAGCGCTCTTCGCCGAGAGCTACCTCGCCACGGGCCTTGAAGACTTCACCGTCAACATCGGCGACCGCGTTCTTCTCGACGAGTTCGCCAAGATGCTCGGCGTTGAGGACGACATAGGCCTGATGAGGCTCATAGACAAGAAGGACAAGCTCAGCGAAGAGGAGTTCCTCAAAGCCTTAAAGGACTTCGGGCTGAGCGATGAGGGAGTTGAAAAAGTCCTCTCTCTGATTGAGATAAAGGGAAAGCCGAGCGAGGTTCTACCGAAGGCGGAGGAGCTCTTTACGAGCGAGAAAGCCAAAGAAGAGATCAAGCGCCTCTACGAGCTCGTTGACCTGCTCGATGCTTACGGCGTCTCAAAGTGGATAAGGATTGACCTCGGAATAGCGCGCGGTTTTGACTACTACACTAGCATAGTCTTCGAGGCGATAGCGCCGAACGACCTTGGGATTGGATCAATAGGTGGTGGCGGCCGCTACGATAACCTCATAGAGGTCTTCGGCGGAAAGCCAACCCCAGCGACTGGCTTCGCAATAGGCGTTGAGAGGCTCATTCCAATCCTCGAATGGAAGGGACTTATTCCGGAGCCGAAGCTTAGACCCGACGTCTACGTGATCCCAATCGGAAACGAGGCTGAGCTCAAGAAGACGGCCGTCAAGGTTGTTTCGGCACTCAGAAGGGCCGGCGTCAAGGCAGACATCGAACTGACTGGAAGGAAGCTTAGAAAGGCCCTCGACTATGCAGGAAAGTTCGGGGTCCCCTACGTCGTCCTAATCGGCAAAAGAGACCTCGCCGAAGGCAGGGTTACGGTAAGGGACATGGAGAGTGGGGAGCAGAGGGCAGTGGAGAAGGAAAAGGTTGTGGAAGAAGTGCTGGCCCTTCTGGGCCTTTGAACTTAATTTTTTCACAAAAGTTTTCAATCGGGCAAAGACTTATGAAGTTAAAGAGGGATGATGAGTCTGGAGCCCCCTGATCGGTGAGGAGGTTTCGCGGGGCTGACCGAAATGATCAAGGAGAAAATCTGCCGTGAATATATCGAGGAGATCGAGAGGCTTGAGCGTTCTATCCGCGAGCTGGAGGAGGAAATAATAGAGCTCAGGATGCAGCTTCAGAAGAAGACGGAGGAAGTTACGAGCCTGAGCATCGAGAACGCGAGCCTTAGGCACAAGGTTGAGATGCAGGAAAAAACGTATCAACGCATGGTCGAACTGTTAAAGAAGATGAAGTTTCCAGTGATCTTCTTACCCGAAGACGATTGACCCGGCGTACCTTTGTATTCTTGTTGGCACTTGCGTATTGTTGTAATTTTTGAATATCTCCTTTTTAGTTGGATTATCATCAATGAAGCATCCTCATCCTTGTTGTTCCAGCCCATAAAATTGAAAAAATTAGATATTATACATGTTACTACATAAAATCCCGTAGATTATACAATCCGTAAAGTTTAAATACAACTTCGATAGTATTATTTCAGTATATAACCAAGTTGTGCTACAATGTGTTCTAACTGATTGACTGACGGGTCAATCATCAATAACATATAATTAAATTTGCGGGCTTTGCCGTGGGGGTGGAGAGTCTTGAAACGTTCAAAGGTTGAAATTATTGCCGACATCTTGAAGTCCGCGAACGGCGAGGGGGCAACAAAGACCCAGATAGTATATAAAGCAAACCTGAACTTCAAACTGGCAACGGGTTACATAGAGTACCTTTTAAAGAAGGGCTATCTCACTGAGTTGGCCGAGCACAACCACAAGATATACAAGGTTACTGAGGAAGGAGTGGCGTTTCTTAAGAGTATTTCAACGATCTGTCATGAGCTTGAAGATATAGACTCTTTTATTTCTGGTTTGTGATTCCCGACCTCTGTGTTTTTACATGATTTATCTTCCGTAACAATATTACGAAAAATGTTTCTGAAAGTTATTGTCTAAACTTTCTTTCTGGCAGCTTATAAGGTATAAACGCAACATATAGTATGGGCGTATTGCCCGGAGGTGTACGATATGAAGAATGGACTCCTAGCCTTGTTGGTTGTTGGTGTTGTGTTGTCTGGACTCGGAGCAGGAACCTGGGCCTACTTCGACGACACTGAGACGAGCAGCGGCAACTATATCGCCGCTGGAACCCTGGACTTGGTGGTAAACGGCGTTGGAACCTTCGATACGTCCCTCGGTGGGGATGGTATTGGACCCGGGGACTCGGACAACTGGGGCATAACGATTCAGAACGCAGGTACTGTTGACGGAACCCTCACACTGAAGTTTACGAACTATGATTACACCGAGGGGACGCCAGCTACTATCCATCCCGCTGGATCAGATGACCTGAAGGACGTTACTTACATAACGCTTTCCCTTGAGGGAAATCCGGTTGACATTAGTGCGCTTGACACTAACGGAGATGGCCACGTCTCGCTCTCCGAGCTTGAAAACCAGGTAATAGACCTAGGTGCCCTTACAGCGGGCTCTTCCGAGACTCTAACGGTTTCATGGGAGATTGACCCAGACGCAGACAATGGGATACAGGGTGACAAGATACAATTTGACATCGAGTTCCACCTCCAGCAGTCCTGATTTATTAATTTTGAGGTGACTAGAGATGCGAAGCATTGCAGCAACTTTCCTCCTCATCGGTTTTGTTCTTGCAGCGGCCGGTTACGGCACATGGGCGGTCTATGAGGACACAGAGGCTAGTGCAGACAACTCAATAACCGACGGAACCCTGGATCTCGTGTTGACTGACACCACTCCAAGTGCGGATGCTCAGTGGATGCTTTTTAACGCATATCCAGGAAATAATGTCCAGGAAGAAGGGGACATCAGGATATACAACAACGGGAGCATAGATGCAGACCATGTGGAGATATCCTTTGAACTGTCCTGCTACGAGGACAACGACGGAAACATATCAAATGGGATCGTTGCCGGTCCAGAGTCTGATACTAACCAGACAGGAATTGGAAACTGGCCGAAGGAAATAATAGTGCTTTCAATGGCATATACAGAAAGCCCCTCAAACTCCAACTCAGGTCTCGATCTTGTTTACACCGACCTCAATGGATACCATTACAACAGTAGTTATCTCACGGACATAGATGGTGACGGATACATCACTCTGTATGATCTATCCCAGCAGGTAATCACTGGCCTTTACGCGCCCCCTGCATTGAACGGCAATGCACCTGACGGAGACCACTACACAACTTTCCAAATGAAACTTCAGGTTAGAAACATGAATTATCCTCAGAACGACTGGCAGGGCGACGTCTGTGAGCTCGTAGTTCACGTTGCACTTGCACAGAACCCCAACCAGCACGTCCTGAGCCCCGGCGGAGTAACCGTCCATCTGCCTGGGGGAAGTTGATACTGAAGGGACAGTGAGCCCATGAAAGTCTTTTCACTCCATTTTTTCTTATCTGAAAAGGTGATGGAATTATGAAGGAACTCTTAGTGTGGCTCATAGTGGTTTTGATTTTTGCTTACTCGTATTTTGACTCGTTTGCCTACTTCTCGGATTCCGCTTCTGTTCATATGTCGCTTAAGGCGGAGCAGGCGTCAGTTAAAATCGTTTTGAAAAACCTCACGCTCATCTACTGTTCCGGTTCCAATGGTAGAGGTGTCCTCCGGGGCATTGTTATCACCACAACCGGAAATTCAACCTTCGAGGGCTTATACTTCGAAAACAATGAATGGACGTTGGAGGGTGTAATTGTAGATAACTCCAGCGTTGTGAGCAAAAACGGCTTTTCAGTCTCCACGGGCCTGACCCTAACCCCCGGAACCCATGATATTTCCCTTATCCTTGACAAAGCGAACTCCACCGACTGTGCCAGATCTCGGCAGGTTCTGTACCTAACTCTCTACATCAACGGTAGAGGGCACTCCTTAGCTGTAATTCCAGGGTGGGATCCCTGATGAAAAGGTTGCTCTACTCGGTGGTTCTCCTCATGGTTGTGATGGGCCTTCCCAAGCTAAGCACGCTCACCCCCTTAGTGGTTCTCAGCGGGAGCATGGAGCCCTACTTTAATCCCGGCGACATAGTACTGATTGAGCCCGTGAACACATCCGACGTCCAAATCGGGGACGTGGTTGCTTTCCATCCTTCGTGGGGTAGAGGTAATGGGAAAGATGCAAGCAGGACATTGTACACCCATAGGGTTGTTGGCATTGTCCAGAACTCCACGGGGCTGTATTTCATTACAAAGGGGGACAACAACGAGGAAAACGATCCTACGCCGGTTTTAGCCAAAAACGTTGTGGGAAAGGTTGTGGCCGTCCTGCCCTACCTCGGCTACCTTACCAGGCACAACCCGGATAGAAGGGCGCTCCTGGCCGTTTACGTTCTCTTCATACTGCTACCTGGGATTTACCTGCTTGTATCAGTGCCCCGCGAGCTTTTAGAGCGTCCCGTGATGATGCGGAAGAAAGAAAGGGCCAGAGTTATTAACTCAAGGTACGGCCGTTCCGTTTCCCCTTGGAAGGCCCTCGCTGTTTTTCTTGGTTTCCTGATGTTTTTTGCTCTACTGTTAACTCCGTCTCTTGACTCCGCCGGGGGAGTGGTCGTCAACACCGGAAGCTTTCCTCTCCTCTTGATTTCGAAAGAGCCTCCCGGATACGTTTACCTGCCCCCCGGAGATTCGTGCACTTGCAACCACATTTCTGCGATAAATGCAGTCCTGCCTGTCCAGTGGCTCGTTACCCTGTCTGAATTACCTTTGTTCCCCTGGTCGCTCGTGCTTTCTTTTGCCGCGCTATTTACTCTCATCTCGTATCCAATTTGGACGTCCAAGTTTCCAGACACGGAGGTGAAAAGGCATGGAACCCGCTTTATTTGAAGTCCTTCTCAAAATTAGGAAAAACTGGGTGGTAGTTTTTGTCCTTTCCTTGCTACTGGCGGGAGGATTAGCGTACGCCTATGCCTCGACGCCAACATCTGTTACGCAAACTTCCAAAGTGTCCAGGCCGCTTTACCGCTGGGGCGGTGTCCTAAATGCATCAGCTATCGTTACGAAGGAGAACCCTATCTGGCCTCTAGGAGAGAGGGTCAGCCTTCCAGTTTATCCCCTAGATGTTGCCCCCCTGCTTGAACCGACGTTGAAGTGGGAAATCTCGGGTGAATCCGCCGATGTTAACGTTACTGCCCATATTGGCGTTTTCTACTACGTTTCTTACGATGGGGAAAAGGTGTTTGAGAAGACTTACAATGTCTCGTCCGCTTCTGGCGTGAACAGCGTTGTAGTCTCAGTTCCCGTTAACATCTCGGACGTTGTCTCAATGATTGAGGCTGATGTAGGGTTTCTCAAGTTGCCCCGCTTTGAGAGTGGCATCGAGATTAAAGGGGACGTCGTGTACTCGGGGACAGTGGCTGGAAGGCCTGCTTCCGGAAGTAGTTCTCTAAATGGAAACGTCAAGGTTTCTTATGGCTCTGTTTACACGTTCACCGGAGATGCTGCCAACGGCACGGGCAAGTATACGGAGACTGTTACATTTACAAGGCCTATCAACGATAAGCGGCGTGCCCTTTTCCTTGCTGGCTCACTTTTGGCAGGAATTATGGTAGCTATCGCCGTCGCCCTCCGACTCCTGTTCAACCCCTCCGTCCAGGAAATAAAAACGGTGAGGGAACTGGCAGAACTCAGAAGATACAGGAAATGGATAAGCAGGGGAAGACTGCCCGAGAGCTACGCCAACTCTCCACCAAAGGTGGAGTTTCTGAGCCTTGCCGATCTCGTTGAAGCGGCCATCGACCACGGAAAAAGGGTAGTACATGACCCCGACAGGGAACTATACTTCTTCGTTGATGGGGGAGTCCTTTACGTATTTTCTCCGAAGCCCTAACGAAAGCCTTTTTACATCTCCCCCAGTTTTACCCCCTAGGTGAGAACATGAGCATGGACATGACCACGAGGATGTTCAAAGAGGAAGGATGGGTAAGGAAGAAGTGCCCCAAGTGTGGCAAATACTTCTGGACACTCGACCCGGACAGGGAAACCTGCGGAGACCCACCGTGTGACGAGTATCAGTTTATAGGAAAGCCCGGCATACCGAAGAAGTACACCCTCGACGAGATGCGCGAGAAGTTCCTGAGCTTCTTTGAGAAAAAGGGACATGGAAGGGTGAAGCGCTATCCCGTTCTTCCGCGCTGGAGAGACGACGTCCTGCTCGTTGGAGCAAGCATAATGGACTTCCAGCCCT
>Ga0256842_1001652_pt1 | contig 17463 bp, 20 predicted proteins | sample 4559240metaG_FD_185973 | JGI IMG/M metagenome (GOLD analysis project Ga0256842, IMG submission 185973) | Hydrothermal vent microbial communities from Guaymas Basin, Mexico - 4559-240 | ecosystem: Environmental > Aquatic > Marine > Hydrothermal vents | place: Mexico: Guaymas Basin | collected...
TAGTATCAGCTGATCTCTCTTGAAGTTTACACATTTGAAAGTTATAGCAGATTTAACTCTTTAGGCTTAAAAATATGTCACAGTGCAATAGAATGGGTGGAAGTCTTGCCGTTAGGCTTCATATAACAAATAGTTCTTTTTTTAAACCTAACAGCATGACTTATAGGATTTTCTATAAGTTTTTGCTGATATTCTACCATCTTGTAAAATGGTTCTAAAAATCCATTTAAACTTTCCTCTTCTATTTTTTCCACTTCCCAAGCATTTAAAAGTTCCAAAACAACTAAAGTTGATTCTATTGTGGATAAATAATTACTATGTGGCTGTTGCTTTATTTTATACTCCGAAGTTCGGGATGTATCAAAACTAAGATGTTGAAGTTTTTTTAAATTTTCACTTACATTAAATATCTTTTTTGTACATGCCCAAGTTGAATCAATCAAAAAAATGGCTATTTTTTTGCCATTTAAAGATTTCTGTGAAATGAGATTAGTACAACTAAGATTTATGGCATGTGGAGATGGAAAAAGTATATAACTATCATGAGTTGAGATGATTTCATTTATCTTTTTATGTTGTGAAAAATCAATACCTACAAAAAGTTCTGAGTTAATTAAACTCTGATGTGTAAAATGTCCTGTATTGTTTTTAACTTTTTTAAATTCTTTTGGATGCATCAGAATAATAAATTTTGTATTTGTATCAAAAGCATCTATATACTTACACATACACGAGCTTAAAGGTCTATAACATTTGTAACACTTTTGCCTATCTCCGTAATATGTTTTCATTAGTACTCTTACTTATTTTTTTCATAGTAACATTATACTAAAATTACGCAGATGAAAAAAGATTATGACCTTATAGTGATTGGAAGTGGTGCAGCTGGGATTATAGCTGCTGTTGTTGCAGCAAGAGATGAAAAAAATGTGCTTCTTTTAGAAAAATTACCACAAATAGCCTCAAAATTAAAAGCAACTGGTGGTGGTCGTTGTAACCTTACAAACACTCTTTCAAATGAAGAGTTTATGAACTCTTTTGGAAGAGATGGCAGATTTATGCAAGATGCACTCAAAGTTTTTGACCATAAAAATCTTATAGAATTTTTCAAACAAATAGGTGTACAAACACATGCCCCTGATGGTTTTAGGGTTTTTCCAACTACCCACTCATCAACAACAATCATAAAAGCACTAGATGATGAGATGAAAAGAGTTGGAGTAGAGATAAAATGTTCACAAAAAGTTGAACATATCTTAGAAAAACATTCCCATGTCATAGGAGTTAAAACAGATAAAGATACTTTTTATGCCAAAAATATCATCTTGGCAACTGGTGGCTTAGGTTATCCAACTTTAGGTGCCGAGGGAGATGGATATACGATGGCTAAGGAGCTTTCTCATAAAGTAACACAACTTTATCCAGCTATGATACCACTATATACAAAAGAAAAATGGGTTGCAAACTGTAGAGCAGACACTTTAGCAAAAGTACAAATCAGCATAGATATAAAAAAGTACAAAAAGTTAAAAGGGGTTGGTGATTTAATTTTTACAAAAAATGGTATAAGAGGTCCTGTTGTACTTGATTTTGCGAGAGAGATAACACCATTACTTGAAAAACATGGTGAAATACCCATACTCTTAAACCTAACAAAAGGCTTAAATCAAGAACAACTATCAAACCACCTAAAACTTCAAGCAAAAACAAACCCACATGCCAATATACTCCAACATATAAACACCCTACTCCCACATGCCATAAGTGTAGAATTGTGTAAATTATCCAGTATTAACCCACATGCCAAACTAAAAGATATAGATGGAATAAACAAAGAAAAACTTATAAAACTCCTTGTCTCAACACCACTTACGGTAATTTCTCACGAAGGTTTTAAAATGGCAATGATAACAAGAGGTGGTATAAATTTAAAAGAGATAGACCCAAAAACAATGCAAAGTAAACTTATAAAAGGTTTATACTTTTGTGGTGAGATTGTAAACCTAGACGGTCCATGTGGAGGGTATAATCTCCAATGGTCTTTTTCAAGTGGTTATCTAGCTGGCATAAAAATATCGAATTGAAGCAAAACCATACGGTTGAACTTTTTTCACAAGCTCAACATGAGTATCATCAACTATTCCACCTAAAGCAAATACTTTAATATCACATCTTTTTAACAACTCTTTTAAATCATCCAAACCTTTTGCTTTGCCTTTACCAGGTGATGCAAAAATGGGACTGTATGTTACTGCATCAGCACCTAATTTTTGAGCATTTAAAACCTCATCGTAAGTATGTGTACTTATGATTACTTCCAACCCCAACTCTTTGGCATGTGGAATCTCTTTAGATTGTTTGGATGTTAAATGAACCCCTGTTGCACCCAACTCTTTTGCCAAATCAACTTTCTGATGGATAAAACTTTTTACATTTTCAAACTGCGAACAAACCTGAGTAAAATACTCTGCTTGAACATCATAATCAGGGTTTGATTTATCACGATACAAAGCATACTCTGGCATGTGGATTTGAAGTTGTTCATGGATGATTGAACGAAAAACTGCTGGGGTATCTGTATAAAATTCTCTTGAAGTTATAAGGTATTTTTTCATCTTTTATCTCAATAGTGGATTTACTGATTTTACTTTTGGTGTAAACTCAACTTTCTGTGGAGTTATCTCACCCCCATATATCTGTGCAAGATTATCAATATGCATCTTTAGTCTATCTAAAAGATACAACTCATCAGAATTATATTTAGCTCTTGAAGTAGCTATAAAAGCTTGTAAAAATTCCAGTTTTTTAAACTCATCATCAAATTCTATACTCTCTATCATCTGCTTGATTTGGTCATATTCATCTCCACATGCCGATAAAAAGTCATAACTTAAATCCATAGTTTTCATTGTTGGAAGTGCTTTTGAAAATGCAAAATGATTATACAACATACACCCCACAAAATACTCTATATCTGAACTTTCAAATTCAGAATATTGTTTATCTTCATTACCAAAATACTCATGCCAAATTTTTAATACATCATCTATCTTTGTTTTCATAATAAAATTATACAATATATTGTAAAATTTCGCATTAAAAAATACAGGAAACAACATGCCAGACTATTCGACTGACGGAAAACTAAATAAAAGAGAAAAATACAAAGCAAGATTACGACCTATTGACTACTTTAAAGAGTTTGAAGAGTTAGACTTTGAAAATCTTGGCGAAGGTGATAGATTTTATCTACAAGACTTTGGAATTTTTACTACAGATTTTTTAGAAGATGAATTTACAATGCGTCTTAGAGTTGCAGCTGGACGACTTACAACTCAACAACTTAAACATATAGCTGATGTAGTGCAAGAATATGACCTTACAATCATCATAACAGCAAGAGCTGGTCTTCAACTCCACGACCTTGAAGCTGATAATGTTTTAGAGATTTGGAAAAAACTCAATGAGTGTGGGCTTACAACTTGGCAAAGTTTTGGGGATAATATACGAAATATTGTTGCAAATATCTATGATGGTCGTGGCAGATACAATGAAATAGAAGCTTATCCTATCATCAAACAGATGCAAGATTATATAGTAAAAAACCCAAGATATGCAGGTATGTTACCTCGTCGTGTTTCTGTAGCAGTTTCAGGAAATCGTGCTAGTGTAACCTCATTTTTTGCAAATGACCTCTACTTTGCTTTGGCAAAAAAAGATGGGGTATATGGTTTTAATGTTTATCTAGGTGGTAAAAATACAGAGATAGCACAAGATGGTGATATATTTTTACTTGAAAATGAAGTGTTTGAGTTTTTCAAAGCATTTGTTGAAGCCTTTTACTTACATGGATCTAGATTTACTCGTTCAAAGACAAGACTTTTTTATCTTATAGAAGATATAGGACTTGAAAATTTAAAATCATTTATCCAAGAACAATACAAAAAACCATTTGTAAGTGGTGGAGAACTCCAACTTTTAAAAGTAAAATTCCATCCAAATGAACTCTTAAAAGATGGCACCTACTCATTTTGTTATCAAACAGACTTTGGAAGATTAAAAGCTGATGAGATAAGAGCCATAGCTGAGTATGCAGCTAATAATGATATAGAGGTAAGGACAGGAATAGACCAAAATATCTACCTTTTTGGTCTTAAAAAACCAGAACAACCCTTTAATGCTCCTGCGCTAAGTTCTACCATTATAACATGTGCAGGAAGTTTATGTCCATACGCATTTTGGAGCATAAAAAATGAAACAAAATACCTTCCATTAGAACAAATCCACAAACATGGTATAACTATAGGTTTTTCAGGATGTGCAAAAGGTTGTGGAAGACACTACCATACAGATATAGGACTCATAGGTTTAAAAACAAATAACTTTGGAGCAACAGAGGGTGGTGCTAGAGTTTTTATGGGTGCTGTTCATACTGATGGAATATCTATAAATCGTATGATATTTTCTATGGTTCCACTTATTCATCTTCATAAAACACTATCTATCATTATAGAGATTTTTGAAAAAAGTGATTATGATAACTTTGAAGAGTTTGCGCATAATATACTTAACAAGTACTCTAGTGAGTTTTTAGCACTATGGTTTTTAGCAAATTTCCAGACAAATCAAACCTTAACACTAAGCCCAAATACTCCACATGCCGTCGATTCAAAAGAGAGTTTTGAATGGGAAAAAGAGCTTTTAAGAAAAACTTTTAGTGAAGTAGATTTTTTAGAGAAATGGGATGAAAGATTTTTCAACTCTATAAATGCATTAAGTAAAAAATTATGGAGTGTTGAGGGGGAAGACCCAACATACAAACCAGCCATTAACAGAACAACTTTTCGATAATTCATTTTCAAAAGTACGGGTTTAAGCGTACTTTTGAAAGATGGAGTCACAACTTTAATCGGGCAAAGTGTAAATGTTTTAACATGCTTGTAAAAGGTCACTCAAAGCACTATTTTCTTCCTTTATATCTGGCTTTCTTCTCGCAAAATCTATCTGCGAAAGTAAGCCACTTGTACCATCTTCATTGAGATAAAGTCCACTTGAACAAATTTTGCCAAGTGTTTCATGAGTTTCATTTTTAAGATCAAAACTACCTTTAGTTTCACCTAGATACAAAGCACCTATACCAACTTCACCAAGTGCTAAAAGTTCACTTTTATCACCATTTTTCATCCAAATACGAAGTCCATCCATAATTGGATCATTCTCATCTAACCAACCATTTTTATCACTGTCATATCTTCTTAAATCTGCAAATCCATTCCCATTTTCAGTACCAAAGAGTTCACTTCCATCATCTATAATACCATTGTCATTTTTATCAAGTGCTAAAAAACCACTACCACTTTTTAAAAGTGATAACTGCTCACTATCTCCATCACAATCAATATCAAACGAAAAACTTTTAGTGTCTAACTCTGGTAACTCACCATCAAAACTTACAACAAGTGGATCATAAAACTGAGTTTTTAGTATCTGGTTTTTGTGAACAAAAGATTGTGACATAGATATATTTATATCTATTTGTATATTTTGTGAGGCAGTTTGAACAAAACCACACATCCCAACATCTAAACTTTGAGACTCTCTATACTCTTTTTCAAGCCTAACCTCTTGTGTAGTAAAGTTTTTTGACATCATCTCTTCTACTGAGTTTTTATTACTGCAACCACCTGTTTGAAGCTTAACAATAAACTGCTCTATCATCTCAAAAGCCATACGCTTAAAAAACTCAACACTCTCCTGTGGAGTTTTTAATTTATCTACCCTTTGTGCATTTTGATTCTCGAGTTCTGAAACAAATGTATTTATAGAAACACTACTGCTTTTAGAAGACTCAGAGTGCATATCCAATGCAAAGTTCTCTATTTTCATAAATTCCTCCTTTATATCCTTGTGTAAAATAAGTAAAGCAATTGTTATTCCGACAATCTTTATGCTATACTTTTTTATGATAAATATTTCAACAAATAAACAACTTAATATCATTCTTACCAATACAAATAAAGCACTAAATGAAGTTATTAAAAATATTTCAACAAAAGAGTCAAGTAGTTTACCTGTAAATAAAGATTTAAAATCTATACTAAACTCTATATTTGAAAAAACCTCTCAAAACCCTTCATCAGATAGAACACTCTTAAATCTTGTTAAAAACAACCCAACACTAAAAAATCTCGATACAGTCTCAAACACTATAAAAGATTTACTAAACACCATAAAATCCGATAAAAATCCACTACCAATAGAAAAAACATTAAAAAAATTTCTCATAGATATAAAAGATTTAGATGAACCAGCCTTAAAACAAAAACTAAAAAATTCTGGTGTATTTTTAGAATCAAAATTAAAAAATGTACAAAATCCACAAGTTGAGTTAAAAACAACTTTAAAAGCTTTATCTCAAACACTTGATAATTCAAAAATATTTCATGCAAAACCAATCATAAAAGAGATAAAAGAGTTACTAGATACCCCAATCATAAAAAATTCTTCAAATGAAGCACTTACAAAACCACAAAATGAAGATCTAAAATCTTTAGAACAAATAGCTAAAAAAGTACAAAATATTATAAAAAAAGTACAAATCCATATAGATAATTCCACTTCCAAACAAACAAAAACAGTTGCTACAAACAATGAAAAAAATCCAATTAACACAAAATTAAAAACACCAGACTCAGTGAAAACACCAGATTCACATATCCCAAAAAAGACTCTAAAGCTTATAGAAAAACTCTCAACTTTTAATTCTGCTGAAAAGCTATCCTCGCAACACAAGGTAAAAGAGATTATCTCAAATGATTTAAAGTCTGTCGTATTAAAAACAACTGATGAACTATCAAACTCATCACATCCAAATAAAGATGAAATCATTAAACAACTTGATAAATTATCACTTACAATAGACTATCAACAACTTTTATCTCATCTTTCAAACTCCTCAGCCATCTATCTACCTTTTTCGTGGGAGCAACTAGAAAATGGAAATATAAATATAAAAAAAGATAAAAATAATAAGTTCTACTGTGATATAGAACTAAAACTAAAAGAGTATGGGGAACTTACACTAAAGTTGATGTTATATGATAAAAATCAACTCAACTTACATATTTATTCGGATAATGTTGGCTTTAGAGAACTTATAAAAGAAAATATCCCAACACTTCGATCCACACTTATTGATGCACAAGTTTCACCGAGAGAAATAAGGTTATTTAAAAAAACAAAAGAGAATCCATCTCTAGCTTATAATACAAATGAAAATCCAATGGAGATGGGATTTGAGGTAAAAGCATGAAAAAAGCAGCGGCACTAAGATATGATACAAAAAAAGAAAATGCACCAAGAGTTATAGCAAAAGGGGAAGGTGTCTCAGCCCAAAACATTATAAAGATAGCCCAACTTCACAACCTACCCATAAAAAAAGATGAAGATCTCATAGAATTACTAAGTAAAGTCGAACTTGATAAAGAAGTACCAGAAGCGCTATATAAAGCTGTTGCAGAAGTTTTTAGTTTTATCTATAAAATGACTAAAAAAAATTGAGTTAATGAAAAAAATCATAATGAAGTTTTAATCAGTATCTTCCATATCATCTTTATCCATGGTAGAAGCTATAACTACAATCACAACCAGAAAAAAGATTATAATGGCAATATAAAGATAAGACATTATACTTTGTCTCTTTTTTTCATCATCTCCATAAATCTTTGAACATCTTTATAGGATTTAAAAGATTCCCTTTGAAAAAACAGTGTAGAATCTGTAGTTTGGATTAAAATACCATCATCAAATTTAACAACTTTAGAAATACTATCCCAATCTATAAGAGTATCATTATAATGCAAACCATCATCTTCTAAAACAAACACAACATCTCTAGCATCAAGACCAGATTTATCATAAAACTTTATAATCATCCTCTTTCTTACAAACCATCTAATATAGTACCAATAAACAACAAAAAAAGTAGATACAAAAAGAAGTCCAAAAGAATCATGTTTTAATGCACCAACAACACCAAACTGCATCAGTGCTATAAAGAGCCATCCAACATACTTTTTAGAAGATGTTCTCATATCATAATCGTAATAAAGCTTACTAGCCTTTATAGCTAAATCTTTACTCCAAGTAAACTTTACTTCAACACTCTTAGACATGTTCTTCACATTCTTCTATGATTAAATCAGATTTTTTGATAACACCTTTGTCTTCTAGGTTAGCTATCATTTTTAAAGTTTCTTCATATTTTTTTTCAAAAATCTCATTATTTTTAGCATATATTTTTCTCTCTTTATTAGCATAAAGCCAAGCAAAAATCACAGAAGATGCAAATATACTATATATAATTAACTGCCACTCTTTTAAATCCAACAAAACTATAAAATACTGTACAGAAAAAAGGATAAAAAATTCTATAGAAAATATAATTACCAATGTTGAACTTTGTTCAAAATCAAGAGTATATTTTTCTATCTCTCTTAAAAGCTTCAAATTTTCATTTATCTTTTTTGCTTCCTCTTTATTGTCATCATCTATTTTATCTACCTCTATATCTCTTAGATGTATATTACTTAGATTATACTCAACATTTATCTGTTTATAATCGTCTAAAATTTGTTGATTTTCTTTCATGATTTCTAAGATTTCATCTTCACTTACACGATTTTTACCTGCAATTTTTTGCACATCTTGTAAAATCAAATCATACAAACCAACGGTTTTTATCTCTAATGCAACTCTTTTTAAATGTATCAATTTTATTCCTGATTTTTTATTATAGGGGTGGAGTATGGAAAAATCCATACCCCATACAAAACTTATCGTAGATTAATCTACTTTATGGTTTTCTGCAACCGTTTCAGGCTCGATACCATAAGAAGCTGTTTTATCATGTGATGGTAAAAAGATACCAATAAGACCTTTAATACCAACTGACATAACAATATTAAGTAAGAAAATAAACCATGCTATAAGAACCATAGTTCCACAAATAGCTGTTAAAATCATAAGAGTGTTAAACTCTCCATTAACATAAAGGTGACGACGAAGCATACCATCAAGACCTGCCATACCAGCAAATGCACCCATACCGATACCACCGATTAGATACATCCAAAAGTGGATATTTGACATTTTAGATGAGAACATCTTCGTACCATTTGTAACGATTGGCCATAAAACATACAATGCACTATAAAGTGTCATATAAAGACCAACAACAAGAGCAATATGAACATGCGCCATAATAATCCATTGAGTATTATGTAAAACACGGTTCATACCCATATCTGCTTGAATAATCGCTGCAGGAACTGCAAGACCAAAACCAACTAAACCACCAAGAAGGTATTTAAGTTCCATAGTCATTTTAAGTGGACGAGCTTTCCATAAAGTAACAAGAGTGATGAAAAGTGCTAAACCTTGAGTTAGAAGTTCAAACGCTGTTACCATTTCACCAGAGATTAGTTTCATCATTTCAGGCTGACCTTGATCAGCTAGAAGGTGGTGAGACCATACCATCCAAGAAACAAGAAGTTCAAGCATTAATGCTGCACGAGCAACATTTTCCATAAAAAGTTTTTGACCAGTAATTAAAGAAGCAAGTAAATACCAAGAACCAGCAACATAAATAAGTACAAGACCATCAGCAACAAGGTCAAGTCCCCACCAGAAGTAGTTTTTATATAAAAGTGCATCTATAGCAGCTACATCAAGAGGATGGCCACCTAAATCAAACACTAAATAAACAAGAACAAGTATACCAGAACTAAGGATTACAATCGCGTCTAGGAATGTATCAACAGTACCACGAAAGATAGCAACAACAGGAAGTGCTAAAGCAGGTTCTTTTGAATATGGTTGTTTACCACTTAATTTGTGTAAAAGGTTAAGCATACCATCAATACCAAAACCAGAGATCAAAAGCTCTTTGGTAGTTTTGTCTTTATGAATACCAACTCTTGCAAAAATAGTAGCATAGATGTTATAGATAAAACCTAAAGTACCAAGCATAATCAATGCAACACCAACAATAAATACTATACCACCAACAACATTAAACTGAGTAGTATCAGCAGGAAGTGGCCAGTAGAGTGTATAAAGTGGAGAATATTGCCATACAAAAGCAGATATCCATGCTAAAGCTGTACCGATAGTGATAAGTAACCAAACCGCATTAGCAAGTTTTACACTATATAGAGGTTTTTTAGTTAAAAAAGGAACTAAAAACATAAACGCAGCAAAAACAAGTTGATAAGTTGAACCGAAGATACCAACTATTGGGTGAACTGTCAAAATTGAAAAATAGTGAGCAGGATGTGAAAACATCTCAGGTAATGGGTTTGAAGGACCTGTTACCACAAGTTTCATAATCATACCCTCAATAGCAACTAAACCAAAAAACAAGAAACTCATTACAACAGCACGAAGTGTAACTTTTTGTAACGCATTTAAACTTGTATGATCAAAATTTGTACCGTTTATAAGGTTTTTCATTAAACTCATTTAACACCTCCATCTTTACAACCTGTAACTTCAACAAAATTTTTAACTAACATTAAATCCTCCCCATCTTCAGAATACTGTGCAGGACCTGAATACTCAGTTGAAGTCAAGTTGAAAACACCATTATGGTTAAATGTCCAAAGCATATCATTTGAATCCAATATACCATTAACATCAGAACCAGGATTAACCTGCATCTGAGTAACCAATGTTCCATCCTGTCTAAACAAACCAAAACCATAAACTAAATCATGACTTTTAACATTAAATTCCACAGTTTGACCACACTGAATAGTAATTTTCTTAGGTAAACCTATCCATTTATGATCTTTAATCTCAAATTCATAACTAGCATCAGGCGTTGCATCATGCCTAGTAATATCCTGAGAAACCCATGGAATCGTATTGTATGTAAATATATGGTGTCCCACACCACCAATAACTAAGAATGCCATATATGTATAAAACGGTATTCTCACAGCAGATTTTGCTTCTTTTCTAGTAAGGTTATAACCAAACCAAGCAATAACCGATATAATCATGAACGCATATATAGTATAAGCTGTTTCATGAAACTTTAATAACTCTATTGAGCTAGCAAATGTCATCTTTCTCTCCTTAAATTCAAGTCTTAACTAAAACTTTAGCTAATTATATAATATTTTTAGATAAATTACAACTATATTTTAAAAATATCTGAATTTTTACAATTAAATACCCATCCAAAAGGAACACCAACTTTCATAAACTAAAAAGTGACTAAATAGTGACTAAAAGGCGACTGATGCAAGGCTAAAACTTGCAGAAAACACTCGTAGAATTAAAATGATAAATTCAAAAATTTTTAACGAAGTCAGTAATTGTTTTTTTGAGTTTTCTTATCGCTGATAATTGATGTTCTCAATACTTATATTTTAGAACCTTGCCCAGCTATAGATTCTAGTGTAGATTCTCTAAACATTTTTTGAAGAAGTAGTTTTGGTTCCATCCATTGATCATGTAAGGCACATTTACACACATTATCACAAAACCCTATACCTAAAACACATTGTTTATCTTTGATAGAATCATGAAAAATATCTAAAATATCACTTACAATAATTTCAGATGGTAACTTTTTAAAAGAATACCCACCATCTCGCCCCCTTGATGAAACCACCAAGCCAGACTTAACAATTTCTGTCATAATTTTTGTTAAAAATTTATAAGGTATCTGCAAGTTTTCAGAGAGATCTGTCGCATTTAATATCTTGGTATCTCGGTTATCAGCCATGTAAGCTAAAATTCTTATCGCATACTGAGAACTTTTACTTAATTGCATTACAATCCTTTAATTTTATCTAATTATAGCAAAATTTAAATATGAAGTGCAATTTATAATTTAAAATCAAAAATAGCTAATACTACTTAAAGGTAGAATTAATTATATTTTGCTATTATTCCAATTACTACAAATTAGTAGAATTTAAAATAGGATGATTTATGACAGAACGCATAACTAAAAGTATGGCAAAAAACATCTATTATGGGGGAGGCACATTTGCCCTTATGATATTTATTGCTCTTACTTTTGATACTGTACACCAGATTCCAAAAAGATCAAATCAGCAAAATATGACAGAAAGTGTTGTAGCTGGAAAAAAACTTTGGGAACAAAACGACTGTGTTGGTTGTCATACACTAGTAGGTGAAGGAGCATACTATGCACCAGAACTTATGAATGTATTTCAAAGAAGAGGTGCTTCGGATGAAGCATCATTTAAAGCTTATATGCAAGGTTGGATGGCTGCACAGCCTCTTGACACACCAAACAGAAGAAAAATGCCTCAGTTTCACCTAAGTGAAGAACAGGTTAACAACTTATCAGATTTCCTTATATGGACATCTAAAGTAAATGCCAACGAATGGCCACCGACAATTGAAGGATAGGAAGAAAATATGAAATACACTTCACAAGCGGTAGCAAAACCGTATTTTATTTTTGCACTAGTTCTTCTAGCTGGCGAGATCCTTTTTGGTCTTTTAATGGGTGTTCAATATATCTGGGGAGATTTCTTATTTCCACTTGTTCCATTTAATGTTTTAAGAATGGTACACACTAACTTATTGATAGTATTGCTATTATTTGGTTTTATGGGTGCTACTTATTATTTGGTTCCTGAAGAAGCAGAAAGAGAACTTTGGAGTCCAAAATTAGCAATTTTAACATTTTGGATATTTGCAGCAGCTGGTGTTGCTACAATTTTAGGTTACCTTTTTGTACCATATGCAGAGTTGACGCAACTAACTTTTAATAACCTTCTTCCTACAATGGGTAGAGAATTTTTAGAACAACCACTACCAACAAAAGTAGGTATAGTTTTAGTTGTTGTTTCTTATATATTCAATACTGGTATGACAGTTATTACTGGTAGAAAAACTGTTATTACTACAGTTTTATTAACTGGTCTTTTAGGTCTTGCAGTATTTTTCTTATTTGCATTCTATGTTCCAGATAACTTAATTGCAGATAAATTCTTTTGGTGGTTTACAGTTCACCTTTGGGTTGAAGCAACTTGGGAACTTATCTTAGGTGCAATCTTAGCATTCGTACTTATTAAAGTAACTGGTGTAGATAGAGAGCATATTGACAAATGGTTATACCTTATTATTGCTATGACAATGGTATCTGGTATCCTTGGAACTGGTCACCACTTTTTCTACATGGGAGCGCCTGAGTACTGGTTATGGATAGGTTCTATCTCATCAGCTGTTGAGCCATTACCATTCTTTTTAATGATTCTTTTTGCTTTCACTATGGCTAGAGAAAGAAAAATTGAGCATAAAAACAAAATGGCACTTACATGGGCTAAAGGTACAGCAGTAATGGGCTTTTTAGGAGCTGGTGTTTGGGGATTCTTCCACACTTTAGCACCTGTTAATATGTTTACTCACGGTACACAATTAACTGCAGCACACGGTCACCTTTCATTCTATGGTGCGTATATTATGATTGTATTTACAGTTATATCTTATGCAATGCCAATCTTAAGAGGTCGTCCTTATGGTAACTGTGAAGCAGCACAAAAACTTGAACTTAAATCATTCTGGATGATGAATATCGGTATGCTTGGTCTTACACTTGCACTTAGTGCAGCTGGTCTTGTTCAAATTTTTGATCAGAGAGTTGGTACTGAACTTATCTCATTTATGGAGTCTCAAGAGTCTATCAATGGTATCTATATGATTCGTCTTGGTTTTGGTCTTTTAGTACTAACAGGATTGTTTACATATTTTTCTAGTTTCTTTGTAAAAGAACCAGAAAACGCATAATCAGGTTTGGGTATATATGCTTCATTATTGGCTTGAGTTTGAGGAGAGTATGGGCAAAGTTTGGGATAAATATCTCAACAAAAAAGTCCATAAATTCCATGAAGAACAAAGAGTTGATTTTGAAGATATATCAAAATCTCTACATATTTTTCATCGCCTTATGGGTGGTGAAAAAGCCAAAGAACTTCAAATTACAGACAAAAGATATGTCGAAACTTCAAGAACACTTTTAGAAAAAATCTCATTTTTAGGTAAAGAGTTCTTTTTAACTTGGCAAGATGAAGAAGCTGTATATCTTCCTGCATCATTTGCTTACTTTTCAACAAAACAAGAAAATGAGATGCTTTACTATTGGCTTATAGCTATGGCTACTCAAATAGACAATATAACAGATACAAATCTCATAGAAAAAAATCAACAAGCTGTAGATTACCTTACAAAACGATATAATGGATTTGATACTTTTTACAAAAAAGCTACAATCTATCTTATGGATAAATATGAACAATTATCATTTCTTAAATCTTTAGAAGAGCAATCCAATCAAGATTTAATAGATGATTATCCAAACCCTTTATGGATATATCCACCTGCAATCACACTAAATAGCTCTAACAATACTGATAGCGAAGAGGAAGAACCTCAAGGCGATCAAAATCGCGATAAATCAGATGAATTACACATGAAAAAGCAGACTGAGCAGATAGACGATAAACATGAAACAGATGGTTTTTTAGCTTTTTTACCTGAGTCACTGATGAGTATTTTTGAACAGGTTAATGTAGATAGGTGTGAAGATGACAGTTTTGATGAGAATGCTCTCTATCATGCAGAGGATTTAGATGAGATAACAATTGGACAAAAACAGGCAAACCTTTCATCTCGTATAAAAATGGATCTTGAACTTCTACCAGACAATACCATAACATATCCTTTGGGTAAAGGTCATTTTATAGATGAATGGGATTATAAAAAAAATGATTACCTAGTGAAATATGTGAGAATATTACCACAGGTAATGCTAAATATTGTACCAATAGAACTGCCAAATAGACTTAAAAAAACTGTTAAAAAAATTCAAAGTGAATTAGACATGTTACAGCTAGACCGTATTAAAAACGACAGATTACCTTATGGTGATGAGTTAAATATGGATAGTTGGATAGAGTATATGTCTCACCAAAACAAGTCTATGCACCACCAAAATTTTTATACAACTTATGAAAAAAAGACAAGAGATATGTCAACACTTCTTCTAGCTGACATCTCACTATCAACAGAGGGTGGAATTACTCAAGAGATGAGAATTATAGATGTAATCAAAGATTCATTAATGGTTTTTAGTGAAGCTCTAGAGAGACTAGAAGATAAATTTGCCATCTATACATTTTCATCACTTCAAAATAAAAAAGTATATTTTAACATCATTAAAAATTTTAAAAACAAATATGATGCTCTAATAAGGGGTAGAATAGATAGTATAAAACCTCAATACTACACTAGAATGGGTGCGGCTATTCGTGAAGCTACAAAGATTTTAGATAAACAACAAAGCACAAACAAACTATTGCTTATAATAAGTGACGGTAAACCAAATGATGAAGATAGATATGATGGTAGATATGGTATAGAAGATACAAAGAAAGCGCTACAAGAGATTAAGCAAAAAGGTATTACTCCGTTTTGTATAACTATCGATTTAGATGCTAAAGAGTACCTAAGCTATCTTTTTGGTCGTAACGGTTATGCCATTGTTAGAGATGGTCAAAAACTTCCAAAAGTACTAACAGAAGTTTATATAAATTTAACAAAATAAGGAACAAATATGTCACAAACTTACTATTTGCCACAATCAAATGAAGTTGAGCTTTTCCAAGCTGCAGCACAGATGAATCTACCTGTACTTATAAAAGGTCCAACAGGTTGTGGAAAAACAAGATTTATAGAATCTATGGGTGAAGAGCTTGGTCGTGATGTTTATACTGTAGTATGTCATGATGATTTAAGTGCAGCTGACTTGGTTGGTCGCCACCTCATAAATGAAAATGGAACTTACTGGCAAGATGGACCACTTACAAAAGCTGTAAGAAATGGTGGTATCTGCTATATTGATGAGATTATAGAAGCAAGAAAAGATACAACTGTTGTGCTTCACTCTTTAGCTGATTATCGTAGAGTATTACCCATAGACAGAACAGGAGAAGTGATAGAAGCACACCCTGATTTTATGTTAGTTGTTTCTTACAATCCTGGGTATCAAAATGTACTAAAAGGGATGAAACCAAGTACAAAACAAAGATTTATCTCACTTAGTTTTAACTATCCAAAAGCAGATATTGAAAAAGAGGTTATCATCAAAGAGAGTGGTATTGATGCTCAAACTGCACAAAAACTTGTAGATATTGCTGGAGAGATTAGAAATCTTGACGATACAGATATTCAAGAAGCTGTTTCAACAAGACTTCTTATATATGCAGCAAAGCTTATGGTAAAAGGTTTTGATCCATACCAAGCTTGTATGCACTCTATTGTAGAATCACTTAGTGATGAAGATGATGTTTTAGAAGTTCTTGAAAAACTTATCACTCTACATTTTGAAAAGAGTTCACATGTCCAATAATACAGCTTTAAAAGAGAAATACCCTCCAGGAGATTTTGGTGTCTGGGTTATCATCTATGTTGAACTTATAACTTTTGGTTTATTTTTCATAGGTTATGCTTTTTCAAGAAGAGATAACCTTGAGATGTTTAACAACTCCCAACTTATGCTTAATCAAACATCTGGTTTTATAAACACTTTTATCCTGATTACAAGTAGTTACTTTGTAGCAAAAGGTGTTCAAAAGATGAGAAGTATGACAAAAGAGAACTATGAATCAGCTAACAAAGAAGCATCAAAATGGCTTAAATTTGCTATGGCATGTGGAGTTGCATTCTTATTTATCAAACTATCTGAATTTTCCCATATATTTGGTCAAGGGATAACACTTAGTACAAATAAATTTTTTATGTTTTATCTACTACTTACTATGTTTCATTTTATGCATGTATTTTTAGGAACTATTATACTTTTTAACATCCATCAAAGAACAAAGGTTTCTGGTTATACACCAGAAGATTACCGAGGATTTGAATCAGGTGCATCTTATTGGCATATGGTTGATTTATTGTGGATTGTACTATTTCCACTTGTATATATTATAAGATAAAGGTGCAGAAGATGAAAAGAATTTTCGAAATCGTATGGGTTATTTTAGTTATTTTAACAATTTTTGCTTATCTACTTGGATACCTAAAACTTATAAGTACTTCGCTTGTTGCTGTACTAATTTTTACCACTTTTATAAAAGGTGCTTTAGTTAGCGACTATTTCATGGGGCTTCAAAATGTAAATACGAAGTATAGACTCATACCTATAGCATGGTTAATTTTAATACTATCTTTAATAAGCGTGGCATACTACTTATAAAATTTAAAAGGTTTTAAGGCAGTAAATTTTATGCTATTTACAAGCTAAACTTAAAACCTGCAAAAATTGATGCTATAATTATGCTTGAGGATATATAAGTCAAATCTTAAAATGGCTCTTAAAAGATAATTTTTGTTATACTGGGAGTATAGATGTGAAAG
>Ga0256842_1001653_pt1 | contig 17454 bp, 18 predicted proteins | sample 4559240metaG_FD_185973 | JGI IMG/M metagenome (GOLD analysis project Ga0256842, IMG submission 185973) | Hydrothermal vent microbial communities from Guaymas Basin, Mexico - 4559-240 | ecosystem: Environmental > Aquatic > Marine > Hydrothermal vents | place: Mexico: Guaymas Basin | collected...
AACATCTGGCAAATTCGCTATATGGCAGTGATTCCTGAATATCAGGGCAAACAAGTTGGCAGGAAAATTTTATTAGAATTGGAATATTTAGCTAAAAGACAAAATGCTAAAGAAATTTTTCTTAATTCGCGTGAAACAGCTGTTGATTTTTATAAGAAAAACGGCTATGAAATTGAATCAGAAGGTAAAACACTTTTTGATTCTATTAAACATTTCAAAATGAAAAAAATCATATTTAAGGATACAAAATAATGCAAGTAATGGGAAAACATTACAGAACTGTTTGGATGGAAGATGATAAAGTTTTTCTTATTGAACAAAATAAACTTCCTTTCAAATTTGAAATATTTTCTAGTAATGATTATCACAAAACATGTGATGCAATAAAAAATATGCTGGTTAGAGGTGCCGGAGCAATTGGAACAACTGCCGGTTTCGCAATGGCTCAAGCTTTTCTACAAGCTCCGAAAAATACTTGGAAGAATTTTGTTCAGAACGCAAAAAAAGAGATTGAATCGACTCGCCCGACTGCACAGAATCTATTTTATGCAACCGATAAAGTATATAATGCCGCAATAAATTCACCCACGCCTATTCAGGCTGCACAAGCTGCTGCACAAAATATTTCTGATGAAGATATTGCAGCTTGTGAAAAAATCGGTGAATTGGGAAACACTTTGATAAATAATTCAGCTAATATCCTTACTCATTGCAATGCAGGTTGGTTGGCTTTCACCGATTTTGGAAGCGCGCTCTCCCCTATCTATAAAGCAGATGCCAGTGGCAAAGATATTTTTGTGTATGTTGATGAAACAAGACCACGCTCACAAGGTGCACGCTTAACAGCCTGGGAACTTCAACAACAAAATATTGCTCATAAAATAATCCCCGATAATGCTGCTGCATATTTCATGCAAAATAAGAAAATTGATCTAATTATTACAGGTGCCGACCGTATTGCTGCAAATGGTGACACAGCAAATAAAATAGGAACTCTTGAAAAAGCGATTTGTGCTAAGGCATTTGGAATTCCCTTTTATATCGCTGCTCCATCGAGTACTATCGATATAAAATGTTCAAGTGGGAAAAACATCCCCATCGAATTCCGTTCCGACGAAGAATTGCTTTATCAAACCGGAATAGATAAGTTTGGGAAATCTCATACGATCCGCGTTTGTTCACCTGAATCTGAAGGGATTAATCCTGCATTTGATGTAACTCCTGCTGAATATATCACTGCCATTATTACTGAAAAAGGGATCTTTAAACCGGAAGAAATCGAAAATGTTTTCAAACAGGAGAATTAAATGATAAAAGCAGATTTAATTATTAGGAATGGCTATATCTTAGATTTTGAAAAAAATGGTGATGAATTTTTAAAACAAGATATTGTAATTAATTCCGGAAAAATAGTATTTATCGGTAAAGCTACAAGTTATGTTGCTTCAAAGGAAATTGATGCAAATGAGAAAATTGTGATGCCGGGATTTGTGGACACTCATACTCATATCGGAATGAGTTATTTTAAAGGTATCGCAGATGATTTACCATTGATGGATTGGTTACAAAATCATATTTGGCCTTTGGAATCGAATTTTCTAAATCCTGAATTTGTTTATGATGCATCTTTGTTCGGTTGTGCAGAATTGATTAAAAATGGGATAACACATTTTAATGACATGTATTTCTTCGAAGATCAAACAGCAAAAGCTGCTAAAAAAATTGGCATTCGTGCAACTCTTGGCGAAGGAATTTTAGATCATAATGCTGATAAATCTATTCAGATTACTCGGGATCTATATTACCAATATAAAGATGATAATCTTATTGATATATCAGTTGCACCGCATGCAATTTATACTTGTAATAGGGGAAATCTGATTAAAGCTAGGGATTTAGCTATTGAATTAGGATTAAAAATCCATATCCATCTCAATGAATCTGAATTTGAAGTAAAAGAATCTATGCGTAATTTTGGGAAAAAACCTGTTGAATATTTAGATGAATTCGATTTTTTTCAAGTTCCAACTATTTCAGCTCATTCACTTTGGTTAGATGAGAATGAGCAGAAGATTTTTTCAAAAAAGAATGTTACCGCTTCCATTAATGCAAGTAGTAATTATAAATTGGCAAACGGAATTAATTCTTTTAAGAATTATTTAAAAAACGGAGTAAACCTTAGTTTTGGAACGGATAGTGTAGCAAGTAATAATAATCTTAGCATGCTTTCAGAAATAAATATTTTTTCTAAAGTTCAAAAAGCACTTATTCATGATTCCACATTCCTACCGGCAAAAGAAGTTCTAAAAATGGCAACCGTAAATGGAGCCAATGTATTAGATAACCACTTTAATAGTGCCAAGTTAGAGATTGGAAACAATGCCGACATCATTACAGTTGATGTAGATAATATTCAATCTCAACCTTTGTATAATATGTTTTCTCAATTAGTTTATTCCATAGAATCTGAACAGATAAAAGATGTAATAATTGACGGAAAAACTATAATGATTAATCGTAAACTTGTGAATGTGGATGAGTCGGAATTGCTGAAAAAAGCAAAATACTGGCGCGAAAAAATAACCTTTTACCAAAAATAGGAGGAAATCATGACTATTATTGAAGTTGACAAAAATCTATTTGTAAACATGAAGCAAGTATTTAGAATCGAGTTGATCCAAATTGAAAAGAGTGATCGTTGTTATATAAAATTTCATAGCTCTGGTGGTGAATATGCCATTAGTCGTGAATTTCCAAGTGATGTGGCTGCTAGAGACTGGTTAAGTCTTAGTGTTATAAGATCTTCAGGATCTAATGAAATTTTAGAGTTATAGGAGAAATAATAATGAAAGGAAAACAAAAAGCGTGGCTTAAGAAAAAAGCCCATAATATGCCGGTAAATGTTATGATCGGTGATAAAGGTATAACAGAAAGTTTAGTAAAAAGTATGGAAGATAATTTACAAGCAAATGAACTTGTGAAAATATCAATTTCACACCCTGACCGTGATGTTAGAAAAGAGATAAGTGAAGAATTGGCAGATAAAACCGAAAGCTTTATTGTAGCAATAATTGGTAAAACAACTATTTTCTATAGAGAAAATCCTGAAACAAAACACTATTCTAAGGAACTAGGAAAGTTATAATGCATAATTTTGAAGGTATAATATTTAATAATGGTTATATGGATATAGTTGTTGTATCACTTTTCACAGCTCAAGCTTTGAAAGTGATAATTGCTACTTTTCGCGAAAAAAAGCTGAACTTCCGATACTTTTTGGATACAGGCCGTATGCCAAGTTCTCATTCGGCAAGTGTTGTTTCCTTAGCTGCTGCAATCGCTTTTGTAGAAGGTGTATCATCCACAAACTTTGCGATTAGCGCTTGCTTTGCTTCAGTAGTGATGTATGATGCTACCGGAGTAAGAAGAGCAGCAGGTTTCCAAGCACAAATTCTTAATAAAATTGTTGATGGAATTTGGAAAAAAGAAGGTAGAAAACTATTAGATAAAAATCTAAAAGAATTTATAGGTCATACTCCAATGGAAGTTTTTTGGGGTGCTATTTTAGGCATTTTAATCGCTTTTCTAATGACAATTAATGTTAAATAGCATTTGATACAATTTGCTGAAAGGGTTGCTTTTATCAAGTAACCCTTTCTTTTTAATAAAAATTATTTATAAATTTATCAATTTCCAATCTCGGAAATGCAATTCATTCAAGCTCAAAAGCAGTCCTTCATACTCATATTTTTTGGAATAATTCCCTAACATAGAAATCAAAACGTTTCCTAATTGAACTACTGTATCAAAGATAAATAAAAACTTATAGAGCAGTTGTAAAATGAATCACATAATAAATCCTTGAAAAGTAATTGCCCTTTATTTTGCTTGTTTAATCATTCTGATTAAGATATCGGAAAAATTAGATTTAATCCCACAAAACCAAAGCAACCAACTACTAAGAAAATTTCAAATTCTTATACCGAACCAAAAAAGAAAGTTTCGAATTACTCCAATTTTCCATTATTAACAACATTTGTAATTTATTCTTCTAATTGCTAATATTTATCTCAGAAAATATTTAGCCGTTTTAGAAAAAATTAAATCGGTGTTTTTGGGAATATTTGCTAGATAAAAAAACTGAAACTATAATTTTATTGACTCAATAGAGGAGTTTATAGAAAATGGATGAAATTTAAAAAATTAAACTCGGAGGTACATAATGAAGAAAATATTATTAGTTGGATTGTTGTTAGTAGGCTTATTTACTGCTGTTTTTGCAGAATCAAATAAGATTGCTTACATAGATTCTGATAAAATAATGCGTGAAAGCGCTGACACAATTGAAGCTCAAAAAACTTTAATGGATCAAAAGCAAAAATGGGAAGATGAGATAAACGAAATGGATAAAGAGATTGAAGCTCTTTACAATGATTATGATAGCAAGCAAGTGATGATGACCGAAACAGCAAAAAAAGAAGCACAAAATAAAATCCAAGAACTTTCAATGCAGCGTCAAAATAAAGTTCAAGAATATTTTGGTGAAAACGGTCTGTTCATTCAAAAACAAAATGAGTTATTAACTCCCATCTTGAAAAAAATGCAATCGGTAATTGATAAAGTTTCAGTGGAAAATAATTATTCAATGGTTTTTGATGTATCAGCTGGAAGTGTTTTATATGCTAAACCAAATCTTGATATCACAGATTTAATAATAGAAGAGTTAGAAAATTATACTGAATAATTATGAAGCGATTTAAAAATCCTTTATCAACCGAAAATATTTTAAAGCAAGTTGGCTTAGAATCAGTATATTCCAAAGAGAAATATTTTGATAATGTTGCTCAACTAACTGAAGCTAATCAAGCTTCAGTTTGCTTTTTTGAAAACAAGAAATATGTTGATCATTTAAAAGAAACTAAAGCCGGATTGATATTTGTTCCGGAAGATTTCGATATTGATCTACCTCAGACTACAATTATCAAATCTCCTCAACCTTATATGCATTTTATGATTTTATTAAAAGCTTGGTTAGCTTTGGAAAATCAAGTTATAGCTTTCATAGCAGAATCCGCTGTAATAGATAAAACTGTTAAAATAGGTGAAAATGTTTTTATTGGAGAAAATGTAGTTATTTCAAAAAACAGTTCAATCGGTGATCATAGCAAAATAGAAGCAAATTGTGTAATTAAAGAAAATGTAGAGATCGGTTCTCATACACATTTTCATCCTAACGTAGTTATTTATCAGGACTGTAAAATTGGGAATTATAATATTTTACATTCCGGAGTAGTAATTGGTGCTGATGGATTCGGATACATATTTCATAATAATGAGCATCACAAAGTTCCACAAGTAGGTAATGTGATTTTAGAGGATAATGTAGAGATCGGTGCAAATAGTTGCGTTGATCGAGGTACACTATCTTCCACCATTATCCAAGCAGGAACAAAATTGGATAATTTAGTACAAGTCGGCCATAATTGCAAGATTGGGAAAAACACGGTTTTATGTGCTCAAGTAGGATTAGCCGGCAGCACAGAAATCGGAAATGTTGTTTTCATTGCCGGTCAAGCAGGTCTTGCAGGTCATTTAAAAGTAGAAGATTATGTTCAGATTGGTGCACAATCTGGAGTAACCAATAGTATTAAAAAAGGTGAAAAAGTTTTTGGGACTCCGGCTATCGATGCAAAATTGCGTAAAAAAATAATGGTTTCAGAAAAGAAATTACCGGAAATTGCAAAAGCTTTTAAACGTGAGCAAAGGGAAAGAAAATGAACGAATTTAAACAAACTATTAAAGGTGAGATAAGTTATCGTGGTGTTGGCTTACATTCCGGCGAAGTATCAACTTTAACATTTAAACCGGCCCAAGCAGATGAAGGAATAGTATTCGTCAGAACTGATTTGGAAAATAATCCTGAAATACCGGCAGATATCGATCATGTGATTGATATTTCCAGAGGAACTACAATTGGTGTAAATGGTGCATCTGTTGCTACAATAGAACATGTTTTAGCAGCAGTAAAAGGTTTGAATATAGATAATATTAGAATTGAAGTTTCAGGACCGGAAGTTCCAGTGGCAGATGGTAGCGCTATTATATTTATCGAATTATTGAAAAAAGTGGGAATCGTAACTCAGGAATCTGAAAGAGAATATTTGGAAATTGAAGAACCTATTTCTTTTTCCGCACCTGCTGATAATGTAGATATTGTAATTGTTCCTTCAGATGATTTGAAAGTTACTTTTATGGTTGATTATCAACAGAAGGCATTGGGAACACAATATACAACTATGCAATCGCTTAAAGATTTCGAAAGTGATTTTGCTTCAGCAAGAACATTCTGTTTCTTACACGAGATTATCATGCTTAAGGAAGCCGGATTAATTAAAGGTGGGTCTTTGGATAATGCAGTAGTTGTGGCAAATCCTCAAACTCCTATTGAAGAAATAGATAAACTAAGAGAAATTTTCCATATTGAAGAAGAAATTTACGTAGGCAAAGATGGTTTATTAAATCACAGACCACTGCGTTATTATAATGAATTTGTAAGACACAAAGTTTTGGATTTAATTGGTGACGTGGCATTATTAGGAGTTCCAATTAAAGGACATTTTTTAGCTGCCAGATCAGGTCATAAAACGAATGTAGAATTGGTTAAGAAATTACGCAAGATATACAAAAAGCAGCAATTACAGAAAATATATCAGAAGAAAAAATCTAGCGAAGTTATTTTTGATATCGATGCAATTCAAAAAATTCTGCCTCACCGTTATCCATTCTTATTAGTGGACAAAATCACAGAATTTGAAGCAGGAGAGAAAATTGTAGGACTAAAAAATGTTACCATTAATGAACCATTTTTTAACGGGCATTTCCCTGGTCATCCCGTTATGCCTGGTGTTCTAATAGTAGAAGCAATGGCTCAGACAGGTGGAATTATGTTATTAAATTCTTATGATGAGCCTGAAAAATATGTAGCTTATTTTGCTTCAATCAACAATGTGAAATTCCGTAAACCGGTAAAACCTGGCGATACTTTACGATTTGAATTGAAAGTAATATCAATAAAGCGGGGAGTTGCAAAAATGCATGGAGACGCTTATGTAGGTTCTACCAAAGTTACTGAAGCGGATTTCATGGCTAAAGTAGTGGATAAATAGGAGTAATTTGATGAATTATATTGATCCTACAGCTAGAATTACAGATGGTGCAAAATTAGGAGACAATAATCATATAGGACCATTTTGTTTGATTGGAAAAGATGTTGTTTTAGGTAATAATAATGTTTTAATTTCCAATGTAATACTTGATGGAGATACTACAATCGGAGATAATAACAAATTTTATCATTCTGCAGTTATTGGAAGTAATCCTCAAGATTTAAAATATAAGGGAGAACCAACCAAGCTTATAATCGGTTCAAATAATACTTTCAGAGAATTTTGCACTATTAACAAATCTGCAACAATGGATGAGCCAACTCAGATTGGAGATAACTGTCTTTTGATGGCATATTCACATGTAGCTCATAATTGCATTTTAGGAAACAATTTAATAATTGCAAATTCCGTTCAGTTTGCCGGACATATTCATGTTCATGATTTCGTTACAATTGGTGGAATGACAGCTTTACATCAATTTGTGAAAATTGGAAAATACGCCTTTGTTGGTGGGAAAAGTGGAGTAAAAAAAGATGTTCCTCCTTTCACACGCGGAGAAGGATTTCCCTATAAAGTTATGGGCTTAAATTCTGTGGGCTTGCAAAGAAAAGGATTTAGCCAAGAAAGCATAGTGGATATAAAAAGTATCTATAAACTTTTCTATAATTCAGGAAAGAATGTTAGCCAAGCTTTGGAAGAGTCTAAGAAATTAGAACTCACTCCTGAACAAAAATTATTTGTTGAATTTATTGATAATTCTGAAAGAGGTTTAAATAAATAAGTTTAACTTAATTTTATAATTTTGAACTCTCGGATTATTTGTAAAAATCCGAGAGTTTTTTTTAAATGATTTTTATCCCCGAAGAAAATGTTTTTAATCTTATTTTTTTAAATTTTATCCAATAGCTTATACCTTTGGAATAATCAACATTAACATCAGCGCGCAACTGATTTGTCAAAATCTCAATCAATTTTATTCCAAGTCCCGAATTTTTTTCTTCGCAATAAATTCCACTTCCATTACCAGAGATATTTAATGTTATAAAATCATCTTCTTCATACATTGCAATTCTCAATGTTCCTTCTCCATCAGGAAAAGAATATTGGAAAATATTTCCGACAATCTCATTTATTAATAAACCACACGGAATTGCCAAATTCACATCTAAACTAATATCGTGTAAATCATAATCTATCTTAATTCCTAAATCTTTCTTGCTATATGTTTTCATTAAATTTCTTATCAATGCTAAAACATAACTTTGATAATTAATATTATTTATGCTTTCAGCAGTATATAGCTTCGATAACACCAAAGAAATCGCCTTTACTCTTGCTCCAGTTGCTGTAATCAAGCTTTTACAATGAGAAGACATATCCAATTCCGATTGTAAATTCAAAATACTAGATATAATTTGCAGATTATTATTTACTCTATGATGTACTTCTTGGATTAAGAAATCTTTCACCTCAAGATCTTTCTGAATTCTTTTTGAATAATCATAATGTATAGTAGCTAAAACTACCTCATCTCCAATTTTTCCCAAAAATTGTAATTTATTTTCTTCTCCGTAACCATAATCTTGAACAGCAATAACTCCAATTTTTTTATCTTCTTTTTTTAGGCAAACTCCCATCCAAGGTTTTCCAATTTCTCTTTCTTCTTCCAACAGACCATGTTGCCACATTTCTGAAATTTCACTTTCAGTATATTGTTTAGATTCACCTGAATCAAAAACTTCCCATAATAGCATCTTTTTTCTTGGTAATTTTGCAAAATCATATTGAGTTCCTCTGTTAAACACTATTTTTAGAAGATCCTCATTCTCATCATACAATGCAATAGATAAACTTGATGAATCAATAATTGGAGAAATCAAATTAGCTACATTTTCATAAAATTCTACAGAAGAATCGATGTTTAAAATACTATTTGTGACTTGATACATTATTTTCACTTTCTCTCTAGCCAATTCCAATCCGGTTATATCGAGCCCGACTCCACCTATATTTCTTTCACCTAAGGAATTGATAAAACTAAATTTTTGTAGCGAGATAGTATAATTTTTCCCTGTATTATCTTTAATTTTTTCTATCTGGTGCGAAGTTATCCCATATTCAAGCTTTTTATCCCTATTCTGAGTTTCTAAACACTTTTTAACACCAAATATATCTACTGTTCTTTTTCCACACCAATCTTTAGGAAGAAACTTATCTTTAGCATATTTATTTGTGTAAATAAGCCTACCTTTGGAATCTTTCATATATACAGCTAAAGGAAGATAATCCATAAATAATAAGAACTGATCTTCACTTCCTCGGAAAGCTTTTTCCATCTCGAGTTGCTGAGAAACATCCAAACAAGTAACTTGAACCAACGGTGAATCATCTATTTTGAAATAGGAAAAAAGTAAATCGCAATGATGATCTTTCCCTTGGAAATTTTTAATTTCTTTGGAAACCATGAATTTATTGGAACCTGTTTCTGTAATAGATTTAACAATCTCTTCCAGTTGTGGATCATCATCTAAATATAGCTCGGAAAAATTTTTATCTAACAAGGATGGAATGGAAAGCGAGATTAATTTTGATGCAGCTGAATTCGCTTGTATAATTTTATTGTTACATACATCTAAAATAAATACTGCACTTAAAGATCCTTCAAATATTTGCTGGGAAATTTTTTGGCTTCTTTCTGCTAATTTCAAAGCATTTTCCCTTTTTGATCCATCTTTCAAGTTAAGAATATAAATATTATCTGACTTTGCTCTTGAAATGGTACAATCACAAAATTTAGTATCAAATTCTATTTCAAAAGAGATATCTTTTCTATCTGAACTACGATATTCTTTTATTTTTTCTATCTGTTGCCGCGATAGTTCCTTCTTAAATAACTCTTTTACAGAGATGTTCTTTGAATTCTCTTTCTTGATTTGCAATATTTCACAAAAACTGTTATTAACTTTCAATACTTCCCCATTTGCATCTAAAACAGCAATACCATCTGAGGAATCATGAAAAATTTGCTCAAAGATTTCTAACTCTTCGAATTTATTTTCCTTATTTACATTTTTTACTTTTGAAGAAGTTTTCATAATGATTTCTAGATTTTTTTCTAACTCTATAGTTTGTTCCGGTGTATGATAAATGTAGTCAGCTCCCATTTCATAAATAGAGTTTTTATCAACATTCGGATTTAAAATGATTTTAATATTTTCTCTATTGTATGAGATTTTTTTAATGATGTTTTTTAAATAATTTTCTCTAATCTCCTTTACATCAACAATCAAAACGTCAGGAGATTTTTCTTCTATATGCTTAATGATTTCAACTTCATTTTTTGCGTTTTCTGAACTTAATAAATAATTTTTATTCGTACATTTTTCAGCTACAATTTCATAATCATTTTTCATAACATTTAGCATTAGAATCTTCATTAATTAGCTCCTTATTAATAGAACAATATTTACTTAATTATTTATTTGTACGTTATCTGTAAAGATATTTAATAAATGAATAGCAATATTATTATTGCAGTTTTATAAATAAGAAATATGGCTATTAACACCGAATTTCATTCATAGTATAATTATTAATCAATATAACATTCAATAATCCAAAAATTACATCCCAAAAAAAAGAGCCACTCGAAAGAGTAGCTCTTAATTTTATTACATCAAAGAAATATTATTTCTTTAAAGCTTTCTTTTGTCTTCTAATGAAGTGTTCTACTAAGATTGGACTAGCAATAAAAATTGATGAATATGTACCAACAATCACACCAATTAACAAAGCTAAAGCCATATCATGAATCACTGAACCTCCAAAGAGATAGAGTGAAAGCACAACAACAAAAGTAGTAAGTGAAGTAATCACAGTTCTACTAAGAGTTTGATTAATACTCATATTGATAACTTCAGCAAAAGGTTTCTTACGATAAAGTTTCAAATCTTCTCTAATTCTATCAAAGATTACGATTGTATCATTCAAAGAATAACCAATGATAGTAAGGAGTGCAGCTACAACAGATAAACTAATTTCTCTTCCGAAAATAGAGAATATACCGATTGTGATAAGCACATCATGGAAAAGTGCGATTACAGCAGCTAATCCATAAGAGAATTCAAATCTCCACCAGATATAAAGAATAATTCCTAAAAGGGCCCAGAAAGCAGCTAAGATAGCTTTACCCTTTAATTCGTCTCCAACCTTAGGACCAACTTCTTCTTGCAAGCGAATAAAATTGTCAGGATCTATATTATTTGGAAAAGCTTTTTTAATAGCTTGAACAATATTATCACCTTTACTTTCTCCTGCAGGAGCTTTGATCAATATTAAATCACGCTCAGTTGAACCTTTTACACTTTGAATTTCGATATCTTTTATGCCAGCATCAGATAGAGCATTTCTTATTTCCTGAACATCAAGTTTATGCCCGCCTTCTTGTGGACTGATATCCAATTCCAATGAAATACCACCTTTAAAATCGATGCTATATTCAGGACCTTTATGAATAACAAGAGAGATAATGCCTGCTAAGATAATGATAGCAGAAATTGCAAAAGCAATTTTTCTCATTCCTGTGAAATCTATGTTTGTTTCTCCGAAAAATCTCATGGAACCTCCCTTATATACTCAATTTATCGCGTTTAACGTTTGTAATCATACCATCAAAAATAGCTTTAGCTAATAAGATGGAAGAGAACATTGAGCCCACGATACCAATTGAGAGTGTAACAGCGAAACCTTTAATAGGACCAGTACCGAATTGATACAATACTAATGCTGTAATTAAAGTTGTAATATTAGCATCCACGATTGTAACAAAAGCACGACTAAATCCTGAGTCAACAGCTGTTCTAACAGTTTTTCCTGCACGTAAATTTTCTCTAATTCTTTCGAAAATAATTACGTTTGCGTCAACAGCCATACCAATAGTAAGAATCATACCTGCAATACCGGGAACAGTAAGAGTTCCACCTAACATTGTCATCATAGCCAAGATAAATGCAACGTTAATAGTTACAGCGATATCAGCAATAAGCCCTGACAATCCATAATAGATAATCATAAACAGAACAACTACAGCCAAGCCAATAATTGCAGCTAAGACACCTGCTTTAATACTATCAGAACCTAAAGATGGTCCTACAGTTCTTTCTTCGATAATATTTACAGGAGCAGGTAAATTACCGGCATTAAGAACAATCACTAAATCATGACATTCTTGTAATGTAAATCCACCTGTAATTCTAGCTTCACCAGTAGGTATTTTAGTTTCAATATTTGGAGCCATGTAAACAACATCATCTAAAACAATAGCTAATCTACGTCCGATATTTTGACCTGTAACATTAGCAAAGATTTTAGCGCCTTTTTTATCAAAAGTTAAAGCAATATAAGGTCCTTTATCTTTAGCGGTATATCCGTTACCGATCTTTGTTGTAGCACTTTCTAAATATTTTCCGCTTAATTCTGCTTTTGTATAATGTACAAATACATTACGATCAGCATATCTGTCATTTCTATCTTCTTTACCAATAGCAAATTTCAATCCGCTAGGAATAGCAGCTTGAAAATCTTTGTCTTTGATTAATTTACGAAAGATATCTATATTTTCATTACTCACCATAAAAGATGAACCGTCAGCAGTGATAAGCTGAGAAAAAATATCATCATTAGCATCAGTATTTTCTTCATCTTCCAAAATATCAACTTGTTCAGTTTCAGCAAATTTTTTCAAATAATCATACTTATCAAGATTTTCGCTAAGATACTTATTAGCAGCATCAACAGCAGCTTGAATTTCATCATTTTTTGCTATTAATTTGAATTCAAGTAATGCAGTTTTACCGATCAAATCTTTAGCTCGGCCAAAATCTTTTACGCCGGGAAGCTGAATTTGAATTCTATTTTTCCCAATTCTACGAATATCCGGTTCAGATACACCAAATTGGTCAATACGGTTTCTAATAATTTCTAAAGCTGATTTGACAGCATCCTCTTTTTCTTCATTTGAAATTTTCAACTCAGAATAGTCTACTTCCAATAAAACCTGCATACCACCTTGCAAGTCCAAACCCAATTTTAATTCTTTGTCAGGCATAAAACCCGGAAGATTGGGAACCAGAAGTGGAGCTAAGTAATATGCTGTAACCAGCAGAACTACCAAGATAACTAATCCACGAATTTTTCTGTTTTTCATTAGCATTAACTCCCTTTATTTTAAATATTTCGTTATTTAATTTTACAGCTAAATAACTGTAGAAAAGTTTATTTCATCTTATTTATCAGATTAGAAAAAATGAACTTTCCCATTTACTTTTCAGAAAACTCAAAAACTTATTTTCTATCACATAAGTCAAGATTTTTGTCCGTTGCTTTTAAATCCTATATTCTTGTCCTCTATTTTACCGGGAAGCTTTATCTCCCCATTCTGCTCTTCAAATTTCTTAATATTGTTTTCCAATATCTGCAATAGTTGTTTTGCATGTTGCGGTGTAGTTAACACTCTACTATATATTTTAGCAGAAGGAACACCCGGTAAAATTCGCCCAAAATCCAAGACAAATTCAGAAGAAGAATTTGTAATCATAAAAAAATTTGAATAAATTCCTTCACCGACTTGTTCATCTAATTTAACATTGATTTGCTTTTTCTTATTTTGCATTTTTCCTCTCTAATTTTTTTTTCATCGCTTTTTCCACACATTGTGGTATCATTTCTTTCACATCACCTTGTAATCCAACTATCTGCCGGATCATGGTTGAGCTAAGGTAAAGATATTTATTATCCGGAACAAAAAAAACTGTTTCTATTTGATTATTAAGATTTTTATTCATAAGAGCTAAAGAGAGCTCATATTCAAAATCCGAAACTGCTCTAAGACCTCGAATCATTGCATCAGCGCTCATACTATCAGCAAATTCCACTGATAACCCGTCAAAGCTGATCACCTCGACTTTAGGTAAATGGGAACAAGCTTCTTTGCAAATTTCTGTACGCTCTTCTAAATTAAACATTGTGTTTTTCCCGGTTACAGCTGCAACTGCCAAAATAACTCGGTCAAATAATTTAGATGCTTTATGCAAAATATCAATATGTCCATTTGTAATGGGATCAAAAGTGCCGGGATAAATTGCAGTTTTCATAACAACTCCTTATTTGCACAGTTCTTCAAGTTCCTCAATTTCCTTTGGTATAGATTTTGATAAGATTCTATATCCATTTTCGGTAACTAAAATATCATCTTCAATACGCACTCCTATTTTTTCTTCCTTAATATAAATACCCGGTTCAACAGTAATAACACAACCTGCAGTAAGTGGTTTTGTTCTATCAGCCAAATCATGAGTATCTAAACCTAAATGATGACCAATACTATGCATATAGTATGTTCTAAATTCACTGTTTTCTTTGATCAAACCAAGATTTTTTAATTCTTTTATAATCAATTCATTAGTTTTTGAATTTAACTCTTGCATTGTAACACCTGGTTTAACCATTTCGATTATCTCTTTTTGCACAGCTAAAACAGCTGCATAAACTTCTTTTTGGCGTGGAGTAAATTTTCCTGAAATTGGAAAAGTTCTTGAGATATCAGCACTATAATTATTCCAAGCAGCTCCCACATCTAAAAGAACCAATGAGTTTTCATCAATATCGCAATTATTTTCACCATAATGCAGAGTTGTAGCGTTTACGCCACCGGCAATAATAGCAGAAAATCCCATATGTTTTGCATTAGCTGCAATAGCTTCATAATGCAACATCGCTTGCAATTTGGCTTCGTTGTCCCCCGCTTTTGATTGGGAATAAATATGCCTGATTCCGCGTTCAGTAATTTCAATAGCTTTCGACAATTGCTCTATCTCCCATTCATCCTTAATCATACGAAGATTTTTCATTAAATTGGTAACAGGTTGGAAAGTGAGATGAATAAATCTTTCCCGTGCATTTTGTGCAAATTTTGCACGTTTATCAAGCACGTCATCAATATTAAGATGTTCTATATTAACCAATAATCTTTCCATATTGGGAAGTTTTGCTGAGATAAAATTATTAAAGCGATCTAGATATTGAACGCTTTCTATTCCCGTAAGCTCTCTTGCTTCCTCTACTGTCATTTTCTTCCCTTCCCAAACTTCCATTTCAGGAATTCCACGTTCAATAAAAAGATGCGATACCGATTTATTATTTATTTTCTCTAACAAGAAAATAGCTTTAGGAATTTCTAATCCGGTTAGATAGTAAAAATTTTTATCCTGAAGGAATGAAACCGGCATTGAAGGCATTTCATTAGCAAAAATGACAACTAAATCTCCAGACTGCATCTCAGTTGCTAATTTTTCTCTTCTGGAGTTAAATATTTTAATCATAATCTCTCCTATTTATTTTTAATTAAAAAATGTTCACAAGAATTGAAACACGCAATAACCTGAGCATTCCAATTAACTTAGAATTTCGTGTGATACTTTTTTACAAGAGACTTTTGTCAAGTAGAAGATAGCGAAATCTTACTATTGAGTAAAACTTGTATTATTTGAATAAATTTACATTTTCCCACCAGAAATTCATCCCTTTTCATAACACATTAATTTATTGCATGATTAGCTGCTTTTTGTCAGTATGTACGATTTGTATTATTATTTTTTTTAGAAAAAAAGAAACATTAGGCTTGACACAAAAACTGAAAATTTTTGATTAGCAATACATATGCGCTCGTGGCCTAATTGGATAGGGCATCTGACTACGGATCAGAGGGTTAGGGGTTCGAATCCTCTCGGGCGTACCATTTTCCCACTTCGGAAACGAAGTGGGATTTTTTTTGTCTAAATTTGGATGAGAACCACTTCTTCTTGCTTTGAGTTCGATTACAAACCGGAATCTATATGCAAAAGTTATTTTTGCATATAGCGGTGCAGTAACGCTAACAAAGAAGTAATGCTTCGACTTAGCAATCCTCTCAGGAAGGCAATTATGAATATAATTGGCGAAATTTATTATATCCAATAGTAAAAAAGTTTTCCCATCTTTGCCCGGAATAAAATCCAGATGATTGTTGTTTGATATTTGATGATACGAATAAAGCAAAATCAGACGTAAAATGCTAAATAGTAGCTGGTTTTACGATCACAGTAAGCGTAATTATTTTATGGAGTCTCAAAATATCACAGCAACTTGGACTAATGGAATAACAGCCATCCCAATTGATTTCGAATTAGAAATTGGCAAAAATCTTATCAAACATGCGAGGAAGGTAAAATATCCTAAAGGGAGTCATACTGAGCAGAGGAGACGTTTCGCCAGAGAAAAGAAAACCGATATCATAATCAGAATAATCAAACGAGCAAACCAAAGAAAGTATCCTTTTAAATATATGTTATGGGATTCATGGTACAACTGTTCTTAAAGCTTTTCCTTTATCTTTGATACATTAGTTCCATCAGGAAAAGTTTTGATTTCTATGTTGAAAAATGATACCAAGAAATATAAATATGGAGAACGGTTTTTGAGTTTGAATGAATTGTATCGCCGGGAAGGAAAATGGCGTAATGATCCGATATCAGGAATAAAATATAAGTCTATTGAAGCTGAAATACTTGATGTTGCCAGTGCAAAGAAGATTGAGTAAAGAACAATAATCGGAGCAATAAAAATATGTTTCTTCAAGTATCCAAAGGTAAAAAAATGGAAAGCAATAATTTCGACAGATACTAATCTCTCTGAGATAGAAGTGTTGAAAATATACATGAGAAGATGGAGCATTGAGTGCATCTTTAAAGAAATTCGACAATATTTTGGATACAATCAGAGCAAATCATCAAATTATGCAGCCATGGTTGCAGATTTAACAATACGATATGTATTTTACATTATGTTTTGCTACCGAAAAGAGCAAAATAACTATAAACCTATGGGGCAGATTGTAGCGGATTTCTATCAAGAGTTATTTGAGTTATGGTAGTACGAATTTGTTGAAATTATATTCATGAATTTAGCTAAAGATTTTATTGATTATACGATTGAACAAGGACACTCTAATTTGTATGAGGTAAGAAAAGATATTGATAAATTACTCATAAATTTCTTTGAGATACGTACATGGGTGGATAAAATTACCGAATCAGATAAACACTGTTTAAGGAAATCTGCTTAAATACTACTAAAATGGCAAGTTATATTCGCTTTGTTAAAACCTAATCTGAGCGATTAGAAATATATAGGTAACAATAATTGTTTAAATTGGTAATTTTTCATTATTATAAAAAATGGCACTACAAGACTT
>Ga0256842_1001654_pt1 | contig 17453 bp, 14 predicted proteins | sample 4559240metaG_FD_185973 | JGI IMG/M metagenome (GOLD analysis project Ga0256842, IMG submission 185973) | Hydrothermal vent microbial communities from Guaymas Basin, Mexico - 4559-240 | ecosystem: Environmental > Aquatic > Marine > Hydrothermal vents | place: Mexico: Guaymas Basin | collected...
CCACATGGGCACGCTCCATCCCTTTAAGGGCCTGGATAATGGAGTATTTTTCCAGTTTCTGACTCACCCGCCCTTTACGCCGAATACCGGCGGTATCAATGAGGGTATAGTTGCGCCCGTTGTAGACAAATGGCGTATCGACACTATCACGGGTGGTACCGGCGGTAGGGTTGGCCACCACGCGCTCATAACCGAGCAGTTTATTAACCAGCGACGATTTACCCACATTGGGACGGCCGATTACGGCCAGGCGCACCTCGTCACCGTTGTCGCCACTACTCGCCACCGGTTCCAGCTCCGCCAGCATGGCGGTAATCAGCGAGTTGACACCGCGACCATGCTCTGCCGATACGGGAAAAAACGTGTCTATACCCAAAGCGTAGAACTCGCTGGCTTCCTCCTCCTGGCGCTCACCGTCCACCTTGTTAACCACATAAAAAACGGTTTTCTTCACGCGCCGCAACATGTCGGCCACTTCGTAGTCGGACGGGGTAAGCCCCTCGCGTCCGTCCATGACAAACAGGATAATGTCCGCTTCCTCAATGGCCAGCTGCGATTGCTCGCGCATCTGCACCAGCATGCGCTCCTCGCTCACCGGTTCAAAACCACCAGTGTCGATAAGGGTAAACGGAGTATCGTAACGGGTTACCAGGGCATAATTGCGGTCACGGGTAACACCGGGATAATCTTCGACAATGGCCTTGCGCTGACCGTAAATACGGTTAAACAACGTGGATTTACCCACGTTGGGGCGGCCTACTATTGCTACTACTGCCATGTGTTGCTCACCTTGTATTCTTTATGCAGTTGCTTATTCATAACCGAATTCACGCAACATCTTCTCCGAATCCATCCAGTTTTTCTTAACCTTTACAAACAGCTCAAGAAACACCCGCGTACCGAGAAAGCGCTCGATCTCGCCGCGCGAACGCTGACCGATGGTGCGAATCATCTGTCCACCCTTGCCGACAATAATACGCTTATGCGCCTCGCGCCCGACATGAATCACCGCCTGAATAGCCACCAGATTCTTTCCCGGTCGCTCGCTGAAGCTCTCCACCAGCACCGCCACACCGTAAGGCACTTCCTGATGCGTCAGACGCAGCACCTGCTCGCGAACCATCTCGGCAACGATGAAACGCTCGGGCAGATCGGTGATCATATCCTCGGGGTAGTACATGGGACCGACAGGCAGTTGCTGCTGTGCCAGTTGCACCAGTTCATCGACACCATCGCCATGCCAGGCACTTATGGGCACTATGGCGGTAAAGGGAAAGCGCTCGGCGTACTTCTGCATCAGCGGCAGCAGGCGCGCCTTTTCCACCATATCCACCTTGTTGATGGCCAGAATTACCGGCACTGCGGCTGCGGACAACTGCTCAAGGATAAAATCGTCGCCGCCGCCGACACTATCGGCCGCTTCCACCATAAACAGCACCGCATCCACACCACGGCAGGCTGACAGCGCCTGATCAACCATGTAACGGTTGAGACGACCCGACGGTTTGTGGATGCCCGGCGTATCCAGAAACAGTATCTGACTGGACGAGGTGGTATGGATACCAAGAATACGGTTGCGGGTGGTCTGCGGCTTGTTGGCCGTAATGGCGATCTTCTGCCCTAAAATCCGGTTGAGCAGAGTCGATTTACCCACATTGGGACGGCCAACAATGGCTACAAAACCGGAGCGAAAACCGCTGTCTCCGTCTAACTGTTGTTCATTCACTAGTCGTTATTTTTCCTTTTGTCATTAATGGAATTATCCTGTTCAAGCAACGCCAAAGCCAGAGCCGCAGCTTGTTGCTGTGCCGCTTTTTTGCTGCCGCCACTACCGTTAGCGCTGATGGGGCCACAACTGACAACCACCGTATAGCGGCGCTGATGGTCGGGACCACTCACATCGAGCTGCCGATATTGCGGCGGTTCACCGAAACGGGCCTGTGAAAGCTCCTGCAGGCGCGTTTTGTGGTCACTGTACTGGCCGGCAGCGGCCACCACGCCGGCGGCAAACAACTGCTCTATCACCTGGTAGGCACTGGCAAAACCACCGTCCAGGTACACCGCCCCCAGCAGTGCCTCAAGCGCATCCGCCAGCAGGCTGTCTTTGTCCTGTCCGCCACTGCGCTGCTCGCCACGCCCCAAGCGCAAACACGGCCCCAGGCGCAACTGGCGCGCCAGCGCCGCCAGCGCCGCCGAACTTACCAACTCGGCACGCATACGCGACAGATCCCCTTCCGGCAGGTGGGGATGACGTTTATACAGAAGATCAGCCACCACCAGATCTACCACCGCATCGCCAAGAAATTCCTGGCGCTCATTACTCAAGGCCGAATTACCCAGGCGCTCATTGGCAAATGATTTATGCACCATGGCGGAACGCAGCAGCTCCAGGCGGGAAAACTGATAACCCAGCCGTAATTGCAGCTTTTCCAGCAATTGTCGATAATCTTCCTTCACACCCCTTACCTTTGCCAGCAGTAAGATAAATATCTGCAGCAAGCCAATCTACTTGATATTTGCCCTTATAGCAATTAATTCCCTTGCGTAAGTTGCACGCCAATTTCATAATGGCTCGGCGCCGATTTTAACCACACAAACCTCCTTTTACCAACAAATCAAGCAGGCACCTGTAATATGAGCGGATCGGGAATATTTATCACATTCGAAGGCATTGAAGGTTGTGGCAAAACCACTCAGATTAAAAGGGTGGCAGACATGCTGCGCACTCATGGTCATCAGGTTACCCTCACCAGGGAACCGGGCGGCTGTCCCATAGCTGACGATATTCGCGCCATTCTGCTCAATTCCGCCAACACCGCCCTGGTTCCCATGGCAGAATTACTGCTGTACGCCGCGGCTCGCGCTCAACATGTGGCGGAGGTAATTCAGCCGGCGCTGCAACGGGGCGATATTGTACTGTGCGACCGTTTCTGTGACGCTACCATCGCCTATCAGGGTTATGGCCGCCGCCTCGATCGACACACCATTACGCAACTGAACGCCTGTGCCTGCGCCACCTTGCAGCCAGACCTGACCGTCGTTATCGATCTTGATGTGGCACACAGCGTTGCACGGGCACGCCGCCGCAATGCCAACAACGGCCACAGCGACGAAAATCGCTTTGAGCTGGAAGAACTGGCCTTTCACAACCGGGTACGCAACGGCTATATGGAGCTGGCACGACAAAACCCGACGAGGATAACCGTTGTCGCCGGTGACGGCGATGAAGATGAAGTATTTACCGCTGTGGCAACCGTAATCACGCAACAAATAGAGGGCAAGACAACATGATGTCATTTGCCGCCATTATCGGCCACGATGTGCAAAAAAAACAGCTGGAACACGCCTGGCGCAGCAATCGTCTGGCGCACTCCTACCTGTTTTGCGGTGAAGCTGGAATCGGCAAGAGACTGGTGGCGCTGGCGTTTACACAGATGATTTTCTGTCAGCAGCACAGCGGTTGCGGTGTCTGCCTCTCCTGTCAGCGACTGGCCCACGATAATCACCCCGATCTGCATCTGGTTGCCACCGAAGAAGATCGCAAGGAGATCCGCATCGAGCAGATCCGCCACCTGCAACAGCAACTCAACCACCCGCCGCGCGAAGCAGCGCGCCGCGTCTGCATCATCGACAATGCCGAAGAGATGAATACAGCCGCCGCCAACGCTCTGCTTAAAACACTGGAAGAGCCGCGCCCTGATGTGCTCATCATTCTGGTGAGCGCCAAGCCGCAGCGTCTGCTTGATACAGTACGCTCCCGTTGCCAGCAACTCCAATTCCAGCGTCTCGACCGGGCCGCTATCACCAGCGTAATCGAGCAACATTGCCCTGGCAAGCAAAGCGAGGTTCTGGCCGCGCTGGCCCAGGGCAGTCCGGGACGGATTCTGGGATGCGACAGCAGCGATTTTATCGAGCAGCGCCAGCAGATCTTTACTGCCCTGTGTACGTTCAACAGTGACAACATAGTGGATATGCTGAGTTTGTCGGAGCAACTTGCCGCCAACAAAGAACACCTTGACTACATCCTGACCATTTTGCTCAGTTGCTACCGCGACATCTTCCTGTTGATTCACCGCGCCCCGGCGAAGATGATCTGCAACATTGACATGCTGGAGCTGCTGCGGCAACGCGCTGCCGCTGAATCAGTGCTATCCATTCACAACAAACTGGCAGCCATTATCACCTGCCAGCAGCAACTGCGCCACAACGCCAACGCCAGATTGGCTATGGATGTACTGTTTATGCACTTGAGCGACTGCCAGATGACTAAATAAAATTGCTTGCAGCACAATAATAAGGTAAATTACCAGTTTCATGGCAATTACGGCAATTTACCATCATTCATACACACAATACACACCGACAGAAACGGCATGAACACATCTGGACAGACAGCAGACACAACCGCAGACGCGGCAAAACTGGTAACCATTGTTACCGTAAAGTTTCGCAACGCCGGCAAGCAGTACGATTTTGACACCGGCAATTTTTCTCTGGATGTCAACGATACCGTCGTGGTGGAGACCAACCGCGGGCGCACCCTTGGCACGGTGGTACGGCCACCGCGCACAGTGGCTGCTAACGAGATACCCAAAGATCTGAAAAAGGTGCTCCGCCCGGCCACCGAGGCAGATCACAACCTGGCACGGATTAGCGCCGCCAAGGAGGACGACGCTTACGCCTATTGCGCCCAACGCATCCAGCAGCGCAACATGCCGATGAAACTTGTGCAGGCCGAATACCTGTTTGACGGTTCCAAGATCATCTTCTACTTTACCGCCGATGGCCGGGTGGATTTCCGTGAACTGGTCAAGGATCTGGCCCACCACTTTCACACCCGTATCGAGATGCGTCAGATCGGCGTACGCGACGAAGCAAAGCTGGTGGGTGGTATCGGCATCTGCGGACGCGAACTGTGCTGCGGCACCTTTCTTACCGATTTCCATCCGGTATCGGTAAAAATGGCCAAACAGCAGGGTCTGGCACTGAACCCGACCAAGATTTCTGGTCAGTGCGGTCGCTTGCTGTGCTGTCTGGGCTATGAGTACGAAACCTACTGCTCACTGGCAAAGAAACTGCCGCGCTACGGCACCAGGGTAACTGTAAACGGCCAGCCGGGCGATGTGGTCGCCAGCCAGATACTCAATCAAACCGTTACCGTCCGCTGCGAGGGGAAGATCTGCACCAATGTCCCCCTGTCGCAGTTGTCCGCCAAAACTGCCGATAGCAACGGCGATGGCAAAACAGCCGTAAACAGCGGCGATGGCAACAAACAGGTCGCCAAAGCGCAACAGCGTAAAGCGCAGGAAAAAAACAAAGGCGGCAAAAACGCGCGCAAGCACGACAACCGCCCGTCCAGGCGCAAGGGCGAAAAAAGCGCCATACAGCGCCAGGAACAGGGCGGCAAATCGACCGGCAAGCGTCGCAGTGAAGGGAGCAAAGCCCCTGCCGCTGCCGCGGCTCAGCGCCCACCCAAGGCCGATGGCACCAGGGCGCGTGTCGAGCCGCAAACATCGACAGAAAACAGTAAAAATAAAAACAGTCGGCGGCGCAACCGCAACCGTCGCCGCAGCCCACGCAAACCAGCGCAGGAGAACTCATGAGCAACAAATTTTACATCACCACCCCCATCTATTACGTAAACGACGTTCCCCACATCGGCCACGCCTATACCACCCTGGCCTGCGATGTGCTGGCACGCTACAAGCGCGCGCGCGGCTGCGAGGTGTTTTTTCTTACCGGCACCGATGAGCACGGCCAGAAGGTAGAAAAAGCGGCGCAACTCAACGGCGAAACACCGCTGGAGCTGGCCGACCGGGTGATGCAGCGCTTTGAATCCCTGTGGAAAAAACTCAATATCAGCAACAGTGATTTTATCCGCACCACCCAGCAGCGCCACAAGGACGGCGTACAGAAAATCTTTTCCCGTATAGAAAAGAAAGGTGATATCTATCTGGGTACCTACGAGGACTGGTACTGCACCCCGTGCGAAACGTTCTGGACCGAAACCCAGCTCATCGACGGCTGTTGCCCCGACTGTGGCCGCGCCACCGAGAAGCTGCAGGAGGAATCGTATTTCTTCCGCATGAGCAAGTATCAGCAGCAACTCATCGAACACATCGAGAACAACCCCGACTTTATTCAGCCACGCTCGCGTCGCAACGAGGTACTCGGCTTTGTGCGCGAGGGACTGCGCGATCTGTCCATCTCGCGCACCAGTTTCTCGTGGGGCATACCGGTTCCCGGCAACGAAAAACACGTCGTTTACGTATGGTTTGACGCCCTCAACAACTATCTTACCGCTCTGGGCTATCCCGATGACAAGGACGGCAACGTCGCCGCTTTCTGGCCTGCCGATGTCCATGTCATCGGCAAGGATATCCTCCGCTTCCACAGCGTATACTGGCCGACCTTTCTGATGGCGGCCGGGCTGCCGTTGCCGAAAAAGGTCTTCGCCCACGGCTGGTGGACGGTGGAAGGTAAAAAGATGAGCAAAAGCCTGCAAAACGTGGTGGAACCAAACATGCTGGTGGACAAATACGGCATTGATCCCATCCGCTACTTCCTGCTGCGCGAGGTTCCCTTCGGTCTCGACGGCGATTTTTCCCACTCGTCGCTGATTCACCGCATTAATTCCGATTTAGCTAACGATCTCGGCAACCTCGTCAGCCGCTCCACCGCCATGGTCAACAAATATTTTGCCGGCAAGCTGCCGCCGCGCGGCGATGCCAGCGAGTTTGACGCCGCTTTTACAGCCGCCTTCCCGGATAAAATTGCCGAGATCGACCGCCACATGGACGATCTGGCTTTCAACAAGGCGCTGCTGTCTATCTGGGAATTGATCAGTAACGCCAACAAGTATATCGACGACACCGCCCCGTGGACTCTGGCCAAGGATGAGAGCAAACGCAGTCAACTGGGAACAGTGATGTACAACCTCATCGAGGCGGTACGGATCGTCGGGCTGCTGGTGGCGCCGTTCATGCCGGATACCGGCGCCAGAATCATGACCACCATCGGTGCCGACAATCCCGATCTGATGCTCGACGGCCACGACAGCTTCGGTGAACTGCAGGCCGGTATCACCATTGCCAAGGCAAAACCCATGTTTCCGCGCATTGAAGAGGGGCAGAAATAAGCGATGGCTGCCAAACAACCGCTCTTTGTCGACAGCCATGCCCACCTCGACGGTGGCCGTTTTAGCGATGATCTCGACGAGGTGGTTCAGCGCGCCGCCGACAACGGCGTTACCACCATTGTCACCATCGGTTGCGACCTGGCCAGTTCCCGCGCCAGTGTGGAATTAAGTGAGCGTTACGCCGGGGTCTACGCCGCCGTCGGCGTTCATCCGCACGATGCCGGCGAAATTGATGATGCCGCCATTGAGCAGCTGCACGCCCTGGCACAACATCCCAAAGTAGTCGCCATCGGCGAAATCGGTCTCGACTACTACCGCGATCGCTGCCCGCGCCAGCAGCAGCAACTGGCTTTTCGCCGCCAGATCCATCTGGCGCAGCAGTGCGCCCTGCCCATTGTCGTCCACGACCGCGATGCCCACAGTGATGTGATGGCGATTCTGCGCGCTGAAAACGCCAGCGCCTGCGGCGGTGTGCTGCATTGCTTCAGCGGCGACGAAACCATGGCCCGCCAGTGCATCGACCTAGGCTTTATGCTGTCGTTTACCGGCACCATCACCTACCCAAAAAACGACGCCATCCGCGCCGTTATAGCGGCACTGCCGATTGAAAAAATGCTCATAGAGACCGACTGCCCTTACCTGGCGGCGCAGCCGTGGCGCGGCAAACGCAACGAACCAGCCTATGTGGTGGAAACAGCAAAAACACTGGCCGATATCAAACAGCTAAGCGTTGCCGACGTCGCCCGCATCACCAGCGGCAACGCCCGGCGCCTGTTTAATCTGGACGGTGACGACAACCGGGGCAGAATCGCCTATCAAATCCGCGACAGTCTGTACCTGAATATCACCAACCGCTGTACCAATCGCTGCGTATTCTGCGCCAAGTTCCGCGATTTCACCGTCAAGGGACATCAGCTCAAGCTTGACCACGAACCCGATTTTACCGAGATTATCACCGCCATCGGCGACCCGACGCCGTATGCGGAGGTAGTTTTCTGCGGTTATGGCGAACCGCTGCTGCGTCTGGATGTGGTAAAGCAGGTGGCCGCCTGGCTGAAACAACGCGGCGTCAAGGTACGCATCAACAGCGACGGCCAGGCCAACCTGGTGCATAAACGCGATATTCTGCCGGAGCTGGCCGGTCTGGTGGATGAAATCTCCATCTCGCTTAACGCCCCCGACAGTGGCAACTATCAGCGCATCTGCCAGTCCGCCTACGGCGAGCAGGCCTTTGCAGCGGTAACTGATTTTATCCGCCGCGCCACCCGGCATATCCCCAAAGTGGTAGCGACGGCGGTAACTGTTGACGGCATTGACATCGAGCGCTGCCGCCGCCTTGCTGATGAGCTGGGCGTGGAATTTCGCCAACGGATCTACAACGAAGTGGGTTAATTCACAACATTTAGCTACACATTACAAGAACGCTATTGAGATTGTACAGCGGCACAGTTATAATGGAACTAATAGCGTAGATAGTGAATCTGGAACGAACTGTTACTCTGCGCGCCATTGCGCCGGTTATCGTCGCCGGGAAGCATCTTACGGAGGTTATTTTGTTTCCATCTCAACGATTCTACCGCAAGCATGCTGTAATCTGTCTCGCGACCGTACTGTGGTGTTGGTGTACTTTTCTGCCCAGCGCACACGCTTCTATCCTGGTAAATTCTACTCCTGTCGTACGTTACCAGGTTGTCGATCTACAAGCTAATTTTGATTCAGACGGCAAACTGATCGATGTAACCGGTGGCATAAAAAATTACAGTTACTGCCCTATTCGCGGTAGCGTCATCATATATCTACTCGACAGTAACCAGTCTGTTATCAACGGTGTCGAAACTGCCGTCAATAACGGTGTCAGCTTCGATAGAGGGCAAACCGGTACGTTTGAAGCTGTTTTAAGCGGTGCCGGCGACAATGTCAGCAGCGTCAGTGTAGAGTTTGTCAAGAAGTAGTCAGACCGTACAGTGCCAAAGGGAGAGGGGCAGGCAAGCACCATGATTCTTCTTGTTGAGGACAGCCCTATTTTTGGCACTCTGGTCAAAAGCAACCTAGAAAAACGCCTTTCAGAGTCCATCTACTGGGCACAATCGTTTGCCGCGGCAAAAAAAATAATCGACGAGCGCGCCGAAGATATTGATGTCGCTCTGCTCGACTTAAGCCTGCCCGATTGCGATATGGGCGAAGTGGTGGACTACGCCATAAGCCATGAAATCTCCTCCATAGTTTTCACGTCTCGCTTCGATATCCAGATGCATAAAACCATCTGGGGCAAAGGAGTGGTTGATTACGTCCTCAAAGATGGGCCAGACAGTCTCAATTACCTGGCACAGCAAATACAACGTCTGCGCCGCAACCACAAATACAAGATACTGGTGGTGGACGACTCGCCAATGCTGCGCAAGCTGATCTGCCGACTGCTAACGATTCACCGTTTCCCCACCGTAACTGCCAACAACGGTGTCGAAGCACTGCAAGTGCTTGAGCAACACCCAGATATAAACCTTATACTGACTGACTACAACATGCCAGAAATGGACGGCTTTGAATTAACCCGCACCCTGCGCCGCCATCACAGTCAGGAGAACTTGGCCATCATAGGCCTTTCGGCTCAGGGCGACCGCCATGTGTCAGCCAAGTTTATCAAACACGGCGCCAACGATTTTATCGCCAAACCGTTTTACGCCGAAGAATTTTACTGCCGAGTTAATCTAAACATCGACAACATGGAACGTGTCGCCATCATCCGCGACAGCTCGCACCGCGATTATCTCACCGGTCTGCACAATCGGCGCTACTTTTTCTCGCGTATGGCGAGAATCTTTCCCAAGGCAAAACAGTTGTGTGTTGCCATGGTGGATATAGACTTTTTCAAGGCAGTCAATGACAATTACGGCCACGATGTAGGGGACACTACCCTGTGCGTTGTTGCCGACTTGCTGCGCCGTCATCTGCCCGAAGATGCGCTTATCGCCCGTTTTGGTGGTGAGGAATTTTGTCTCTGCTTGTGTGACCGCACTGACATGGCGGTTTTCGATTTGCTGGAGCAATTACGCCTGCAAGTGGAAAACACCACTATTTCTGCCGGTGACAACACTTTCAATATCACCATTAGCATCGGGGTTTGTTGCAAAAAAATGGCGACCATCGATGAGATGATCGCCACGGCAGACGAGCTGTTATATAACGCCAAGCAGCAAGGGCGCAACTGCACCAAAGTGCTGGAATAAGCTAACGGGCAGCCACGTCAGCCAGGCCACTGAGTTCTGTTTTCACTTTAGCCGGATTACCGCTATACACCACCTCCGACACGCCGGAAGCTTCTACATCAAGTTTCCCGGTCACGTTTACATGCGCCGACGAGGTGCCAGTAGCTGCTACATCAGCTTCCACCGCTTTCAGCCCACTGGCATCGACACTGGAACTGCCGCTGATCTCCATTTCCAGCTTGTCGGTGGTGCCGGATAATTTGGCCACGCAAGAACCAAACAATTCAAAATCAAACTCTTTGCCACTGATATTGGCAATGGTTATATCGTGGGCACCCTCGGCATAAAAACTGTCAAGTTGCGGTTGAGTTAAAGTAATTTCAATGGGTTGCTGCATACACAGGGAGCGATCACTGCCGATACGCAGTTTACCCTTTTCCACCACGGTTTTAACGTGTTCGAGCAGATTGCTGTCACCACTGATGGTGCAGGAGAAATCCTTGCCACTGCTGATGTGTAATGTATAGGCGCCTTGCACTTCCATACGTTTGTAATCGCGCAAACTGCGCTGCTGCTGCGCCCGTTTGCCGTTACCCTGCACACAATCACCAGTCGACTGCTGCCAGCCCCACACCGGTGAGACAACAAACATCACTATACAGCCGAGCATCAATCCCAGACTAAATCGCGTTTTCATTGTACCCTCCTTTGTTTCAACTGTTTATTCAGTCGATACAGCAATATAACAACGCCACCGGCTGCGGTAAAGGGGTAGGACAATGTTTGCGCCCTCAACTGACGATCTGGCTTTTGGTAAAAATGGCCCTGAACGGCACATTTTGCTGCGCAAAAAACTCGCGCCCACCCTCTTCGCGATCAACCAGGGTAACCACTCCCAATACCTCAAGCCCTTCTGACTGCGCCCGTTCGATGGCTTTCATGGACGAGCCACCGGTGGTAACCACATCTTCCACAATCACCACCCTGGCGCCGGGGGCAAAGTTTTTGCGCCCTTCCAGCCACTGGCCGGTACCGTGACCTTTAGGTTCCTTACGAATGATAAACGCCGGAATCGGTTTACCGGCCTGGGCACTGATCACAGCCGTAGCAGTGGCAATAGGGTCGGCGCCCATGGTCAAACCGCCTACCCCGGCCACGTCGTCACCAAATTCCGCAATGGCGGCAAAAAACGCCTTGCCCACCAGCTCGGCACCACGCGGATGCAAGGTGGTCTGCTTGCCGTCAAAATAAAAATCGCTTTTGCGTCCGGAAGCCAGGGTAACTTCGCGCTGTTCGTAGGACAACTCACGAATAATCTGCATCAGTTCGCTGCGTTCCTGCTCAGTCATAATGTATGCTCTCCTCTAAAACAGTTCCGGCTGATTGTCGCTGGCCAGGCGGGGGAATTGAACCGGGTACTCGCCGCTGAAACAGGCGGTACAGAACTGGCCGCGGCAATCACCACCGCAACCGCCGGTAGCCTTGTACAACCCGTCCACCGACAAATAACCCAGGGTATCGGATGTTACATAGCGGTTAATCTCTTCAATGCTGTGCGATGAGGCAATCAGTTCGGTGCGAGTTGGAGTATCAATACCGTAATAACACGGATAACTCACCGGCGGGCTGGAGATACGCAGGTGTACCTCGCTGGCGCCGGCGTTGCGAATCATCTTGATGATCTTGCGTGCCGTGGTGCCGCGCACAATAGAATCGTCCACCACCACCACCCGCTTGCCGTCGATAACATCGCGCACCGGATTCAGCTTTATCTTAACACCGAAATGGCGAATCGACTGCTGCGGTTCAATAAAGGTTCGTCCCACATAGTGATTGCGAATCATCCCCAGTTCAAACGGTATGCCAGATTCCTCGGCATAGCCGATGGCGGCGGGAACACCGGAATCGGGAATGGCGATCACCACATCAGCTTCCACCGGATACTCGCGTGCCAGCTGCCGACCATATTCCTTGCGGATACCGTAGACCTCGCGCCCGAAAATGGTGCTGTCGGGACGGGAGAAGTAGACATATTCAAAGATACACGGCGACGGTTTCACCTGCGGCAGCGGATGGAAAGAGTGGAGCCCATCCTTGTCCACCACAATCATTTCGCCTGGATCCATCTCACGGATAAATTCCGCTTCGATTAAATCAAGGGCGCAGGTTTCCGAGGCCACCACGTAGGAGCCATCGAGACGACCTAAAATCAACGGACGAAAACCGTTAGGATCGCGCACCGCCACCATGCGCGTCTCAGTGAGAAACACCAGGCTGTAAGCACCACGCACCCTTTTTAAAGCGTCGATCACCCGATCCACCAGGCTGTCGCTCTTGGCACGCGCCAGCAGGTGGATGATAACCTCGGTATCAGCAACGGTGGAAAAGATGGAGCCGAGTTGTTCCAGTTCGCTGCGCAACTGCTGCGCATTGATGAGATTGCCGTTGTGCGCCACGGCAATACTGCCGCGCACATAATCGACCATAATCGGCTGAACATTTTTGATGTCGTTACCACCGGCGGTAGAATAACGCACATGGCCGATGGCACTGTCACCTCTGAGGGTATCAAATACCGCATCATCGCGAAACGCATCCGCTACCAGACCCATTTTGCGATAGGCGCGCAGGGCGTTCCCGTCGGAGGCGACGATACCGCAACTCTCCTGACCACGGTGTTGCAGGGCGTACAGCCCCAGATAAGTAAGGTTGGCGGCCTCGGGATGACCGTATATCCCGAAAATGCCACATTCCTCCTCAAGCTTGTCAAACATCGCTGTTATATCTCCCGTGTTGAAACACGCAAAAAACAAGCCGCCGCACGCAGGCGGCGTGCGGAAACTTCTACAACAACTCCTCGCGGATAAACTGTACGGCATTTTCGTACAGCAACATCCCCATCCCCTGTTCTGGCAGCTGTTCGCGCGTCCAGCGCGGATGATGGGTGCGATGAACATAGGCTTCGGGATGAGGCATCAGGCCGAACACCCGGCCGCTTTCGTCGCACACCCCGGCAATGGCTGCCATGGAACCATTGGGATTGAGGGGATACTTCATGCTGGCGCCGCTGTAGTTGGCGTCGCTGTACTGCAATACCGCCAGATGGCGTTGCTGTAATTGGTGCAGCACCTGCTCCGACTCGGCGACAAACTTACCCTCACCGTGACGCACCGGCAGATATAACCCTTTGATATCCCGGGTAAACACACAAGGCGAGTCGGCATCTACCCTGAGATAACACCAGCGATCCTCAAAGCGGCCACTGTCGTTGAAGGTAAGCGAGCAGCTTTGGCGGTAATCACCGGCCAGCGCCGGCAGCAACCCCATCTTGACCAGCAGTTGAAAACCGTTGCACACCCCCATCACCAGTTTACCGGCGGCGACAAAAGCAAAAATCTGCTCCGCTACCGTAGCGTTACTGCCGCTCACCGGCGCATGCCACAGCCTGTTGGCACCAGCCTTGGCACTGCCCAGGTCATCCCCATCTAAAAATCCGCCGGCAAAATTGAGAAAATGATAATCGTCCAGCCGCACCTCACCGCCGAGCAACCGGGCGATATGAACGATATCGCACTCAGCTCCGGCCAGACGACAGGCGTTGGCCACCTCGCGCTCACAGTTGGTGCCGTTACCGGCAATGACAATCGCCCGAACCCTGTCCGCCATGATTACAGCTCCCTTAAAGGCGCTTGCCACGCCTCTTTCAATTCCAAGATGTTTCGCGCCACGATTGCGCTGCCGCTGACACCGACAATCCGTACCATTTGGTCGGCACTGACTTCACCGAGCAGGCTCAGCGACTGCCCGGCAAACAGTTTCTCAAACTCCGCCGCTTTTTCCGGCGCCACCGTCACCAGCAACCGGCTCTGCGATTCGGAATACAACCGTTCCATATCATTCAGCTCGCCGTCACAATGCATGGCACGCAGATCAACATGTACTCCCAGCCCGCCGGCAAAAGCTGTTTCAGCCAGCGCCACCCCCAGACCGCCGTCCGACAGATCGTGGCAGGAGGCAATAAGACCGCCGCGCTGAGCGCGGTTGAGGGTGCGATAACGCAACAGCGCCACTGGCGCATCCACCCTGGGAACACTGTTACCGATGAAACCAAGCTCGCAATACAGTTGCGAGGCGCCCATCTCGGCAGCGGTAATCCCCAGCAGGTATATTTTGTCACCGGGGCGTTTTACGTCCATGCTCACAGTGTGACGCACATCATCAACTTTGCCGATTACCGAAAACAACACCGTGGGGGGGATGGAGATTTTTGTCTCACCTACCTGATAGTCATTCTTCATCGAATCTTTACCGGATATAAGCGGCACGCCAAAGGCAACGCAATAATCGTACAGCGCCTGATTGGCCCGCACCAGTTGCGCCGCCTTGTATTCGCCGTCGGGAGTACGCTCGCTCTTCACCGGATCGCACCAGCAGAAATTATCTAGCCCGGCCACGTGGTCGATATTGCCGCCCACCGCCACATAGTTACGCAGCGCTTCGTCGATGGCGCAGGCCATCATGTGGTAGGTATCGATATCGCTGTAACGCGGGCAGATACCGTGAGCGGCGGCGATACCGGCAAAGGAATCGAACAGCGGTCGCACCACCGAGGCATCGGCGGGCCCGTCGTTGTCGGCGCCGGTGAGAGGCTTCTGCACCGTAGCACCCTGCACCTCGTGGTCGTAGCGACGTACCACACACTCCTTGGAACAGATATTCAGGCTGCCGAGCAGCATCAACAACGCCTCGTCAGCACTACCCAACGCCGCTGTTTCCGGCTCAGGATGTACTTTGATTTCCCACCTGGCCGGAATACGCATCTGCGGTGCCCCACCGTGGAGAAATTCCATGGGCAGATAAGTTGCGGTGGCACCGGCGTAGGTACAGTGGTAATAACCGGAAGCGGTAAACTCACCGATATCACTGGCTTCCACCCCCATTTGTCGCGCCAGTTCCATGAACTGATCCAGGTGCTGCGGCGCTACCGCCAGGGTCATCCGCTCCTGCGCCTCGGAGATAAGAATCTCCCATGGCTGCAGACCGCTGTACTTGAGGGGCACACGGTCGAGATGCATGATGAATCCGCCGGTGTCTTCGGCCATCTCCCCCACCGATGAGGACAAACCACCGGCGCCATTGTCGGTGATGGCGTTGTACAAACCGCGATCACGCGCCTCGAGAAGAAAATCGAACATGCGCCGCTGGGTAATGGGATCGCCTATCTGCACCGCCGTTACCGGCGAGTTCTCGTTCAGCTCCTCCGACGAAAAGGTGGCGCCGTGGATACCATCCTTGCCCACCCGACCACCGACCATAATGATGTGATCGCCCACTTCGGCTTTTTTTTCATGACCGGGACGACCATGCAGCTGTGTCGGCATCAGCGCCGCACTACCGCAATACACCAGCGGTTTACCGGCAAAGCGCTGGTCAAAAACCAGCGAGCCGTTGATGGTGGGAATACCACTCTTGTTGCCGCCGTGTTCCACCCCGGTGACCACGCCGTCAAAGATACGCCGCGGATGGAGCAAGCGTGGCGGCAGCGGCTGATCGTAAAAAGGCGAGGCAAAGCAGAACACATCGGTATTGAAGATAAGACGGGCACCGCGTCCGGTACCGAAGGGATCGCGGTTGACACCAACGATGCCGGTAAGAGCGCCGCCATAGGGATCGAGAGCGCTGGGGGAATTGTGGGTTTCCACCTTGTAGACCATGCTCCAGTCATCGGTAAATTTTATCACGCCGGCATTGTCCTTAAACACCGACAGGCAGATGTCATCAGCGCCGCGGCGGGCACGGATCTCCTCGGTAGCGGCGACAATATAACTCTTAAACAATGAATCTATCTGCTGGCGGTGGCCGTTTTCATCTTCGTATTCAATAAGAGCGGAGAAAATTTTATGTTTACAGTGCTCACTCCAGGTCTGCGCCAGGGCCTCAAGCTCGGCATCGGTGAGCTTATCCCCCAGCCCGACAGCCGCACGCTGGTTCTGCACCTGCGGATCGGCGATAAAATCGCGGATACAGCGCATCTCCTCCAGATTAAGAGCCAGCATACCGTCACGGCTGATCTGTAGCAGGGTTTCGTCATCCACGTTAAGATCGATGCAGCGAATTTTTACCGCAGCTGTGGTTGCCACCCGCGGCACACTCACCGGCACACCGTGCAAATTGTCGAAATCGGCACGAGTGAAGATACTCCAACGCTGAATAAGGGCGTTGCCAAGAAAATCGGCGGCAATGGTTTCAGCCGTCGCGGCATCAACATCACCGCTGAGCAGGTATTGTGTCGAAGTATATACCGCCTCGTCAGCCGCCAGCGGTCGTCCGATAATATACTGCACCGCCTCGGCGGCAGTGCGACCAACATTGTCGGTAACGCCAGGGCGAAAGCCCACCTCGATGAGTACATCAAACTCCTGTGCCAGCGGTCGGTTTATGGCGTATTCCTGAATCACCGGATCGCAAAACGGCCCCGCCGCCACCTGTTCGAGCTGCTGCCGGTCAAGGCGCACATCAACTGTGTAGACGTCGAGAACGCGCACCCGTTGCAGACTGATACCGAGATGACGCTCAATCTCGCGCCGCACCCGCTCCCCCCTGGCATCGTCCATATCGGCCTTGAAACCAACGACAATTCTGCTGGCACTGCTATCAGGCATAAGGATATCTCCCCGGCAACTTTCTCTTTAGTTACCATATAGTTATGAACAATAATTGAAGTTATAAATCAAGTGACAAAACACTGGCTGACCTGCCGCGCTTCGCCGACGATTACCTTGGGCGTGCATCCGGGGCAGTCGCGCAACACCTGTTCCACCTCGGCACGGGCAATCTCGGCACGATTGTTGGTCTCGCTCAAATGAGCCAGAAACACCGCCTCCAACCCGTGCCACGCCAACCGGCCAAGCAGTTTCGCCCCGGCCGCATTGGACAGATGACCGTGCCTGCCACGAATCCGCTGCTTCAACTGCCACGGATACGGCCCGTCGCGCAACATCACCTCGTCGTGATTGGTTTCGATAACCAGCACCCGACACGAGCGCAGACGTTCCTCCACCAGCCGTGTGGCGACACCTAGGTCGGTAACCACCCCGACCCGCCCTTCG
>Ga0256842_1001655_pt1 | contig 17445 bp, 20 predicted proteins | sample 4559240metaG_FD_185973 | JGI IMG/M metagenome (GOLD analysis project Ga0256842, IMG submission 185973) | Hydrothermal vent microbial communities from Guaymas Basin, Mexico - 4559-240 | ecosystem: Environmental > Aquatic > Marine > Hydrothermal vents | place: Mexico: Guaymas Basin | collected...
CTTTAAAGCTTTCTTTATATTGCTTATCAAAACTATCAATTCCAACAACAGAGAAGTTTACCCCAGCTCTTTCAAAGTAGTAGTATCCCCATACTCTTGGTACGGCACTTTGTACACCACCAAGTTTTAAAAGTTCATCAACTCTTTTTATATCTATGTTTGTATGACGTCCAGCTTGTAGTTTTTGAACGGTAATTTGTGGTAAAGATTTAAGAGTCATAAAAAGTTCTTCTTTTATAGAGTTTGAAATAAACAAAATTGAAGCAAGAAGAAAAATAAGAGCTGTAAATATAAAAACAGTAAAAAAACTTTTAGCTCCGCGACGCATAAGAGAGCTAATCGCAAAACCTATGAGATAATGATTAATTTTCACGTTCTATCCTTGATGGATTTTTAGTATAGTAATTGTACGTAAATGTTGATGGAAAATACTCTAAAAGTTCAGGTCCATTACTAAAAAGTGAAAAGGTATCACTATAGCTTCTATGACGCACAAAATTAGCACTGTTTGATAAAGCTAAATCAGGTAATCCTACTATATCAACAAAATTGTTTTTTGTCTCTACATTTAAATTAGATTTGTTATACATGTAAAGCAATTCTATGGTTAAAGTAGAAGTTAATAAGATTAAAGATATTAAAAAATAGTGGCTTAATTTACTCATATCATATTATACAAATTTATTTCTTTACAATCCCTAATTTTTGTGAACGGATTGTTATATCTGTAACAACAAGTTGAGAGGTTACTATTTGTATTAAAACTTTAGCAATATCTTTTGGTTTCATATGGGTATTTTCTTCATTTGATGGTTTAAAGTTGAGCTTATCAAAAAAAGCAGTTTGTGTCATGTCTGGATTAATGCTTGTAACTTTTACTCCAGAGCGACGTAATTCTTCAAAAAGGCTGAGTGAAAAATCTCTAAGACCACTTTTAGTTGCAGTATAAAGTGCAGAAAATTTGGAGTGCTTAGTAGCCTCTACCGAGGCTATATTTATAATATGACCTTTTGTTTTTTTGAGACTTCTTAGACAAAGATTAGTAAGCAAGATAGGAGCTTTGAGATTTACATCAATTAGTTCGTTAATCTTTTCAAAACTTATCTCCTCATGTGGAGCAAAAACTCCAACTCCAGCACAGTTCACAAGTAGGCTTATATCAGTTGTTTTTAAAAACTCTTTTATCTTTACATGTAGAGATTTTATATCTCTTAAATCACATATAATTTCACCATTTTTTCTACTTATACCATATACTTTGTATCCATTTTTAGTTAACTCATCGGCTATTGCTTTACCAATGCCACTGCTTACACCAGTTACTAGTGCTATTTTCATTGTGAACTTTCCTTACTAAGTAATTTATCCATTATAATACCTTGAATAATAGAAAATATAATGATGTATATGTTTATTATTATCGTAAATGCAATTCCAAAAACACCTATCATAAGTGGTAACAATGGTAGTTTAACAGCTCTTGCATAGATAAATGTTACGATAAGACCATCTCGTAATCCATGAGATTTCATATCACTTAACATACCATACCATGCATACATAGGACCATGACTCAAAATACCACCCAATATGGCATATAAAGTACTTTTTTTACCACTATCTTTACCAAAGTGTTTCATAATTTGTTTAGGTTTTAATAGATAGTTTATTGCAGCAGTTAGTATAATTATAAAAGTAAATATTGGTACAAGACTCCACAATAGTTTTATAGATATATTAAAACTTGTAGTATAATTTGTTGCATCAAATATAGCTACTAAAATATAAAGAACTATTACTGCCAATAAAAATTTCATACCTTTAAATTCAAACTTTTTCATATAAACAACTTTAAAGTTATGACTGTTAAAAAAGATATAATCATAGTAGTTATAAATGTCATAATATTTCTGTACACAGTAAATTTTGTCCCTAGTACACTAGCTTCTGCAAAAATATGAACAAAACTTAGTGTTACCCAAGCTAAGATAAAAGCACTTAGAGCATAAAGTGATACACCTTGGTCTTGTAAACCTTGTGCAACAATAAAACTAATAGCTCCATTTCCAGAAGAGATAGCACCTGTAAAAGTTCCTATCAGTATATCTAGTCCATCACTATATCCAAACAAATTTGAAAGCATTGAGCTTGTTACATAAGTTTGAAATAGACCTACTAGACCTATTGTTGCAACCATCATTGGGAGTATAGATATAAAGCCTTTTAGGGCATTTAAAAAGGCTTTTTTTATAGTTATCTGTTTCTCTTTATTTGTCATCTTTTTTCACTTTTTTTAAGTATGAGTTAATCATATCTTTTTCCATTTCATCATTATGTGCGTATTCGTATCCAAAAACTTTTTTCCATAGTGACTCATCTTCCATACACATATAAAAGTATACTTTATTATGCCAAGGAGAAAAAGCTTGATATACTCCTTTAAACATCTCCTCTTTTATATCTAAAGGATAAGATTGTTTGCCACTTGCATTTTCCATAGGCATTTGTAAAATCTTACTTTTAAAATCACGACTTCTTAGTTTTTTTATAACAGGTTTTATAAACGTAAGAGTTCCAAGGCTTACAAGTACAATTTCTTCAGGTTTGAATTTTTCTGTTAGTATTTTAACTGTCTGTTTATACTCTTCTAGATAGTTTTCATAAACTACGATAGGATGAAAATGAAAACCAACTAAAACGCCTTTGTCTGCTAGTTTTCTAGCACTTTGGACTCTTTGTTCTAGTGATGCACTTAAATTTTCTTCATTTTTGATAATGGTAGGAGTATTTATACTCCAAGTACAAAGTATATTTTTAGGAACTTCATTTTCAAGTAGATAAGAGATGTTGTCAGATTTGGTTTTTAGTTCTAAAATTACATTTGGATTTTTTTTAGCAAACTCAAAAAGTGCTTCTAAAATTCCATGTTTATTTCCCCACATTAAAGAGTCTGAACTCTGTCCTGTTCCTATATGGTAGGTTTTATCTGGATCTAGCTTAAGATTTTTTAGTTTACTTGCAAAGTTTTTATCAAAACCAATTTTATTTTCATTATAAAAAGACTGTATAGAACAGTAAGAACAATCAAATCCACAACTCTCAACAGCATCAAGAGTTAAAAGATTACAACATCTTGTTTTGGGACTTGCTACAGGACAAGAACCAAGTGAAAGAGTATCTTTTTCATACTCAAAAAAGTTAAATTTGTCTCGTTTATTACTTGTAACATCAAAATTTTTATAACTTTTTGGTTTTTGTTTTAACATCTCATATATATTTTTTATATATATAAGAGTTTTTTTCTTATCACCTTTATCTATCCATATCTCATTTAGAGATTTTTCTTCCCACATATTTAAATCAGTTTGCATATCTACAAGTTGTTTAATATCTTGAAATGAGAACTTGTATAAGTAAGCTTTCTCTTCTAAAAAATCTTGTAACTTTTTGTCTAATTTTGTAAAGTTACAACTTTTGATATGTTTTTCAAATTTTTCTCTATAATTTTCCATACAAACTCTTTCTTTGGTATTGTTGTATCTAGGTAGTCTGAAACTACTTTTAAAATATATATATCTTTTATATCTAAAAACTTTTTACATGTAGATAGAAAAACTTCTGCTTCCATGTCTACAAGAGTAGTTTTTAAACTTTCTTTATTCTCTAGTGGTGCATTAACAGTTGTCAAAGTTGTGTAGTGCATGTATCTTAATTTATGATTTGTACAATATATAGTGCCAATTTGGATATCTCTATCTTTACATCCAGCGATACCTATACTGATAGCCATTTTTATATCATATTTTTCAAAAATAGTTTTTATCTTTAGAGTATTTTTTTTCCCCATGCCACATATAACTAAAACAATATCATCTTTTTGATAAATCTTATAAGGCTTTACCTGTTTACATATAAGTTTGAAATGCTCTATTATCGGTTTTGCTTCTTGTTTTAGTGCAACATGAATAAGTTTCATTAAAACTCTTTTTAATTTGTATGTTACCATATTTTAAATATACTTCGGTTAAAAAGGAAATAGTAATGACACCTCATATTGAAGCAAAAAATGGTGAGATAGCAAAAATCGTACTTATGCCAGGAGATCCCCTAAGAGCAAAGTATATAGCAGAGAATTTTTTAGATAATGTAAAGCAGGTAAATAGTGTGAGAAACATGCTTATGTTTACAGGAACATATAAGGGCAAAGAAGTTTCTATTTGTGGCTCTGGTATGGGCGTACCATCAATAGGGATTTACTCTTATGAGTTATTTAAATTTTACGGTGTTGATACGATTATACGAGTAGGTTCAAGTGGAGCATATAGTGAGCATTTAAAACTATACGATGTTGTTTTAGCAACGGAAGCTTACAGTGATTCAACTGCATTTCCTAGATTGGTTATAGGTGAAGATACGCATGTAACATATGCTTCAAAAGAGGTAAACGATAGACTAAAAGCTTCAGCAGATAAGTTAAATATCAATTTATATGAAGAGAGAGTTCACTCAAGTGATGTTTTTTATTCTATTCGTCCATTGGAAGAGACAGTAAAAACAACTCAAGCAAGTTGTGTTGAGATGGAATCATCAGCTTTGTTTACCAATGCAAAAGCTACAGGCAAGAGTGCTGCTTGTCTCTTGAGTATATCTGACCATCTAGTTACAAAAGAGGAAACAACTGCAAAACAGAGAGAGACTACTTTTGGGGATATGATAAAAGTAGCCTTAGAGAGTTTATAACTGAGTTTACAAAAATGATTTGCCAAGTTTCGTACTTGGCAAGTTTAGATGAGTAGCAATAGAGTTTGCTATATCTGCAAAAGTCTCTCTTACTCCTATCTCTTTTAACTCTTTAGATTTAAGCATTCCAAAGATAGGAACATTTTCTCTTGTATGGTCACTACCTTTAAAGGTTGGATCACAACCATGGTCTGCGGTGATGATTAAAAAATCATCTTCTTGAAGAGCATTTATAATTTCAATAAGTCTTTTATCGAAGTATTCTAAACCTTCTGCATAACCTTTGGTGTCTCTTCTATGACCCCACTCCATATCAAAATCAACAAAATTGGTATATATAATCCCATCATTTTTAAGTTCGCTTATCTGGTTTATAGTCTCATCCATAAGACCTTCAAGTTTATAAGCAAGTGTTTTTTTAGTAATTCCAGCACCACCAAAAATATCGTAAATTTTTCCTATTCCTATAACCTCTTTTTGATTCTCTTTTGCAATTTCAAGTATAGATTTGCCACTTGGTCTTAAAGCATAATCTTTTCTATTTTTTGTTCTCTCAAAATTTCCAATTTCTCCATCAAATGGTCTGGCTATTACTCTTCCTATATTGTATTTATTTGAAACTTCTCTAGCTATTTCGCATAAAGTATATAACTTTTGTAGACCAAAGTATTTTTCATGAGCAGCAATTTGTAGCACAGAATCAGCACTTGTATAAAAAATTGGAAAACCTGTTTTTATATGCTCTTCTCCCAATGAGTCAATTATCTCAATTCCTCCTGCATGACGGTTTCCTAAGATACCTTCAATTTTTGCTTTTGATAGTATCTCTTCTATCATCTTTTTGGGAAAAACTGGAATTTTTTCTTCAAAATATCTCATATCAATATCCATAGCAACCCCAGCCATTTCCCAGTGACCTGAGAGTGTATCTTTACCTAAAGATGTCTCTTTCGCAACGCCCCAAAAACTGCCTTTTATTGGTTTTTGGGAAACCTTTACATGTAAAGGTTTTTTATTGTTTAATTTGTAAGCTTCTAAAAGACCTAAAGAAGACATATTTGGAATACTAAGCTCATAATTTTTAGCAATATTACCTAAGGTATCTGAGCCACTATCTCCAAATTTATCCGCATCACTTGCATTTCCTATGCCAAAAGAGTCCATTACTAACCAAATTACTCTTTTCATTAGTAATCCTTGTTAGAGCTAGTACCATTAACTATTTCTATTCCTGAGCTAGTTCCAAGTCTATCTGCTCCAGCTTCAATCATCTCTTTAGCTTTTTCATAGCTTCTTATACCTCCAGAAGCTTTTATAAGTACACTATCTTTAACTACATTTTTCATGATTTTTACATCTTCAAAACTAGCTCCCCTTGTACTAAAACCTGTAGAAGTTTTTACAAAATCAACTTTTATCTTTTTTGAAATTTCACAAACTTTTTTTATCTCGTCTTCATCTAAAAGTGCTGTTTCAAGTATAACTTTTAAAACAACATTGTTGCAAGTTGTGCGTAGTGCTTGTATGTCATTTTTAACTAAATCATATCTGTTTGACTTTACCCAACCAACATTTATAACCATATCTATCTCGCTAGCACCATCTTCTATAGCAACTTGTGCCTCATAAGCTTTAGCTTTTGTATTCATTGCTCCAAGAGGAAATCCAACTACACTACAAACTTTTACTTCATCATTTGTTAAAAACTCTTTAGCATCTTTTACATAACAAGAGTTTACACAGACACTACAAAAATTGTGTTCATCAGCCTCTTTACACAGTTTTTTTATCATCTCTAATGTTGCATTTTGAGCCAGTAGAGTGTGATCTATATATTTTGATAAGTTTTTCATAAAATATCCTATAATTTTTCTTGTAGTATAGTCTAAAATAGTTTAAAATAAAGATTAGTTTTGATATACTTCTATCTATGACAAAAAAATTAAATAAGCTTATAGAAAAAGCAACAAAAGCATATAAAAATGCCTATGCTCCATATAGTAAATTCAATGTAGGTGCAGCAATACTTGATGAACATGATAGTATTCATGTTGGTTGCAATGTAGAAAATGCAGCATATCCAAGTGGAAGTTGTGCAGAAGAACAAGCTATAGGAAATATGATTGTAAATGGTGGAAAAATTATAAAAGATATAGTAGTTATAGGAAAATCAGATATGCTTATAACCCCTTGTGGAGCTTGCAGACAAAGAATCAGAGAATTTTGTGATAAAGATACTCTGATTCATATATGTGATGTAGACAAGGGATATCTCAAAAGTTTTAATCTTAAAGAACTTCTTGCCTACTCATTTGGACCAGATAATTTATAACTGTTTTTTATAAATTATCTCTCTTTTATATACGGAATACCATCAGCTTTTGGTGCAGTAGCACGCCCGATAAATCCTGCAAGTAATATAACTGTTAAAATATAAGGTGCAGCTTGTATGAGTTGAACAGGAACTTGCCCTATAAATGGGATAGAGATACCTTGTAAACGCATAGAAAGTGCCTCTAGAAATCCAAATAAGAAACAAGAAAACATAGCTGGGATTGGTTTCCATTTACCAAATATCATTGCCGCTAGTGCAATATATCCTTGACCAGCAGACATATTTTGTATAAAAGAAGCATTTTGTGCTATAGAGATATATGTGCCTCCTATACCAGTTAGTATACCACCTATTAGTACAGCACGGTATCTTAGAAAATCAACAGATATACCAGCAGTATCAACTGCTTTAGGGTTTTCACCTACTGCTCTAAGTCGCAATCCAAATCTAGTTTTAAATAGTATCCAGTAAGTAATAGCAACACAAGTAAAAGCTATATAGACAAGTAGATTGTGTCCACTGATAAGCTTAGAATAGATATCACCTATAATTGGTATATTAGATAGCATATCTACACCAGGAAGTTGTATTGGCATAAATCTGGCATCACTTGGTAGTGTAGGTGTTTGTCCTGATCTATGAAACCATGCCATGCCAAGTACCACGGTTAGTCCAGCGACTACTATGTTAATAGCCACACCACTAATAACTTGATCACCTTTATGTGTAATAGAAGCAAATCCATGTACGAGACTGAGCATCATACCAGTGAGTATAGCAGCACCAAGACCAAGCCATGCTGAACCAGTTACTGCGGCCATACTTGCAGCAGCAAAAGCACCAGCAAGTAATTTTCCTTCTAAACTGATGTCAACTACACCTGACCTCTCTGAAAAGATTCCAGCCATAGCTGCAAATATTAGTGGAGTAGATAGTCGTACAGTAGCAGATAGGATAGAGAGGATGTCATTGAGTGAAAATTCCATATTATGTATCCTTCTTACTTATATCTTTATAGAAAAAAGAGAATAATTTTTCTATCCAAGGCTTACTCATATATGCCAAAGCACCACTAAAAAGAATAATGAGGCCTTGAATAACAAATACCATCTCTTTAGAGATTGTAGGCATATCAAAGGAGAGCTCTGCACCACCTTGAAAAAGAGCACCAAATAGTATACTGGCCATAATTATACCTACTGGGTGATTACGACCCATAAGTGCTACAGCAATACCAGTAAAGCCATATCCTGCTACAAAGTCAAGCATAAGTTTGTGTTGAACACCCATGATTTCATTGATTCCTGCAAATCCTGCAAGTGCTCCAGATATGAGCATTGTAACCATAATAACTTTTTTTGTATTTATACCGGCGTATGAAGCTGCTGGTTCACTAAATCCAACTGAACGCATTTCATATCCCCACTTAGTATGCCAGATATATATCCAAACAATAAAAGAGGTAACTAAAGCAATAATAAAACTAAGGTTAAGTGGTGAGTCAGATAATTCTATCCCTACTGTTGCAAATATTGCTTGCATGGAAGGCATCCATGCATTTTCCGCAAAGACACGACTCTCTGGCGTCATACTACCTGGCATGATAAATATATTGACAAGTAAATACACCATAAGATTAGCAGCGATAAAGTTAAACATAATAGTGGTTATTACTATATGACTACCTCTATAAGCTTGTAGATAAGCAGGTATAGCCGCCCAAGCTGCTCCAAAAAGCATAGCAGTCATAATTGCTATTGGAAAAAGTAACCAAAATGGTAGATATTGATCAAGAGCTAATAGAGCTACAGCAACTCCTAGACCACCTATATATGCTTGCCCTTCACCTCCAATGTTAAATAGCATAGCATGAAAAGCTATAGCAACTGCAAGTCCCGTAAAGATGAAGTTGGTAGCATAGTATAAAGTATATCCAATACCTTCAGTACTTCCAAATGCTCCATCTATCATAAGTTTTAGTGCTTCAATTGGGTTTTCACCAACTAGATATATAATTAAAGCAGAGACTAAGAGTGCCATAATTAGATTAATTAGAGGTATTAGTAAAATATCTGCCCATACAGGTAGTGGTCTAGATGTTTTAGACATTTATACTCTCCTTACTTTGTTCATATGAATTTGTCATCATAAGTCCCAAAGTTTTTTCATCTGCTTTGTCTGCATCGACTTCTCCTACAATTTTACCGTCGAACATTACAATAATACGGTCAGAGAGTGATATAAGCTCATCAAGCTCTCCCGAGACTAGTAATACAGCACTACCTTTGTCTCTCATCTGTATAATTTGCTTATGTATAAATTCTATAGCACCTATATCTACTCCTCTTGTAGGTTGTCCAACTAGAAGTACTTTAGGAGAGCGATCCATCTCTCGTGCTAGTATAAGTTTTTGTTGGTTACCACCTGAAAAATTTGCTGATTTTATATCAGGGTCTTGAGGTCTTACATCAAAATTTTTCATAATATTCATACAATGGTCTCTAATAACTTTTGTTTTAGTTAAAATGATACCATTGTATAATAGACTATTGTGATATCCTAATATGGATGATTCATTTGCAGAAAATTGCGGTATTAATCCACGTTTTAACCTATCTTCTGGTACATGAGCGATACTGGCATTTCTAATACTTTTAGGATTTGTTTGCTTTTTGGGAGTTATAGTAATATCGGCAATTTTAACTTCACCATGGGTACAGTTTCGTATACCACAAAGTATTTCAAGTAGTTCACTTTGACCATTTCCAGATACACCAGCTACTCCCACAATTTCTCCAGAGTTTACTTTGAAGTTAAGGTTATCAAGTCGTTTGACACCGTCAGTATCTATAAGTCCAAGTTTTTTAACATCAAGTAGAGTTTCTCCTAATTTGGCAGATGATTTGTCAAGTTCCATACGAATTTTTCTACCTACCATCAGTTCAGCAAGTTCTTCTTTACTTGTTTGAGATGTTTTTAAATTAGCAACAATTTCTCCTGCTCTCATAACAGATACGTTATCAGTTAAATTCATAATTTCACGTAGTTTGTGAGTAATTATTATTATAGTAGTGCCTTGTTCTTTAAGTGCACGTAAGATATCAAATAGTTGATCAGCCTCTTGAGGAGTTAAAACCCCAGTAGGCTCATCAAGTATTAGTATCTTTGCACCTCTATATAGAGCTTTTATAGTTTCTACTCGTTGCTGTTGTCCAACAGGTATAGTATCGATACGAGCATTTATATCAACATATAATCCATAATCCTCTTCAAGTTTTTTAATTTCACTTGTAGCATTAGAGATACTTTGTGAAAGCATCATACCACTTTCAGCTCCAAGAATGATATTTTCAAGTACAGTGAAATTTTCTACTAGCATAAAGTGCTGATGCACCATACCTATACCAGCATTAATAGCATCAGTAGAGTTGCGTATGGAAGTCTCTTTAGAGTTGACATATATCTTCCCTTTATCGGCTTCATAAAAGCCATAAAGAATACTCATAAGAGTAGATTTACCAGCACCATTTTCACCCACTATACCGTGAATAGTGCCTTTATGGATTTGAAGATTAACGTTTTTATTTGCCTGCACAGAGCCAAAGGACTTAGAAATGTCCTTTAGCTCAATAGCTATAGATGATGTAGACATAGATAACTTATGCTATATTTAGTATTTACAGCTATTGTCAGACATATAGTCGTGAACTTTGATTTTACCTGAGATAATATCTGCTTTAGCTTGGTCAACTGCCTTTTTCATTTCGTCTGTGATTAAATCTTTATTATATTTGTCAAGTGCCCAGTCTACACCATTTTCTTTTAGTCCTAGTGCTTGTATACCTGGTTTAAATGTACCATCTTTAACAGATTTAAAAAGATTATAAGCTGCTATATCTACTCTTTTAACCATAGATGTTAGCATAGTTCCTGGTTGTAGATAGTTTTGGTTAGAGTCCACACCAATAGCTAATTTACCCGCATCTTTAGCCGCTTGATATACACCTATACCAGTACCACCAGCTGCTGCAAAGATTACATCAACTCCACGGTCAAATTGTCCTTTAGCAAGTTCTCCACCCTTGCTTGGGTCGTTCCATGCAGAAGGAGTACTTCCTGTCATACTTTTAATTACTTCAATCTTAGGATTTACATACTTAGCACCTTGTGCATATCCGCATTGAAACTTTCTAATTAGTGGTATATCCATGCCACCTATAAATCCTACTTTTTGACTTTTAGATGCCATAGCCGCAAGCATACCTACTATAAATGAGCCTTCATGTTCTTTAAAAATTATAGATTGAACATTTGGTTGGTTAACTACCATATCTATAATACCAAATTTAGTATTAGGGAATTTTTTTGAAACTTTTTCAATAGCAGGACCTTGAGCAAAACCTATACCAAGAACAGGATTACTACCTCTTTTTGCCATTTTTTTAATTGCTTGTTCTCTTTGTGTAGGATTAGTAACCTCGAAACTTTTATAGTTTATACCAGTCTCTTTTTTGAATTTTTCTATACCGTTATAAACACCCTCATTAAATGATTTGTCAAATTTACCACCCATATCAAATACTACTGCTGGTTTAAAATCACTTGCACTTAATGCAGCAACGGCTACTGCTAAAATCACTCCCGCTTTCCATACTCTCATTCTTTCCCCTTTTTGTTTTAAATTTTCGCATTGTAGCACAAAAGCTATTAACATTTAATGAAATTATTGTTAATAATTTTAAGAAATATTTAGATAAATTCTTGATATACTGTATTAAAATAATTTAAATCTGATAGGTAAAATATATGTTTATTCCCCAAGAGTTTATAAGAAAAAAAAGAGATAATAAACCTTTAAATAAAGAAGAGATAGAAGAGTTTATTAAAGGTGTTAGTGATGGTAGTGTTGCAAATGAGCACATTAGTGCATTTGCAATGGCAGTATTTTTTAATGGTATGAGTTTAGATGAGAAAACAAATCTTACACTTGCTATGAAAAATTCAGGAAATACACTATCTTGGAATTTACATGGACCAATTGTAGACAAGCATTCAACAGGAGGCATAGGAGATGTTGTGTCTTTGATGTTAGGAAGTATGTTAGCTGTTTGTGGTCTTTATATTCCAATGATAAGCGGAAGAGGATTAGGTCATACTGGTGGGACACTAGATAAGTTAGAATCAATTCCTGGCTATGATGTTTTTCCAAATGATGAGTTATTTAAAAAAGTTGTAAAAGAGTGTGGAGTTGCCATTATAGGACAAACAAGTTCTTTAGCTCCAGCTGATAAGAGAATTTACTCTATTAGAGATGTAACTGCTACTGTTGAGAGTGTTCCTATGATTAGTGCATCAATTTTATCAAAAAAGTTAGCAGAAGGGCTTGATACACTTGTTATGGACGTTAAAGTTGGAAGTGGAGCGTTTATGCCTACTTATGACTTATCTCGCGAGTTAGCACAATCGATTGTAGAGATTGCAAATAATGCAGGAGTAAAAACAGAGGCAATATTAACAGATATGAATCAATGTTTAGCTTATAGCGCAGGAAATGCAATAGAGATTAAAGAGGCAGTTGAATACCTACAAAACAGAAGAAAAAATCCAAGATTGCATATAGTTAATATGGAACTTTGTATATCAGCACTTTTAAATAGTGGAGTTGTATCTAGTAGAGAAAAAGCAAATACTATGCTTGAAGATAGTTTAAGTAGTGGTAAAGCTTTAGAAGTTTTTGCAAAGATGGTTAGTATGTTAGGAGGGCCAAATGATTTTTGTGAAAATCATGATAAATATCTTTCAAAAGCTAATATAATTAGACCAATTTTTGCCCAAAGTAAAGGTTTTGTTGAATCTATGGATGCTATTGCAATAGGTATGAGTGTTGTTGGTCTTGGAGGTGGAAGAATTCGTCCAGAAGACAAGATAGACCATAGTGTTGGTTTAGAAAATATTATAAATTTAGCACAAAAAGTTGATGAAAAAACTCCGATAGCTATAATTCATGCAAAAGATGAAAACTCATTTGCTGAAGCAGAAAAAAGAGTTTTAGATGCTATTAAAATAGGCGATAACATACCTGAAGTAAAAGAAATCTATGAAGTAATATCTTCAAAATAGTATATTAGGGGTTAAGGATATGTATAGTTTTAACCTTAACTTAAAGAATTTTCAGATATAATCCACGTCTTAATTAGAAAAAACTCTTCAGAAAAGGACATACAGATGTATGCAATCATTAAAAATGGCGGGAAGCAGTATAAAGTTCAAGAAGGCGATATCTTAGATCTCGACAAGTTTGACGCTCAGCCAAAAGAGAAAATCGAGGTGACTGAAGTTTTAGCTGTTAAAGGCGACGAACTTAAAGTGGGAGCTCCATTCGTGGATGGTGCAAAAGTTGAACTAGAAGTTATAACTGACGGTAAAGACAAGAAAGTAATTATCTTTAAAAAGCGTAGAAGAAAAGATTCTAAAGTTAAGCGTGGTTTTAGAAGACAGTATACTAAAGTTAGAGTTTTAAGCATAAAAGCATAGAACCAAAATAGTTTTCTCAGCAAGCTGTAGCTTTAGTGAGATGAATTTTTAAGAAGCTTTGCTTCTTGAGAAGAAGAATTTTATAGAAAAGGAAAAACTAATGGCACATAAGAAAGGTCAAGGTAGTACTCAGAATAATAGAGATTCAGCTGGTCGTAGACTAGGCGTTAAAAAATTCGGTGGTGAATTTGTAGTTGCAGGTAACATCATAATCAGACAACGTGGAACAAAAGTTCATGTTGGTGACAATGTTGGAATCGGAACAGATCATACTATCTATGCTCTAGTAGATGGACATGTTGAATTTAAACGTAAAGACAAAAAAAGAAACAAAGTTTCTGTTATTCCCGCATAATTATTAGGCGGATTAAATCCGCCTAACCCCTTCAATGAGATTAGTTATGATCTCTACATGTAGATATTATAAATAATTTAAAATAAAACAAAATTTCCAAGCTAAAATGTATTCTCCACAAAGTGGTATCTTTAGTGAGAGAAATTTTTTAGGAAGGTATTTCCTAAAAAAGGAGAGATAAAATGTTCGTAGATAATGTACAACTGAATTTAAAAGCAGGTAATGGTGGTGCTGGAGCAGTATCATTTAGACGTGAAAAGCATGTTATTATGGGTGGTCCTGATGGTGGAGATGGTGGAAAAGGTGGAAATGTATTTTTTAGAGTAGATAAAAATACACATACTTTATCTCACTTTAGAGGCTCAGGAAACTTAAAAGCTAAAAATGGACAACCAGGAATGGCAAGAAAATGTTATGGAAAGTATGGAGAATCTCTTGAAGTTGTAGTACCTCCAGGAACTCAAGTTCTGGATGGTGAAACAGGAGAAATATTACTTGATTTGGTTAATGACGGAGATAAAATACTTTTTATTGAAGGTGGAAAAGGTGGGCTTGGAAATGTTCACTTTAAAGGACCAACAAATCAAAGACCTTCTTATGCTCAACCAGGGATAAATGGTGAAAGTAGAGATGTAAGATTAGAGTTAAAACTTATTGCTGATGTTGGGCTTGTAGGTTTTCCTAATGTAGGAAAATCAACTCTTATTTCAGTTTTATCAAATGCAGAGCCTGAAATAGCAAACTATGAGTTTACAACTTTAACTCCTAAGTTAGGAGTTGTAGAGACTGATAACTTTCAATCTTATGTAATGGCAGATATACCAGGGATTATTGAGGGAGCTAGTGATGGAAAAGGACTAGGACTTGATTTTTTAAAGCATATAGAAAGAACTAAATTTTTACTTTTTATGATAGATATTGCTAACTATAGAGAGCTTGAAGAGCAGTATAAAACTTTAGCTAAAGAGGTTAAAAACTTCTCTGAAAATCTTTCACATAACTCTTATGCAATAGCACTTACTAGAAGTGATGCTTTAACAGAGGAAGAAGTTGCAGAAAAATCAAAAGAGTTTATAAAAATGCTTGGATTAGAGCCAAATAAAAATGGAAAACACTTTGGCTTTGAAGATGATATACCAGCATATTGTCAAGATACGCAAAGTTATGATGGATATGATAATTCAAAACCATATTTTGTAATTCCATTTTCATCAATTTCTAGAAAAAACTTAGAAGCTATAAAATATGCACTATTAGGTGCTGTAAATGAAACGAGAAAAAAATAGACTGTAAAGGGTTATACAAAAAGTCTAATAGAGGAATAAAAATGAGGGTTGTTATAAAGGTAGGAAGTCACGTTTTAAGTGAACAAAATCGTATTGAAAAAACGAGAATGCTAAATTTAGTTCAATTTTTAGTACAACTTATGGATAATCATGAAGTTATCTTAGTTAGTTCAGCTGCCGTTGCTGCTGGATATTCTAAATTAAAATTAGATAAAAAATCACTTCCCAATAGGCAAGCTATAGCTGCTGTAGGACAGCCCCATTTGATTGAGTTGTATAATAAAAAATTAGCAAAGTTTGATAAAATTGCTGCACAAATTCTTCTAACTGCGGATGATTTTGACTCAAGGAAAAGAACTAAAAATGCAAAAAGTGCTGTTGATACTTTAATACAACATAATGTACTACCTATTATAAATGAGAATGATGCAACAGCGATTGAAGAGCTTGTTTTTGGAGATAATGATCAACTTTCAGCTCATGTTGCACATTATTTTGAAGCAGATTTACTTATTATACTTTCAGATATAGATGGATATTATGATAAAGACCCAAGAAAATATAATGATGCTGTTATAAAAAAAATTGTAAATACTATTGATAAAGATGAGCTAGAACTTCCATTAAATGCAGGAAGTGAATTTGCAACAGGTGGAATAGTTACAAAACTAAAATCTGCAGATTTTCTTTTAAAGAGAAAACAGTCTATGTTTATGTGTAGTGGATTTGATTTGAGTGATGCTAAGAGTTATATGCTTGATGGTGTTCATAAGGGTGGAACGCTCTTTGTGCATAAGGAAAACTAATGAGGCGTATAGTATTTATGGGAACACCAGATTATGCAACAAATATTTTAAAAGGTTTAGTAGAATTTAATGATATAGAAGTACCGTTGCTTGTTACTCAGCCAGATAAACCTGTAGGAAGAAAACAGGTTTTAACACCTCCTCATACAAAAGCATATATTTTAGAAAATTCTTTAAATATAGAGATTTATCAGCCAAATACACTTAAGACTGAAGATGCTTATGAGTATATAAATTCTTTTAAGCCAGATTTTATAGTTGTGGCTGCTTATGGGCAAATATTGCCTAAAAATATACTAGATATTGCTCCTTGTATAAATCTACATGCATCACTTCTCCCTCAATATAGGGGTGCAAGTCCAATTCAGTCTTCATTGTTAAATGAAGATAAGTTTGCAGGAGTTACTTCAATGCTTATGGAAGAAGGCCTTGACACAGGAGATATTTTGGGTTTTTCTTACTTTAAGCTTGATGAAGAAATAAAAGTAGATAAGCTTTTTGAAAAACTTTCAAATATGGCAGCTAAATTAACTATAAAAACATTAAATAATTTTCATAATATTGAGCCACTAAAACAAAATAGTTCAGATACTTCTTATGCCAAAAAAATAAAAAAACAAGATGGATTAATTTCATTTTCAAATCAGAGTGCAAGAGAAATATATACAAAATTTAGAGCTTATGACCCTTGGCCAGGGCTATTTGTTGATTCAGGTTTAAAATTAAAAGATATAGAATTAATTAAAGGAATAGGTAAGCCAAATACTATAATAGCAATTGAAACCAATAGTATAGTTGTTACATGTAAAGAGGGTGCGTTGAGAATAAAAAGTGTTCAACCTAGTTCAAAAAAACAGATGAATGTTATTGATTATGTAAGAGGTAAAAGGTTAGAAGTTGGAAGTTCTTTGGTTTAAACATCTTCCTTCTACACATAAATATATTATTGAAAATATAAAAAATGGAACAATAGTGCCTCCTTTAGCTGTTGGTGTTGATTTTCAAAGTTCGGGTGTTGGAAGTCGTGGCAATACTTGGGAGGGAGATGAAGGAAACTTATATTTTTCATTTTGTGTAGAAGAGAAACACTTACCAAAAGATTTGAAATTAGAGTCAATTTCTATATATTTTTCATGGATTATGAGAGAAGTTTTATATGAGTTAGGCTCGAAAACATGGATAAAATGGCCAAATGATCTTTATATAAAAAAATCTAAAATTGGTGGAGTTATAACAACTAAGGTAAAAGGTATGATTATAGGTTCAATTGGTATTAATATACTCCATGCACCAGAGCAATTTGCCACTTTAGATATAAGTATACCACCTCAAAAACTGGTAGAAACTTTTATAAAAAAATTGGAAGAAAAAATTTCGTGGAAGAATGTT
>Ga0256842_1001656_pt1 | contig 17444 bp, 24 predicted proteins | sample 4559240metaG_FD_185973 | JGI IMG/M metagenome (GOLD analysis project Ga0256842, IMG submission 185973) | Hydrothermal vent microbial communities from Guaymas Basin, Mexico - 4559-240 | ecosystem: Environmental > Aquatic > Marine > Hydrothermal vents | place: Mexico: Guaymas Basin | collected...
TGCTAAAGTAGTCGAGGCCGTAAAGAATGAGTGTAAGAGAGAGCTCGAAGTACTCAAATGGAATCCTCCAGATGTTAAGCTCCCGATCAAGAGGATTACGTACGAAGAAGCGTTAGAAATCCTTAGAAATCAAGGATTAGAACTGCGGTTCGGTAATGACATAGGTACACCAGAACTCAGAGTCCTATGGCGTGCATTGGGGGAGGAGCTGTACTTCATCACGGACTTCCCAACGGAAACAAGACCGTTCTACACCAAGCCGAGAGAGGATAGACCCGAACTCTCTGAGAGCTTCGATCTTGTGTGGAGACACCTAGAAATAGCGTCCGGAAGCACAAGAATCCATAAATACGACGAGCTTGTAAAGAGTATTGAGAAACGAGGACTGAATCCAAAGAGTTTCGAGTTCTTCACGAAATGGTTCAGATACGGAATGCCACCGCATGCAGGTTGGGGATTGGGGTTAGCTAGATTCATGCTCATGTTGACGGGTAGACAGAACGTTAAGGAAGTAACGCTATTCCCAAGAGATAAGAAGAGGCTTGTGCCGTGAATAGCTACGTGAAGCGTATAGGGTCTATACTCGATAATTCACGAAGTAAAACCGTTGCATAACCTCCTCGTGGAAGTACGAACTCTAGATGGAGTTCATTTGCACGTACTCTCCATACGAGGTCTTCTATTCTTGCTAGGGCTGGTCTCAGATCGCCTCTAAGCGATATCCTCAACTCGGTGATTTTGAAATCGTTGAGATCAACACCTTCGAGTTCGAGTAGCATCCTTAGGTCAGATCCCCATCGTGATCCTTGGAATGAAGCTCCAAGACCAGGTACGGGTATCAACGCATTGCTAAGTTTATCGATTGCACTGCTTAAGTCAAAGTGGCACTCCTCTAATGTCTCGAGCCATATTTTCGACAGTAGTGTATTGAATAGATATGCTTGGTACGCGTTTAGGTATAGAATAAGGTATTCTCGACGTATGCGTTTGATTAAGTCGAGAGGAGCTTCCTTACCAACAAGCCTACAGATGTAGGATTCTGGATATGTATAGCGCCACCATTTACCACTGCACAATACCGATAGAAAGTTCTCCCAATCGCGTAGCAACAACATCTTACCTGCAATATGTGTGATGGGTCTACGTGTACCGAATCTTTGGTAACCATAGAAGTTCAGCACGTATCCATACTGCTGTACGATACGAAGTCTTTCAACTAGGGTATCAACGAGAGTTGCGTGTATGCGTATCTTAAAGCGATTGGCGGTGTGTTTTGGTAATGTAGTCTCGTAGCTCCATAGAACAGCTCGAAAATTCGGAGCCTCTACGTATTGCGTTAATTCGGTGCAGTTCCTCAATACGATGAATTGGTATGTTATAGCGTTAGCTTCTTTCAGACCTAGTGGTACACAGGAATGACAACGTAGCTGTTTCTCTAGTTCTCTACACAAGGTTAGGGTATCGATCCCGATCTTCTCTACGATGTATGTAGCGGACGAAACGTTGAGGAAAGCTGCGGATACTTCACGTACACGATCCTTGATTTCATGGAATAATCGTTCAGCGTCAAGAATTCCAAGGAGTTCCGATACGATGAAACCTTCGGGTCGAGGGATAGAGATATCTACGCTTGGTGGAACCCCGTAGGTATAGACAAGCATTCCCGTAAGCAAATCTAGGATGTTCGTAGAAATCCATGCCTTACGCAAATCGTATCCCTACAATGTTTTTAGATGACCCGTGACCTTATCTATGAGATGCGAAGGTGCGGGACCTATCGCTAACGCAGTCACCGTTCCGGGAGGAAGTTCTGTTCTCCCTGCATCGACTATCAACGCTGTAACGAGACCTAGTTCCCGAGCACGACGCTCTAGCTCCAACAGTTGCTCTAGGTTTTCGACCTTTAGCACGATCTTCTTCTGTCCTTGGGATACCCATTCGTGGAGCCACTCTCTACATCTACTATCGTTCAAGCATCGTAGCACTGCCTCCACCGCTGCGTGAGCTACTTGCGCAGCTAACTTGCCTTTACTCATCTTAAGATCTGTTCTAACTACGATAACCTGCTTGAGCTCAGTCATCGAGATCACGCATCGAGACTTTTATCTGAGTACTCCGGTAACGAGCTTCACTAGGTGAAGAAGGTTGTCGCAGCAGACTTCTATAGTCATTCATGAGGCTGCTCCCGTTAGGGTCTGCTCTAGCTGTAGGAAGACGATTGTGCCGGGAGAAAAGGCTGCGGTCTTTCCATGCCCTAACTGTGGCGCTGTAATCATATGGCGTTGCTATAAGTGCAGGACAATGGCTATACCGTACAGATGCCCTAACTGTGGGTTCGAAGGTCCTTAGGGTGCGGATTATGGGTGCAAAAGTAGTTGCGGTAATACGTGCATACCCAAAGGGCGTCGTGGAGAACCTCGAAAAGATAGTGAATAAGATAGTAGAAGCTCTGCCGAAGGACAAATATGCATTGCTAAAATGGGAACCCGTAGACATAGCCTTCGGCTACAGAGCGATAGATCTATACATAATGATGCCGGAGGAACTTGAAGGAGGTACGGAGGAACTGGAGGAGAAGATCAAGAGCGTTGAAGATGTCGAGAACGTTGATGTGCAGTATATCACGAGGGTTCTGTAGGTCTAAACCATGTTTTCAACGAGAAGAATTCAGCTAAAGATACTTGAGTATCTCCGTAGTAGAGGTCGTGGTGTAAGCGAACGAGAACTCTATGAATACATTAGGAGAGAAGTCGAGATTTCGTGGAGTAAATTCGAGTTCCTCATAATGGCGCTCGAAATCGAGGGTTTTGTAAGCGTTCGTACATTGAAGGATTCTAGGAATCGTATAATAAGCCTTAGAGAACAGGGTAGTACTCAAAGGTATTAACCCAAGGTAGCACTCGTCTAGCTTTGGTGAGCGTAGTGGGCGTAAACCTTAGGGATCTCATACCATCCGAAGCAAGGAGAGAGATTACAGATCTCAGAGAGTTGATGGGCAAGGTAATAGCGCTCGATGCCTACAACGCTCTATACCAATTCTTAGCAGCGATAAGGCAACCCGATGGAACACCGCTAATGGACAGAAAGGGTAGGATAACTAGTCATTTGAGTGGTCTCTTCTATAGAACGATTAACCTTGTCGAGAATGGCATTAAACCTGTGTACGTATTCGACGGTACACCTCCCGAAATCAAGAAGCAGGAAATCGAAAGGCGTAGGGTTCGTCGAGAACGTGCTGCAGAACTTGCAGAGAGAGCATTGATCGAAGGACGAGTCGAGGAAGCACGAAAATACGCTGTGCAAGCGATAAGGCTTACCAACGAAATGGTTGAGAGCGCTAAGAGGCTTCTCGAAGCTATGGGGATACCTTACGTCCAAGCTCCAGCAGAAGGCGAAGCTCAGGCTGCATACATGGCTGCTAAGGGAGATGCTTGGGCAGCAGCAAGCCAAGACTACGATGCGCTTCTCTTCGGAGCTCCACGACTAGTGAGAAACCTTGCAATAACTGGCAAAAGGAAGCTGCCCGGGAAGGATGTGTACGTAGAGGTAAAGCCCGAGATCATAGAGCTTGATAAGGTATTGAAAGCGTTAGGAATATCTCGAGAGCAGCTGGTGGATATAGCGATACTTATAGGCACGGACTACAATCCGGACGGTGTTGAGGGTGTTGGTCCTAAAACAGCGCTTCAATTGATAAAGACGCATGGATCTCTCGAGAAAGCATTGAAATATCTTCCTAATGCCAAGTTCCCGGAAGATCCGATGAAGATACGCGAATACTTCCTTAAACCGCAGGTCACCGATAACTATAGGCTAGAGTGGCACGAACCAGATGAAAAGATGGTCATAGAGATACTGGTACACGAACACGATTTCTCGCTGGATCGTGTACAGAATGCTTTGCAGCGATTGAAGAAGGCATACAGAGAATTCCTGAAGGGTAGGATAACGAGTTTAGATGCATGGTTTAAGAAGAGATAGAAAGTTTTTCTCTGTGCATTCCACAGCTATCCCACGTGGTGTAGATACATGGTTCTGAAATCGTTGAGAGGTAGAGACCTTCTATCTATAGCAGATCTAACAGCGGAGGAACTTAGAGCATTGATAGACCTAAGCTTTGAGTTCAAGAGACGTAGATACATGGGAGAGAAGGTGATACCAATACTATCGGGAAAAGTGCTGGGCTTAATATTCGAGAAACCGAGCACGAGGACTCGCGTAAGCTTAGAAGTAGCTATGAGAGAGCTTGGAGGCGTATCGCTATACTTCTCGGCGAACGAATTGCAACTAGCTCGCGGAGAACCGATCAAGGATACGGCTCGCGTACTCGATCGATACCTAGACGCGATTGCTGCTCGAGTATACAAGCACTCCACGCTTGTAGAGCTGGCACAATACTGCCGGATACCGGTAATAAATGCTCTTAGCGATGTAGAGCATCCTCTACAAGCCCTAGCAGACGTCATGACGATAATCGAGAAGAAAGGCGATATACGAAAGCTCAAGATAGCGTTCGTAGGCGATGGTGCAGACAATGTACTTCACAGTCTAATGCTAGCTATAGCAAAGCTAGGTGGGAAGCTGTACATAGGTACAGCGAAGGGTTACGAACCTAAGAAGGAAATCCTAGAGATAGCTATGGAGGAAGCTAAGAGAACAGGTGCTGAGATCTACGTAGTGTACGACCCCGTTGAAGCAGTGAAAGACGCCGATGTTGTGTACACGGATGTCTGGGTCAGTATGGGTCAAGAAGCCGAACGCGAGAAACGAGTCCGGGATCTCAGACCTTACCAAGTAAATGCAGAGCTTGTGAAGTATGCAAAGAAGGACTACATATTCATGCATTGCCTACCGGCAAAGAGAGGAGAAGAAGTAACTGACGAAGTAATAGAATCGAGTAACTCGGTTGTATGGGATCAAGCAGAGAATAGACTTCATACTACCAAAGCAGTGCTAGCAACATTGCTAGGATGAACTGCTACGTTTCTTAGAACTTTTTCTACTCTTCCTACGCTTCCTCTTCCTAGTCTTGGTCCTACTGCGACTACTCGTTGTTTTCTTTGAGCTGGTACTTTCGGTTTGAAGACTCTGCTGCAACGATTGGAGTGTCTTGCTATCAACGAAACTAATAGCATCATCTAGGTTCAGGATGAGTGTAGCGTTCTGATCCAACGAACCATGTATAGAGTTCTCGAATACGTAGCATTCTTGCGAAGTTAAGTCGAGAGTCTTAATCTCTACGGAACCATCAGGTTTCTGTGATTCAGATACCACGAGTTCTCTATCTAGCATAACAACGCTCTCGCTAGAATTACCTTCCTGCGATGTGCTTCCCGCTCCCGGACTAGTTGACGAGCTTGTTTTCACTAAGTATAGTTTCTGTACCTTGCTAAGTGTTGGTGAGATCACGAGAGGAGTTGCTCCGCGCGTATGCTGGGGTTTTGCGTATGCGAATTCCTGTACCGTTCCATCTAGAGCGAATCGTGCTTTGACGAAATCTGCTTTGTAGTGTGAAGCTATGCTCGCTAACCATGAGAGGGCGGTATCTTCGTTGCTGAGTATCTTCGACGCTGTAGCGTCATCGAGCTCTATGGATTCTTCACCAACTTTCCTGTATACCTCTAGCGATAAGTTTTCGAGCGTTATTGTATCACGTTTGTAGAGCTCTACGAGTACTTTCATGGCTTACTCTATACCCGTGCGAATCTATTTCTTGTACCCTATCTTTCTCAAGAATTCGTGACGTTCACGTCGATCTTCTTCGCTTTCGACGCCGAGAGGTGTATAGCCATCTACTACACCTATGACAGCTCTTCCCTGATCTGTTTCAGCGACTATCACCTGCAGTGGGTTAGCTGTTGCAGCGAAGATCCTAACGACTTCTTGTACGTGTTTCAATGCATTTAGTACGTTTATAGGCCAAGCATTCCTTATGTATATCACGAACACGTGTCCAGCACCGATCTTCCGAGCAACGTCGATGGCTAGCTTAACTAACTCCTCGTCATTGCCTTCGTACCTAACCAGACGTTTTCCGCTTGCCTCGTTGAATGCTAAACCGAACTTGATTCCGGGAACTGAAGTTACGAGCGCTTCGTAAAGATCTTCGACTGTCTTTATGAAGTGGCTCTGACCTATGATGACGTTGGCGCCCTCAGGTATGGGTACCTGAATCACTTCTATCTTGATAGGTAGACTCATGTAGATCCCCGTTCTGAATTCGTCGGTAGGCTAATAAACACATGCTTATCTAGCATTTATATCTTGCACGAGGTACACGATGTTATCGGGAGTACGTAATGCATAGCAGTATCGTACACCTATGCATATATGTAGATAGGGGTGAAGTAGACATTCGTAGGTATGGCGACGGAGGTAAGTTGCTAGAGGAGCGAAAGGTTAGCGGTGTCAAGCTCGTGAACATCGATGGAAGCGTACGCATATTCATAGAGCAGGTATCGAAGAACATGATGTGTTTGGTGGGCATGGTTAAGGAAGGAAAATTAACGCTTCGGGGAGGGATTCTAGAGGTATCGTGAGCTATGGAGGAGTACGGACTTGTCAAGATAAGGGTAGAGAATTCGCGTAGTAGATCTGGAAAGCATGCTTTTCGAGCGATAGCGGTGATAGTCAACGATGGAAAGCTTGAGCTCGTAGATGTTGATAGGGTACCGGGAACATTGGTTAAGCCACGATATGTGAAGGGAGTGGCTAAGATTGCGAACCTTAAGCTTCCTAAGGATAGCTACGTGGTGTTGCTAGAACTAGTCAAAAATCCGAGGAACAAAGTTAAGGGAGTGGTAAGGGTTCTCGATTCCGATGGTAACGAAAAACTGAGATTGAAGTACATCAATGGAGTGGTTAGAAGATCTCGTGGAGCAAGCGAGCTGGGTTCGATAGCACTCAAAGCGTTAGAATTCTTAAGAATTCCTTACCATAGAGTTAATCTTAGGACGGGTGTAAATACATGAATATAGTGGAAAGCGTTGCTTCGATGATAGCTAGGTACGGGTTTGCAGTCGTACCTCGAGAACTCGGAGATCTAGTGCTCGACGAACTTCGTAATCGTGGTGCAATACACCTCGTTCACGTTTCGAAGGTATCCAAGAACGTGATAGTGATTGAGGTCAATCGCGCACCGTGCATACGTGAATGTGCAACCCTTTGTAGGGATACACTTTCTGGTCATCGTAAGCTCGATAAGGAAGCTGAGTGTATTGATCGTTGCATCGAGGAACGCATCCGTACTCTCCTACAAAAACTACGTAGTTCTGAGTAGCTAGAACGACAACGTACGGTATCCACAATCCTCTAGATCGCTAGGGTGGTTCAATGAGGTAAACCTTGGTAACGTTATCTATGTTTACCTTATCGAGGTACTCCCTCGACACGATGCCCTCCGAGATTAGTTTGCGTTGATTTTCGACGATCTCCCAAGGATACGACGAAACACCAGGGCGCGAAGGATCGTCTATGTGATCGCTCTCGATCATATAGTTAGGAGGAAACTTTTGGAATACAATCTTAAGCAACGGATACTTTCCTGGAACCGTGCAGGGATAACCTCGTTCGAGTGCATACTGAAGGGTTTTTGCATCGACATGGTGTAGTACTACGCGATGTTTCTTAGCGTTGGTTAGTCTTAGCAGCGAATCTATACTTACGATGGTAGCGATGCCTCCCTGCTCTAAATGTAGATGGACTACGAGGTCGAAATCGCGTGCAATTTCGAGAGCCCTCACTGTAACGTACTCGTTGAGAGCAAATGCTTCAGGAAGTGCTTTGTAGTGTGGTCTTCCAACCTCTCCAATACCATCTACAAGTCCATCTCGACACAACTTCTCTATATAATTCATTACTTTCTCTATCAACGTGAACACATCGTTTAGGTGCGAATAGTTTTGCGAAACCCTCTTCTCTACATCGGCTGGATGAAGTCCTACTAAGCAGGATACTCGCAAGCCTAGTCTACGTGCTAATGCACATTCCTTCAACACGACTTCGAAGGATTTGACGTAACCATCAAAAGTTGGTTCGAATCCGTAGTGTGTAGGTGGAAGCGATACTATAGCCATGAACCACCCTCCAACCTCAAGGAATTTCCTCCCAGCACGTTCTATACCCATCCCCTTGATGGGGTTCGTATGTGTATGGGCGTCGGCGAACCTCATTGCTTCAACCCCAAGATCTTGATGAGTAGGTCCCTAATCGGTTTAGCTAGGTTGTAGCAACCCGTACCTTGTTCGAGCAAGCCGTATTCAATTAACTTGAGGATCACATCCTTAGGGTTCTTGATCTTGTAGAAAGCGCTAAGCTCCTTCAATGCTATTATAGTGCCCACGGATACGTTCGTGAGGAAGTATTCAAAGACCTTTAGTTCTTCTTCATTTAATGATTCGATCTTCTTTCTAAGTTCTTCGTCTGCAAGCTGAAGCAGTTTGTTAAGTAATGTTTTGCCGCTTGCCCTTAGCATCGCGGACACCCGCTCTGCAACGTACCTAGATTCGGTACTGTATTAACGAAATCTTTTAAGGGGTGGGTTCAACAACTCACGCTGCGGACTAACCTGTTTAAATAGGGGTTTTATTCCCTCTCAATCCTAGAATGATAGAAACATATTTAAACACCGGGGGTGCAAGACCCCCCGGCGTCGAAGATGGGTGCGGTACAGCGTAGGGTACTGGTATATGGTAAGCATGTAGTAGGTGATCTCTATGGATGCGACGAGAGGGTACTAAGCGATGTAGAGAAGCTAACCAAGATAGTCATAGAGGCTGCCCGCATTGGCAACATGACGTTGTTGGACATCAAGACATGGAAGATAGGGCTCGGTATAAGCCTCGTGGGAATAATCCTCGAGAGCCATATATCGATACACACGTGGCCCGAGTACCGTTTCGCTACAGTCGATGTTTATACGTGTGGTAGGAATTCGGATCCCGAACGATCGTTCGAATACATAGCAATGTGTTTGAAAGCTAAGAGGATCTCTAAGAAGATATTCTTGCGTAGCTACGAAGAAGATGTATTTTGATACGCATGTCTTTCTTCATTAGGGGTATTAAGCTTCTGTACTCTTGTACTAGTTCGAACGGTGTATGGGTGTGGAAAGGTACGCATTCGAGGAAGTGTACGTACCGGATACCTCAGTGATTATAGAGCGCACGCTCTCTAAACTAATCGAACAAGGAGTTGTACGTGGCAGAGTAGTACTACATAGAGAGCTGATCAGGTACTTCGAGGCAAAGGCTGCTGAAGGAAGCGCACTCGGGCTTCTAGGATTGCAAGAGCTTGCTCGCGTAAGAGATCTTGCTGAGCGAGGATTGGCCTTGGTGGAAATACATGGAGAGCCCGTTCAGCGCGAACCAATCAGGGATCAAGCTATAGTGGATCAGATCGTACGGGAATTTGCTCGTAGAATAGGTGCTAAGGTTGTTACCCATAGCGAGCTTCAGGCCGTGGCATGCAAAGCTCTCGGCGTTGAAGTTCTGTACCTTACTCCCGAAGTCGAGAAGAAGCTCTGGTTCGAACAGTTCTTCGACGAGAATACTCTGAGCCTACATCTTAAGGAAGGAGCGCCGGTAAGAGCAAAGAAAGGCAGACCCGGAGATTGGATCCTTGTCGAGCTTAGTAACGAACCTCTTACGCGCGAAGCTCTAGAACTCTTAATCGAAGAGATTGTTAGGAGAGCGAAAGCTGGGAAGGGATTGATAGAGGTAGAGAGACCGGGATCGCTCATCGTGCAGCTTGATGAGTATAGAGTTGTAGCGGTGATGCCTCCTCTTAGCAAGGGTTACGAGGTTACTATAACGAAACACGTAGTGAAGCTACGCCTTGAGGATTATAATCTCCCAGAGAAATTGCTTCGAAGATTAGAGGAGCGTGCTGAAGGTATACTCATTGCTGGAGCTCCAGGAATGGGTAAGACGACCTTCGCTCAAGCATTAGCTGAGTACTACAGTCGTAAGAACAAGATAGTCAAGACGATAGAATCTCCGCGAGACATGAGACTACCTCCAACGGTTTCGCAGTATTCGAAGACCTATGCTTCTCCTGGAGAGCTTCATGACATTCTACTGCTTAGTAGACCCGATTACACGGTATTCGACGAGATGAGGACCGACGAAGATTTCAAGCTCTTTGTAGATCTAAGGCTAGCCGGCATTGGAATGATAGGCGTCGTACACGCAGCGAGCCCCATAGATGCGATCCAGAGATTTATAGGGCGTGTTGATCTGGGTATGATTCCTAGCGTTATAGATACGGTGATATTCATAGAGAAAGGACGTGTAACGAAAGTTTACGACATTTCGCTGACGGTGAAGCTCCCAACGGGTCTACGGGAAGCTGAGCTTGCGAGACCAGTCGTAGAAGTGAGAGACTTCTTGACAGGTGAGCTAGAGTACGAGATTTATACCTTCGGTGAACAGACCGTTGTGGTACCTGTCAAGAGTGTAAGCAAGGATCTTGTGAAGGAGAAAGTGTTGAGCGTCGTAAAGAAAGTTATTCCATACGCAGAGGTAGAGTTCGAAGAAGGTTTCGTAGTAGTCAAGGTGCCGAAGATATTCTACACGTCGTCGATAGCGAGGAAAGTCAAGCGCATAGAGAAGAGGCTCAGCAAGCTCGGCTACGAAGTTAAGGTCAAGATTGTTTAGCGAAACTATCTAAGCTCTTTACGATGAGTTTCCTAACGAAGGCATCTAAGTCTTCTGAATCGTCTATCACGTCCTTATGCAGCTTGCAACGACCGTTATCAATCGATACTCGTTCTAGGGGAACGATCTTCCACGAACGGAGTTCCGAAATCTTTACTGCGATGAACGCCTTGCCACCAGCTCTTTCAGCAAATTCACGTAGTTTCTCTACCTTAATCGGATCCAAGTATATGGTTTCGAGCTTTTTGCGTGATTTAACTTCGAACACCAGAACCTCTCGACGATAAATCGCGACTACGTCTGGATAGAATATCTTTCGAGCACCGCTTCCACTCGCTGGACCCCGAATCACGGCGAAGCCGTACTTCCATAGCTTACGTACTAACTCTCTTTCTGCGCGAAAACCTCGTGCGCGTTTCATAACATCTTCCCTCTCACACGTAAGACTTTTAATAGCTTTGTTCATAAGCTGAAGCGTGGTGCTGCTCATGGCAGAGCACGAGTGCTGTATCTACGTAGACGTCCCGGCACCTATAGTCAAGAAACCTAGATTGCTAAAGCATGCTGGAGTGGATCAGGGAACGAGGGTCGGCAGAGGCTTTAGCTTAGGAGAACTGAAGGCGGTGGGTCTCAGCGAGAAACTAGCCAAGGAACTAAACATACCAGTAGATAGAAGACGTAGAAGTGTTAGACAGGAAAACGTAGAAGCATTGAAGAGGTTCTTGGAGAGCGTAAAGGAGTTGTTAGAGGCTAAGAAAGCCAAGCCGGCACGACTAGCACCTACACAAATTAGCGAAGTTAGAACGAGTAGCTAAGGGGGATAAATGATTCTGTACAAGGACGAGCGTCGAAGATTAATCGAAGAAATCGAACGATGGGTTGAAGGAAATCCTAACCCCTATGCGAAAGCTGCTTTCTACGGGGATAAGGAGGTTTTCAAGATTTTGAACGAGCTCTATAAGCGATGGGAAGAAGCGGGCTGTAAAGGGACGCCGCTCGATTACGCTACCATCGAAGAACTTCGAGTACTAGCGATGAAAGCTCAGCAGTACAGGAATGCTTCAGTTACAGACATGCTTAGCGCTGCGTATGATAATACTGAATACATACTTTTGGAAGAAGCCGTAGGTAAAGGCAGAGGTTTTAAAGAAAATAACAGCGATAAAGCTTAACGTGCATGGTTAGTCTAGGTAGGGCTTGTACATTCTTTGACGATAGTAGGGCTGTGTGATGCAAACAAACGCAGAACCTCATTAATAACTTCGTGGCATACCTCCTTAGCTCGCGCGCTATCGGTATCATAGACAGCTACGTAGAGACGTATCGAGGGATTCTCAAGCTCGTGCCCTAGGGGATGGCTCTTTACGTACACGGAAGGGAACTTCTTCATGATCTGTCGTATCAATGGAGTAGCATCGGATTCACGAATCCCGATCTCGATCTCTGCTTCGACGATCGTTTTTGAGCCACGTATTCGAGGCTCTACGTAGTGTTCGAACATAGCCTCCATCTCTTTGGGTACTCCTGGAAGAGAGACTACGATAATGCGCTTACCTCCGTAGCTGGTTTCTAACCACATTCCAGGAGCTATGCCGACAGGATTAGGTATGGGAGCAGCGTTGCGGGGTAGCTTAGCTAGCTTTAATCGATCTTGCGTTAAGCTCAGCGATGCTCGACGATACTTTTCGTCTACTTCTCTAAGCGCTTCTTCGTTAATTACGAGCTCTAATCCGAAGAACGTAGCTATCGCGGGAATGGTCTGGTCATCGGGAGTTGTTCCTAAGCCACCTGTAGTAATTATGAGTTCAGAATCGAAGAGCTCGATACATGCTTTGAGACCGCGATGAATATCCTCTTCGCGATCCCCTACTGAGAGTTGTGCTTGAACATCGTGTCCGAGTAACGTTAGTTTGCGTGCTAGGTACGAAGCATTTGTATTGATGACACGCCCCTGTAATAATTCGTATCCTATGTTGAGTATGCATACCTTCATAGCACTACATCCGGAGATCTATTATGAACGGTATTGGTATTGATCTAGACACCAGTTCATCTAGGTCTACATCGAACGTGTAACGAACTTCTAGGAACTGTTTCCTGAACTCCTTGACTTCCTCCCTAACCTTGGATGGATCTACGCGATCTATCAATACCTTCTTGAAGAACTCTGCTATGACCTCCATATCGCTTTCCTTCATCCCGAATCGTGTCATTTCTTGAACACCTATACGAATGCCACTAGGATTCTTGATGGCATCTGGTGGATCGTGTGGAAGGAGGTTCTTGTTCACAATAATGTTTGCTTGCTCTAGCAGTTCTGCAACCTTAGCTCCACCACCGAGGTTCCGAACATCGAGAAGTACTTGGTGAGATCGTGTGAACCCTAGGTGCTCTCCCAGAACGTTGAATCCGTAGCTGTGCAATGCTTCCGCTAATCTTCTAGCATTTCTAACCACTTGATCTGCGTAAGCTTCTCCGAAATACTTCATCTCTAGCGCTGTCACCGCTAGCGCAGGTAGTCTATGTAGATGGTGATTACTTACAAACTTGGGGAACACAGTTCGCGAAATCTCTTTATACAGCGCTTCATCGTTCGTGAATATCGCTCCTCCCTGTGGTCCGGGGAACGTTTTGTGCGTGGATGAAGTCACGACATCTGCTCCGTGCTCTAGGGGGTTTCTCCAGCGTTTGCCTACGATAAGTCCGAGAACGTGTGCAGCGTCGTAGACTACCTTAGCATCAACGCTGTGTGCAGCGTCGGCGATCTCCTTCAATGGGTGTGGGAAGAGGTATACGCTACCTCCAAGCACAACGAACTTGGGTTTGATGGATTCTATCAGCTTAATTGCGCGGTCTACATCAACGTTGAGGTTCTCGGGATCGTAAGGCATTTCGATGTGTTCGATCCCTAGCGCTCCGAGCGTACCAAACTTTGTGTGGCTTACGTGTGCTCCTGCTTGGACGGGTGCTATGATGGCGCGATCACCTGGGGATGCAAGGACTCGGAACACGGTTGCGTTAGCAATGGTTCCGCTTATGGGTCTAAGCTCAACGAACGTCGCTTTCATGAGTTCGCCCATGAGCTTCATCGCTACTATCTCTGCTTCATCGACGTACTTCGTTCCTTGATAGAACCTCTTTCCTGGCTTTCCTTCGGCGTATCTATGCATCATATCGCAGAGGTAAGCAGCCTCGGCAAGAGGGCTCATTACGTTTTCGCTTGCGATGAGGTTTATGCATTCGAACCGTCTCCACCTATTGTGATCAGCAACTATCTTCAGTATGCGTAGAAGGTCTGGAGGTATAGTCACGAGGCTCCCTAGCTTAAGAAGGGCTTGGCTAGAAATAAGCGTGATAGCTAAGTTGATAACGTAATGTCGTGCGTGAAAAGCTTGCCTCCGTAACGCCATATTACTCGAAGGATTCGTCGAGGTATGGCTAGGCCTACGTCTCGCAATTCGAGTTCTACATCCTTGCGTTCGCCGCTCTGTAGCGTTCCTATCCTCTTGTGAGCAATGGTGGCACCGAGCTTGAGCACTACGAGCATTACGTCCTCGGCATCGCTTTCGCCAACATTCGAAATCGTGGCTTTGATCCTAGATCCACTCATTTCAACGTTTTCGACGACTATTCTAGGATACTTAGCGTAGGTAAGTGTTAAGATGTTGAACATGTGTTTAGCTGCTGGAGCACTTGGTTGTACGACGAAGTTTCTACATCTTGCCTCGACAGCAAGCTCGAGGAGATAGAATCCTAACGGTAGAATGCCGCTATACAACTCCTTACCGCTAACATCGAGTACGCTAATCCTTGTCTGTCTAAAGCTGTTGAGACCTATGTAGAGCTTAGCTTCGTTGGGTTCGAAGCTCTCGGTAGAGCCGTAATTCATAGAGTAGTTATTCTCCAGCGGTACGAGATCTATTAGACCCTCGATGAACGTATGCATCTTCGGATACTCGTGAAGTGTAATCAACGTTGCCGTATCGATCTTTATCCTCTCCTTACCATCGTAACTAAGTTCTAGCCTTACTTCGGATTCCTTCACTACTGACGTAACGTCGTATACGAATACCGAGTGGATACCGTTCATGAACTCCCTCTCTATATGTGGATTGTATTCACGTGTTAGCGCAACCCCGTTCAACACGATCTTCCACTTATTCAAGCTATTGAAGGGCTCCTCGAGTGTTGCAGAGATTATCAGGTATGCCTTGCGAACAGGTTTGCTCAGTACGGTGGTAGATCCGTAGAGACGCTTCTGGTAATGAGCTCCAACGTATTGATCTTCGAGAAGCTGCGAGATGAGGTAGGTTGAATCTCGAAGCTCTTCAGCGATTCGTATGGCCATCGCACTGCACCCTACATAGAATGAGGGGCTAGACATAAAAGGTGTTAGAGTGTAGACGAAGCGAGTGCTTTTCGAATGAGCTCTACGAGTTCACAATACTTGCATATCTTTCTACCCGGAGCAGTAGGCTCTCCGCAGAGCGTACATCGAGGTAGCTCACGTACTTTCTCGTTCTGTTCTCGCACCAAGGGTTCTAGAATTCTATCCAGGTGTTCCAGCAGCCTTAGGCAGAAGCCGGGATACCTAGATTCGAGCTCTTGAAGCATTGGTCGTAGACGTGCACGTAGCGTTGGTCTCTGCGATATGTAGGGACACTCGATGTCTTGAAATCTGAATCCACGAAAGAATGCGTAGATAGCTGTCTCGTACTCGTAGACCTTCCTAAGAGGTTTAACCTTCTTTACGATCATCGAGCTATGAACCGTGCTAAGAGGGTGTGACTGCAGAAGCCTCACGATATCGCCTCTAAGTATGTTTATAAGGTATGTCTGGAGCTCGTCATCTAAGACGTGTGCTGTAACGACCTTATCAACTCCAAGCTCTCTTGCAATGCTATTCACGATCCTTCGACGAGCAATACCGCAGAACGTACATGCCGAGATGGGGCTTCGAACCTTTAACATGCGTTGAGCTTCCATGAACTCGGTTACGGAGTACCCCAAGTACTTCTTCATACTCACAACGATGTGCTCAACACCGTGTTCACGGCAAAGCTTTCTAACTTCCTCAATCTCGCTAGACCTATCGTAGCCAACGATGTCTTCAAGGATTGTCAATGCTACGAGTTTCGATACGGGATGTATTGAAGAGAGTACGTCGAGCATCGTGAGGCTATCCTTGCCCCCCGAAACAGCGAGGAGTAGTCGCTCGTTTCGATCAACGTACTTGTAGAGTTCTTGCGTAGCTCGTTCAACGATCGAGCTTCTAAAACATGTGAGGCAGAGCTTCAAGCCCGTATGGCGTTGATATATCTGTGCCGGTTTCGAGTTACATACGTCGCACCTAAGCATTGCTAGCTAGAGCCTCTTCATCGTCGTGCAGAGACCTCGTCTACGCTGTGGATTACCGCGCCCATGGACTCGATAACTCTCTTAACTTCTTCGTAATCGATGTTGTTGCCCTCCACTATTACGGTAAGCGTAAGCGTTTCTACATCCATCTCGTTTACCTTGATATTTACGTACTCAACTCCAGGAATCTCAAGGAGTTTACGAGCCATGTCTATTATTGTAGGACCTTTCAAAGTTTTCAAGACATCTAGAACGAGCTTACTTACACCCATCGCGATCAAGCCCTACGATACTCATCCACGTAGACAGTAGTGCACGAAACAAAAAGCTTTTGCACCATTGGCGAACATGCTCTGATTCGAGGCATTGAAGACGAACAACGATAGCCTATTTATCTCTGCAAATCGACATAGCTACGGATTTGTGATGAATTACTCCCGGCCTGATACCACATGATGAAAACTTACCCGTCTGATCCTTAGCCACGATATTACATTGGTAGAGCCTACGATATTACGTTGGTAGTACTTGAGCAACGTGCGAGATGTTCCTTGCACTGATGCGTAGAGATCTCAAATCTTAGCTTGGTGATAAAGCTAGGAGTAGCAGGTATGGAAGCAAACTACGTCAGAAGCATTCTATCGGAACTTGTTGAGAGATACGGTAACAAGGTATTGCTAGTTCTTGAAACTGCGATAGAGATAGCTAAGAGGAACAGGATACTTGGAAAGTGTGACAAGGGGGATTTCGATTACAGGACCTTAGTTGAAGAACTTAACAAGAAAGGTTTCAGCTATAATCCCTCGCAACTCCTGAGAATCCTTGAACGTGAGTACAACCTCATAGTGACTACGTACCATAGCACTAATCAGCATTGGTACAAATTCAAGGATCTTGAAGCCGTAGAGCAATGCTTGAAGTCCCTCCGAGGCGTGACCTCGATAGATGATCCAGTAATCGCTATGCTTCGCATACAAGTCAAGAGCTTGCAGCCTAAGAGACTGTTAGAGTTCCTCAAGAAGTTGAGCATGAAGAGCAAGCTTAGCGAGCGCGATATCGAGAAGTTTCAGCGTTTCTCTTTCGAAGTGCTTCCAAAGATTGTGAAGGTGCTGAAGCTAGCCGAAGAGTATGAGGATGAGCTAGCTACGGAGATCTCCATACTCAAAACCATAATAGAGCTTGCTTACACTGTTGCCGAGAGAATAGGGAGCGTTGAATCGTCTACGCAGCTCGTTGACGATATCGAGTTCGAGTTTGAGGAGCTATCCGTGTTCTCGAAGAGTAGGATTTAACCAATATACCTCACTCGGTAGCACTTCATTTTCTGGGGTGTTGGAGTGGCAAAGGTCACAGTACAGGACTTTATAAAGAAGAAATCTCGTGGCGAAAAGATAGTTATGGTAACCGCCTACGACTACCCCACGGCAAAGA
>Ga0256842_1001657_pt1 | contig 17421 bp, 16 predicted proteins | sample 4559240metaG_FD_185973 | JGI IMG/M metagenome (GOLD analysis project Ga0256842, IMG submission 185973) | Hydrothermal vent microbial communities from Guaymas Basin, Mexico - 4559-240 | ecosystem: Environmental > Aquatic > Marine > Hydrothermal vents | place: Mexico: Guaymas Basin | collected...
ATATTGGCATGTTTTTCCCTAAAGTGGATAAAAAGAATCGGCAAAATCATGAGAATAATGTATTGTGGGATGTTATAGTAGGTGGAGGGTATGAAAAGACGGGGTGATTTTGTCTAAAGTGTAGTTAGAAGTTTGGCTATCAATTTACTAAATATTAATAAAATTTCAAACAAAACACAAGTTCGTAAATTATTTGCTTGGGGGGCTTTTGATTTATTTTCCTTAAAGGGAATTTGATTTTGAATTACCGTGCCAATATGGTGTATTGTTTGACCTTTTTTGTAATTTTTTACTCCTAATTTGGATTTAAATAAGTTCCACTCTATAAAGTTGTGTGAGATATATTTTTCTATAAATTTTTTGTATTTACTATACATGTTTTTGATTATATCTTAATAAGCATTATATTGATATTTTTTCGATAAAATTCTTTTTATGAATAATACAATTTTTACAGATAAAGAACCACTATCAACCGATTTTTGTATGTTAGATTATGAGTGTGCTTATTTACCAGATAAGAGTGTTCGTATGAACTATAAATATATAGAAGAGGCAACAAAAGCATACAATACAGCATTAATTCACCGTGGGTGGCGTCGTTTTGGTTGTTACTATTTCCACCCAATCTGTAATGGGTGTAATGAGTGCAAATCTATTCGTATAGATGCAAATGAGTTTAATTTAACTAAATCACAAAAAAAGTCTATAAAGAGAAATAGAGATACAGAAATTATTATACAAAAACCAACAATAACCCAAGCACATATTGATTTATATAATAAATATCACAGTTTTAAACATAAAAAAGATGATTGGTCTCATAGAAATATCTCTCCAAGAGAGTATAAAGAGAATTTTGTTGAAGGTGCGCATGATTTTGGAAAAGAGGTACTTTATCTAAAAGATGGAAAAATTATTGGTGTTGATTTAATTGATATTCTTGATAACGGAATATCATCAATATACTTCTATTATGACCCAGACTACGCAAAACTCTCTCTTGGAACATACTCTTTACTCTATCAAATAGAGTTAGCAAAGGTATTAGAACTACCTTGGATTTATTTAGGATATTGGGTAGATGGATGTAAAGCTTTTGCTTATAAACCAAAATTTCAACCTCAAGAGATATTAGATGGCTTTCCAAAAGTCGATAAAATCGCAAATTGGAAACCATTTTATAATATATAAAAATATTTTAAAATATTTTAAAAACAGATACTAACATTGCCAAAATGCCAATGTTTGGATTATCTCTATATTTTGGGAAATTTCTAATTTTATGTAGAAAAAGTGTAGAAAAACTTTACTATTAAACCAAATATATAATATAATTATCATATACCAAGTATATAGTTGAGTTAAAAAACATTTATAAACGAGAGAAAGGAACCCCCGAAATGAATATTAAAAAGCTTACCTCCACACTCATAATTGCTTTATTGAGTGCATCTACTCTAACACAGGCAGAACCTTGTATAAATTGTGTTGCTACAATTGTAAAAGTAGATACAAAAGAGAGTAATACAGTTAATACATTTAAAGTCGCTCATCAAGAAAAGAAAGAGAATATCGCTTCAATACAAGATGATGGCTTTATTCCATTAGATAATAATGAAGAGGTTACCGACCCAATAATTGTAGTTGATAATCTTGAAAATAAAATAAATAACACACAAAAACTATATGCTTGTGATGATACATATAAATTAGTATGTGATAATGTAAAACAAGTATGCGAATGTGTATAGAACCTTACTCGGGGGAGGGGTTCTATAGGGTATTTATTTAAATATCTTGCTCAACTACTTTTTTAAAGTTATCAAAATATATAGATTGAAGAGTATCTATTTCCATTTTAACTTCATTTAGTTTAAATATATCTCCACCTACTTTTCCAATAATATCAACTTTTAATCCTAAACCTTTTGCCATATCAACTACAGCTTCTAAGTTCTCTTTACTTCCAACCTCTAAAATAGCTCTACTTTGAGACTCATCAAAAATTGCTCTCTTATCTTCAACTCTAACACCAACCACTACTCCAAGCCCTGATACAGCCGACATTTTAGCTAAAGTTATAGCAAGTCCCCCCGAACTTAAATCTTTTGCCGAACATAAAAGACCCTTTTTGTTTGCTTCAATTACAAGCTCCCAAAGTCTAAGCTCTTTTGTATAATCAATGTCCGAAATTTTGCCAGAAGTTTCATTAAATAGCTCTTTAATATATAAAGAACCTCCAAACTCCATACCTGTTGTTCCAATTAGTAACAGATGGTTCTCCTCTTGCTGAAAAGATGATGGAAGAACTGCTCTTTGGTCATCATTAACCCCAACCATAGCAATAGCAGGAGTTGGAAATACAGAAACTCCATTTGTCTCATTATATAAAGAGACATTTCCACTAACAACAGGAGTATTAAGCTCTTCACAAGCCTCTTTTATTCCATCACAAGCTCTAGCAAACTGCCACATAACTTCAGGATTTTCAGGATTTCCAAAGTTAAGACAATCTGTAATTGCTAAAGGTCTAGCTCCACTCATAGCCACATTTCTACCACTCTCCATAACAGCTAAAGCTCCACCCTTTTCTGGGTCAATATAGCAGTATCTTGGATTACAATCACTGCTCATTGCCAAAGCCTTACCTGTCTCTTTTACTCTAATACAACTATCGTCTAAACTTCCACCAAATTTAATAGTATTAGTCTGAACCATAGAGTCATACTGCTCATATATCCAAGCTTTATCAACTACTTCCATAGATGATATAAGCTTTTCAAATGCTTCTTGATTATCTATTTTTGGATAACTATCTATAGTTTTATCTTTTATCTCATCTAAATATTTTGGTCTGCTTGTTGGTCTATCTAAAATAGGTGCTTCTTCACTAACTGGTGCTATTGGCATATCACAAACCCTCTCTCCATGCCAAAATAGCTCCATTCTTCCACTATCAGTCACCTCTCCAACTATTGCTACATCTAAGTCCCATTTTTGGAAAATCTCTATAATCTCCTGCTCTCGCCCCTTTTTAGCACAGATTAACATTCTCTCTTGAGACTCACTCAACATAAAGTCATAAGGTGTCATTCCCTCTTCTCTTGCTGGAACTCTATCTAAATCCATTCTCATTCCAGATCCACTTTTACCTGCCATCTCAAAAGCAGAACTTGTAAGCCCAGCGGCTCCCATATCTTGAATACCAATAACAGCATCTTTTTTAGTTTTAAATAGCTCTAAACAGGCTTCAAGCAAAAGTTTTTCTGTAAATGGGTCACCAACTTGAACCGTTGGTCTTAAGGATTTACTCTCTTCTGTAAAGCTATCACTACTCATAACAGCTCCACCTAAACCATCTCTTCCCGTTTTACTCCCAACATACATTACAGAGTTACCAATCCCCTCTGCAATTCCTAAAAATATCTCATCACTCTTTACTAACCCCAAAGAGAAAGCATTTACTAAAATATTTCCATTATAGCTCTCATCAAAACTAACCTCACCACCAATAGTAGGAACTCCCATACAGTTACCATAATCGCCAATTCCCTCAACTACACCCTTAACTAAGTGTCTTTGATATTTTGCAGTTTTATCACTATTTGTTATATTTCCAAACCTTAAAGCGTTCATATTAGCAACAGGTCTAGCACCCATAGTAAATACATCTCTTAAAATTCCACCAACACCAGTAGCAGCTCCTTGATATGGTTCTATAAATGATGGGTGATTATGTGACTCCATTTTAAATACAGCAGCCATACCACCACCAATATCAATAACACCTGCATTTTCACCCGGCCCTTGTATTACCCATGGGGCTTTTGTCGGAAAACCATTTAGATATTTTTTACTAGATTTATATGAACAGTGTTCACTCCACATAGCAGAGAATATTCCAAGCTCAACAATATTTGGGTGTCGTCCATCTAATATCTCCAATATATGTTGATACTCTTCTTGGCTTAGTTTATGTGATTTTAGTACTTCATCTAAATTTTCTAATGGTTTTGACATGCTTTATAGTTCCTATATAGATATTTTTAAGTGCGTCATTTTATCAAAAAGTACTAAATATCGGTTGAAACTATAGATTAAAACTTTTCATGTATATAAGTTGTTAAGAAAGTACTCAAATCTATCTCTTTTTTATTATCTACGGCATCTCTAGCCCCATATATACATGAGTTTTTATATTTAGAGTCCATATATGGAGAACCCACCGTATCTATACACATCTCTTTTGTACTATTTAAAACTTTATCTCTACTTATATTATCTTTTAATAGACTTTTAGAGTACTCATAACCTAGTTTATAATATGTGTGGTATCTCTTTAACATAATTTTTGAGTGGGCATCTAGTATGCTAATTAGAGATAAAATTGTTATAATTTTTTTCATAATTTTTCTTTAAATAATTATCTTTCTTTAACACATCTAATACGAGATTCTCTATATTGATTTTTAATAATTTCATAATAAATTCCTTTATAAAAATACACAACCCATGCGTTAGACGAATCTGATGAGTCTGTAGATGACCAATAAAAATAAAAATCAGAAATAAATCCATTTTCTTTATAGCAAGATTGATAAGATTTATTTTCACTATCATCACTTTCAGGGTTTCCTCCACAATCTATAATAACTTGTTTTAATGTATCAATAGTAGGCAGTTCACTATTACTAGCATTACAAATTGTATTAGCATTTTCCCAATTTGCTTGGCAATCATTAATAGTATTATTATATATGCCACCATTATTTTCACAAATATTTTTTGATGGTTTTATCCATTTCCCATATTGAACTTCTTTACCATCTGTCATAGACAAAGGAGTTGGAGTTGGATTATTATTTTGTTCAATAATTTGACTACTCTCTTCTTGAGTTATAATTAATTTATCTGCAGTCTTTTTAATCTCATTATCTATACAAGTTTGATTGTCTTCACAACGATTAATATTATCTGCTTGTCCTTGATTGTCTTTGGTTTCATCTCCCATCTCTTTGATAGATGCTTTTACAGCTGTTTTACTATCTAAGCCTTTTTCTCTAAGTGTATTTATATTATTTTCTAAAGTATCTAATAACATTACATAATATTTATCTTGTGCTTCTTGATTTTGTAAAGTTCTAAATTTATTTGCTATATCTTTATTTAAAGTATTATTATCTATCATGGATTCTAAAATAGAAATCTCCTTACTCTCATTATCATTTTTTCTAGTTTTAAATCCATTAAAGTTAAGAGTAAATTTACCATTATCATAATCTATTTTTGATGTATCTTGTAATTCTACTAAAATAGGGAATTCTGGATTATAGGTTTCCAAAAAGTATCTACCATCAGCTGTTAATGAAATTTTTTCCAATATATTATCAATTAACTCATCTTTTTTAATAATAATTTTAGTAAATAATTCACCATTACCACAAATTCCATCTTTATTACTATCTTGACATATATTAACAACTATCTCCTGTGGAATTCCAACAAATTGCAGTATCTTTTGTAATAACTCTTTTGCTTCTTTGCTACTACTTTCTCCTCCTCCACAACTAGTAAAGCTTAGTAGTAGAATTATATTTAATATAATAAATATTTTTTTTATCATTATTTATCCTTTCAATTGATGTCTATTACAATAATACTACTATTTTTTTTAAATAAACTAAAATTAGTGGAATAAAAGTTGTAAAAATATGAAGTCCAATACCAGCAATTCCTGCACCTATATATCTTAATATAGCTCTACTCTTTTCTGATTTTAGAGCAAATATTCCAATAAATACACCTAATATATGTATTAAAGATGTGCTAAGTACAAATCCTAAAGAGAATAGAAAAGGGTTTAAGATATTTGGCATCTCTACTCCATGTGCATATCCGTGAAAAATTCCAAAAAATGATATAAATAGAAGTCCAATCTTTACACTAATATATCTCTCTGTAGCAATAGCAACTCCAAGTAAAAATACAGAAGTAGCAATTCCTACCTCAAAAAGTGGAATATCAATCTCTAATATACCTAAAACTCCTCCAACTATCATAAAAGTTACAAATGTAGCAGGAACAAACCATATAGCCCTGCCTCCAATTTGAGCACTCCAAATTCCTACACTAACCATTGCTAAAAAGTGGTCAAATCCCAAAACAGGGTGTTCAAATCCCGATAAAAATCCTGTTCCCCCTACTTGATGAGCATTGGCTATAGATGATAGTATTAAGATATATATTATTTTTCTCATTTTAGAAGATGTCCTTTCTCTTTTAATAGATAAGTTGTAGTAATTTTAGAGAAAAAATCACAACTTTCTTTACTCTCAACTATTTTATCTCTCCCTCCTATAAAAACCTCTACTACTACACCCCTTTCTATTAACTCTAAAAGTTTATCTTTACTCCAAATATAAGATAATAAAGCCTCTAACTCCTCAATAGTTCCTACTTTTAAATATTTTTTTAAATCTATATTAGATGGATATGATACATTTTCCAAAAAATTTTTTATGTAACTATTTTTATCTATTTTAAAATATTTAAGTTGAGTTCTAATAAAACTCTTTTTATGGTTCTGAAAAAAGGCAGGGGAGAGTAGTATTAATCTATCTACTCTACTTTTACTACTATAAGCATACTCAAATGCTTTTATAGCTCCATAACTAAATCCCACTACACTGAATTTGGTATCTACTATATACTCTTTAAATAGCTCTTCTTCTTTATCTAAAGAGAAACCATTAAAATATATCATCTAATATCCTCTTTGTCTCTTGTGGTGTTATTGTCTCATTTTTTAAAAGATACTCTTTAACCTCATCTACAACTTTTGATAGTTGAAGTAGTAAGGATTTAACTTCAAGTGTAGCATCTCTTAAAAGAGTCTCTATATGAATGTGAGATGAGAAGTAATCATCACTCATAGCAAACTCCTCTATAATCTGTTTACTTAAAACTTTTGCTTTTGCTATATCCTCTTTTGCATTTGTAAATAGCTCTCCATATTCCTTTTCAGTGGCTACTCTACCTGCTAAAAGAACCTTTAACTCATTTATAAGTGCCGTTTTTGATAAAATCTCGTTATGATGAGGTATAAAGTTAGATGAGAGTATCCCTATTTTATCAAAATTAACCTCTAGCCATAGAGCAGTTACAGCTTTTGCAGATTGATATAGTGCTTGGATTTTTTGTTCCTCTTCATTAAAAGATTGAATTTTATGTTTTCCTAGAAGAACTTTATCTTTTACAGCCTCTATATCGGAGTTTTCTATTATAAACTTATCTAATCTAAGAGCATAAAGTGCAGCCTCATTTACTAATGTTTCTAATGCAGCAGTATTAAAACCTATTGTCATTTGAGCAATTCTTTTTATATCTATAGAGTGGTTTTTATCTTTTAAATAAAGCTCTAATGTGGCAACTCTCTCTTTAAAATCGGGTAGAGGAATATGAACTCTTCTATCAAATCGTCCTGCTCTTAATAGAGCATCATCTAACACCTCTATTTTATTAGTAGCTGCAAGAACCATAACTCCAGAACTCTCTTCAAATCCGTCCATTTCTGTTAGTAATTGATTTAAAGTAGCTTCCCGCTCATCATTACTAAATCCTCCACGGCTTTTTCCTACAGCATCTATCTCATCTATAAATATAATACTAGGTGCCATCTGTTTAGCTCTAGCAAATAGTTCACTAACTCTTTTTGCACCCATTCCTACATATATTTGAACAAAAGAGGCAGCACTTTGGTAGAAAAATGGAACATCAGCCTCACCTGCTACAGCTTTTGCTATAAGGGTTTTTCCCACACCTGGAGGTCCTACCAATAAAACACCTTTCGGCAAACGAATATCAAAATCTCTATATTTTTTAGGGTTTTTTAGAAAATCAATAATCTCTTCTAACTCCTCTTTTACATCATCTATTCCTGCTACATGAGAGAAGTCTATTTTAGAGAGTTGAGGAATAATAGTCTGTTCAGGTAAAGATGCACTATTTGCTTTTGTCTGTTCTTCTATTATGTCTTCCTGTTTTTGTTGATTTTTTCGTATAAGAGATAAAATATATAGAGTAAAAACTACCATAAATATAAATAGCAGTATATCCATAGTCTCTTCTGATGACTCCTCTTTATACTCTACCATAGTTTTATCAAATAGTTTATCCATATCAATAGCATCTTTTGCTACTTTATAGATTTTATCTTTTGTGTATAGATATATATAAGGCTCTGATATAAAGGCTTTTTCTATTGGGGTTTTATCTATTATCTTTATAGCATCTTCTCTATTAATCATTACACTATTATCTCTTAATATAGAAAAGAGTATTATAGCTATTATAGTAATAAGTGTTATAATTATTAGTTTTATATTTTTATTTAAAGAGTGCCACATTTTTACTACCTTGAACTACTGCATTATCTATAAATACCCAATTACCAGATAAATCATCACCACTTTTTACCTCTATTTTATTAAAATATTGGTCATATCCGTGATAAGTTCCATTTTTACCCTTTTCTAAAAGAACCTCTAAGTTTGAGTTATGTTTTTTTCTAAACTCCAAATTTTGAGAAGATACTATATCACTTAACTCTCTATGTCTCTTTTTAGCTATATCTCCTCTTACTATATCTTTCATAGTAGCAGATAGTGTTCCATCTCGTTTAGAGTATGTAAAGGCATGAATATGTGTTAAAGGCATCTTCTTTACTCTATTAATCGCCTTTTTCCAACACTCTTCGTCCTCTTGTGGGTGACCTACTATATAATCAGTTCCAATTGCATACCCATAAGAGCTTATCTCTTCAAGCAGTTCTATATCACTCTTAAAACTATTTCTTCTATTCATAACTTCTAGCATTTTATCACTTGTGTGTTGAAGTGCAATATGTAGATGTTTTGCCATAAATGGCTCACTTAAAAGCTCTTTAAACTCACTATCTATTTGAATAGGCTCTAGGCTTCCTACTCTAATTCGTCTAACACCTCTTATATTAGATATTTTTTTAATTAGTTTTGCCATTGATGAGTTTCTATCTTTTCCATAACTTCCAACATTTGTTCCTGTTAAAATAAACTCTCCAAATCCATTAGAAGCTAATTTTGTAATTTGTGTTAAAATATCACTCTCTCTATGGCTTCTAGCTCCTCCTCTAACTGATGGAATAATGCAGTAAGAACAATCAAAATCACACCCCTCTTGAATTTTAATAAATGCTCTACTTTTGCCTATAAACTCATTTACAATAGTTGTATCTATATGATTTAAATCACCTATATTATAAAATGGTGTACTTTTTTTTAAAACACTATTTATACTCTCTTTTTCAGAATGTCCAATAACACCAAATACTTTTTTAGATTGAAATAGCTCCTCACCTTTAGAGTGAGAGCCACAACCTGCTAATATAACTTTTGAACTAGGTTTTTTTCTATGAACTCCATTAATATAAGCTCTAACAGATGAGTCTGCTCCATTTGTAACAGTACATGAGTTTACAACTATCATATCAGCCTCACTCTCACTCATTGTTAGCTCAAAATCTTTAAGTTTTGACATCATTACTTGTGTATCAAACTGATTAGTTCTACACCCAAAAGTTTTAAAATATACTTTTTTCATTCGTTAATACAATCCCCAATCATCAGGTCTATATATATCATTATCTCTCTTTCCATACTTTTTATTAAATTTTTCCTTAAATATTTCGCTACTCTTTTTAAGCTCTTTTGGTGCTGGTTGGTTAATATATATAGATTGAGTAGGAAATGCCATAGATATACTATCTTCTTCTCTTATTCTATTAAATATCTCCATAGATATAGTACTTCTAAGTGTTAAAGTAGCAAAAGCATTAGTTAAATACCAAACAGATATTTTAATGCCGTGTTCATCAAAAAATGCAAATATTCTAGGTTCTACTGCTGTATTTCTCATACTATATTTACTTCTTAGCTTATTTAACTGTTTTCTAGTCATATCTGTATAACCTTTTGAGTATTTTCTTGCAACCTCTTTGGCTATAGATTGAGCCTTATTTATATCAGAATCAAAAGTAATTACAAAATCAATACCATCCCAAACAGTTTTTATTCCAGCATGAGAGTAGTTAGCAATCATCTCTGTAAATATATAGTTATTAGGAATAAATATAATTCTTCCTGCTCTTCTATTTACATCATAAGTAGTAAGTGTAATATCTTCATGAATTGTCATTCTAAGAAGTGAAATATCAACAATATCACCAACATACTGCTTACCATCTTTTAAAAATTTTACTCTATCCCCTACATGAAGTGAACCAGAAAAGAGTATAACTATCCAACCCATTATACTCATAAACCAATCTTTAAGAGCAATAGCAATACCAGCTGATGCAAAACTTAAAATAGTGACTAAATGTCCTACATTTTCCAAATAAGAAAATAGCAGAATAATAACAATAATAGTAATAAATGTAAAGTTTAATGCCTTATTTGTAGAATAAAATAGTTCATTTTCTGACATATATCGTTTTACTAAATATTTTATAATTAAAAAACCTAAAAGTAAAAATAGAATAATAGAACCAATTACAATCCCTTTTTCTATCTGTTTAGAGATTTCATCTTTTATATTTAGTTGAAGTTCTGATATTTTCTGCTCTAGTGCATTTTTACTTGTTTTAAAAATCTCTAGTGTTCTATTATATGTCTCTAATTTACGAGAGATATTTTCATACTCATCAATATATCTATCATCTGTAATATTTAAATCAACATTAAATTTTATAAAATTTTCTAATATGCTTTTTTTTTCATTAAGTTTAGAGACTGTATCTTTTAAAGATTTAAATCTACTATTGTAATCATCTTCTACAGCTACAAGATGTTTTTGAAAAGATATAGCATTTACAATATCAAGAGGACTTAATACAACAGGTATTTTTCCTATATCATCTGGTTTTAAAAGATTTTTAAATGGGTTCTCTTTATACTCTTTAAGCTGTGTAAGTTTTCCCTTTGTTGTTTTATACTCATCTCTATATTTTTTAAGTGCTTCTATCTCTTTTTCTGTTAATTTTTTTCTTCTTTTCTTTTTTTTCTTTTCTAAAAACTTAATTCTTTTATCAAGAGCAGATAACATAAACTCTAACTGTTTATATGTTTCATAATTAGAATATACCTTCGACCAAATATTATCATCTTTTAAATAACTATTAACATTCTCTAAATCTTTTAAATATTTACTTCTTTGAAGAGCAATCTCTTTTAACCGTTTCTCCTTTCTCATTTTAGCTAATCTAGCTTTTCTCTCTTCTATAGTTAGTTTATCTTCTTTCTCTTTTATAGACTCTTTAATATCTTTTGTTATATTTTTATCTTTTTTTATTGGTTCACTTAACTCTGATATAATTTTACTAACTTTACCAGTTATATTTAAATCAGCAAAAAGAGTTTGATTTAATATTAGTAAAAGTAGTAGAAGTTTTTTCATTTTAATTTTGCCTTAGAAAATTTTGATAAAACTGATTTAACAATATCTTTACTGATATTATCTCTTACTTCAAAATCACCTATTCCTTTTGGTAAAATAAATTTAATTTTACTATTTGCACTTTTTTTATCTAAAAAGAACTTATTGTAAAATAGGTCAATATCTTCTATTTCATAATCTACAGGAAGATTATGTTTTATAAGTAACTCTTCTACTCTATTTATCTCATTCTCTTCTATAAGTCCTAACTCTAAAGATAGAAGATTTGCCATAACCATACCAATAGCAACAGCTTCACCATGAAGAAATCTTTTATATTTTGTCTCATTCTCTATAACATGAGCAAAAGTATGACCATAGTTTAGTACAGCTCTAATTCCTGCCTCTTTTTCATCTTGGTTAACAACCCAAGCTTTAAGTTCAACTGACCTAGCAATAGCCTTTTGCAGACTCTCTTTAAAGCTTAAATCATCTTTTTCTAAAAAATTAAAAAATTCACTATCAAACATAATAGCCATTTTTATAAGTTCAGCCATACCAGCACTAAACTCTCTTTTTGGCAAAGTATCTAAAAAATCTGTATCAATATATACAGCTTTAGGTTGATAGAATGCACCTATTAGATTTTTACCAAATCTATTATTTACTCCCGTTTTCCCCCCAACACTAGCATCAACTTGTGCTAAAAGAGTAGTAGGTATTTGAATAAAACCTATACCTCTTTGATATAAACTTGCAGTAAAACCTGTCATATCACCAATAACTCCACCACCAAAAGCAATTAAGAGTGATTTTCTATCTAGCTTATTTTCAAAAAGTTTATCTAATATAGTAACTACTGTATCAAGAGTTTTATACTCTTCACCATCTGGAATAGTTACAACGGTTAAATCATTAGCATTAATTTTGCTAAGAAGTCTGTTAAGATGCAATGCACTAACTGTAGGGTTTGTAACTATTGCTACTTTAGTATCAAAAGATAGATTTGGAAGTTTGTCTATTGTAACAGCATATTCTGTAATAGAGCTGTTTTCTAAATGAATTGGAACAATCATAACTATTTAAAATCCTATAAAATAAAATTGAATTATTCTATCTTAACTTTACTTAAGCAGTAGGCAAAAGCCTTTAATCCTCAATTGGAATTAAGAGTTGTGGGTGTTTTTTGATACCTAAAAAGTATCTTGAAAAGTTTCTTGAAAAGAAGTTTAGAATAGGCTTTTTTAAAATTTTTTTATTAAAAGGTATAATTTGTAAAATATCACTCTCTTCTCTTAGTTCTCTAATAGGATTTATTTTTTTCTCTTTTATATCTATCTTTAAACCATAAATTTTAGATAAAGACTCATAATGCTCTATAATATTTTTTTTATCTAAAAAATCACCTTCAGGGTCATAATTATAAAGTGATAATTGTAACCCTAAAGTTTCAGATAAATCAAATACAGAAGAGGATAAAGACTCCATAGCCTCTTCCTCTTCCATAAGTATAATAGCTTTAGATATATTATATAGTGACTGTTCTCCAAAAAGATATATAGGTTTTTTTTCTATATAGAGAATTTTTCTAAAAGATTTATCAAACATAGTTCTACTAATTAAAAAAAGTCCTATCTCATAATGGTTTGTTTCATAATTTATTGTTTCAATTAACTCTTTTCTATTTATATTATCTAAAATTTCAATATATTCTGTTTCAAACTTTTTTAACTCATCTAAAATATCACCCTCTGCTTCTCCTAGGAGTCTAATATATAGTTTACTTTTAGAGAACTTATTACTTAAAAATACAGCTTCATTTACTTCAATTAAAATATCTTCTCTATTTTTTTCTATATCTAATATAATATATAAGTTTCTACCATAAGGTTCTGGAAATAGACCTTTTCTTTTAGTTATTCTCTTATAAACCTCTTCTAAAACAATAGGATTACCTATAATAATAATTCTATCATTTGGTTTTATCATTGTAGCATTTGTAGGGAAAAGTTGTTTTTCATTTCTATATATTGCCACAATTCGCCATTTTCTATTAGATAAAGAGCCTACATGTCTATAGGCATAAGAGCTACCAAAAGAGACTAAAATCTCCATAATCTCACCCTTTGCTAAACCAATATTTTTAGCAATTACAGGAACATTTGGTAGCTCCTCATATAGAGAACTAGCTATTAACTCATTTATATTAATAACTTTAGTATTTTCATCATTAAGTTTAAGCTCGTCCCAATTACTAACAAATAGAATACGAATTTTAGGTTCAATAATTCGTATATTTTTATATGAGTATAGAGCTTCATCTTTATTAATCATAACTATAAAAACTTTAATAAACTCAATATCAGCCATAATATTTTTAAGTTTAAGATAACTTGTAGGGTCATCTTCTATAAAAGATAAGTTTCCACCACTTTGAGATATAGGTTCTTTATGATTTGTGCAAGTAATATAATAGTGATTATTATCAATACGACTTTTACCTACCCATTGAACAAAATGTTTTGCCATATTACCATTAGCTAATATTAATATATTTTTCATCTCAAAATCTTTCTGTTATAATTACATTTTTTTTAATAAGGATAATTATATCACAATGGATTTTCAAATAGATAAAAGAGATGGTAAAGCAAGAGCTTGTACCATAAAAACAGCTCATTCAATAATTAAAACACCTGTTTTTATGCCAGTTGGAACTGTAGGTGCTGTTAAATCATTAGATGCCTCTGATTTAGAGAGATTTATAAAACCTGAAATTATTTTAGGTAATACTTATCACCTATATTTAAGACCAACAGATAAAACCATAGCAAAATTGGGAAAACTTCACAATTTCACTAAGTTTCCTAAAAGTTTTTTAACAGATAGTGGAGGATTTCAAGCCTTTTCTCTCTCTGATAATGTAAAAATTGATAGAGGTGGAATAGTTTTTAGAAGTCATATAGATGGAAGCAGACACTACTTTACACCTAAAAAGGTTGTAGATATTCAATATAATTTAGGTTCTGATATTATGATGATATTAGATGATTTAGTAGCACTTCCTGCAACTAATAAAAGAATTAAAGAGAGCATAGAAAGAACCACCTCTTGGGCTAAAGAGTCTATAGAGTACCATAGAGAAAACCAAAAAAATGGAATTGGAGTAAATCAAAATATATTTGCCATTATTCAAGGTGGAACTAATAAAGAGTTTAGAGAAAAATCAGCAAAAGAGTTATGTGCTTTAGATTATGATGGTTTTGCTATTGGTGGACTTAGTGTTGGAGAGAGTAATACTGATATGTACGATACAGTTGAGTGGACAACAGAGTTTATGCCAGAAGATAAACCTAGATACTTAATGGGAGTTGGAACGCCTGAAGATTTAGTTGAAAATGTAGAAAGAGGTGTTGATATGTTTGATTGTGTAATGCCAACTAGAAACGCTAGAAATGGAACTCTATTTACATCTTATGGAAAAATAAATATAAAAAAGGCTATATTTAAAGAAGATAATAATCCAATAGATAGTGAGTGTAATTGTATGGTGTGTAAAACCTACTCTAAAGCATATTTAAACCATCTATTTCGTGCAAGAGAGATTACATATTTTAGATTAGCTACAATTCATAATTTATACTACTATTTAGACTTAATGAAGCAGATAAGAGAAGCAATAGTTGAAAATAGATTTAGTGAGTTTAAAAAAGAATTTTATAGTAAGAGAAATGCTTGAAATACCACAATTTATATACTTAAATTAGATAAAATTACTCTTAAATTAAAATTTAAGGGGATACTATCATGAGAAATAGTATAAAAATCATTCTAGTTATAATATTATTAGTTATAACTACAGAGGCAAAAGATTATACAAAACAGAAAAATGTGCAAATCTTTATAAATAAGATGGTAAAACAACACCATTTTAAACGAGCTTATTTAACCAAACTCTTTAAAAGCGTTAAGTTTCAAAGAGGAGCTTTAGGTATGTTTAATCCAGCATATCGAAAAAAGCCTAAAAAGGGTACAAAGATAAAACACTACCCAAAACATGGAAGTTGGGATAGATATGAAAAGATACTTTTAGGTGGAACTAGAGTAGCTAAAGGTGTAGAGTATATGCACAATAATCGAAAAATATTTCAAAAAGTATATAAAAAATATGGAGTAGAACCTGAATATATAACAGCTATTATTGGGGTTGAGAGTTATTATGGTTATAATCGTGGAAAATTTCCTGTATTTGATGTATTGACTACTTTAGCATTTGAAAAAAATAGAAGAGCTAAATATTTTAGATATGAATTAAAGCATTTTTTACTTTTATCTAAACGAGAAAAGTTTAATCCAAAAGATGTAAAAGGCTCTTATGCAGGAGCTATAGGTTTAGGACAATTTATGCCAAGTGCATATAAACCTTTTGCAGTTGATTTTAATAGAGATGGCAAAAGAAGTATGCAAACAACAGCTGATGCTATAGCAGGAATAGCAAATTATTTTAAAAAGAATGGTTGGAAAAAACATAAACCTGTCGCTGTTAGAGTCTCTTATCAAGGTAATAGATTTAATACTAAAAAGACGGGATATATACACAAATACTCAAGAGTTCACCTAAAAGGTATTGTTCCCAAAAGTGGAAAGTGGATATATAATGGTAAAGTAAGACTTATAAAATTAGATAGATATAAATATGATGAACTCTGGTATGGAGCTAAAAACTTTTTTGTAATTACAAGATATAACCATAGTTCATATTATGCTATGGCAATTCATCAATTAGCACAAAAGATTAAAGCAGGATATAAAAAGAAGTATCATTAATATGTATTTGATATTATAGAAAAATATACTATTAAATAGTAATATTTACATAATAAAAAAATTTTAAAATATTGACTTGTGTTTTTAATTATGATATAATATCAATCCACCATATATATAGCAATTTCAGGCTGGTGGTCACTAAAAAGTTTTTAGTGAAATTCAAAAAAATATCGAAAATCCTTGATATGTATGATAAAAAATCATATTGAGCGATAATACAGCAGTAGTTGTTAGTTTTACTTATGTATTTTTATAAGTTTAGCAATAATAATTTATGAAAATAACTAAAATAGTAGAATTCATGTATTAAATAACAATTACCTTAAGCCACAATAGTTTGGCTACGACACCTTAACTGCCAATTCCTATAAAGGAAAGTTATTTTATTGGTTTAATAATAGCTAGTGAGGTGAAACCAAAGTAGATGGAAGATTATTGTATCATAGATTAAAAACCATTTTTGATATTTTTATGGTTTCTATGATTTTCCATTGAAAAAGATACTATGTTTATACCAAAGAGGCTATTAATAAATCTTATAAAAAAAGTAAAGATAGCGTTAATGATGGACTCATTCATGCTGCAATCAAGTATGCCTATCTTGTGAGTTCAGATATTCACTCTACAAAAATTGATGTTGATGTCAAAGATGGTGTTGTTGAACTCTTTGGTAAAGTACAGAGTGCTAAAGAGGCAGAAAAAGCGATGCAGATTGCTCTTTCTACAAAAGGAGTCTCTGTGGTAAATGCACTTTTTTTAGTTAAAGAGTAGCATTATTTATAAGTATAAAATCTTATCCCATTGTAAATACAGTGGGATACTAGAGTTAAAACGAGGAGCTAATGATGAAAAAACAGATGATTTATGGTACTGTTTTTGTACTATTGATGATGAGTGGTTGTACACAAGAGCTACAAAATAAATTTGGTCGAGCCATTCAAAATTGGACAGGTACAAATGGTGTATTAGAGATTTATGCTGGTGATAAACTTGTGAAAAGATTTATAAATATTGATAAACTCTCAACAGCTGTCAGTACAAGTGGTAGTGAAGATAGACCTTATCGATATGGTTATGGGATTTTAGATGAAAACTTAAATCTTAAAAAAGATGCAAATG
>Ga0256842_1001658_pt1 | contig 17420 bp, 14 predicted proteins | sample 4559240metaG_FD_185973 | JGI IMG/M metagenome (GOLD analysis project Ga0256842, IMG submission 185973) | Hydrothermal vent microbial communities from Guaymas Basin, Mexico - 4559-240 | ecosystem: Environmental > Aquatic > Marine > Hydrothermal vents | place: Mexico: Guaymas Basin | collected...
AATTTTGCGTTTTCTTCTATGGTGATATAGTTGTGTTTTACTCCTTTTTTTACCACTTTCCACAACTCGACCAAAAACATTTGAATAAAAATTTCAAAAAGAGGCATTTTTGTTGTTTTTAAATTTACAGACTGAAAGTTTTTAAAAGGAAAGTTTTTTAAGGTTTTGAGCATTTTTATTAAAATTTCTTTGGATTTTTCTACATTTTTTTCTTTGCTAATTTTTGGGAGAATTTCGATTGTTTTCCCGTTTGTAAGTTGTATTATTCCTACAAATTGTTGCGCTTCCAGAGCTTCATGTTTGTTTCTTGTTGTAATTTTTAAAAATTGAGTTGCGTTGGTTTCTTCGTTTCGGTAAATAAATTCTTTTACGGCATTAAATTCTTTTAAAGATAGTTTCGTTTTTTCGTTATCATTCTCGTTGTAATGTAAATACTCATATTCAATAAGAGTAATTGTTTTGTTATTCATTGGTTTCGGTTATTGTTTCTTTGTTGTCATTCTGGTTATTGTTTTTATTTTTATCCTTTGGGAGACAATATATTTTTTTAAAAAATACTTCTGTGAACTCTTTTTGATTTACTCTATACAATGTTTTTTCATTTTCAATATCATTATGGTCAAAGCCAATTACTTTATCTTCTTCAATTTGTATACTTTGAATAAATCTTGTTTTATTTTTTTCATCGTCCCATTTTTTACAATCTCCATTTAATCCCAACTGTTTGTGATGGTTCCCCAGAACAATCTGAATTTTTTCCCAGTCGTCATAAAAGTATTCCTGCAAAAGAGGGATAATTTTGTTTCTGAAAATTTCTTCAAGTTTTTCTATTGTCGGTTCTTCTTTTAGAGGCATAAAGTATGCGTGTCCTATTGTATGGTCTCTGTCGTAAAGATATTCAATTCTCGTATTCATGGTTTCAAGCATTTTTTCCAAGTCTATTTCTGTTTCATTTATTGTTATGTTGGTTAGCAGTATAGGGTCAGGCATAATCTCTTCAAAGTGAAATCTTCTTCTTAACGCTGTATCCATTAACGCAATGCTTCTATCAGCAGTATTCATTGTGCCGACAATGTAAAGATTTTTGGGAACTCCGAATGGTTCATTGGAGTATGGGAGTTTTAGTATTATTGCTTCATCGTTTCCCAATCTCTTGTCTTTTTCAATTAAAGTAATAAGTTCCCCGAAAATCTTTGAGATATTCCCACGATTGATTTCATCTATAATGAGAACGAAGTTTTTAGGATTTTCTGGTTTTGTGAAATATTTTTCTTCTCCATTCTTTTTAAGAAATTCTTTCATCTTTTTAAATAAAGAAAAATAGTAAATTGCATTTCCATGATATTCAGTATTGGAGTCTCTTGAAGGTTTAATATCAGAATATTGTTTAATTTCTCCTCTTAAATATTTTTCAAAATCTCTTTCTATTATTTTTTTAGAAAGTGATTGAATATTCGCTCTTCCCTTTGTTGTGAATGATATGAATTCTCCATCAGAGTTTTTATTAACTGTTAGGGAAAGATTTGTATCAATTTCAAATTTTTTATTATGCTGTATTTTGGTTTCTACATAATTGACAAAATCATTGATAAATTTGCTTAATTCAAATACTTTTTCTTTTTCCTGTGATTTTTTTAAATTGTCGTTTGCTTTCAAAGAGTGAATTTTAAAAATCCCATCTTCAATTTTGTATTTTAGATTTTCCTCATTGTCAAAATCAGGTTTTATTCCTTCAACAAATTCTTCATAAGAATAGTTTTGGTGAAAAGTAATAAATTCTATTTGTCCATTTTCCCTATATTTATCAAATATTTTTTTTAATTCTTCCCTGTTATTGTTTTCTTTTGCATTATGATAGCGTTCTTTAAGACTATTGTCAGTTTCTTTTTCAAAAATAATTTCTAATGCTTTTTCAACCACTTTATAGGTTTTTCCCGTTCCGGGAGGGCCGTAAAGGATGAGATTGAAAGGGAGTTTTTTGTCGGAATTTTTGTTTTGGTTTTTCTCTTCTTGAGAGTTTTTTTTGTAAAGTTTCCAAAGTTCTTGGGAATATTCTAAAATATCCTGTTCGTTGGGTTTCAGAGCTAAAAGCTTTTTTGTTGTTTCAAGATAACTATTAGGTGCTTCCTTAGAAGTTTTGATTTTGTAAATCTTTCTTAATGTTTCAGGGTTAAATATGTTTAATAGTTTTTTGTCATTGTCTTGATTGTATAAGAAAACAATTTTCCATTTAACAGTTGGGCCAAAAGATTTTACAAAATTACTTTTTTCTATTGATTCAAAATCGCCTTTTTCAATTGTTTCAATTAGTTTCAAAAGGTCTTTTTTTACCTGAGAGAATGCTTTTTTAGCAGAGTTTCCTAACTCAGCTTTCCATGCGTATTGGTCGTCAGTCTTAAAAAGGATTGGTAATTTTTCTGAAGGGGGTTTGTTAAATTTATAAATTCCAAACTTAAGTGCATTACCTCCAAGAATGTTACCTACATTTTTTGTTTTATGCTCAAGCCAATAGGTAAAAGAGTTTTTTTCAAGATTTGTGTATTCTTTTATTGTCATTTTTTCTATTTTTTCTTTTGGCCATTTTTTTAAAAATGCTTCCTTTTCTGAAATATTACTCATAATTACCTCTAAGTTTTCAGATTTATCAAGATTCTATCATATGTAAACTACTTTTCATATTATTTTTATGTTAACGATCTGGTTTATTTATCTGGCAGTTTATAATTGGTTTTGTTGCTGTTTTTTTTGTTGTAATTAATTAAAGGTCTACATTGCTGGTTTGGGTGATAAATATTTTATATTTTTTCTTTTTTGTTGTCCTTTCCCTTTTTAAATTCGATGAAAGGGAAAAAGTTAGAAAGAAAAATATAAAAATGATAAAAATTGTTTTTCTTTTCTTCATTTTAAATCTTCTTTAGAGGTATTTCCCTTAGAAATTTTATCCACATGCCATCATATTCAAGAAGTAGTGGAAACACTTTAAGTCCATTTTTAACTGCTTTTTTGAATGTTTCAGAAAATAGGGGATCGGTTTTTTCATTTGGGGAAAAGATTTTTGCATCACTTCTAAAGATGAGTATTAAAAGACATATTTCATTTAGTTTATCTTTTACTTCAAGTAGCGAGTTAATGTGTCTGGCACCTCTTTTGGTAGGAGCATCCGGAAAAAGTGCCACCCCATTTTCACACAGGGTACAGCCCTTTACCTCCACCCAGATTTTTTTGTTACTTTTTTCAATTAAAAAGTCTATTCTACTGTGATTTAGTTTTACTTCTGATCTTAAATTGTCATAATTACCTAAAAATGGAATCAAATTTTTAGTGATTATTTCCCTTGCAATCCTGCTGTGGTACATTGAATTAATAAAAACAGGAGTGTTTTTATAAAAGGCTGCAAGTAAATCCCATTTTGTTTTTCTTTTGGAAGAGTCTACTTTTTTTAAAAGAACCCTATTCCCTTCATAAAGTAATTCCTTTAATCTTCCTGGATCGTGTACATGCACTTTTTCAGTTTTTCCATCTATTTTCACATGAGAGAGAAATCTATTACTTCTTTCTATAAATATGCCTGTATGGGTATGGGAAATTTTTAAAATCTTTTCTTCCACTTGATTAATCCTTCTTCTCAAGAATCATTCTATCCACATTTTTTTCTCCTTTCAAGGATTAAAAAATTTTTGCCTGGCACCTTTTTTAAATTTTTTTTTTGGTAATTTGAATTTAAAACTTATTTTTTAAATGTTATAATCTCTTCTAAAAAATTCTGGTTAGAGGTGAAGGATGGAAGATTTCTTTTTTGAACCATATAAAATAAAGGTTGTTGAACCAATTCCAATTACCACAAGGGAAGAAAGGAAAAAAATTATAAAAGATGCGGGGTATAATGTGTTTAACATACCTGCAGGTAAGGTCACGATTGATCTTTTGACAGATAGTGGTACCTCTGCGATGAGTCAGGATCAATGGGCTGAAATTATGAGGGGAGATGAATCCTACGCAGGAAGTAAAAGTTTTTATAATTTTCAGGAGACAATAAAATCCATATTTGGGTATAAACATGTAATTCCATGTCATCAGGGTAGGGTGGCTGAAAATATCCTTTTTATGAATCTTTTAAAGCCAGGAGATATTGCCCTTAGCAATACCTTTTTTGACACCACAAGGGCAAATGTACTCAGTAAAGGTGGTATTCCCATAGATGTAGTAATTGAAGAGGCATATGATCCAGAAATTGAGATTCCCTTTAAGGGAAATGTAGATTTAAATAAACTTGAAGATACCTTAAAAAAACATGGAGAAAGGGTTAAAATATTTGTCTTAACAATTACAAATAATAGCGGTGGTGGTCAGCCTGTATCCCTTAAAAATATCAGGGAACTTTCACATATTTTAAAAAAGTATGGCGTACCACTTTTTTTTGATACTGCAAGATATGCTGAAAACTGCTATTTTATAAAGGAAAATGAAGAGGGATATGAAAATAAGAGCATACTTGAGATAGCAAGGGAAATCTTTTCCCTCGGAGATGGCGCCATGATGAGTGCCAAAAAGGATGCTCTTGTCAATATTGGTGGATTTTTAACCTTTAATGATGATGAACTTGCTGAAAAAGTTAAACAGACACTGATTATTATAGAGGGTTTTCCCACATATGGAGGACTTGCTGGAAGAGATCTTGAAGCAATTGCCGTTGGTTTAAGAGAGGCTCTGGATGAAGAATATTTAAGGGCAAGAATTAGACAGGTTAGGCTACTTGGTAATTATCTTATGGAGAAAAAAATACCAATTGTAAAGCCTGTTGGAGGGCATGCAGTTTATTTGGATGCTTTGAAAATTTTGGACCACATCCCTCAAAGTCAACTTCCAGCACAATCTCTGACCTGTGCCATCTATGTTGAGGGTGGCGTAAGGGGGGTTGAGATTGGCAGTTTGATGTTTGCTGAAAAGGATGAAAAAACAGGAGAAGTAAAATATCCCAGAAATGAACTTGTAAGACTTGCCATACCGAGAAGGGTATATACTGACAATCACATTTTATATGTGGGAAAGGTTGTGGAGAGTGTTTTTGAAAAGAGGAATAAAATAAAGGGACTTAGAATTATAAAAGAGAGTAAGTATCTCAGACATTTTACAGCGATACTTGAGGAAGTAAATTGAGATATATAATTTTTACAGATCTTGACGGTACACTGCTTGACAGTGAGACGTATGAATTTTCAGAGGCTTTAAGTTCCATCGATTTGATTAAGAAAAAGGGGTACCCTTTAATAATTGTTACCAGTAAAACAAGAAGTGAGGTTTTACCAATTTTAAAAGAACTGGAGATAAATTTTCCCTTTGTGGTTGAAAATGGGGGAGGAGTGTTCTTTTTTAAAGCAAATTTAGATTTATTTAGCGAAAAATTAGATTTAATAGATAATTTTTATGTTAAGATATTTGGCAAAACTTATGATAAAATAAGAAATATTTTTGGAAAATTAAAAGAAATGGCACCTTTACTTGGCTTTGGTGATATGGATGATAAAACTATAGCAGAATTAACACAACTTCCGATTGAACAAGTAAAAAACGCAAAAAAGAGGGAATTTTCAGAGCCATTCATTTTTGAGAAAGATGAAGATTTATTTTTAGGAAAAGTAATTGATATGTCTTCAAAATATAATACGAAAGTTTTAAAAGGTGGAAGATTTTATCACCTCGTAGGTGCAGAACAGGATAAGGGGAAGTCGGTTAGATATCTTATAAGTTTATTTGAAAGATTATATGGAAATGTAATTTCAATTGGACTTGGGGATAGCAAAAATGATGTGGATTTTTTGAAAGTAGTGGATATTCCCATTGTAATTAGAAGGAAGAATGGAAGTTTTTTAGATGTTAAATTGGAAAATAAAATTGTTTCAGATTTGCCTGAAACCAGAGGCTGGAATGAGGTTTTGCTTGAGGTGTTAAAATGAATTATAAAAAAACCCTTTTGGAATTGGCAAAGTTTGGAATAGATGCAGTAAAGCCGGAAAATTTTATATCCAGATGTATTAAGGTTGTAAATAATACCATTTTCTTTTTTGATTGGAAGGGAAATGAGGCTTTGAAGGTTAAAGGAGATGAATTTAAAAGTTTACATCTCTTTGCTGTTGGAAAGGCATCGGTTGGGATGTTTTCGGAGACCTTAAATGTGTTGGGGGATAGATTTCACATATCTGATGGAGTGGTTGTTACAAATGAAGTTGTCAGTGATGTAAAGGGATATCAAGTTATAACATCTTCTCATCCAATCCCTGATGAGAGAAGTCTTTTTGCTGCCGGAGAGGTTTTAAAAAGATTTCAGAATATGGATGAGGATGATTTCTTTATCTTTTTACTATCGGGTGGTGGTTCTGCTCTTCTTGAACTTCCGATGGAGCCCATTACCCTTGAAGATTTAAAGGTTGCCACTAAGTTATTTCTCGAATCTGGTATGGATATTTTTGAACTAAACACATTGAGGAAACATCTATCTAAGGTTAAGGGTGGAAGACTTGCAAAATCTACTAAAGCAAGGGGAATTGTACTTGTGCTTTCAGATGTAATAGGAGATAACCTTGAATTTATTAGTTCCGGTTTGCTTTATTGTGATTCCACATCCTATTCTGATGTGAAGGGGATTTTAGAGAAATATAGTTTATGGAAGAGGATTCCTGAGAATGTGGAAATGGTATTTAAAAAGGGAATTTTGGGAGAAATAGAAGATACCCCAAAAGTGGAAAACGAGAGGATAAAAAATGTGATTGTTTCCAATAATGGTTTTGCTTTGAGGAAAATAGAAGAAAGGTGTAAAGATGTAGGGATTTATGGGAGAATAATAACCTCAACTTTAAGGGGTGAGGCAAGAGAGGTTGGAAAAGTACTGGTGGCGATGGCTGAAGGGATTCTGAGTGGCATCTATAGTGGGAATATAAAAAAGCCTGCTTGCTTAATTTTTGGAGGAGAGACAACTGTGACAGTATCTGGAAATGGATTTGGGGGTAGAAATCAGGAACTTGTACTTTCGGCACTTGGTGAAATAAGAGACAAAAAGGGAATTACCGTTTTAAGTGTTGGAAGTGACGGTATTGATGGAAAAAGTGATGCGGCAGGAGGGGTTGTAGATTGGGAAAATTATATTGCCGCAGTTGATAAAAAATTGAATATAGTGGATTTTTTAAAAAATAACGATTCAAATACGTTTCTAAAAAAGGTTGGGGGAGAAATTGTACTTGGAAAGACCGGGACAAATGTGTGTGATATCATTTTGATTCTCATAAATTAAGGAGGTTCTTATGGATTGTATGAGATTTTTGACAGCGCTCAGGGATGAAGCAAGGAGAAAAATTGAGAAGATATCAAAGGCTGATATCGTTATAGGTATTCCCACTTATTATAGTTGCGGAACCATAGAATTTGTCATAAAGATGGTGGCTGAGGGGCTCAGAAAATATTTTCCCGGGAAAAAATCTATTATTTTCATTTCTGATGGTGGCTCAACTGACGATACCAGAGAAGTTGCAATGGATGTGGATATTACCAATTTCAATCAGGAAAAGATTGTAACAATTTACCGGGGGTTACCGGGGAAGGGTAGCGCCATAAGGGCAATTTTTGAGGCAAGTAGTTTTTTGGGGGCTGATGCCGTTGCGCTATTTGATTCCGATTTAAAGTCCATAAAGCCTGAATGGATAAAGAATGTTCTTGAACCTGTTTTTTATGGATATGATTTTGTTACTCCATACTATACAAGGTATAAATTTGATGGAACCATCACAAATACAATAGTTTACAATTTGACAAGGGCACTTTTTGGAGCAAATATCAGACAGCCAATAGGCGGAGATTTTGGAATTTCGAGAGAGTTGATAAGGGAATACTTGAGAAAGGATGTGTGGGAAAGCGATATAGCGAAATTTGGAATAGATATCTGGCTTACCGTTGAGGCCATTGTTAACAAGTTTAGAATTTGTCAGACGAGACTTGGCGTTAAAATTCACGGGGAGAAAGATCCTGCAGCAGATTTAAGTGGTATGTTTACTCAGGTTGTGGGAACTATTTTTAAACTTATGATAGATAATGAAGACTATTGGAAAGAAGTTAAGGGAAGTGTTGATATTCCCATTCTTGGAGATGTTCCTGAAGAGGAGGCAAAACCTTTTCAGATAAATAAAAAGGCTCTTCTTGATTACTTTAGAGCGGGATATAAAAACTTTGGGTCTGTGTGGAAGAATATAATTGAGGTTGACGATTACAAGGTGGTTGAAGAACTATTTAGACTTTCAAGGAGATCGCCCAATAGGGTGATATTACCTGTAAAAACGTGGGCACATATCGTTTACGACTATGCAATTGCCTTCAAAAAGACAGATATTCAGAGATTTAAACTTTTAGGCACTCTGATTCCCATATACAATTTAAGGGTTGCCTCAATGGTGAATGAACTTAAAGATATAGATGACCTTGATGCTGAGAAATATTTTGAGGAGCAGGCAAAGGTATTTGAAGAAGAAAAGGAATATTTATTAAAAAAATGGTAGGAGGAAATTATAAATGGCTGATTTTTTTCAAAATGGTGTAATTACTACACTTCAAAAATTGGGGCAGAGGAATTTGGAGGAGATTGAAAGGGAACTTACGGATTTTCCCAAGAGAAATAGTTCAGTTTTACTGTTGCCAGCCCTTTATTCAGAATTTGAAAGAGAGGCAATGCCAAAAATTCTTGAGGAACTGAAAAAGGTAAACTACATAGATATGATTGTGCTTTCACTTGGGATGGCAGACGAAGAGGAATTTTTAAGGGTAAAAAAGATTATGTCTGCTCTACCGCAAAAAGTAAAAATTGTCTGGAATCAGGGGAATAGGGTGCAGAGGTTGTACAATCTACTTGAGGAAAAGGGATTTATAGCCAATATTCCCGGCAAAGGAGCTGCGGTATGGATGGCAATGGGGTATATCCTTTCAGGAAATAGGAATGTGGTCATTGCTTTGCATGATTGCGATATTAAAAATTATAACAGGGAACTTCTTGCCCGTTTGATTTATCCCCTTGTAAGACCCGGTGCAAATTTTGAATTTAGTAAGGGATATTATGCCCGTGTGGCTGGAAAACTCTATGGAAGAGTTACAAGACTTTTTGTTACGCCGCTTATTAGATCCTTAAAAAAGTTGCTTGGTGTTAATAATTTTTTAGAGTATCTTGATAGTTTTAGGTTTATCCTTTCAGGAGAATTTGCTCTTATTGGAGAACTTGCAAGGGGTATTAACATTTCTCCTTCCTGGGGGCTTGAGATATCCATTTTAAGTGAGATATATCAGAATACAAGTGTGGATAGAATATGTCAGGTGGAACTTGTGGAAAGTTATGAACATAAGCATCAGGACCTCTCTGTTGAAAACCCCAATAAGGGACTTTTAAAGATGGCTTCTGATATAGCGAGAATACTATTTAGAATATTAAGTGAAGATGGGATTGTAATGTCAGAGGCATTTTTCAGAACATTAATTACCACTTACATTCATTTTGCCAAAGAAACAGTTGAAAAATTTTACGCCCTTTCAATGATTAATGGTCTTTTTTATGACAGGCATGGAGAAATAAAAACTGTTGAGGCCTTTGCAAATACCCTTTCAAGGGCGAAGGATGACTTTATTGAAGATCCCATGTCAATACCTGTCCTTTCATCCTGGAACAGGGTAGAGGCTGCAATCCCGAATTTTATGGATTTAATTAGAGAAGCAGTTGAAGAGGATAATAAATAGCAGGGAATGTTTTTATGCAGGTAGTATATGTTTTTAAAAAGATCCCCCACCATGCAAATCATTCGGGCTATGATAGATTGGCTTATTATGTTGATTCCTATCACTACAAACCTGGAAAAATTGCCTGTTTTTTAAAGTGTGGTTTTGAAAAAAAAATTGCATCCCTTAAAAGAGTGAACTATACCTGGTATAAGCCTGAAAGTTTTGCCATAGAGATGGAAATAATTGTAAGACAGCACTTTGTTAAGGAAACAGTGTTTCACTTTCTATATGGTGAAGATGCCTATAGATATTCCCATAGGAGAATTTTTAGGAGGAAAAATAGGATAGTTGTTTCTTTTCATCAGCCTGAATCAACCTTTTTTGAGCCATTTACAAAAGAAGATATTCCCCTTTTAAAGAAGATTGATAGGATTGTTGCTGTTGGAAATAGACAGGGAGATTTTTTGAGGAATCTTGTTGGAAATGAAGAAAAGGTGGTTGTTATTCCTCATGGTATTGATGTTGATTTTTATAAACCCAGGGAGATGAGGAAAGAGGGTGAATTTTTTGAGACAATTTCAGTGGGTTGGTGGTTAAGGGATGTGGATATGATGAAGGAGGTTATAGAAAAGTTAAATTCTGAGAATTTAAAAATAAGGTTTAATATAGTGACATTTGATTGGTGTTTTAAATATTATGAAGGTCTTAAGAATGTGAGACTTTTTTCAAATATAAAGGATGAAGAACTTTTAAAATTATATCAAAAAAGCGATATTCTTTTACTTCCTTTAAAGGATTGTACAGCAAATAATGCCGTTCTTGAGGCAATGGCATGTGGTCTTCCCATATTTACCACTGATGTTGGGGATATTTTTGATTATTGTGGTGATGACAATGGAGTATTTGCAAAGCCCGGAGATTCAGACTATCTTGTAGATGCCATAAAGAGGTTTTATAAAGAAAGGGAAAAGTTAAAAATTATGGGTGCAAAGAGTAGGGAAAGGGCACTTAATTTTAGATGGGAAAATGTGGCCCGGATGTGTATGAGTTTATACAGGGGGTTATACTAATATGAGGATAAAAAGGAGAGAAGTACTGTTATTTTTAATTACTTTTTTTCTTTTTATTCTTTTTAATTCCATTTTATTGTCGCAAAATAAGAGATTGAGAAAACCCATTTTAATAAGGGATGACAGGACTAAAGGTGGTGATATCCCAAAGGATGAAGTTTTTAAATTAGATCCAAAGAAGTCTAAAAAGAATGTTGAAGTGGGAAAGTATTATCTAAAACATAAAAAATATGATGCAGCAATTGTGAGATTTATGGATGCCATAAAATACAATCCAAAAAATCATGAGGCAAAGTATTTACTTATAAAGTCTCTTTTTAAGAAGGGGAATTTTACTGAAGTTTTTCAGATTGGAAATGGGTATTTGAAGCAAGATATTCCTAAAAAATTTAAGAAAAAAATTGCAAAATTTGTTGAAAAGTCGAAAAAATATCTTAAAAAAAATGGGGAAGAAAAAAAATTAGATAAAGGCAAAGTTTCAATAGATTCGATTAATTAAAAGAGGTGCCAGGCAAGATATCACTGAGTATGACACTTATCCATCTATGAACCTTTTGAGGGATTTTAGGGGGCATTTGGAAGGCAAATAATGGGAATTGGTGCCAGGTAAAATCTGAGTAAAAAGAAAAGTATCGGGCAAAAAATTCAAGTGGCATTTAAGGTATTTTTAAGGAAGGCGAAAGGAGGAAAAAAATAAAATTTAGCAAGAAGAAGAAACTTTTATATCAAAATCATGGATTTAAGCAACCCATCCTTTTACCCTTTTATATGCTTTTAGGGGACATTTGGGCAGGCAGCAAAAAATATACTAAATTCTGGCTAAAAGAAAATTTTTTTGAAAAAGACAACGATTAAGTAAACCTTTTTACTCTCTATAAACCTTCTGGATTGAGTTTGAGGTGGAAATGGAGATATACCTGAATTTGATATTAATAAATGGTATTGTGAAAAGTGTATGGTAAAAGGCAAAAAGGTAGTGAACTAAAGCAAACTTTCCTTTTTTCTATAAACCTTTTGGGTAGCCTTCAGATGTAGTAAATGGAGAACTGTTTTTTTACCTTTGATTTTTTTGCCTTGATTTTTTGCCTGATTTTTTTTTGCCTGGCACCAATTGCTGATATTAGTGATATTAGAGTTGCTGACATTAGAAAAATAAATAGAAGATGCCAGGCAATATTTTTGGCTTTAATAATATTGAAAATAATTAGTATCCCTGCTGATATGAAAAACTTTTTTGTTTCTTCCCATGTGTGGTATATTAATTTTTTAAAAAGGTTAAGAATAAGATGGCAAGTTGAAATTATGAGGGAAAAGTAGAAATAAAAGACGAAGAATCGCTTTGGATTAAATATGCCGGGTGATATCAGGAGCAATAGCCCTTTGTTTATGGATAATTTATTTGCAAATGTGTTAGATTTGAACACAATCTCAAAACCTGGAATATGCCAGAAATAATCAGAGAAATTTATAGTCAATTAAAAAATGATGAAAACATTGAAGATTTTTATCCCGAACAATTTGATGTTACTTTTGATTTTGTTTCCAGAATGTATAATAAAAAATTATGTAATGTTTGTCTTTTCGGAAAAAACGGTGTTGATTTCATTTATATCTCGACAAAATAAAGATATTGTCCTGTAGTTTTATTGAGCTGTGATTATATCTCGAAATATTGAGAGAAAGATTGTATTATAAAAGATGGTATTGGTAAGGGCATATGTAAAGGAACATTGAAATGATTTTAATGCACCTTAAATATTTTGTAGCATTATTAAATATTTAAGTTCAAGTATTATATGTTAGAGAATATCAAAGGAGATAAAAGATGGGCAAAGAAAAAAGAGGATTAGATTCAAATTTTGCTCTGACACAGGTAAGAGAAAAGGGAAAAGTTCTTAGGGAAAAAACGGGAATGTATACGTTCCCAGTTGGTGTAAAGTTTATTTTGCAGAAAGACATTGCAATCATCAAAGATTTAATGAAAGCTGAGAACGTGGAAAGGCTAAATATGTACAGATATTGTCAGGCAGTCATGGAAGCCAGACATGGTAAACACGTGCTTCTTGATAAAGAAGGTATATCGTGCCCGGCAGCCGCTGCTGCATTTGGCTTCAAATCGCTCCCAGAGGGATTGAAGAATGGAAAAGGATTGGCTGGTTTTGGTATAACCAAACATGCAGCTACAGGAAGAGAAATGTTTAATGGAATGGATTCGTTGGTTATGGGAGAATTGAATTCGCTTTATCTTTTCCCATTGGAAACGGCCATCGTTGAACCTGATGTTGTCATTATAGAAGATCAAGTTGAAAGATTAATGTGGATTGTTTTGGCGTATGTAAATACGAAAGAAGGACGGCGTGTGGAGAGTTCCACTGCAGTATTACAGGCAACCTGTGTTGATTCCACAATTATTCCATATAAACAACATAAAATGAATTTAAGTTATGGTTGTTATGGGTGCCGGGATGCAACTGATATTGGACCAGGTGAAAGTGTTCTCGGATTTCCATATAGCGATTTTGATAGCATTGTAGAATATGTTGAATATTTATCAACGAAAGCTATTCCTAATTCAAGAAATAAGAACGCATACACCTTGCTTAAGAAAAGGAATGCTGAAAAAATTCTGGAGACTGATATATTTCAAATGAACAAAAAAGAAGAATGATTTTTTAAAGTTTTAAAAATATACTTGATCATTCATAACATTTATAATGAAGGTGCCCAAAATCAAAATGGTGCCAGGCACATTTAAAAAAAAATAAAAAAAAATAAAAAATTAATTAAAAATTTAATTTTTTTGCCTGACACCTTTTTTAAAAAAATATATTAATTTTGAAACAGGATAAAATTTAGAAAGAAAGAAGAAGAGGGAAGTTACTTCATCCCTCTCCTTAACTTGGATTTAGCTTTATTATTTCGATTAAATTTCAAAGGATTCGCCTGGGTTTAAAATCTTTACTTCTGTTTTATTCTTTAAGTCATTTTTGAGTTCTTCAAGTTTTTCTTTTGAAACATTGATAATTTCCCAGGTATTATAGTGCATGGGAATTAAAATTTTTGGACGAATCCAATCGGCCGCAATTTTTACTGATGGAATTCCCATGGTATACCTATCTCCCACGGGAAACATTGCTACATCAATTGTGTCAAATAGTTCCTTCACAACTTTTAAATCATAGGTAAGTCCAGTGTCTCCTGTGTGGAAAATATTTTTTCCATCCATGGTAAGAATAAATCCACATTCTCCACCATTCGAAGATGAATGTACACTATTTGTCATAAAAATTTCTATTCCATTTTCAGGTATAATTTTTCCTCCAATGTTCATTCCTTCAGCCTTAATTCCCTTTTCTGCTGCAAGTAGTGAAATTTCATGGATTGTAATTATCAATGCATCATCCCTTTTTGCAATTTCGAAAGCATCTCCAAGGTGATCTGCGTGGTCGTGGGTTACAAGAATGTAGTCAACTTTAGGTATTTCAGATACCTTTGTGTTGCAAATTGGATTTTGACTTATGAAAGGATCTATTAATACCCTTTTTGTTCCTTCAATTAAAAATGCCGCATGACCATAAAAGGTTATCTTCATTTTTTCCTCCTGCGTAAAATTTCTTATGGCAAATTATACTAATTTTTTTATCATATTTCAATTACTCCATTCATACCCTTTAATTTTCCATTTTTCAGTTTTTTTAACCCTTCCACAGCGTTTTCAAGTTTAAAGAGTTCAATTTCAATATCTAAATTTAAATTTTCCACCAGTTTCAAAAACTCCTCTCCCTCCTTTTTGTTAATATGATAAAGTGTTTTTATTGTTCTTCCCCATAAGTTTTCATGGTAATTTTCAATTATTATTTTACTCATTGTTATTCCAGATAGGACTAAAATTCCATCGGGTTCCATGCTTTCTAAGACTATTTCTACTAAATCTCCAGCAGGTGGAAAAATTATTGCTCCATCTAATTTAAATGGCGGTTTTTCCTCATAAATATTTCCAACAAAATCTGCTCCATTTCTAAGGGCTTCATTTCTGTGGTATTCAGATCTACTACTAACATAAACTTTGTTTCCGAAATATTTGGCAACTTTTAAAACATAATAAGCGGTTGGTCCAAATCCTATTAGTCCTATTGCCATATTTTTAGGGGCTTCAAGTAGTTTAAAAGTATTGTAACCTGCAATTCCGGGACATAAAATTGGTGCCAGGCACGTTAAATCCAATTTTTTAATTCCATTTAGATTAAAAGCTGCATCTTCATCCACCAGGGTATATTCTGCATATCCACCATCTACATTCCATCCAGTTAGTTTTATTTCAGGACAAAAGTTTGTTTTTCCCTTTTTACAGAATTTGCATTTACCACAACTTCCATTAAACCATGAAATTCCAACAAGGTCTCCCTTTTTAAAACTCTTGACATTTTCACCAATTTCATCAACCATTCCAACTATTTCATGTCCCACAATAATAGGTGATTTTTTTAAGGGGATATCACCTTCTATTGTATGAAGGTCGGTTCTGCATATCCCACAGTACTTAACTTTTACTTTTACTTGATTTTTGCCTGGCACTAAATCTTCTATATCCATCAATTTTAGTGGGTTGTTTTCTATTTTATCTTGTTTCTCAAGTACTAATCCTTTCATACCTTTATCCCTTTTTATAATTTATATTATTTTTGGGAGGTATTTCTTTTTTATTTCTCCAAAATTTTCCCTTAAATTTTTCATTGCAACTGGCAGAAAGTTCATTAAATCGGTGGGAAGCATTCCATCTTTTCCAATTCTCTCTGCACAAATATCACCGGCATATCCATGTAAAAAGACTCCCATTCTAACGCTTTTTTCAATGTCAAATCCTAATCCATGCATAGCAGCGATGCATCCTGTAAGTACATCTCCACTTCCAGCCACGGCCATTCCACTATTTCCTGTCCTATTTATATAAATTCTTCCATCTGGAATTCCTATAAGTGATCCTTTTCCCTTTAGGACGACTATGGAATTATTTTCTGCTGTGAATTTTCTTAATACTTCAATCTTATTGTTTTTTATTGTATCAATATCTAAGCCAGTAAGCCTTGCCATTTCTCCCATATGTGGAGTTAAAATTGTGTTTCTGTTTCTTCTTTTTAGAATTTCAAGGTTATCTTTAATCATTGTCAGACCGTCTCCATCTATGAGAATTGGCTTGTTTATCTTTTCCAGTAATCTCAATAACAAATTTTTAGTGTCTTCATTGAGTGAAAGTCCTGGACCCATAACAATAAAATCAACTTTATCTGATATTTCAATCAATCTTTCAAAATTTTTTGATGAGATACTTCCTTCAGGAGTTTCCTCTAATGGGTGAAATACTATTTCACTTCCCCTTGTAGATACGCTCTCAATTACGTTTTTTACCGATGCAAGTCTTGAGTAACCACCGCCTGCTTTTAAAAAGGAATATGCTGCAAGAAATGGTGCTCCATAGTAATTATTTGAGCCTGCAATAAATAGTACGTCTCCAAAATTTCCTTTATGGGAATCCTCTTTTCTTTCTGGAATTTCCATTGGTTCATTTATCTCAGTTTTTATTCTTCTGTCTTCATATATTAATTCTGGAAATGATATATGTGACACATACAGTTTTTTGGTCATTCCAGCACCTGGGTATAGTAAATTTCCCAATTTAGGTAAACCAAAGGTAACTGTAAAATCAGATTCTATTGCACAATTCATTATTTGTCCTGTATCGCCATTTACTCCTGAAGGGATATCAACGCTTATTACGGGTTTTTTATCTTTATATGCGTTTATTGAATTTATTACTTCTTTATAAACACCTTCTACTTTTCTGTTAAGTCCCGTTCCAAATATTGCATCTACGATTACATCGAAATCATTGATTAGACTTTCAATTCTATAAATTGATTTGAGTTTTTCAATGTGAATTCCTGACTTTTTGGCTATTTTGTAGTTTAAGGCAGAACTTCCTCTAAATTTTGTAAGGGGAGAGAAAGTAATTACCAGAACTTTTCCACCTGATGAGGCAATCTTTCTTGCAGCTACAAGCCCATCACCACCATTATTTCCGGATCCACAGAAAAATAGGAATTTTTTTTCTTCAATTCCAATTTTTTCCCTTATGAGATAGTAAACACTTTCTCCTGCATTTTCCATTAGCAAAATTTCTTTAATACCAAGTTCACTTATGGCTCTTTTGTCCATTTCCCTCATTTCTTTAACAGTGGTTACTTTCATTTTTTACTCCTTTTTCCTTTTTTTATTTTAAATTACAGATAATTTTAACATTTAATTTTTTTTTTCATTCATTCATTCATATTCGCATACATATTCACATACACATACATAAAATGTGTCAGGCAATTTATTTTAAAAAAAATATTTTAAAATGTGTATTAATTTTAGATAGGTGAGGATTGGATGGATGGAAATGGAAAGGATATTTATTGATTTAATGTTTTAATGGGAAGTGAAGTTAATGGGAAGTGAAGTGCCAGGCAATTTTTTTTGGGGGAAAAAAATTTTTGTCCGGCACTTTATTTTTCATCTTCTCCGAATACCATTTAAGAGGTTCATAGCATAGAAAAGAAAAGGGAT
>Ga0256842_1001659_pt1 | contig 17415 bp, 14 predicted proteins | sample 4559240metaG_FD_185973 | JGI IMG/M metagenome (GOLD analysis project Ga0256842, IMG submission 185973) | Hydrothermal vent microbial communities from Guaymas Basin, Mexico - 4559-240 | ecosystem: Environmental > Aquatic > Marine > Hydrothermal vents | place: Mexico: Guaymas Basin | collected...
TTTGATGATATTATTATTAATGAACATATAATTAAACGTGGACTTGCTATTGCAGAAGTGTTTGATAAAACAATTGAGTGGAATAGTAGAATGGTTCTTCAAGATCCAAATTATGATGAATATGAACATATGAAATCAATAGCATTATCATTATATGCATTAAATATTTTAGAAGCAGTATTTTTTAAATCATCATTTGTAACTACATTTGCCTTTGCAGAAAATCATATAATGGAAAGCTCAGCAAAGGCAATAACAAAAATATCTATGGATGAAATTATGCATTATCAAATGACAGTGTATATAATTAAACGTCTTAAAGAGCAACAAGAATGGACAGCAGCATTTGCAGAAATCGAAAATGAAGCAATAGCTATGTATCAACAAGCATATGAAACTGATTTAGAATGGATTGATTATTGTTATCCTAAAGATAAACATATTCAACTTCTTGGAGTAAGCAATTCAATTTTAAAACAATATGTACAATACAATATGTATAATGTAATGACAAATGTTAAATTACCAAATATTGTTAAACGTGTAAAAAATCCTTGTATATGGATAGATAAATATTCAAATTTATCAAATGTACAAGTAGCAATGAAAGAAACAGATAGTGCAAATTATTTATTAGGTAAACTTGATACTGAAATAACTAGTGCTGATTACGAATCTTTTCTTTTATAATTTAATAAAAAAAGTATATGATGACTGAATTTGAAATAAGAAAAAAAATAGAACGATATCGTGTATCAGATGCACCTATGCACATTAAGGACGCTGCTATAAAAAAATTAGAAGCCAAACTACATACAAGTAATGAAGTAGCTCGTCAGCAATATGCTGATGCTGCTCCTGACTTGTCAGATATACAACAAGATTAAGGAGAACATATGAAATTTAAAAAATTCAAAAAAACAATCAGAAAATTAGAAGCAGAATTACCAGATGATGTAAACAATAAATTATCAAAAAAAGTTTTAAAAGAAGTTCCAAAAAAAGATAGAAATATGTTTATTGAAGCAACTTTTGATATAGTTAATTTAATAAAATTTATATATGGAAATGAAGAAAATGAAGACAATATTAATATTGACGATGAATTACAAGATGAATTTTTAAGCTTAAGCATAGAGGTATGCCCAGAATGTAAAAAAATGACTATTAAGAAATAGTTTATTTTTATTAAATAAAAAGAAATAAAAAATGAAAATTTTAGAAGAAGAAATATAATGGATTATTTATCTATTCATTTTATGATATATTTAGGAAGATGGATTTTATCATCTTTCGTAATGATGGCTCCATTGTATTTATTAGTTAAATATAAATGTTGTATTGGATCCAAGTATTCAGAGTATATACATTTATTATTAGTACAAATAATTGGATCCATTATATTCTATAGAATAGACTATTATATTTTTAAAGGAAATTAATGAATAAAATATTAAATACATTGTTAATAACAGTATTGGCTACAGCAGCAGGAATGGCAGTGACGCATCATACAGATTATGCTATTCTTGGAATTATTGCATATTTAAGTATGTTACAGTTTAAATACGAGGATAAATAAAATGAAATTAAAAAAAATAGTTAAATATATAAATGAAAAAATTGATGATCAATTTTATTTAAAAATTACAAAAAAAGGTAATATTAAAGTTTATTCAAATAAAGTAGCAGCTATGAAAATAAAACCTACATCTAAAAATAATTCTTATGATTCTTTTGATATGATGACGTTAATGTTTATGATAGAATCAAAATTAACACAAAATAAATAAATAAAGGTAAAATATGAGTAAACCGTTAGTAGATATAATGAATTTAAATCTTACCAGATATGGCAAAAATTTTGATTTAGAAAAATTTAAAAAAACATTTTATGAAGAAGTAGATGAAATGTTTGAAGGTATCAAGAATAATGATATAAATGAAGCTATAGATGGAGCCAATGATGCTATTGTAGTTTTAGGTGGTTTCATTACACAACATGGATATAATCCAGAACTAACTCTTAAACAAGTTGTAAAAGAAATTAAATCACGAAATCAATCTAAAAAACAGTACAATAGATGGAAAGAAGATCCAAAACTACAAGATGTAGAAAAATGGGAAAAAGATAAAACACAAGATCCGACTACATTATATAAAGCAGATTTTAGTACTTGTAAAATAAGAAAATAACTTAATAATTTTCTTAAAAAAACAAGAATTATTATAGTATAATAAATTTTAATAAGTCTTACTTTTATGTAACTTCGGGAGACTATAAAATCCGTAAGACCGCAGTTGGGCATCTGAGGAAAAAGCCAACGAAACCAAGAAGCCTACTATAACACGCCTTTAAAAATAAAGCACGAAGTTAGAGGAATTTAAAATTTTTGGGAGTAGGTCGATAAATAAAATTAAAAATTTTAAATAATTAAACATACTCTGGCAGGTAGCTCAATGGTTAGAGCCAGTCGCTCATAACGACTTAATCAGAGTTCGATTCTCTGTCTGCCAACCATAAAAAAATAATCATAAAAAAAAATCAATACAAGGAGATATATGGAATTTATAATAATAGGAATAGTTACATTTTTTAATTTAGCAATATTGTTAAAAAAATATCAAACAGAAAGATATGTTGATATGCTTTTAGATATTTTAGCTTTCATTATATTAAGTAAAATTTTTGGAGGAACATTAGGTGGAATGATGATAGCAATGATTGGATCTATGCTACTTAGTTTATACTTATTGTTTGCAATAAAGAAATCAAATGTCAGAACAATTTAATACAATAAAAATATTTATTTTAATAGCTTTTACTTTAATAATATTATTTATAAGTTGGTATTTGCTTATTGCAGTAGCAGCCATTTTAGTCATATATTATATATCAAAACTATTAACAACAATCAATAATCTTACAAAGGAGGCAGAACATGAGTAATAAATTATTACAAGAAGATTTAAACAAATTAAACAAAAAACTTGATGAATCAATAAAAAAAGCTGATATTAAAATAGAAAAAATTGTTAAAACGAGCAAATAATGAAAAAAGATGAAGAATTTTTTAAAAACATTGAAACATTAGGTATGAAATTTTTTCATAAATTAGGAATCTTAATCGACAACCTAACTAAGAAATATTCTTAGATAGGTGTCACGATATCATCAGGAGTTAAATCATCTATAATTTGAAACATTGATGGTGTGGCTATATTATTCATAAAACCATGGGTTGCAACATCATATGGACTTCTATACATTAAACCAAAATCTTTAGTAAATGCAAATGAATCAGTAGGATTTGGAGCATCAAGAAATAATCCCACTGCCATTATGGAGAGCGGATCTTCTTGCATTCTAGTTACTAAGTTTTTATTAGCTCCTAGAGTGTATTGCATGAACCATTCTAATCCATTAACTTCTAATGATTGCAATAATGGTGGTAAATTTCTATTATAATTTACAAAGGCTTCTGTAACTATTTTTATAGCTTGTTTTTCTGACATGTTTTGTTCTTCAATTAAAAATCTAAACAACTCTGCTCTAGCAACAAAATCACTATATATCATAGCTTCATGCAAGAAATCAAACATTTTTGTTCCTTCTAACATATAAATAGTAGATAAACCATCTTTAATTATTTGTGGAGTCTTATCAATTATTTTTTTAACAGTATCGCTTTGTTCTGCTATTTTTTCTAATTTAGAAGCAGCTAATAAATCCTTATCAGAAACATCACTCATAATTGACGTGAATAATCCTGCTTCAAACAAAGGATGAACTGATGAATCCTTCATAAGCGTTTTTAAAACTTTTATACGCTTAATAGTTTTTTCTTTTTCTTTTTTATCTAATTTATTTATTTTTATTAATAAATTTAATTTATCTAATTCAGACTTTCTATTTCGATAAGATTTAGTTTCTTTTAACATATGCAACTGACCAGCTGCAGTATGCCAAGGAGTTTGTCCATATACAGAAGACCAATTTAAATTTGATAAAACATTATTTTTAAATACACTAGGAGTTCTTATAACAATATCCATTTTTTCTAAACTTACAACATCTTTCCAGATAGTACTAGCTATTTCTAGCCCTGTACGTATAGTTTTTGTTATTTTGTTAGTATCTAATATTTTTTCTACTGTTTTGCCTGTAAAAGGTATATTTAAATTAAGAATACTAGGAACTCTATTTCCTACATACATTGAAGCGATATCTCTTCGTACTGCAATATATCTTTCTCCTTTTTTCTTTTTAAAAATTTGTTTTTTTATTGAAAATGGAAGATTATTATATAATTCTTTTGAACAATTTTCTTCAGTTTGACCATCAGTTTTTGCGTCAGGACCAATTTCTATATATCCACTATTGAATTTATCTTTTCGTTTATAATTTTTAGCATCTTTTAACATAACTGCATATACTTTTGCATTTATTTTAGCAGATTTCTTTTTTTCATCAATTTCAGCAATCATTTTACCAAGAAGAATTGGAGCCTTATTATCTTGTAAAGTATTTTTAGCATATTCATCATTATCAAAACTTACTCCATATGTAGGTTTTCCTTCCCAATTAGTAACACGAATATAACCATCAATATTTGGTTCAACAACATTATTCATCTGTCTTTCTATTTCTTTTTCTAACTTTGTTTCCAATACTGAATTATATGCTTCTTCATAATAATTACCTAAGTTCTTACGTAGTGTAATAATATTATGCAATCTTTTACTATCATTAATTTTAGCAAAAGCTTGTTTCTTAAAGGTATTAGTATTTTTGTTTTTATTTACATAATATGCTATACCTTCAACTGCTGTTAATCCTGCTTTTTTATATCCATTTTCTTTCATTTCTTTTTCTACATCTTTAGTATCAAATCCAATACGAACATCAACACCTTCTTCATCTGTATCTTTTATATCACCTTTAAAAGGATAGACTCTGGATCCACTTGTTTCAGCATATCTAACTGCTTCTCTTACATATGTATTATGTATAGCCATTACTGACTCTAAGCCCTCTTTATCCATAGAAGCTATCTTTGTCTTATCTTTTGCATTAAAATGCGTAAGAGCCTTTAAAGTGGACAATCTATTAACTGCTTGCATTGTTCTTTTAAATTGTTTAGCATTCATTCTTAAAGTTTTAAATTTTTCAGGAAGATTATGCATGCTAACTATTTCATAAGCTGATTTAGATACAGAGGAACCACTTTTACCTGTAGCCAATTTATATCCTAATCCATTTGCTTGACTTTTATAGTAATTTCTTATTTTTTCACTTTTTATTTCTTTATCTATATTTTTATATTCAGCTTTTATTGCTTCTTCTAAAGTATTATCATCTGTAAGCATTTTTATTATTTCATCAGAACTATAACTCATTAACAAAGATTGCAAATCAGTTCTAATAACAACCTTAGTAAGAAGCAATTGTTCTTTTCTGCTTTTTAAATTATCACTAAAAGATGATTTGATTGTGGATCCAACATTAACTATTAAATCTTGTCTGTCTCCATCAAGTTTTTGAGTAATAAGAGATAACTTTTCAAGTTTAGTTGTTAATTCATCATCTTTCTTAATATAATTAATGAGTCTATTAAAAGTGTTTTCTGGAGCAATTAACCAACCAAGATTCATAAAACTATCTAAACTTTTACTTAGTTCTGTTAATGTAGCATTTATAATTCTTTTCTTTTCTGTACTTTGAAAAGGATTTATTATATTTAATATATTTTTGGTTACTTCAACTGTTTGTCCAAAAACATTATCTTTGTTAGCTAAAATAAACTTATCAGTATATTTATCTATTGAGCTTAAAACACCAGCTATTGCTTTAACAGCAGTTCTATTTGCTATTTTTTTACCTTCACTTAGTTTACGTACTGACTTTCTATATAAAGTTTCATTTTTAATTGTAAGACTATTGTGCTCCCATAATTTACTAACATATTCTTGAAGAGCTTCATTCCCATCTAAGCCATCTTGTGTAACAATATTTTTAATTGAATCAATTAACTTATATACATAATGAATAAGATGTGAAAAAAAACTACTATTTTTAGGTAAACCTTTAATTTCAGACTTCATAGAAATAGTTTTTAACACTTCAATAACAGTTTCTTCTGTGGATCCTAAGGCTATAAATTCAGCTAATGCATTATTTCCAAGAAACATTTGATCATATAATTTTTTAGCATGTTCTTTAGTTGTATATTTAGATAATTTTTCTATAGTTATTTCTTCAGAAGCTTTTTCATATAAATTACTTAATTTAGTTATCGTATCAGATACTTTTCCTTTTTTATACTGTCTTGCAAATTCTACAGATAAATGTATCAATTCATGCATATATACTTTTTGTGCAGCATTTTCACTATTGGCAGTTGTATTTGTTAGATCCAATTTTAAAAAAGATTTATCTTTTCCTATTTTTGCAACACCAGCATTTTTTTTAGCATTATTTGCTATATATACTTTAAACTCATTAAATATAGGAGTTGTACTATCTGTAATTTTACCTAATAAATCTCTGAGATATTTAGTATGTTCATTATCTATTCCATCATTTTCAACTAATGTTTCAAAGATATCCTTAATTTTATTTGGATCATTCCAAACTTCATCTGTAATTTCTTCATAATTACCTCTACTTAGTGTATTTAATTTTCCATCAGAATAAAAAACTATTTCAGATTCAACTGGTAAAACTATGTCATATTCAAGTTCTTTTTTTTGTGCTTTTACATAATTATTAATATTCTCCATAAAAGGAATAGAAACTGTAGCTCCTGTTTTTGTTTTATTGCTTATACTATTATTTTTTTTGAATGTATATTTTTCTCCATTATCTAATGTAATTATAGTAGAGTCTTCATTTGATTTTAAATCAACAACAGTATGTATGGTTGGTTCATTGGATCCATCATGATAAACTTCAACCATTCCTTTATTATTATGAATTAAAGCTGCATATTTAAAACTATCTTCTTCATTTTTATTTTGAAGCATATCTCTCAATATTATACTTCTTGTTAATTCATCATTAACAATTTCTTCACGCATCCCAGCTTCCATATACTTTTGTTTTATATCATTAAAAGTATTTATCTTATTTTTTATATTACATTTTGTACTCATTTAACAATCCTTAACCATGTTTGCTATATCTTCTAATAGCATATTTGCTGTTTTTATATTTGCTTTTTCTGTGTTAGTCATAACTTTATCTAATTGTATCATTACTTCACTTGATATACTTCCTTCATTAAATTCAATATTAAAATTTTTAAATATTTTATTTAATATATTTTTTATTATAAGATAAAATTTATTTCCTAACTTATGTCCACTATCACTTTGTATCTTATTGAGTTCAGTTAATAAAGTTTTATTGCTAATCATTTCTGCTACAAATTCATGTAAATCTTGTCTCCAATAATTATTTGCCATACTGCTGTTGTCAGTGTATTTAGTTAGAGCTTCATTATATAATGCTTTTAATGGTTCTAACTCTTTTTCACTAGCAGAGCTTAACCAGTCGTCTATCAATCCATGAATCATTTCGTGTAATAAAGTTGCATTAAATGCTTCTTTTTTAGATAACTTTTCTGTACTTTTATTCATTGCTTCTCGTATTTTAATTAAATTAAAATAATCAGAATTTGATTTATTCATTTCAATTAATAATTTATCTATAAACTTTAATTCATTATTTAAGTTTTTAATATAATCTTTATCTGTATCATTGCTTTCTGTTTTTTTAATTATATTTTCTATTCTTTCTTTATTTTCTGATAAAGCCTTTTCTACTCTTTCTTTAAATTTATCATTATCTTTAATTTTATTTAATCTATCCATATGATATTTAAAATCTACAACAGAAACTACTCCATCATAATATTGACCTAAAAATGCAGATCCACTGTAAATATCTTTTAATAATTGAAAAATTGAATACGATTGATTTGCATACTCAACTTTTTTAAGTGTAATTGGAACATAAGTTTTAAGTTCTTTAAATGCAGTTTCAATTTCTTTTCTTCTTTGTTCTCTGTTCGTTCGAATTTCTTCAGCTTGTTGCATATCTTCATATACATTTATTGCATCTCCATGTGTTGCAGCATGAATCCAAATTCCGATTGTAACATTATTTACAATAATGTCTTGTTTTATATATCCATCAGCATATTTTGTCATCCATTCATCTATATCCCATTCACCTCGATTAAATTCACCATGAGCATTTACCCATTTTCCATTTTTATCTTTATATCTCTTAGTTCCATATTTACCATAATCAAATGTATTTTTATCTTTACCTTTTAAATTCAAATGTTCATCGGAATCAACAACTATTGATGCGTGAGCTTTTACTGCATTGCTTATATTATTAACATATATTGAATCTCCAACAGTTTTATTTATTGGTCCTTTTCCAAATTTTCCTTTTCTTGTAAAAGGAATTATTCTACCTTTTCTATTTCCATTTGATGAAACATATACTATATCGTCCTGAGTATAAGATCCAGTATTTAATGCTGTATTAGGATATAATTTAGATATCTTATTTGTGGTAGAACCCTCTACTCCATTTGCTATAGCTTGCGTTGCTATAGCAATTTTAGCTTTTTCTTTCTGAATATGTTTATTTGGGATCCCAATATTATTGGCTCTTTGTACCAACTCATTTCTTTTATCTTTTGTTAATGGATGAGCTATTTTTTTTGTTTTATTTTTTTTCTTTGAATTACTATTTTAGACTTCTTCTGGAATAAAATCTGGCATTCTGTTTAATAATTTATCAATTCGACTATTTAAAGTATTAGCTGAACGTTCTCGTAATCTTATTTGAAGATACTGAGTAAGCTGTTCTTCATCTATAAGTATTTTTTTAACTTTTTCAATGTCAGAATTGTTTACAATTTTTGACACTTCTTTCAGTACATCTTCTGTTATGTTTTCTATATTACAACTCATTTAACATTCCTCTAATATTTTATTTATTATAGCATCTAATTTGCTTATAAATTTTTCATTGTTTTTAAAATTATCATTTTTAACAATATCATTAAGTGTAATTTCTTTATAGTCTTTACTATTAAATGATGTTCCTTTTGGACCTGCAAAGTTTTGTATAATTAAATTATGAGAGTATAATTCACTTCTTGTTTCTTCTACATTATTCATAATATTTTTTAAATTATATAAAGTTAAACTAACTCTATCTTCTTCATTTATATTTTCTATATCATTTTCATTTGTAGCCTCCAGTGTTTCTACAAAAGATTGAACTATGCTATGAACCAATGAATATTCTCTTCCAACTTCATACATTCCTTTATTCAATCCATAAACTCTATTTTCAAAATCATTACCAAGAACCAATGCATCATGAACTCCTAAAGCTCCACCCTTGATTAATTGTTTACTTATTATAGTACCATCAATCCAATGCATAGGAAGAACAGCTCCTGCAGCATGTGCTTCTTGAAGTTCTCTTTTCATAGCATTTACTGTCGCATTTGCATAATTTTTACCATCTTTCTTAACTATTTTAATTCCAGTTTTTACTATTCTTTTGTTATCTTCACCAACTAATTTTTGATTACTAATTGAGATCCCATCTTCTCGGCTACTGCTTTGAGGTCCCCTTATTAATGGAAATTTATCTTTTAAATTATGAATTATTAAATTAGTTTCTTTCTCAGATAATGGTCTATTATATTCTTTTTCTAATTTATCGACTTGTCGTTTAAAATCTTTTTCAAAAGAAGCAAACATTATTTTTGTAGCTTCAATCAAATTAACATTTAATTTAACTAGTGGTTCAAATGTAGCATTCATAATATTTTCTATTTCTCTACCATAAGTACCAATTATTAATTCTTCTATTTTTTGAATAGCAGATTTAAAATCACCTTGCACTTTTACTGCATCAATTGATTTTTCTTTTAAATCTTTTTGTAATTGAACCAATTCATTCTTACTGTGGATCCCAAGATATTTAATTATATCACTATCGTATGCATATGTATCGTTTAGAATTCCTTGCATGATAGGAATAGCTAATTCTCTTGCAGTATTACGTTTAATATTTAATATTGATGCACCATAGTTAAATATCATAAATGGATATTTAAATAAATTTCTAGCTGCACTAGTTACAAGCCCATCAACAATAATAGTAGGTATAGCTTCTTTTTTTAATTTTTTATCTTCAGCAACTTCAGTGTTCCAATCATTTACAAGTGAATGCATTGCTTTTTTTGATTGTGAATTAAGCTCTACTTCTTTACCTTTTTTATCTATTTTTGTTGGAGTTAGTAATCCAAATTTATTATCACTATCTTCTAGCGGAATTTCACCAATACCCTTACCTAGAGTTTTATATGAATCAATTATTAATCCATCTTCTATAACTTGACCCATTTCCATATTGTCACGATTTAATTCATCATTTTCTTTAAAAACGCCTACTTTTGCTAACCAATCATACAAAATTTCCTTTGCTAATATTGGAGCTTGCATTAATTTATTTGCAAATCCAGAAGTAATTGAATCGTATTCAGAAACCATAGTTGCATTGAATGTGGATCCAGATGTTTGTTGATATGCTTTTAATGCTTTAATAGCTTGAAATAAATGTCCAGGATGTTCATTCTCTAATTCTATTCCATTTATTTTTATTTTATTGTTATTTTTAAATCCATTGATAATATCAGATATATTTGCGTCTTTAATTGCATCAAACATTTTATTTACTGTTTTATCACTAAGTTTATCTGTTCCAATTCCAAAACCTTGTAATAGCCCTTGTTTAAAATACATAAATTCATCATTTGTTTTGTCCCATTTAGTATTCTGTGCTGCTGTTGGAACAACTAACCATCTGTGTAATAGATTTTTACTTTGAGGATTAATATCTCCACTATCTAAGTTGTAACGACCACCTACAGTAAATACCCAATTAAAAAATATACTATTTTGGATCTCTTTGTTGTCAATGCGTTTTTTAAGTGCTATTAATTGATCATATTCAGCTTCTAAGCCTCGATTTACACCTTCCTGTTTATCAATGTCTTCTTCTAGATAAACAGGGTTTGTTGATTCTTTCATAGCATCTAAATCTTTCCAACCAATACTTTCTAAAAATTTAATTCTACCTTCTTCTCCGCTACCATATATTTCTTCCATAACATCTAAGGAATCAGTAAGTGCATATTCTTCTTTTATGAGAGATTTCAGAGTTTCAATTGCTTGTTTAGGAGCACTAAATTTACTACCTTTGATTCGACTAAGAATATCATCATCTATACTGAAAGGTCTAATTTTATAAGTTTCTTGTTTAGGTAAAATATCAATAATTGCATCTAGATTATTAATCATTTCTCCAAAATGTGCATATGTTTCAATTTTAGATTTTTTACCTTTTATTGTAGGTACAGATTCATTTGTTTTTATATGTTTATGTTCATCGTTAATAGCATTCCAATCTGTTGAAGATATGTGTTGGGTATTTATATCTTCAATTAATCCGCTTCCTTGAAGAAATGCTATTGCCATTAATCCAAGATTTGATTTCATTTTACCAATCATGGCTTCGGGGATCCCATCTTTTGCCTTTATTCCAAATGCATTCCACGCATTAGAACCAATAGAAAAAGCTACATGTCTACGCAATGAACCAGCATGTCTAAGAACTTGTTTATCCTTAGCTGTAACTTCATATGTAGTAGCATATCCTTTTATTTTTGCAATATCTTCATCAGTATTAAATAATGTTTTAGCTCCATCTGTTCTAGCCCAATCCCAAGCAGTAAGAATTATTATTCTAGCAATATCTCTATTTATTGATCCATTTTGATTAAACAATAATGCACTCATTGGACTATCAAATAAAGTAAGATGATTTTTACCTGGTTCTATCTTAATACTTTTTTCCAATATATCAACAGCATGTTCTAATTCTTTTTCTATCTTTTCTGAATCTTTAATATCAGAATTTTCTAATAATTCTTTTATTGATAAATTTCCAAGAATTGTTGGAGTAAAATCAATTAAGTTATTTAAATTTAATGGTTGCTCATATGATCCCTCTACATTTCCATTCCATGAATCTTTTGTTGTAGTTAGTCCATTTGATAATGCAGTTTTGACTAATGAAGTTCCTTTTATAGAATCAATTATATTCAATATTTTGTCTTGTAACACTTTTTTGTATTTTTTATTTTCTGCTGAAAGAGTATTTAACTTATCGTAAAGTTTATCTATTTTTTCTAATTTTTCTATTACTTTATCAGATATAGTTTTATCGGATATAGACGATTTAAGTTTTTCAAGTTGCCTGTTAAGTTTGATTTCATTTTTTTCAATATGTGATTCTGTTTTCTTTATGTATTTTTCTAACTCTTCAATTTCTTTACTTAACTCACTTTTTTTATTAAGTTTTAACATTCTAAATAATAAAGCTTTTGTATGTTTCATCAGTGTTATTATTTTGTTGTCAGTTTCTTTCTGCATACCTTTTGTAAAGATTTGCAATGCTTTAACAGGACTATTAACTAATCCTTCTGCTTCGGCTTCATGTTCTAGTCTTTTTAACTCTTTGAATAAAGCATTTTTTGCTTCATCATATGTCATGCCAACCTCTTTAAAATGTTTAGCTGCACTATCTAATGATTTTTCTATACTTTTTCTTGTTTTTTCTTGTATATTTTTTAGTTTTGACAATTCCTCTTTTGCTTTGTTTAGAGCTTTCTTTCCTATAGCTATACTTTTTTTAGTATTAAGCATTCTATCTACAAGATTGTCATCTTTTACTAGATTTTTTAATTCATGTATATTTTCTTTTATTTCAGTAGTTTTATTTTCTTTTTCTTTTTCGCTTTCAACGAGAATCTTGTTATATTCTTTTTGAGTATCTTCTAAATTAGATATACTTTTATTTAAATCTTCTTTTGCTTTTTCTGCTTTAAATTTAGTATTTTTATCTTCTTTCGGAAGCTCTCCATCTAGATTGCTTTCTATATTTCGAGTATCATTTTTTATATTTTCTACTGTATCTTGAGTTGTATATGCTTTTCGTTTTCTATATTTTCTCCCTATTGGTTCTTCGCCAATTGGTTTACCTAGATTGTTTTTAATACGTTCTAAAGTTTTACTATCTAATTTATTTTCTTTTATAGATTCTTTCATATCAGAAATTTTATTAGATAATTCATTATATTCTTCAGTATCTTTATCTAAATTTTTCAACTGCTCTTCATATTCTCTAATGCGTTTGCGAATATTTTTTTCATCAAAATTCTTTTGAATAGATACCCATCGTTTTGTACTGGCAACACCTTTGTTTAATAAATTTTGAACTCTCTCAATTCCTTTTTCATAATTTTTTATTGAATCAACTATTCTTTGTTTTAAAAGTTTAGTCGTTATTTTATTCTTTTCATTTTCAGGAAGATCTTCTATTTCTTTTAATTTTGTTCTAGATTCGGACAATAATTCTTCATAACTTTTTAAATCATCTTGAGCAGTAACAACAAAACCTCTATCTAATTTACGAGTATTTTTATTAGCAGATAGAATATTATCAATATGATCCACAGATTCTTGCATAGATTCCATAATGGCTAATGTATTAGATTTGCTATTTTCTTCAATTCCTAGTTCTTTACGAACACTATCAGGAAGAGCTATATCTTTAATAACATCACTAGCTTTCATTTTTCGTTTACTATACTGTGGTCTAAATTCAACTGTATCAAGTGTTTTTATAAGCTCAGGAATATCTTTAGCTTTAGCTGTACTAACAACTTCTTCAAGTATGTTTTTAAGTTCTTCATATTTAGCTGCATACTTATTTAATTTAGTTTCCTGTTCGATACCTTTATTTTTAATTTTATTGAGCTCTACTGTAGCTGTATCAATATCTCCATTCTCTAATGCTTTTCTATATTTAGTATATGTTGGAATAATTCCATCTTCATCATAATATAATTTATATTGAAAATCGTTTGCCTCTTTACTAACTTTTTTCATATCTCTAAGTATAAATTTGTCAAATGCACTATTTAATGTTTTTTGTAAATTTACATTATTTATTCCATACTTTTTAGCAAGTTTATTAATTAATCTAGCACTGAGTCCTTCGGTGTGAGTATCAGTACGTCCTATTTCAGATTCAATATTGTTAACAATGTTTTTATCTTCCGGTTCTGTATTTGTTTTAGTACTATTTTGATTTTGATTTTCATCCACAGTGCTATCATTTTCATTATTATTATTTGTATTAGTAGTTGTATCAACATCTATTTCCTGAGGCTTACTAGGTCCTTTTATTTCAATTTTGTCAAGTGGAGCCATTTTGATTTCACCAATTTTTTTTGAAACTGCTTTTTCTACAGTACTTCCAATTTCTTGAGGTTTGTCAGGCATTTTTATTTCAATTTTGCCAAGTGGAGCCATTTCAATAACTGTTGTTGGAGTTTTTGTTTTTAACTCATAATGTTCTTTTCCATTAGAATCAGATACTTTTTTTACATCATTTTTACTTACTTTTATAACGATTGGATCTCCAAGTGCTCCAATATTCATTTGTTTTGGATTAGAATCAGATCCACCATTACTTATAGAATTTCTAGGTCTAGCAATAAAATCATCTCCAGATTGAATTATTTCTACTTTTCCAATCGATATTTGACTTAAAGCATTATTTATACTATCTAAATCTGATTCAATAGAACTTTTAATATCTTTTTCTACAAGGTTATTTTTAACTTTTTCAATTATAGTTTCTGGCATACCTTTTAATTTTTTATCTATTTCAGTACTTATTTCACTTGGATCATATATTTCTCCAAGACTTTCTGATACAGCATCAGTAAGACTATCTACCACATGTGTACTAAAATCATCAACTCTTTTTTTGTGTTTATTTAAACGTTCAAAAGCAGCATCTTTGGTTTCTTGATCCATAGTTTCATCTAGCTCTATTGCTTTTGATTCCTTATCTAATGTTTTAGAAAAACTATCAATTAACTCTGTAGCTTTATTTATATCTATATCACTTTGTGTGCCATTATAAAATCTAGCAGCTTCATCACTAAATTCTTTATGAGTTTCTTCTACATCTATAGGAGTATCATTAATTGATTCAGTATTTTCATCTTCATGATTTTTATCGCTATTAGTTTCAGTAAATGTATTTGTAATAACATTAGATCCAGCACTTGGACCTGCCATATGAATACCACTTGCTGCTCCGAAAGCTGCACCTTGTGCTGCATCATGAAATGCTTTAGTTAAAGCTTCTGTTGCATTACCATCTTTATATGTATTATTAAAAGCTTGGATCCCACTTTGGATATATTCTGCAGGATATTCAGCAATACCACCTTCTACCATTTTTGCTGCACCAGAAATTACTCCTGTAAGCATTTTCTGTGCTCTTGTTTTACCTGCTTTTTTAATTAATGCAGAAAAGCCTTCTTTTGTTCCCATTAATGCAGTTTTATCAGCCCACAAATCTATTTTTGCTCCTATAGCATTTGCAGCAAAACCTAATAATGCATGCTGTAGAGATGCTCTTTCACCGTGTTTTTCGTAGTAGTCATCCATATCTTGTTCATTAGTTACAGCTCCAAGATGTAGTATGTTTGCATTTTTTGCAACGAATGCATTGAATTTATTTTTAATTGGAATTTTACTTAATGCTCTGTCACTAAGTTGAATAGTTTTTTCATACATAGCTTTCTTGGTTGGATCCAATAAAGTCATGCCTTTTTTCACAGCATCTTCAGTTGTTATTTTTCCAGCAGCAATTAGCTTGTCAGTTTTGGCAGCTTTGCTTAACATTTCTTTTGCAACATCTTTTTTTGCATTGTATTCAAGTGCTTTTAAAGTTCCTTTGCCTGCCATTTTGATTGCTGCTTTTTCAGGAAGACCAACTAAGTTTCCAAGCATATAGCCTAGTGATTTGAAGGTCATTTCTGGGCTGGATAAGCCTGTCTTAAACATATTGTATGCTTCAGGTAAATTGACTTTACCATATGAGCTTGGATCTGACCAAGTAACATCTTTAAAAGCTTTCTTTTGATGTTCTTCCATTTTCTTAACATCATCAACTGTAGCAGCAACAAAATCTTCACCAGCTATAGCATTTTCTATGGTATCTAGTTTTTCTTTTGTTAAAAATTGAAATCTATCTGCTAATTCATTTGCATCTTTCTCATTGAAATCATAAAGTCTTTTTGCTGATTCATAGATAGCTCTAGTCTCTAAATCATTAGCTAATTTTGCAGTATCGCCAATAACTCTAGCAACTCCACCAGCGAATCCTCTAGCATTTCTAGCAACTCCATCTGCAAATTGTCCTAGCAGAGGCTCACCTTCGTATTTTGTATTATCATGAACCACACCTATTGCTTTTGGTCTAGGCGCATCAGTATCATTTAAAAACTTAGGAGCTTGTGGAGTAACCACTTGTTCTGGTAAATTTGTATTGCTAGAATCTATATTCCACATAGGAGCATTTTGTGTTGTATATTCACTAGCTCCTTTGCCATAAACATTTGGTTTCACATTTCTTACATAGTCAGCAACACTAGCACCACCTGCTCTATTTGCAATTTGTCCTTTATTTGAGTGTGTTAGAAATTCTAATCTTGAAGCTTCATCATACGGAAGAGCTATATCTAAATAAGGTTCTTTTGTTGGATCCACTCCTTTTTTCCCTGGAGCCCAACCATAGTTTTTATTTGTAGTCAATCCTTCTTTTGCAGCAAGACCAGGTGTATATCTCTCTTTAAAGCCTACGCCTGCTAAACCTAACTTCATATTGCCATCTTTACTAGGAGCAACATATACATGTTGAGTAATGCCACTGAAAGGGGTTTTATTCCATTCTCCTTCAGCATCTCGCCTCATTTGATATGGACCTATTTCTTTATCATCATAATATACTCTATCGTTTGCACTAGAACCAAGCATTTCTTGTAACTGTTCTGGAGTATAACTATTTAATGAATCTTTAGTTATTCCATATTCATTTGTATATATATCCATATTATTATATAGATCCAATGTAGCATCTGGATTGAGTCTATTTATTTTTTGTTGTTTCTTTTGTTGGAGATGATTGATTTTATTTGTAGAAGTAGGTACAGAACCAATAGTATCAACAGCAGTATTGTAGGTGTCTGTTAATTGGGAAAATTGATCCAGTACATTATTAGTATTTTCAGTGAAGTCATCAGGATAGTTAGCCATTGCGTACCTTTAATATTATGTTATGACATTATAGCATAGGTACGCTTTCACTTGGAATATCTATTTATTGTATAAATATTTATATAAATCTTTATATGGAAGTGATTCAAAATCTTTTTCAACACGATTATG
>Ga0256842_1001660_pt1 | contig 17413 bp, 16 predicted proteins | sample 4559240metaG_FD_185973 | JGI IMG/M metagenome (GOLD analysis project Ga0256842, IMG submission 185973) | Hydrothermal vent microbial communities from Guaymas Basin, Mexico - 4559-240 | ecosystem: Environmental > Aquatic > Marine > Hydrothermal vents | place: Mexico: Guaymas Basin | collected...
CTGCTTTTATTACTGTTACACTTCCTGGAGCCTTATCTGGTGCTTTCTCTGTCCTTGTAGCTGTAACAACTACTTCTTCCAATTTGTAAGCCTTTTCTTGAGAATAACCTTTGGCTGCAAAGAGAATCAGAACAATTAAGAATAGAAACCACTTCCTCATATCTGCCTCCTTTCCAACAAAAAAAGCCACGAAGACTTTAGGCTTCATGCCCCTTAGCCTTCGTGGCCTTTGTTTTTCTTATTTTTTATAAGTTTTTATAAGTAATAAGGGCTTCCTGCCCCAATTTCTACAGTATCTTCGTCTTTTATACTAAAGGTATTTTTTCTGTCAATAGTTAAGATGCCTTTTCATCTGTAATCACAAAACTACCCTTCAAAAAGATAGTATAATACCAATTCTACAATAGTTTTGGTATTACAAGGCGACCTACAAAAATGACAATTATTTTTTTCGTAAAATTTGTTTCTCATCGAGAATTGCTGAAAATTGCTGATTATATTTGACATGAATTGGTGCCATTGATATATTCTTTTTATTATGAAAAAGAGCATTATTTCACCACTTTGTTCTGCTTTAGTAGTTCCAGGATTTGGGCAGATAATAAATGGTCAGATAAAAAAAGGGGTTATACTGTGTGTGTCTGTTCTTGTGCTTCTCATCGCTGCGACAATAGAAACATACTTTCTTATAAAAGCATCTCTAAAAGGTCTTGCATTAAATGAACTTTATCCAGAAATGGTTATTTCTAAGTTTAAGGCGCAGGATCATACTGTGCTATGGATAATATTTATTGCATTTATTGGTATTTGGCTCTATTCGGTTATAGATGCATTTAGTGAAGGAAGAAAAATAGATCTGCAAGAAGAAAGAGGTAAAAACACTTAACAAGAAATGTATATTAGCTACAATAGTATTTGTATTGATTACAGTTCAGTGTCTTTTAGAGTTTGAGTTCTTTGAAGATAAAATCAATGTTCTAAAACTTATGCGAACTTTTTCTTCCTGCATGAGATTTGCTTATCAAAGACTTTTAGAAGGGTGGAAAAGAAAGGATCTACAGATATTGTGATGATACCATTTCAAAAGCCAAAGATATGCTTACCAGTTGTAAGAAAAGGGAGATAAATCCTATTAAAATAATCTTTGGTGGAAAGAATTTATTTGAAAAATTAAAAAAGAATCATCTACAGGGTAGGAAGAGAGAAAAACTAAAAAAGAAGTGGATAGAGATGGCAATTTAAAGAAATATGGAAAGATTTCTTTGTATTATTAAACCAATCTGGCAATAAAAGATAATACCTGTTATGGTATGTAGCTCATAAGATTATAGATCTGGTCTTAGGGAACTGGGAGAGGGTGGTGAGTAGGTTAGTTCCTGCACCTGGTGCAGGGGCTATGGGTGGCCAAAAACCGCCAGGTGGGGTTGGCCATCCTGAAAAGGCGGAATACAAATACCCCACCCAAAATTGCACTAACGTGCAGTTTTGTTAACCAGGTAGAAAAAATGAAAGCTTATCTTATAGATGAGATAAGCAAAAAAGATATGCAAAAAATAGAAGAATTTTTAAAGAACAATGCAATCTCTTCTTCTATAGAAGGATTATTTTGGATACAGATTCCAGAACAACTGCTTACAAAAGAACAGGCAGAGCATAAAGACTGTGCCCCACATATATGCGCACTCGAGTTGGGTAATAACTGGATAAAACTGGAACTCTTTGTGCGTAGTTCTAAAAGCCTGAGATGTACCTGCTGTGGTTACTGCACAAAAGAGCAGAGAAACTTCATTATAAGCTATGCAAACAGGATGATAGATTATCTGGGAGTCAGGACATAGTAAGGAGGAATTTTATGGACTACAAAGACACACTGAATCTGCCAAAGACTCAGTTTCCTATGAAGGCAAATTTAGTGAAAAAAGAGCCTGAAATGCTCAAAAGGTGGGAAAAGATAAATCTCTACAGACTCATCAGAAAAAGCTCCAAGGGAAGACCTATTTTTGTGCTTCATGATGGTCCCCCTTATGCAAATGGACACATACACATGGGTACCGCATTCAACAAGATCCTGAAGGATATCATTGTAAAATCAAGACAGATGGCAGGATATGATGCCCCATATGTGCCTGGCTGGGACTGTCATGGATTACCCATAGAACATAATGTAGACAAGGAGCTGGGAGAAAAGAAAAAGAATATGTCACCTGTAGAGATAAGGAAGTATTGCCGTGATTATGCCAAAAGATTTGTAGAGATCCAGAAGAAGGAGTTCAAAAGGCTCGGAGTATTGGGAGAGTGGGACAGTCCATATCTTACCATGAGCTATGACTACCAGGCCACTATAGTCAGAGAGTTTTCTAAATTTGCATTGAATGGCAGTCTTATAAGAAGCAAAAAACCAATATACTGGTGTATATATTGCAAGACAGCGCTTGCAGAGGCAGAAGTGGAATACAAAGAGCATGTATCTCCTTCCATATTTGTAAAATTTCGCATGATATCTGACTTGGGAATCATCTATCCAGAGCTTAAAGGAATAAAGGACATCTATATAGTTATCTGGACTACTACTCCCTGGACTATACCTGCAAACTTAGCTATTGCCCTTAACCCCTCCTTTGAATATGTAGCCGTGGATACAAAAAAGGATGGTGTAATGATACTTGCAGAAGGGCTTTCTGATATATGCATGCATGAGTTCGGATACAAAGATTATAAAGTTATAGCAAGTATTGATCCCAAAAAACTGGAGGGCTTAGAAGCAGAACATCCTCTATACAAAAGAAGTTCCAAGATTGTGCTTGCCTCCTATGTAACCTTAGATGCTGGCACAGGTTGTGTGCATATTGCACCAGGTCATGGAGAAGAGGACTATGAGACCGGCTTAAATTATGGCTTAGAAACATATTCTCCTGTAGATGATGAGGGAAGATTCACAGAAGATGTTGAATACTTTACAGGGATGCAGGTTTTTGAAGCAAACAAAGCAGTAAATCAGAAGCTTAAAGAAAAAGGTGCGCTAATCAAAGAAAATGAGATAACCCATGATTATCCTCACTGCTGGAGATGTAAAAATCCTGTAATATTCAGGGCCACTGAGCAGTGGTTCATATCAATGGAAAAAAATGATCTGAGAAAGAAGGCACTTGAAGCAATCTCTCAGGTAAAGTGGATTCCATATTGGGGAAAAGACAGGATTTACAGCATGATAGAAAACAGGCCTGACTGGTGTATATCCAGACAGAGGGTCTGGGGCGTTCCTATTACTATGTTCTACTGCAAGAAGTGCAAAAAGCCATTTCTGTCCAAGGAAGCAGCAGAGCATGTGGCAAAAAAGGTGGAAGAACACGGGGCTGACATATGGTTTACTGAGCCGGCAGAAAAACTTCTTCCAGAAGGAACTAAATGCCCTGAATGTGGAAGCCATGAATTTGAAAAAGAAAAAGACATATTAGATGTGTGGTTTGATTCAGGAGTCAGCTTTGCTGCTGTGCTGGAAAAGAGAAAGGGGCTTGTTTGTCCTGCAAACATATACTTGGAGGGAAGCGATCAGCACAGAGGATGGTTTCACAGTTCACTGCTCTGTTCTGTGGGTACGAGAGGAAAACCACCCTACAAAAGTGTCCTCACCCATGGATTTGTGGTGGATGCTCAGGGAAGGGCAATGCACAAATCTTTGGGAAATGTAATTAGCCCTGAGGATCTTGTCAGGGATTATGGTGCAGAAATCATAAGGATGTGGGTATCTGCTGAAGATTATAAGGATAATATAAGGCTTTCAAATGAGATAATGCAGAGGCTGGTAGAAGCGTACAGAAGGATCAGAAACACCTGCCGTTATCTGCTGGGAAATCTCTATGACTTTGATTCAGAAAAGGATCAGGTTTCCTACAGTGAAATGGAAGAAATAGACAGATGGATATTGCATAGGCTTCAGGAAATGAACGAAAGGGTGCAGAAAGCCTATTCAGAATTTGAGTTTCACATAGTCTATCATACACTGCATAATTTCTGTGTGCTGGATCTATCAGCCATATACTTGGACATAATAAAGGACAGGCTCTACACCTATCCTTCCAAATCATTAAAAAGACGCTCTGCCCAGACAGCAATGAACGAAATACTGGAAGTAATAGTCAGGCTCATGGCACCAGTGCTTTCCTTTACTGCAGATGAGGTATGGCAATATATGAAAGGTAAAAGAGCTGAAAGCGTGCACATGGATCAGTTTATCCCTGTAAAAGAAGAATATAAGGATCAGCAGCTCAAAGAAAGATGGGAAAAGCTTCTGGAAATAAGGGCTGAAGTAAACAAGGCCATGGAGATAGCAAGAAAAAACAAGGTAATAGGTCATTCTCTTGAGGCAGACATAACCATTGGCGCATCTTCCAAGCTTATGGAGTTTCTCCTGCCTTATAAAGACCAGCTAAAGACCATATTTATAGTCTCAAATGTAGTGCTTGTGCCCTTAGAAGATTTAAAAGAAGGATTTGAGTCTGAAGAGGTGCCTGGGCTTAAGATCCATGTAATAAAAAGCCCTCATGCAAAGTGTGAAAGGTGCTGGATTCATGACGAATCTGTGGGAAAGAATCCTTCCTATCCTGATATATGTCAGAGGTGTGTTGAGGCAATAGAGGCGATGAAATGAAAATAGGTCATGTAGTAAGCATAGTAGTATTGGATCAGCTTACAAAATACATTGTAGCCCACAGTTTAAAGATAAATCAAAGCATTCCTATCTCCGAATTTTTCAACATCACCTATATCCAGAATAGAGGGATCCTGTTCGGAGTGATGAATAACCCTTCCTTTTCTCCGTTTTTGATAATAGCTGCCAATATAATTGCGATAATAATACTGATCCTGTGGTCTCTTAAACCTGATAACAACTTCTGGACAAAGGCAGGAATAACACTGATCGTATCAGGAGCAGTAGGAAACCTAATAGACAGACTACTGTATGGTGGGGTAATAGACTTTTTAGACTTTCATATTGGCAAATATCACTGGCCTGCCTTTAATGTAGCAGACATATCTATCACAGTAGGCACAATTCTTCTGGGAATAGGCCTCCTCAAAGAGAGAAATGCATCCAGATCTTTTTAGCATAGGCTCTATAACTATTCACACCTATGGCATATTTGTGGCAGGAGGGATATTTTCTGGTGTGTTCTTAGCCATGAAGCTGGCTGAGAAAGAAGGGATCTCCTCCACCATTATCTCTGACATGTGCTTCTGGATGGTTATATCTGCAATCCTTGGTGCTAGGCTTGTTTATGTGCTGATGAACCTGCGCTATTACCTGAGGTTTCCCTTAGATATACTTCAGATATGGAAAGGAGGTCTTGTATTCTCTGGAGGACTTATCACTGCTTGTTTTGTAGGAGGATGGTACATAAAAAAATATAGATTGAGCTTCTGGCTTGTTGGAGACATAATTGCCCCATCTGTTGCACTTGGACAGGCCATAGGCAGGATAGGATGCTTTATGGCAGGCTGTTGTTATGGTAAACCAACTGATGTTCCCTGGGCAGTAACATTTCATAATCCTAATTCTTTGGCTCCCCTAAATGTACCACTTCATCCCACACAGCTTTATCACTGCTTAGCCTGTACTATCATATTCTTGTGCCTCATGATACTCAGAAAACATAAATCTTTTGAAGGACAAGTATTTTTGTGGTATCTGCTTATGCACAGTCTTCAAAGGATTATAATAGAGAGATTCAGAGGAGATCTGGTGCCGTTCATAGGTCAGATGAGTGCTACTCAGTTTATCTCTGTTGCAATACTCCTTACCTCAGGTATTATACTCATTTTGAGGGGAAGAAAATTTAAATAACAATTAACTTGAAAATTCATCTTTTGCCTCCTTACGGTCGGAGACCCCTTCCTTCAGATAAGGGGGGAGAGCGCAATTGACGATGTATTGCTATTGTGATAAAACAATTTTAATTCTAAAAGTATTTTTCAATAAAATGGAGAAGAACAGATTAAGAGATAAGATGTTAAGCACTAGCCAGCATAAACGGGCAGGGGAAGTAGTATGTCCCTTCCAGTGGGCTGTTGTCAAGCGGCCTATTATAGCAATGCTATTTAGCATCAGCTATAATCTCCTTCCCGTAGGGAGGAGTAGTCGATTACTTAGGTGTTAAAAGTAAATAAAATTATTAGAATGGGAGGTTTAGTTATGAAAAGTAGCAAATGGAGGTTAGTAATTGCCTTGTTTGTAGTTGGGATGAGCATGTGTCTTGTCTCCTGCAGTTGTCCTTCTTGCACAAAAAAGAAGGTAACACCACCGTCAGCCCAGACAGAAATTCAACCCACTGCAAAACCCCAAAAGCCAGAGGAAGAGGTTCCGCCAGTAGTTAAGGCTGAAAAGGCTGAAAAACCAGAGGTGAGTTTAGAAGAACTAAAGGCAAAAGAAGAAGAAGAGAAAAAGAAGAAATTAGAGGAAGAGATAGATGAGATTGAAAGCACCATGATACACTTTGACTTTGATAAGGCAGATCTGAAACCAGAAGCAAGAGAAATACTTAAAAAACTGGCAGAGTGGCTTCTGAAACATCCAGAGTTCAACCTGAGGATCGAAGGCTATTGTGATGAAAGAGGAACAGAGGAATATAACCTTGCACTGGGACAAAGAAGAGCAGATGCAGCAAAGAAGTATCTTGTAGAGCTGGGTGTGTCTCCTGAGAGGATCACAACTATCAGCTATGGAGAAGAAAATCCCATTGATCCGCGTCACTGTGAAGATGCATGGGCAAAGAATAGAAGAGATGAGTTTAAGCTCATAAGCAGCAAGTGATGTTTCTAAAAAATATAGGCAAGAGGAGGTGGAAATGGGGTATTGTTACCCTGTTTCTGCTTCTTTTTTCCTCCTGTGCCACCCAGACTCAAGTAAACAGTCTGAGCCTGAGAGTTGCTCAGTTAGAGTCCCATCTCTACTCGAGAGAAAAATATATAAACAAAAGCATTAACCAAAAGATAAACAAAAATGTGCTGTACCTCAGAAAAAACATCGCAGACCTTAAGGCAGATTTAGATTCTATAAAAGAAGATATAAACAGCGTAAGGGGAAAGACAGAGGAAAACAGAGCCATAATCAAACAGATAATGGAATCAGACCTTGCAAAGATTGAGCAGATAAGTCAGCAGTTGGAACAGATTTCTCAGAGGCTCTCCAAGCTGGAAGGACAGATAAAACAGGTGCAGGATTATCTTGGCCTTACAGAACAGATTACGCAGAAAACAGCAAAAAAATCTGCTTCAAAAAAAGCTACTCTCCAGAAAAAAGAGGACATCTACAGCAGTGCATATTCCTTATATAAACAGGGAAGATATAATGAAGCAATACTTACTTTTAAGGCCTTTCTAAAAGAATATCCCAAGTCTAGCCTTTCTGATAATGCATGGTTCTGGATAGGCGAGTGCTATATGGGGCTAAAGAAATATGAAAAGGCCATACTTGCATACTACGAGGTCATAAAGAAGCATCCCAGAGGGAACAAGGTCCCTTCTGCCATGCTGAGGCTGGCTCAGGCATTCTTAAAGATAAATGATAAGACTAGTGCAAAGGTAATGCTCAGAAGACTTACAAAAAAGTATCCCCACTCAAATGAGGCAAAGATAGCAAGAAAGCTTTTGAAAAACTTGTAGTATTCTGCAAAATTGGTATAACTATAGTATAACTATAGAAAGTCCCGCAGTTTTATAGCAACATCTCTTAAATTCTTTAGCCAGTCTTCTGCGAGCGGATCTATGGTTATGAGCTTTATTTCCAGCTCCTTTTCAATAATGTGAGCAGATTTTTTTGAAAACTGAGGTTGCACAAAGATTGCCTTGATCTTAGCTCTCTTGCAGTAAGAAATGAGCTTGGCAAGTTTTAAGACAGATGGCTCTTTTCCTTCCTCTTCAATAGCAATCTGCTTCAACCCATATCTTTCAGCAAAATATCCCCAGCAGGGGTGATATACCAGCAAAGGTCTTCCCTTTTTGGATTTCAATATATTGGCTATCTCTTTGTCCAATGCATCTATCTGCAGAAGAAATTCCCTCAAATTATTTTCATAAAAATCCTTATTGGCCGAATCTATTTTTTCTAAGCTCTTAACTATAACTTCTGCCTGTTTTTTTACAAGAGGAGGAGAGAGCCAAATATGGGGATCTCCATTTCTTTTTTTTATGCCTTTATCTGTGTGAACAATAATAAGCTTTTTGTTTAAACACATAAACCTCTTAAGCCATACCTTTTCAAATGGAACTCCTATAGCAAAATAGATACGGGCCCTTTCCACCTGAACTATCTGGCTTGGCTTAGGCTCATAGGTGGCAGGATTATACCCCGGAGGCACTAATACCACCACATTCACTTTATTTTTGGCGATCTTTTTTACAAAAAATCTCTGAGGAAGAATACTTACCGCCACATTTACAACTGCATAGCAGGGAGACACAAAAAGCAATGAGACAAAAAACCATATCTTAAAGCACCTCAAAAGCACGACCTGCTGCCTCTATAGTGTATTCAAGTGCTTCATCAGTGTGTACATAGGAGACAAAAATCGCTTCAAAAGGAGATGGGGCAAGATATATGCCACTTAAAAGCATTTCTTTGTAGAATCTTTTAAACTTATCTGCATCACTCTTTTTGACTGATTCAAAGTCAACTACTTTCTGATCCGTGAAAAACACAGATCCCATAGATCCTATCTTGTTTACTGTAACAGAGACGCCTTTTTCTTTTGCTTTTCTCTCTATACCCTCAAAGAGTATCCTACCTTTTCTTTCAAGGTCTTGATACACAGATCTGTCCTTTAACACCCTCAAGGTAGCAATACCAGCCATCATTGCCACAGGATTTCCAGAAAGCGTGCCAGCCTGATAAACACTTCCCTCTGGAGAGATGTGCTTCATTATCTCATTTTTTCCACCATAAGCACCTACAGGAAAACCCCCACCTATTATCTTTCCAAGACATGTAAGATCTGGCTGTATACCAAAAAGCTCTTGCGCTCCACCAGAAGATACCCTGAATCCAGTGATAACCTCATCAAATATGAGCAATGCACCATATCTTTCTGTGATGTCTCTGAGGCCTTTTAAAAAACCTTCTTTTGGAAGCACTACTCCCATGTTGCCTGCAATTGGCTCTACTATGACTGCTGCCACCTGCTCCCCTATTTTATCAAAGACCACTTCCACACTGTTTAGATCATTATATGGAAGAGAAATAGTATGCTTTGCCACATCTTCTGGTATTCCCGGACTCCCTGGAATACCAAAGGTAGCAACTCCAGATCCAGCAGCAACCAAAAGGCTGTCTGAATGGCCATGATAACATCCATCAAACTTCACAATCTTTTGCCTGCCTGTATATGCCCTTGCAAGTCTTATTGCGCTCATGGTTGCCTCGGTACCGGAGTTTACCATGCGGACCATCTCCACAGATGGGATCATCTCTACAATCATCTCTGCCATCTCTACCTCAAGCTCGGTTGGTGCACCAAAGCTTGTGCCATTCTGGATAGCCTCTTTTATTGCTTCCAGTACAACAGGATGAGCATGTCCAAGAATAAGAGGTCCCCACGAACACACATAATCTATGTATCTGTGTCCATCCACATCCCATATATAACAGCCCTGCCCTTTTTGAATGAACAAGGGGTCTGAATCTACAGACTTTGCTGCTCTTACAGGGCTGTTAACTCCCCCAGGAATAAGCTCTTTTGCTCTCTTGAACAGCTCAGCAGATCTATTTCTATTCATCAGAAATACCTCATACTTGTCTTTTTGTATTCCCTTTCACTAAAAAGAAGCACATAATCTTTTATATTTACCAGCTCAGCCATCTTTTTGGCAATCTTGTAACAATTCTCTCTTGTGTCAGCATGTATCATTGTATAAAGGTTATATGGCCAATCTTTATAAGAAGGCCTCTGATAGCAATGAGTAACCTCCTTGAACTCGGAAAATATATTTCCGATCTCATCTATCCTCTTCTCTGGCACAATCCATGCCACCATAGCATTGGCACTAAATCCTGCTATCTGATGCCTCAGGGTTGCACCAAATCTCCTCAGAATCTTTTTTTGCTTCAATACCTTTATCCTGCGGATAAACTCCTGCTCAGAGATTCCTATTTGTGAAGCCATAAGCGCAAAAGGCCTGGGCACAAGAGGAATGTCTCCCTGAATCAGTCTTATAACTGCCTTGTCCACCTCATCTATCATCTGCGGGCCTTCCCTTTGCAATGGCATCCATTAATTCTTCATCTGCATCTTTATAACCCAGCTGTCTTCTGACCATCCTCAAAAGATGTAAAGCACGAAACGGCTTTACTACAAATGCATTTGCACCAGCTTCCATCACTGCTGGCGCTTCCATATAATCATCCACAAAGCAAACTATAGGAATAGAAGGAAACATTTGTCTAACCTGTCTTATAAACTCCACACCACTCATCCTCGGCATTGTATGGTTGGTAAGAATTATATCATACTTTCCCTTGTTTTTCTCTAACAGCTGGATACCAAAAATGCCATCCAATGCCCAGTCCACATTAAAGAAGTAATCCAGAACAGTATATAAGACATTCATCACTAAGTCGCTTTCCTCAACTACAAGTATATTATTCTTTTTTACCTCTTCTTTCATGACTTATGCTCCACTCAATTATTCAATTATATCAATACCGCTTATGCATTCGACTTATAAATTTTCAACTGGGAAACTATCATCTACCAAAATAAGATTATATACAAATTTTCTAAAAGGTTATTTTAAACCAGTATTGATATAATTATCTTACTTAAGAGAAATTCTTTAGAATCAACGCCACTTAACAATTCTTCTAACTCCTTGCGCATCTTTTGACTTGCTCCTTATGTTTTAGTTTTGGATGCTTTACAATTATATATAACCTTAGGCCACCCTTTTTTACAGGAATCATAGGACATAACTTCTTCAGTATACCTAAATCAGCTTAATATACAACCTTTAGTTGTCCTCATCTGTAATCACAAAACCATCCCTCAAAAAGATAGTATATAGTATTCCGCAAAATATCAAATTTTGCGGAATACTATAATACAAATACCAATGAGGCGTTCACTTTATAAATTTTCCATAAGGAACTATCAGTCAGCCATTTGTTTTTTGATGATAAAATTATATAGAAATTTCTTAAAGGATTATTTTAAACCAGTATTTGTATTACAGATGAGCCTTTTAAATATGGCTTTGATATAGGGAGATGAGCAATTAGTATAATCTTATTTCCAGCCAAGAAATTTAGTAGGTGATAGCTTCTTATTCGAAAATTTATAAGGTGAATGCATAATCGGTATTAGTATAACAACAAGTTCCACTTGACTGCTATTTCGCTCGAGCTTATAGTGTAGATGAGTTTAGACAATTTATAGGATTATGCCAGAGATAAGAAATTTCAGTATTATTGCACACATAGATCACGGAAAATCTACCCTTGCAGACAGACTGATAGAAAAGGCAGGGCTTATAAACGAGCGCAATCGGGTAGATCAGATACTGGATAACATGGATATTGAAAGGGAAAGGGGAATAACCATAAAAAGTCAGGCAGTAACCCTTCCCTACAGATCAAAGGATGGAAAGGAGTATGAACTGAATCTAATAGATACTCCTGGTCATGCTGACTTTTCCTATGAGGTTTCCAGAGCCCTTGCCTCATGTGAAGGCGTGCTCTTGGTCATAGATGCATCTCAGGGGGTTCAGGCACAGACTGTAGCAAACATGTATGCTGCGGTGGAGCATGATTTGGAAATAGTGCCTGTTATAAACAAGATAGATCTTCCCTCTGCTGACATAGAGCGGGTAAAAGAGCAGATAGAAGAAGAGCTCGGCCTTGATCCTGATATGGCCATACTCTGCTCTGCAAAAGAGGGAATAGGAATAGAAGATGTCTTTGAGGCAATAGTAAAGTATATTCCTCCACCATCAGGAAGCGCTGAGGATCCCTTAAGGGCACTCATATTTGATGCACAGTATGATCCTTACAGAGGAGTAATAGTAAGCTGTAGGGTATTTTCTGGTCGGATAAAGCCAGGGGACACCATACTTCTCATGTCCAATGGAGCAGAGTACAAGGTGGAAGAGGTGGGAATATTTAGATTGGAAAGGCAAAAAAAGAACTTTCTTTCTGCAGGAGAAGTGGGCTACATTATTGCTGGAATAAAATCAGTTAGAGACACAAGGATAGGCGATACCATTACTCATGCTGACAGGCCTGCTTCAGAGCCTCTTCCTGGTTTTAGAGAAGTAAAGTCTGTGGTGTTCTCTTCTATTTATCCTATTTCCTCTGAAGACTACAATGAGCTTGCTGATGCCCTTGATAAATACAAGCTCAATGATGCTGCTATTGTTTTTCAAAAAGACTCATCTCCTGCACTTGGTATGGGATTTAGGTGTGGTTTTTTGGGCTTGCTTCACTTAGAGATCGTGCAAGAAAGACTTGAGAGAGAATACGGGCTTTCCATAATCATGACCCCGCCTTCTGTTCAGTACAAGTTTTTATTGAAGAACGGGGAAGAAATAGTGATAGATAATCCTGCGAGCTATCCTGATCCTTCAAAGATACAGAAGTCTTTTGAACCCTATATAAAAGCCTCCATTATTATTCCAGACAAATATATCGGGCCTGTTATGGATCTTTGTCGTGAAAGAAGAGGTGAAAATGTAAGGTTCGATTATATATCTAAGGGCAGGGTTGAAGTAAAAGCAGACCTTCCATTAGCAGAGATCTTGTATGACTTTTATGACAAACTAAAGAGTATTACTCGTGGATATGGTTCATTTGACTATGAAATAGCTGACTACAGAGAAAGCGATCTTGTAAAACTGGATATACTTGTAAATGGTAAGAAGGTAGATGCATTGTCCCAGATTGTGCACAGAAGCAAGGCAAGACAGAGGGCACTTAGGATATGTGAAAAATTAAAAGAGGAGATTCCAAGACATCTGTTTAAGATAGCTATTCAAGGGGCAATAGGTGGAACAATAATTGCCAGAACCACGATACCCCCTTACAGAAAGGATGTTACAGCAAAGTGTTATGGAGGAGATGTAACCAGAAAGAGAAAGCTTTTGGAAAAGCAGAAAAAAGGAAAAAAGAGAATGAAGATGATAGGATCTGTAAACATCCCGCAGAGTGCATTTGTGTCGGTATTAAGTTCTGAAAAATAAAATTTTATGAAACAGGACAATTTTTTCACCTCTATAAAAGAGCTGTTAGTCCAGATAAATGAAGCGCTTCCTTTTGATCTAAAAGATGGAGAGATATGGAAGCTGTGGAAGAATGTAGTGGGAGAATATACAGCCCTTCACACTCGGCCTGTGAGTATAAGAGATAGGGTGCTTACCGTAGAGGTTTCTTCTCCTATATGGTTGCAGGAGCTAAGATATAAAGAAAAAGAGATCAGTGCAAAACTGAATGAGATGTTGAAAAGAGATGCAGTAGAGAAAATAAGATTTCAGATGAACAAAAGATGAGAATGTTTGTATTTAGATAGATATAAGAGTGTTCATTTAAAGATAGATAAAAATTTTTGCTGATATTGTGCAAGAAAGTTTCACATCGCCTTTTGTTCTCTGAATGCAGATGCTTATATTTCTAAAAGAAAATCTCCGGAAGCCATTAAAAGAGATAACAAAATTACTTCATCTGTATTATGAGACATTAAAGAAATGGTGGAAGAAATACGAAGAAATACAAGGAACTGTCAGTCAGCTATTTGTTTGTTGATGATAAACTTATATGGAAATTTCTTAAAGGAGTATTTTAAACCAGTATCAGTATTAAAAGAAGATCCATTCCAGGTCACAAAATAAGAGATTAATATGGATGATAAAAAAAGATTCTTTATGTTATTTGTATCTATTTTTTTTATTTTTGCCATATTTCGTTTTACCCCTTTAAAGGATTACACTACATTAGATCGAATTCGTGGGATTAAAAAGATAGTGGAATTATATCCATACAAAGGTGTTTTTTTGTTTCTGACAATCTCTTTTCTTTTTGTAATTGTAGGGGTTCCCAAATCAATTATTTGCATTGGAGGAGGATTGATATTTGGATTTTGGAAGGGGCTCCTGTTGGCAAGTACAGCAGTTATAGCAGGATCTTTTACAATTTTTATAATCGCTCGCTTACTTGGAGCTCCATTTTTTTATAAAAGGCTAAAAAAATATCTCACAGTCATAGAAAGATACAAAGGAAATCAATTCATAACGGTGCTTTTGTTAAAACAGATTCCCTTACCTTGTCTTTTAAATAATACCCTTTTAGGGCTTACCCCTGTTTCCATTCCTATGTTTTTGTTAGGCTCTCTTGTGGGACAGCTTCCTTCCAATATAGTATTTACACTCTATGGAAGCAGTGTTCACGGAAATACATTATTAAAAATCTTCCTTGCTACTATCATAATTATAGCCTTATTTATCTGTGTTAGGTATTTAGGCTCAAAGTCAAAATTGCTAAAAGAGTTTTAGTATTCCGAAATTTGATATTTTGCGTAATACTATATTTCCTCCATTTTAACTCCTCTTGAAAGAGAAAGTGCTTCTCGCCGTGAAATGTTCTTTAATATTTAGACAACAAATTATCCATTTTTTGTTCATATTGCTTGCAACTTTATTGTATCCCTTGCCATAATAGACTTTATCAAGTGAAGTGTATTTCAATTTTTTGGGACATGTTATAAAATTCAACACAAAAATAGATAAACACAGCACAGTTCAAAGCAAAGATAGTATTTGAAGCAGCGAAAGAAGATAGGAATATAGTTATACCAAGACTATTTTAAAATTTTTCTAAAGAAAAATTTTATTGAATTTTTTACTGTAAAAAAGATAGATGGCTTTATTGTGAGCAATTGGTATAAGATGAATGCATAATAGATAGTTCACTGTCTATTTGCATATACCCTTTTCAGCAAGAAAATGATAGAGCTTGCATCTTCCAAGATCACAAGCATGCTTTGCATCTTCACAGGCTTCTTTATTTTTACCTAAGCGGGAGTAAACTCGCACCCTGTTTTCATAAAAGACCGGCTTTTCAGGATCCAATTCTATTGCCTTGCTAAAGTCAGAGAGAGCCTTTTTATACTCTTTGCAGCTATAATAGGCAGTTCCTCTGTTGTTATACATAACTGCATCTTCAGGAAACAGCTCAATAGCCTTACTATAATCCTGAATAGCCTTTTTGTAATCTTTTAGATTATCATAACTTAGTCCTCTATAAAAATAAGCAGATGCAAAACCAGGTCTCATGTTAATTGCTTTATCAAAATCAGCGATTGCCTTTTTCCACTGTCCTATACAAAAGTATGCATGTCCTCTTTCATGATATTCCACAGCATTCCTTGGATTCAGCTTTATGACGCTCATGATGTACACAGAAAATACTCTTGGATCCAGTCTTACAGCCTCTCCTATGTCTCTATCTGCCTTTTTCCACTCACACAGATCTTCATAAGTGAGTCCTCTCTGTAGATACGCATAGGCGTAATATGGCTTAATCTGGATAGCCTTATTAAAATTTTTGAGCGCCTTTTTGTATTCTCCCATATATCGATATGCTATTCCTCTGTTACAATAGGCTTCAGCCAAAGAAGGAGAAAGTTTAATAGCTTTATTCAGTTCGTTAATCGCTCTTTTATATTTCCCCAAGCAAAAATAGGCCTTGCCTAAGTTTACATACGCAAGGGAGAAGTTAGGCACAATCTTTACTACATCCTCAAAATCAGATATTCCTTTTTTATACTTACCTATACCACAAAATGCTATACCCCTGTTGTTATAAGCATCTATATTATATGGGGAAAGCTTAATGGCCTTATTCAACTCTTTTAAGGCCTTTTTGTGCATTCCCAAATAATTATAAGAATAGCCTTTATTTACATAGGCCATGGAACGCATTGCATCTAGTTTTATTGCTTTTTCATAATCTTTTATGGCATCCTGATAATGCCCCAGCTCATCTCTCACACATCCTCTTAGATAAAAAGGTAGCCCCCACTTGGGAAACATCTTTATTATATCTGCATAAAGATCAAGTGCTTCATAATAAGATTTCTTCAAGTCAGTCAGCATAACTGCTTTGCTAAGAAGCTCTATTGCCTTCTCTTCCTTTTCATTCACAGAAGTATCTTCTTTTTTGTTAAGCTCAAAACTCCATGACACTTTATTTTTTGGCCTTTTTTTTAGAGCTCTTTTCTTAAATAGCTTTATATCCTTTTCCTTTTCTTCTTTAAAAAAAGCAGCTCCCAAGACCCTTACAGCACAAGAAAGATGATAAAAGGAATTGATTTTATCAGGCGTGTTTAATGGAGATATCTTGTACTCCTTTAACCAGAACCAGAGTTCAGAGGTATTCACATGCATCTGCTCCCAGGTTAGAAAAATGGCAATCAGCTGAGAAATGGCTTTTAACTTCATGAATATAGGACCTTTTCTATTCCACAACTTTGACTTTTTATCATCTGTCAGAGTTCTCAGTTCAAATCCCTTTATTACTGCAACATCTTTGGTTTTTCTTACCTCTGAAACAATAGATAGAACAAAAACTTGGGAATTATTTTTAAACATCTGCTGAATAGAAACTCCTATATCCAGCAAGGCCTTGCCAAGTGGTGTATTCTTTATCCCTTCATTCATATAAACATCAAAAAAACCTTTTTCCTTACTTGGCGTTAGTGTTACATAAGGCGACTTTCCATAGATAAATACAGATCTGAAAGCAACGCACAGCTCATCCAAAGTAATTTGAGGACCAGCAGGATCATTAATCCCGATGATTATAAAGTCCTTTTTCTTCTTGTCGTATATAAATCCTCTTATGTCAGTAATATTGCCTAAGTAATATACTTCAAGTGGTAGCTGAGTTCTGTTGTTCAAAGAAAGAATCATTTGTTTTGCTTTTTTCATAGAAAAGGCTATATATTTCTGAGCATACGAGAGAGAACAGCAAAGAAAAAATACACTAAAAAGAACAACAAAAGCCAACTTCTTCATAATACAGACCCTTTTCCAAAAATATGAAAGAAAAACAATTTGTTATTACCCTTATAGTTATCCAGGGAATTATAGGTTTTATCCCTCTCCCTCTCCATTGTCTACCTACATCAGTCATCAGTCCAAATCTGGATTCGTCATAAAAAAAATTCTTTATTTGGATTCTCTGTTGCTATCTCTTTAAATCTCTTTTCTTTGAATTCTCTTTCTTCCCTTTCATCCTTTTTCACATTTTCACCGGCCGTCCCACTTTCTTCTTTGCTCCTATCCTCTTCAATAAATTTGATATCCCCTGTTGGCAGTATTCGATTCCAAATCTCTCATATATCCACTTCATCATCTCTTTCTGACTGCTAAATCCTTT
>Ga0256842_1001661_pt1 | contig 17413 bp, 10 predicted proteins | sample 4559240metaG_FD_185973 | JGI IMG/M metagenome (GOLD analysis project Ga0256842, IMG submission 185973) | Hydrothermal vent microbial communities from Guaymas Basin, Mexico - 4559-240 | ecosystem: Environmental > Aquatic > Marine > Hydrothermal vents | place: Mexico: Guaymas Basin | collected...
TGTTCCGATTCCGCGGACGCAGTGGGCGCAGTAGGTTCTTCAGGCACCTCAGGCTCTGTTTCGAGATACCAGAGTCCACCTTCACCATCTTCATCGCCACTCAACATAGGTATCAAGCCTTCATCATTTTCGTATAAAACTTGATTATTCAATCGCGCCGAAAATAGTTTTTTCTCATATAGAATTTCTAAAATATTTTTATCTATTATCATGTTTGCTCCTATACAAGGGTACGTTCGAATTTTGTCATCTTACTCATAATTTTTTGAAAAATGTAAAACAATATGTACATATACAGTTTGCGTAGTTTTAGGCGCTGTGTATTAGATACGCTCATCATAGTATTAATGCCAAAAATTTCTTTTAAGGATTCATCAATTAATTTTTTAAGATTGTTTGAATAAATTTCGTTTTTGCGCATCAATATTTTGTCTACTGTATGCAATATAGGTAACTTGTGAATATCATTCTCGGATTTTATGCCAACAGATAACAGAAATTGGCTCATCTGATGGTTTATAACATCAGGATGGTTTTTAATGTAATCAATTATTTTATTTATTGCAAGCTGTGTAACCGTCAACTTGTTTGCTAAAAACAATTTCTCGCTTTCTGGAATTTCAGGAAATTTAATAGAAATTGCTTTATCGAATTTATCAATAAGTGTATCCACAGCACCTTGTAGCAAATGGTCTTCTAGTTTCAGTGCACCTTGTTCATCTTGTGATAGAGATTCGATTGTAGCATCAATATTTTTATCATTGACATGTTTATAATATAATTGTGCAATATTTCTGAAAACCTGATTCAATCTACCCCATATTTGCATAAACAGACGTACAGCTTTTTCATCCGGTTTTTGCTTAATCTCTTTACCATATTTCTCGTCAAGTGTATCAATAAAATATGCGATAAGTTCCAGCGGCGTTTTATTTTTCAAAAGAGATTTATTATTTAAACGAGCGCGTCTAATGTACTCTGCTACATTCTCTTTACAACCGTTTCTAAAATATCTGTACTGCATACCGTTATACAGTTTTACCAGCATTAAGAACATAGCAATTTTGCGTAATTCATCATCATTAGCATATAAACCAATTAAATACAATATCATAGCAGACTGGTGATACGGATCTTCGAACATTCTGTTAGTGTGGAATTGAAGTTTTTTAAAATCTTCTTTTATTTTATTATAAGGTACGCCGTACGCATTAAATAGTTGATCTGGTAATCTGTGCGGTACTTGGAATCTATAACAAAAAGTACTCGCACTTTGTGCATCCAAATACAGTTTAGAAGTAACTTGTTGAAGTTTTTGTTTTATATTAACTCTTAATGAATTATTTTTTTTAAATTTATCTATTATGTAATCAATAGACTCGGCACCTGTGTATTTAGCCATCGAGTTTCCTTTATAATTTTTTATTTAAGATTATATCAGGTTTTTGGGTTTAAATCAAGTTATTTCTATGTTACCGTCCTAAAATGATCTAAAAAAAACAAAAGAACCGAGATTCATGATCTCGGTTTAAAATCCACTACCTTGTTCTTGAGGCATCATTGCCTGTTGTATTTCTTGCTGTATTGCTTGTTCAGCTTGTATTTTTTTCTGATATTTGCTACCTGCATGTCTTACAGCATCCCAATCGATAATTTTAATGAAACGTTTCAATACCCACACAGGATCGGTTGGCAAGTTAACAGAATTTAATAAATTAATAATATTTGTAGCACTTGATAATGTAGATTCTAAGTGCTGTAACACTAGCACCAACGGTGGATTCAATTTTATATCTACGTATTTAGATAAGGTATTAAATTGAGGTTCTTTACCATTCAAAATATATAGTTGTTTTGTCACCGCGTTAACTAGTTCTTCCAAAGACTCATTTATGAATGTTTGAAATGTATCTATTTTGGTAGCAAAAATTATATTTACATTAACTATTTGCTCTCTCAAATCATATGTGTCTGTTATTCCGAGCATAGGTGACGGTATACCTGATGCGGAAATCAGATCTGCTTTTAAAGTATCTAATTCATTCATAGGCAGAGAACGATCATGCATAGGCATAATTTCTAAATCGACAAAACGTTTACCGTCTTGTGAAATAGTAACAAAATCTTTATAGTCTGAAACCATTTGACTAACATCTCTTAATTTTGCAATATCCTCGAAGCTAATAGTTTGATTTTTAAGCTCACGTTTAAATTTTTCTATTATTTCAGCATGATTTCTATGACTTCCTGCTTCAATCGTCCATTTACGGACCACTGATGCACGGTTCATTCTTGAGATTATACTGGATAACAGTCCAATTAAATACAAACGCGCCGGGAACAACACTGTATCAAAAATCGATGTACCATATGGAGCATATTTATCGATCGGATTTGTAAAATTAATCATCTCATCAGCAGGCACATATCTGATATTAACTTTAGCATAATTTTTATACATGTCATATAATAAAGATTTCAGTGCATGAGAAGTATTTTCATTACTGATAATACCCAGCAATTCATTTATTTTTGTAATATTATGTTTATCACGTATTTTCTTAAAAATATGTTTTAATATACTATCAAGTTGCGCTGATACGGTATCTTTATCATTTGCGCCTGTATTACTGTTTGAACCATTACCAAAAGATTTTTGTACGCTATTAAGAATATTATAAGTTTCAGCGCCATTGTTGCTATTTTCTGTTTTTTTATCTTGTCCTTCGATTACTAGATAACCGTATTTGTTACCATTTTTCTCAAGAATAATCACGTTTTCCGGCGAGATGTATTCTAAATTGATATATTTTATCTTGGCCAAATCAAGAGATCTGATACTTTCAATTATCTGGTCTACGGATATATTTTCATTGATTTCTTCAAAAAGTAACTGAGACTCATAACTAACATCAGCGCTTTTACTTTCCATTATGTATTGTATTTGTCTATCAAAATCAAGCTCGGTGTCACTTACAGGAAGTCTCATTTCCTCCATTAAAGATTCGTAATAGATATTGGATAAATCAAATTTGATTCCAAAACCTAGCTTATGGGAATTATATTCAATTTTGCTATTTTTGAATTCAGTATACTGTTCCGTAAGTATTTGGAATGAATCATTTCTCTTCTCAATATCTGCAAATTTATTTAAATTAACGATCTCAATAAAAAAATTACCTAATACTAATTGTTTAGGCAAAATATCATTTTTTAAACGTTTTTGAATATCAAAATATGCAAAAATCATTTTAACGAGTTTCAGTAAAACCTGTTTGTCTGTGTCCGCGATCGAATTATCTTGCTCTAGCATTTCGCTGTACAAAATATCTATGAATTGCTTTGTATAAGGATTTTTGATCAGTATATTGTCTAAGTAAACTTGTATCATTCTGGTTGCTATGTACAATTCATACGGTAATTGAGAATACTGTTTATATCGTTCTAATCTCTCTTTTGGAATTGATAAATTTTCAAATTGCGAAAGTATTGAATCATCAAGCCCGCCGATTCTTTCTTTTACTTCATCTTGTATAGAGCCGCTGTTTTTCTTAGTCTGCCCAAAACTGGCTAATGATTTTAAATTAATGGATTGTATATTATTTAATAAAGTATCATCTTGAGTATTCATACTGGATAATAATTGCTCGAAAGCACTATCGAGTGTTTTATCAAGTATGCCCAGTTTTTTTGCCGGGTCTAGCACATCGCCGCTGTCTCTGTTTGTGTTATCATCTGGTGCGTCGCTAACTTGCAAATTTAAATCTCTTTCGTCATAAGCCATTATTCACCCTTCTCTACTGTTTTGATTATTTGATTCATATTTAGAATGCGTTTCGTATTTTTCAACTCATATGAATTCAATTTATTATAGAAAAATTGTTTCAAATAAATATCTAGCGCGCGGCGATCTGTAAAATAATATTCAAACAATTTATCATATATTGCATTATTCAGACACGCTTTAATATCGATTTGAAAGTTTTCAAATGTTTTGCTGACTATAGCATTTGTTACGCCATCTGAACCCTGTGTTAAGTATATAGGAAGTATGCTCTTTTCAAACCAATACAAAAATTTAAATTCACATGTGTTAGTAAACAATGTAAATGCTTTCTCAAAAGTAATTTTGGATTTATCATCAGAAACCGATTTCTTTGAATTCTTCGCTAGTTTGCTGTTCTCCGTTTTTAGCTGCCATATTCTTCTCGTTTGCTCTATTATTACCAACATCATTACCATTATCAACGCGTTTAACGGTTGTGCGATCCATTGTGTTATTTGATCTATCATTGGAATCTCCTTTTATTTGTGTAAAATTTGCAGCTGCATTTTTCTTGTTTTCTGAGTTTGAAACATCATCTTTGTTAAATATCAGATCTATATTAATTTCTGAAAAATTATCTATTATTAAATTGTCCATATCTAATATCCTTTCTTATAAATATTTTTAACCGTATTGGCGAATTCGTTTTTAGGTAAAAGTGATTTGTACACACTTTCTGGGGTCTGGAACCAAGCATTTTTATAAAATGATGGATCTTTGAGAGCTGTTAACGCATCTTGTGCAAGCGGCTGTAATGTTAATCTTACATTTACAGTCAACGGTTGCTGATAGATGTTAAAATCAACATCAGTCCCACCGCGATCAAAATTTATATTCGTAATTCCAGCCAATTTGTAGTGTCCTATTCCGTGTGCATCAACTTCGTATATAAAAGGGGTGCTTAAATCCGTACCTGTTCGAGATAACGGTGAACTCATAATAAATATAATGATTAGTGGTTCAATTATATATCGTTTAATAGATTCTGGATCACCACTGGGACTAGTTAACTTAATGCTTAATTGTAAAATATCTTGCACGTTAGTATTAGTCCACATTTTAGGCATATGTATCCTATATCCTGATAAAGCATCCAAAGTACCAAAAAAATCATTAAGGTCCATATCGCCGTTATACTGGTTACCAGATAACATTTTGTATGCTGATGCTGTTTTAACACCGGCGTTAAATACTGTGGAAGTTTTACCGCCTGTTTTACTGTCGGCTAATGCTAGAATAAAGTCCTTTATTCCTGTTGCGCTGCGATCCAAAATATTTTCATCGTATTCATGTGAAATGCTATTATTAATGGCGCTGTCTACTGTGGCTATAAAACGAATGCCATCGTACCCAGCGCTTGGGTTATAATTGGTTAAATATTGACTATGATTGCTCATAACTTTATTAAACCATTTCATTGGGTGCTCTTCATCTTCATACGTTAATACATCGTTCACAAATGTTTTTAAATCATTAGGATTTTTAATATCGAGGCCTCTGTTTAATTTAAGAGTTCTAGGATACAAATCAACAAAAGCCATATGAGGAAGTAATTTATCCTCATATGAATAGCGTTTATTAATATGTTTATTGTATCCTGGAACTTTGCCTATCGCGAAGAATTTTTTCGGCATTATTCATTCCTTTAATTTTCATGTATTGGATGTTTAATTTCATCAGTTTTTTTAGATGCTAACACTTTTGATGTTTGCTGTAAAACTTTTATCTGTTCTGCGTGCCCGCCGCCGACCACAGCTATCAATTGATCCAATTTATCAACTAGTATATCTATTATGCTCTCATCATTTGTTTCAGGAGCACTAACAATTTCTTGACGATCTATTTTACTTTTTAGAACTTGTGGTGCGTTTTTAGCATTACGCTCACTCGCAATCTGTTTACCAGTTTTAGAATACAATATTTTTTCTATTTTGTTTTTGATCTTGTCTCCGTCGCTGTTAGCTACTACGAGTTCAGAATTTAGTAAAGCACGTAATTCCTTAGGAGATAACGCTTTAATAGCATCCCAGTCGGTTACATGATAATCAAGTTCTTCATCTTCTTCTATAACACCAGCTTTTAGTAAAGAATTAAATATTTTGTCCGCGTAAAATACATCAATTTTATTTTTAACTGTTTTTACACTGCTCTTAATTTTATTTTGTAATGATTTTGCATGCCTGGTAACTGTATTACTTGGTTGCTGCGTGTTGGTTTGAGTTTTACCTTGTTCTTCTTGTTTTGCTTGCAAAATGTTTTGTAAACGTTTTTTTGTTTCATCATTCCAATCGTTAAATTTAATTAATTTTTTAATCTGTTCGATGTCTAAACGTTCAACTTTCTTCCAATCTTTTATCTCACTGTTACCTAGCCAATTGTGATCCACAATGCCTTTATCTTCAAGTTCTTCAACCACATCAGCTGCGCTCATTTTAGCATGTTTTTCAAGAATTTTTTTATTAACTTTGTGAGCGCGGTCATATTTTTTAATCTGTTCACGGTAGAGCGCGTTTTTCTGTTTAGCACGCGTATTTAGTATCATTTGTAAACGTTTTCTATCTTCATCACTCCAATTAAGTTTTAATAAAGATTTGATTTGTTCAGGTTTAAGTCTTTCAATTAACGCCCAATCTCTGATTTCACTTATTATAAAAGGCGCAGTAGAAAAACGAATTGCAGCTGCTCGTTCAAGTTGATAATAAAGTTTTTTATCTTTTGAATTAATTGAGCTAAATAATCCACCAAGTGTTAACACATCATCTAGAACAGCGTGTGTAAGACTAGTAGTTATAATGCCACTATAATAACCAAATTTACCTTGTTTATTTTTATTTTCATTTATGCGTTGTTTTATTATCTTTTGATACTCTTTTTCATTTTTAATGATATCTTTCATTTGAGTATCTTTATTTACTCGTTGTTGAGTTTTTAAAGTTACAAGAGTTTGCAAAAATTGTTTATCTTTATCATCCCAATCATCAAAACTTAATAATTGTGTTAATTGTTCAAGAGGTAATTTAGCAATCGTTTTATAATCTTTTATTTGTGATTTACCAATCCAATTATATTCAATAATTCCTAGTTTATCGAATTTCTCAATTAATTTTTTTTCACGCCCGTATCCGTAGCTCATAATTCCGTTGATACCCAGTGAAGCCATAGTCACCGGACCGCCTATTTTAACAGCTTTAAGTAAAAATTTACCAGCGCCTCTTAACCCTATTCCTCCCAATAAACCACCTAGTATACTACCTAGACCTTCATCATTCGCGCCTGATATGCCAATACCTTTTTTTAATTTAGTAAATCCAGCACCTAGCAACCCGCTAAGCGAAAAATCTTTAGATATTTTTTTCAATGTCTTAGCAATTGATTCCAGATAACCGGTCTGTTTAATTTCTAGGTTTTCTTCTTCAGTTTTTTTTGCTGTTTGTACACCTTCTAATGTATTATCTGAAGATAATTTACCCATTATAGTGGATTTTCGCATACCTGTGTATTCGCCACCTATCTTAGCAGCGCGCATAACATGTTCAGCTTTTTGCATTTCTGTCATCATCATATTGTGATGATTTACATTTTCTAATATTTCAACAGCAGACTGTGTTGATAATTTACCAGGTGCTGGTAACATTTTAACAGCTGGCTGTGATGCAATAACGGTGGCTTGTTTAACAGGAATATTTGAAGGTAAACCTATAAATCTCTCTATCTCATTACGATTAATCTTGCATCCATTATAAGCTTGACAAGCAGCTGTTGCACAATTACAGAATAATAATTTTTTAAATTCTTCGGCTGAGATTTTTGCGATGTCAACCTTTATCATATTAACACTGTTCTCAGCCAACTCAGATGGATTAGTAAATTGCACATTACCAAATTGGCTTTTAAGTTGTAACAACTGTTCCGCGTCAACTGGATTTTCTACTATGTTATGTAAAAATTCTTTGTTAGACTGTACTTTATTCAAAAATTCTCTAGTGAATAAAGGTTTATGGAGCATTTTGGTTGCATATTCCCAGCTGCTTTCAGCGGTTAGCTTTTCTTTTTCGAAGAAATGTTTTAAACCTTCTACGTAACCTTTAACGAGTTTTTCTTTTTCAGATTTAATAACCTCTTCATTAGAACCTTCATATCTAAATACATCTAATAATCTGCGCCAAGAGCGTTTAGATTCGAAAGCATTTTCGAATAATTTTGTTAAACCAGCATTCAGTGTACCAGACATAAAATGTTCATATTCTTGATTAGTTACTAGCTGCCCTGTGTATCTGTTAATAAACCGTTCTTGTCTAGACAAAGGTTTTTCAATTACTCCGCTACCTGTTGACATGCGTGCTAGATTAGCGGTGTTAATCATAATTGCGTGTGTGAATAGTGCAACGTTAGCTAAATGATGCACCATTAAATCAAACTGATCAGGCATAGACGTAGTAGCGTATTTATAAAAAGCTTGTTGATCTGATAATTTCTCAATACCAACTTCTTTTAAAATAGCTTTTACATCTTGTTCAATTTTTTCACCAAATTCCAATTGTTTACGTTTTTCTAAACTTAAACGATTTTCATTACCAAAAATTCTTAAAAATCTATGTTTTAATAGAAAATCATTGAACTTAGCTGCAAATGGTTCGGCTATTTTTTCTATCAGTGTGGCTTCTCTACGTACATCAAAACCTTCTACTAAGCGGTTAAAGCGTTCATCATGATATGCATAGCTTCTAGGCCCTCCAGTAAGCCATAGAAGACCGCGACCGGCGCCTCTAAGGAATTTATTTTGTGCTTGTGAAAGCGGTGTTGCAGCAATCGCGGTTAAGTTACGGACACCTTCCATCATCATACGGAATACTTCGAAAAACGGTACCTTGTTGGATAACCAATCTAGTATTCCACCTTTTTCATTATCTGTTTTACCTATCACATTGTATTTTACAGGCTCTTTGATTCCAAAAGCTTTAGTACGCAGTGTGGCTGTTTCAACAGCTGTTAATCTGGTAAATTCATAAATTCCTGATAATAAACCTACTTGTGCATCCTCAAAAGATCTCGCCCGCTGTAATACCGATTGTGAATCTTGTGTAATATTGTAATACATATTGATATAAGATTCTTCGCCTTCGAATCCCATAGTTTTAGTAAATAACGCTGCTTTACGTTGTTCCAATGTTTGAAATGTTTTATCAAATTTTTTCATTTCTTCTTTTATATTGCCGCCGCTTAAAACTATTTGTAATTGTTTTATTAAATCTGTACCAATCGCCATTTTTTGAAGAAATGAACTGAACTCAGTTGCTGCTAATCCGACATTTTCACTAAATGTATGGGCAAATTTACCATGCTCCATTCTTTGTGCATGTTTTTCTATCACATCACTATATTCTTTGCCTCGATAATATTTTTCTATACCAGTTAGATTACTATTATATGCTAACTTTGATGCTATATTTTTTCTGATGATATTGTTTACAAATTCAGATGTTAAAATAGGAATTGAACTTGTATTAGCAGCTATATTAGCTAGCATGCTGAGTTGAGCAAGTTCAATAACATTGACATTTTGCCCAGTAGGATCAGTGGCTCGTATTTGATTAATTATTTGATTTGCAGTATTTATAGGTTGCTGATCAATAAACTCGGATGCTGCATGCAAGGTAGCATTTATAGCTAATGGTTTTATTTGATTCATAGTTCTACGAGATAATCCTGAACCAGTAATTTTATTAGCTATTGTGGAAGTTAATTTGCCTAGTAATGGCATCAGCATACCAATTGCTGGACCTGCTAAAAAATTACCTAAAAATGCGTTACCAGTTAACGCGGTAGCTGTTTTACCGATTTGACGTGTTGCTAAAGATGATATCGCATATAATGGATTTATATATTGCATAGTGTTTAGAATGTTAGTATAAGGGGCGATGCTTGATGCGACATTTGCTGCACCTGAACCTATTGTATTTAATGTTTTAGATTGTATTCCTAAACTTTTTAATAGATTTACGCCGCCAGACACAGTGCTTGCTGCCATCTGTGGTGCAAGTGCAAGCAAATAGTTGTTAGCCATAGATCTCTGAAACTCTGCAGCGCCTTTCAATGATATCCCTGCAGCACTTTTCAATTGACCAAGTGAGCCTTGCTGCGCTGTACCTGTGTTGTACATATTCCAATATTCAGCTAATTTTTCAGCCTCTTCTTCTCTTTTTTTAGATTGGTATTTGGCTGTTTCTTTTTCATATTCAAAACGTGACTTAATTCCTTTTGCAATATTTTTTGTACCTTTTAATTGCATATATGCCATAAAACCCATCAAAGCTGGATTAATAATATTCATGTGCAAACCTTTTTGTTGCGATTTTTGACTATTGCTTTGGGTTTGGATGAATTAAAAATAACTTTTTTATTTAATAGAAAAACGATTTGCGGTCTACCGTCCATCCTGGTCTGATCCCTAGAAAAAAGTTTTTCAGCAACTTGGTCCGGTCAACTGTAACATGAGCATAGTAAGGTTGCTATTTTCTATTAAATAGATAAAAGTTCATAGCGCGCTGATCAAACCGGTTCGCGCGGACAAAAAAAAGTTTTCTAGCAACTTGGTACAGCCAACTGTAACACGAGCATAGTAAGGTTACTGTTTTCTATTAAATAGATAAAAGTTCATAGAGGATCGATCAAACCGGTTCGCGCGGACAAAAAAAAGTTTTCTAGCAACTTGGTACGGGCAACTGTAACACGAGCATAGTAAGGTCACTATTTTCTGATAAATAGAAAAAATTTACAGCGCGCTGATCAAACCGGTTCGCGCGGACAAAAAAAGTTTTCTAGCAACTTGGTACAGCCAACTGTAACACGAGCATAGTAAGGTTACTGTTTTCTATCAAATAGATAAAAGTTCATAGAGGATCGATCAAACTGGTCTGATCCCTAGAAAAAAGTTTTTCAGCAACTTGGTCCGACCAACTGTAACACGAGCATAGTAAGGTCGCTGTTTTAAAACAGTAAATTGAAAAACTGGAATGTACGTCTAGACTGGTTAGATAATTTCCAAAAGGAAGTTATCTAACAGGCCGTGTCAATGTTGCGACTCCATCGCAACATTGACATCGTACCGGTTCGCGCGGACTAAAAAAAAGTTTTCTAGCAACTTGGTACAGACAACTGTAAAATTATATGTACAAATATCTAAATGAAAAACAAACATATAGCTATTTTAAAAGGAGCGTTGATGCAAATAGATAATTTAAGTTACGAAGTGCAGGAATATATGAAATGCAAATATAATCCTTTATATTATATTGAAAATTATGTCAGAATACCCACACAAGGCGGACCTGTTTTAATATCAGAAGCTGGCCTCTGGAAGAAGACAAATAAATACAGGTTGGCTATAAAATCCGCTTGGAAGTTTAGAAAAGTAATATTATTATTCCCAAGGCAAACGGGTAAAACAACACTCAATGATGCAATTTTATCTCACACATTAAACTTTTATGATGGCATCCAAGCTGGATTTGTATCTATTGATAAAAACAGAGTAATGGATTTTATTAGAAGATTACAGTTTATCTATGATCATTTACCTATATTTTTGAAAACTCCGCAAAAACGTTCACTATCAGACAGAGTTACATATTTTAAATTGTTAAATGGATCTCAATTGCATACCAGCGGGGTATCAGGCAATGTATCTGAATCAGAGGTATTTAGAGGGCTATCTTTAAGTAACTTGATAATAGACGAGGCCGCATTTTTAAATATGAACGACTTGCTAACATCAGTAGGTCCTGCATACTCGAAAGCTAGTGCAGAGGCTATCAAAGCTGGTAAACCCAGCGCGTTAATTTTAACAACAACTCCAAATGGTATTAATGATGGCGGCTTTTACAAAATTATGAGCAACGCAACTCCGATAGAAGAATTAATAGTAGATCCAAAAGACCCATTATGTGACAAGCTAAAACCTGATGATGAATGTTTTGAAATTCTTAATCGAGAAGGCCGTAATGGATATGTATTAGTAAAACTGAATTGGTGGGAAGTTTTCGATAATCAGTGGTATAATCAACAGAAACAATTATTAAACTTTGATAAAAGAAGAATTGCGCAAGAAATTGATCTTGTATTTCTAGGAAGCAGCACATCTGTTTTATCAGATGATATTATTGCAAGAATGAAACCAGCCTCACAATATACTATGAAACAGTTGTTTAACAACATAAAAATACATTTTTTTAATGATTTAGACCCGGAGCACGTGTACATAATAGGAGTTGACGTTGCAGCTTCCAGTGCGGATAGTCAAGCTGCTGACTACAGCGCGCTGGTTATCTGGGATGCGACATTAAATAGACAAGTTGCTGAATTAAAAGTACGAGAACCTGTTTTGAAAAACTATGGGTATGCTATAATTGAGTTGATTAAATTTTTAATTAAAGTTGTTAACATACCGGAATGGAATTTAAAATTAGTGATAGAGAGAAACTCGTTTGGATTAGGATTAATTGAACATTTATTATATGATCCAGATTGGGGTGATCTAATGGCTCGAGTACTGTATAAAAGTAAAATAAGAAATGATTTTGTATACGGGGTGCAAGTAACTGCTGCTAATAGACCTTTAATCATTAATGCATTATTACAATTGGTAAACGAGAAACCAGAAGCTATTGTAGGCCCAGAGTTAATAAAAGAATTACAAGTTTTAGAGCAAAAAAGCAATGGAAGAATAGAAGCAGCGCGCGGTTTCCACGATGACGTAGTGTTCGCAGCCTCGCATGCGGTTTACGCTAGAAAAGATTTAATTAAGAGAGGAGAACTTGAAGGTAATGCGGATGAAAATTATGGTCCGAAGGTATCATTGGAACAGATTTTAACAGTCGTTAAGACAGATGATAGTGAGGATGAGCAAGCTGAATTACAAGTAATTGAACATCGCAGTAATAATTTGGAAGCTGAAAAGAGAGATAGGCAGCTAGAATTTGAAAAAGCAATATTAAATATATTGAATTAAAAAATACAAAAAAACAGAGTAACGTGATCGGATTATACCGTTTTGCGTTACTCTGTTTGCTATTTTCTGCTATTCTAATCCATATGAAAATGATTTTCTTATTTTTGTGTCAAATGCAGGAACCGGAACAGGTTTAATTTTTTCAGATTGACCTGTAATTTTATCTAAAAATTCTGTTGCTTTTATGCCACTTTCAGTAGGCTGTAGACTATATTTAGCAGTTTTTTCAACATTATTCAGGAATGTTTTAGCGCCTTTAGAAATAATGTTTTCTGGTTTTGGAACTGTTTTATCGTTTAAGACTTCACCGGTATTTGTAATATGTGTGCCGCTTGGTAAAGTTACACCTGTATTGATTTCATGACCAGGATATACTTTGTCTGGTTTTGGAACTGTTTGTTCAGCTGGTGCTTTAACTTCGACTATTTTATTACCGAGTTTAGCATGGTTAATATCTGGACTTTCAAAGCTTCCGCCCATATGACTTTTAATTTGATTATCCAATTTCTGTGTTTCAGCTGCTAAATCTTTTTGTTCAACTGGTGTTTTAGCTTCGGCTGTTAAATCTTTTTGTCCAGCTGGCTGTTTAACGGTTTCTTCATTTTTCTTGTTGAAAAATTCTTTAGCTGTTTTTAATGCAGGATCAAGACGCCCTGTTTTATATGCATAATAAGTACCTCCTGCAAGAGCTGCTAAACCTGCTGCGGTGGCTAGTTTGCCTTTATGTTTAGAAACAAATTCTTTCGCTTTTTGTACAATAGATTCATGAATTATTTCCATTATTAAATCCTTTTTGTAATTTTATACAGTTATTTGGGCATAGATTTCCAAACACGCAGTTGCTAAAAAAACAAAAAAGAACCTAGCAATCGGTTGACTGCCAGGTTCTTTTAATATTATCATTATCTTGATCTTGCCATTCTTGTTGCGTAGTCTTCTTGAGCTTGGTTTTTAAAATCTTGGAAATCGACGCTTCTATCTAGTTCGCCGCTTCCAATTTTTTTCGCATATTCTGCAGCAAGCGCAGCATCTTGACCATGATTATTTTCAAGTCTACTTAACGCATTTTCGTTACCTTCGATTGCGCCTTTTACATCTTGAGTGTTTGCATATGTTTTTAATTTATTAGCCGCATCTTCAGCACCTGCTTTTTTAGCTAAATCAGCCATTTTATCAGCCGCTCCACCTAGCATTCCGTGTTGGTGTGCATAATATGCCCCGCCTGCAAGAGCTGCTGCTCCAGCTAAAGCTGCTAATTTACCTTTATTTTTTACAACAAAATCTTTAGCTTTTTTAAGTGTATCACCAGCTGCTTCAACGATATATACATATCTTTCAGCTGTCTGAGTACCAGCAGCTTCTTCTAAAATAGTAGTTTTAGCTTGAAGTATTGCATTTTCTACAATTATTTCGAACATATTTGCCATATTGATTCCTTTATTTAAAGTATTTCTAATTTAGCTGCAATTTTAGCTGCTAAATCAGCACTTTCTTGTACTATTTTTTCGTCAGCTTCACCAGCCTCTCCAGCCTCTCCAGCCTCAGCTTCAGGAGCTTTTTCAGCTTCAACTTCTTCTGCTTTTACAACTTTATAGCCAGCAGCTTCTAGTTGTTTTTTAATTTCTTCAAGTTCCTCTTCGCTAGGTACAAATTCATCCATAGCTTCTGTTATGATTTTTTCATAAAGTTTACTAACAGTATCAACTTCTTCTTTAAGAATCGCACCACTTTCTTGAATTACTCTGTGGATTGTACCGTTTAGAGCGCTAGCCGCAAGGTCCATAGCTGCTGCAGCACTAGCCTCTGCTATCAAATCTTCAAATACGATTACATTTTCCATATTTAATGTCCTTTTTATAGGGTTTTTACAAGTTTTAGTTTTACATGTTTTAGTTTATTCAGAGTCGTCGTCATTGTCCAAACCAAGACCAGCCACATCTGCTGGGCTAAATTGCACTTTGATTCCAGATTCTTCAAGCGCTTTCATAAATATAAAAGGCGCCACGATAGCCGCAATCTTTGAAACAGCTCTCTTAAAGGCATCAATTTTTTCTGAAATTGTGTTGCCAAAAATATCATTATAACCTTCAGGAAGATTATTTTGATAATCTTCAATTTGTTTTAATACTCTATGCGGAATCAATATTTCATGAACCGCATCTGCGACAGCATTTTCTGCGCTTAGGTATTTAGCTACTGCTTCTGGATCATTTTTATCAAGTACGCCGGTTTTCGCGCATTTGATCATTAATCCTTTTACACCAGGAGCAAGTATTTTTTTAACTTGACATCCGTCACCGTCCGCTATGTCTTCGAACAAAATCTCTGATTTCAAATTTGGTTTATTGAATTTTTGCTCTAAAATTAAATTAAAAGAACGTTTGTAGTGTTTTACCATCTCTTCTTCGGATAACACTTCGTGATCTATTGCAGGCGATACTGTGCGAGGTGAGATATCAGCCTCTTGCAATATCTGACCAGCTAGTACCATAGCTTCTGTGATTAGTTTATCGTAAGCAGCTTTAGCTGCTTCACTATTGCTCTTTATCACAGTATCGTAGATATGCTCAAAAAATACTGCATCTTTTTTAGCTTTGTTAAGCATATCTTTTTTAGAAAAACCTTTTATTTTTTTTATCCCGCGAGGGCCGAAGCTAACCTCACTGTTTTTACTTTCTTCGATTAACTCTAGAGCCTTGCGAGCCGTTTCTAGAGTTTCGATTTTTTCTTTTTCAGAAAAACTTAACATCGAAAATCCTTATAAATTAATGTTTTTTCTTAGGCAAAGATATATTTTTATATAAGCCGCGCGATGGATCCATTAAAAATTCATAATTTTTGCGCAACTCTCTAATCGGGATTTTGGTCTTAGCACCTCTATATAAATAAGGAACACCAATATTATTCATATAAACGTAAGCATCATTGCGCCCATAAATTATTACATTGAAATATGTTAATCCGTAAACTTCATCTAAAAATTTAACAACAGAGTCCGGATTACTATATGTGATTCCTGAGAACGTGTCGCTGGTTAATACGTACGTAAATTTAGCTAGATCCTGTATAACTGCGCCATCAAATGTTAATATTCCCACATTACTCGGTGTTAACAATGTACTGAAATGTAAAACATCTTTAGAAATTATATCTGCCTCTACATCATTTTTTCGCGTAATGAATTCAAATTCATCCAGCGCGTATCCAAAAAAGTTAATAAGCACAGGTTTCAAATAATATTTGAAATAAACTTCTGTTAAGTGATCTGCTAATGGTTCAGTATTGATTTTTTGCGCTATTTTATCTATAGCATTTGAAGCTGCACCAATCTCTTTTAACATTTCATTAATATCATCAGATTCCTTAGGAACCTTGTCAAGTATGTCTGAAATTTTATTATTCAACTCAATACAATCAGACGCACTCGATATAAAATTTTTAATTATGTAGTTATAAGCTGCTGAGTCAAGTTTGGATAACGAATCATATTTTATTTTAGTATTTAACACTTCATTTCCGATTTTACTGATCACATAAATACCACGCAATGCGACCAGTATATCTTTATAATCATTCACTGATTTCATCGCAGATATGTATCCTGCCAACTGACTTTGAATAACTTTTAATGCGGCTACGTAATACATTACAGAATAAGTAAATTTGTATATATCAGGTTTTTTAAGAACCGAGTTCAGCAACCCTACAAATAGCTTATTAATATTTTTGAGTATACTTGTGATTGCACGTTCAGCTATGGTTTCATCTGTATATTCTGTGGAATGAGAAAAGATTTGATTCAATTTATGTGTAATATCAATTTCAATTGAATCTAAGTCTATATCTTCGCCGGCTGCAGCAATAAGTTTTTTTAAATTTGCTTTAACATCATCAATTTTTTTGATATTTGTGTCCAGACAACTAGTTGCGTGATATAGAGAACTGATTATTTTATTCTGTATCTCATCCAAAATCTTTTTCTCGTTCGTCATATTGGATAAATCCCAAGCTGCAACAAACTCAGTCTTAAGTTGCTGAATATGTTCTTTTTTACATACTTCTGTTATATACGAAATATCATTCTTGAATATCTGCTTGATTAAATCATTTAAATCTGTCCCATTTGAATTAATAAAATTTTCATAAGTAATTAGTTCACGAGATAAATCGCCAATTGATTTGCGATTTTCATTTTTACGGAGTTCTGTTAAAAAGTCTTTGGTAACGCGACTAATAAACGTTTTTTCACCGTTTTTAAATGCAGAAAGCATTTTTCTAGTCAAATAATTTCGAGTATAATCAACGATTTGCTTTAAAGTACGTTTTAATTTATTTTTCAACACCTGTTCCAATGACCTGCTACCTACTTGCAAATTGTACCTACCAATTTTATTTTCATCTTGAGTACAGATAGCTGCATATTCTTGTGACAAAACAGGTATAAATACATCAAGTTGTGAATTCAAATCTTTTTGAAGAACATTACTATCCAAAGCACTTTCAATATTATCTATAAATTCAAGTTCACTTTCATCTTCAGGACTGAGCCCGTAGTCTGTAAATTTATTCAGCATTTCTTG
>Ga0256842_1001662_pt1 | contig 17412 bp, 20 predicted proteins | sample 4559240metaG_FD_185973 | JGI IMG/M metagenome (GOLD analysis project Ga0256842, IMG submission 185973) | Hydrothermal vent microbial communities from Guaymas Basin, Mexico - 4559-240 | ecosystem: Environmental > Aquatic > Marine > Hydrothermal vents | place: Mexico: Guaymas Basin | collected...
GGACAGTGCTTATGCGATAGCTTTAAAAAGGGATTTGCAAAAGGATAAATGGAAATGTCCGGCTTTTAAATGGAACGATTTAAATGATGACGATCTGCTTTTGTTTTATAATTACAGACCATGGGCGGGAGAGAGTTTCTGCGGTGACGGAGGTGATGGAAACGTGACGCTTTTGGCTTCAAACGTTAAAGCATTCAGGGTTAAAAAAGTAAATTATCATTTAATGTTTAAAATTGAAATGTTTAAATCCAAAGCCGATATAAATATATCCGTATCGAAACAGAAGGTGGCGTTTTAGAATGAAGAATGGAAAATCGAGAATTGAGAATGAGGAAAGTTGTCAAATGTCAAGTAGTAAATATAAAATGGAAAATGTAAAATGTAAAATTGAAGATGCAGAAGTTTCAGTCCAAAAAATAAAAATGAAAAAAGGTTTCGGGGTTATAAGTGCACTTATTATTATGCTTCTCGTGGCGACTCTTATGGTTGTGGTTGTAAAAGTTTCTTTTATAAGCGTTAAGCATACAAGTGATACTTATCTGCAGCAAAGGGCTCAGTTGTTTATGCAAAGCGCGGTTGAAAATACTTTAACGGCGATTGAAGGATATGACCGTAAAAAAAACAACAGCTGTCTGGAGCATATCATTTTCAGGGATGAACAGAAAAGATTCACTGCCAATGTAGATATTTTAAAATATTATTGTTATGATACGGATGACTGTCCGTGCAATAATGCCGTTAAAATTTCAACGCCGCTCTCACACGGGTTTGTGTTGTTGAAAATTACGGTGGAATCGAATATTACCAATCCCAAAAACGGCAATAAAAAAATACGGCTTGAAAAAGTCACTCTTCAAAGGCCATAAATGCGTGCGTTTAGTTTAATGGAACTGATTTTTGTAATAGTTATAATGGGAATATTAAGCTTTATGGGTTTGCAGTTTATTCCGGATGAAACTTTAACTTCGGACACTCAAATGTTAAAAGAAAAGATTTTACAGAAAAAATCTGATGCCTTGGGATATAAAACAGCCGGAAGCGATGATTATGTATGTATAAATTTTGATAAAGACGATTTAAACAGCAAAGACAAAAATTCAAATGAAAAAGTTCATTATAAATTCAAATCCGAAATAAGCGTTAAAGGTTTAAATAACGGGAATACTATTTGCTTCGATTATTTAGGAAGAGTGTTTGACGGGGAAATTGACGTTAATTTGACAAATTTAGTGCATAAAAATATAATTATTTCGTTAAAATACAAAAATAAAGAACAAAATATAACGATATATCCCATAACCGGAGTTATAAGGTGAGGTATTGAAAGTAATATATTTAGCAAAAGACAAATTATATATAAATGAAAACGACAGAATCGTCAAAAAAGAATTATCTTACGAAAAGGGTATAGTAACCTCATCCATCGGTTATAATCATATTCTGAACATTACTTTTAAACTGCCTAAAAGCATTGAAAAAGAAATGCTTGAAGTCGAAGCTGAGAAATACATTTTTACCGAAGGTTCACTTGATTATACCAAAGAATATAAAATAAATTATATATTTAAAGAATATGATGATTATATAAACGTTGAAGCCTTCGTCATTGAAACGGAAACATTAAAAAAAGAATTTGACAAATATTTGAAAATTTTTAAATATATAGACTTTATATCGGCAAAGCCTTTTATATTTAAAAGTTATTACGACATTACAAAAGTAACTCCTGAAAATGACGCTTTCATCTTTTTTGATGAAAATGAAGCTTTTTTAAGCTGTTTTGAAAACGGTGAGTTTGTTTTTGTAAAAAGCATCAGCAAACTTTCTTCTTTGGCAAAACAGCTGGATATGAGTATCGGGGAAACTAAAAAAATTTTATCGGAAAAAGGTTTTGACGAATCTAAATATGAAGATAAGCATATTTTTGAAATAATTGACTCTTTTTTTTCACAGTTTTTTATGAAAGTCAGTAATTTAATAAATTATTCAGTGTCGTATTATGGTTTGAGCAAAATCAACAATATTTTCTTTTATTCGCCTTTTGAAATAAATAAACTGTTTGAAAATTATGCGGATTTTTGGAATTTAAGCGGAGTTACGTTTAAAAAATACGTCATTGAAACGGATTACGACCCTTTTGATTACACGGCCGTTGTATATAATACCAAACATTTTGAAAATGAAAATGAAAATTTTTCCGTTTTTCCGAAACCTGTTCCTTTTTACAGAACAAAAAGCGGAATTTTATTACTGCTGATTGTTTTTTCTTTTTCTTTTATAGTTGTGGATGCGTTTTTTAAATATCACACGATTAATCAAAAAGAAAAACGTATTTCGATTTTAAAGAAAAAAATTTCAAGAATAAAAAGAGAAGAAAAAATGCTTCTTTCAGCCGTTAAAAAGTATAAAAATCAAATTAAGGAAATAAAAGCCGAAAACACGGCTTTACAAAAGCAGATATCCGATATATCCGAAAAAATTTTATTTTTGGAAAATATTCAGTTAAGCAAACTTACTTCCAATGATTTGGCGGATTTGGGAAACGAATTGAAAAAATATGATTTAAAACTGCTCTCTTTTGAAAAAAACAAAAACCATATCGATTTAATAATCTTAAGTAAATTCGGAAATTCCGCAAACGTTGCAAAATTAATGAAAGATATGTATTCTCTCGGGTATAAAAACGTAATATCTACCGAAATTGAAAATAAAGACGGGATATATATAGCAAAAGTGAGTTACAATGAATAGAATCGAGGAATATTTAAATACGCTTGATAAAAAGAATATAATATTATTGTACGCATCGGTTATAATTGCCGTTTTTGTGGTGTATTATAATTTTAATTATAATGTTTTATATGAAAAAATAGAAAATTACAATCAGGAAATTGGTGCGTTAGAGGAAAAATTAAGAAAAACGGATAAATTAAATATTAAACTTGCAAAGGTCAAAAAAGATTTAAAAATATTAAAAACTAAAAATTCGGCTTTAAATGAGGATCTGAGATATTTAAACGTTTTAATTAAAACGTCTTCCGTTTTGCATATAAATGAAAAAGAGTTTTTAAACATATTAAAAAACGTATTACAAAAAGCGGTTGATAATAAAATTTTGGCTTCGTATACCATTGTCGAAAAATCAGATGAATATAAACGATATGTTATTAATATAAAAGGTGTGTTTGAGCCTGCAAGTTTCAGCGCTTTTTATAAATTTATAAACAATTTGGAAAAAATCAAGGCGGTTAAAAGAATAGAATATTTAAAAATTGATAAAAAAGAGAAGATATCGTTTGATTTGAATATTGTGTTTTGGAGCCTTTTATGAAGAAGATTGTTCTTATATATATAATATTTGTTTTTATAAATGCCGATATTATCGATGTTATTAATGATATAAAAAAAATGGAATCGTTTACCCCGCAGTTTAAAAAATTGCCAAGATATGATTTTTTCGGTAATTATTCTATAAATAAAACAGTGAAAGAAGAATTTATTCCCCGTTCTGAAAAATTACAAATAAATGCGATATTTCAAAACAGGGTGAATATTAACGGTCACTGGTATAAAACGGGCGATAGCGTTAACGGATATGAAATTGTCAAAATAAATAATAACGAGATAATTATGAAAAAAAACGGTGAAATTAAAAAATTGTTATTTAAATCTAATATTATAAAGGTTGTAAAATGAAAAAAATCCTGATAATAGTATTTATAATTACTTCTTTGTTTGCAACTGAATGTAACAAAAAACTTTTTTCGCTTCATATTGCCAATCCGGTAAAATTAAAAGTAATTCTCTCGGATTTGGTAAATGAATGTAAATTAAATATCATTTTAAAAGATGATAATTCAAAAAAAATGATTAATAAAAACTTGGAGTTTATAAATGTTGAAAACGTTTCGTTTAATGATTTGTTGAATGTGATTTTTCAACAGGCCGATTTGTTTTATGAATTGAAAAACGATACGCTTTATATTTCATACAATAAAACAAAAACCTTTAAAATTGATTTTATTCCGAATTCAATTACGGGAAAAACGAATATAAACAGCGACAGTTATAACAGCAGTGATGACGACGACGATGATGACAACGACGACAATGATAATAACAGTAAAAGCGGGGAAAACAGTATAACGTCTGATTATAAATTTAACTTTTGGGATAATCTCAAAAATAATATTGTCCTGATTTTGCAAAATACGAGTCCGAATTTTAAAAATCCTATAATTGACAGAAATTCAGGTCTGATTACCGTAACGGGTGACAGGAATCAGCTTGAAGAAATAGAAAAATACATTAATAAATTAAACGACAGGCTTCATAAAGAAGTGTTTATCGACGTAAAAATATACAGCGTAACTTTGTCCGAAAGTCATAAAACGGGTATAGACTGGTCACAGCTTTCTATTCGCTTAAACAGAACAAACGTACCGTTAAAAGGAACGTATATCGGAGGCGCACAATCTGTATTCAGTGACGCAACGTTTAATATTGTGGGGCTTTTGAATTTTCTGGCGCAAAACGGAAACGTTAACACGGTGTCCAATCCCAAATTAGTGGCGCTTAACAATCAAAAGGCAATGATAAGCGTCGGTAAAAAGATATATTATAAATATGCATCCGATGTAACGGTTGATGAAAACGGAAATCCTTCAACGGAATATACAATAGGGTCCAAATTTATAGGTGTTTTGCTTGACATTACCCCTCAGATAAGCGACAGCGGCGAAATAATATTAAGTATTAATCCCAAAATAAGCGAATTTATAAACCCTGCGGATATAGATGTCGTAAACAGGGACAGACCTCCAAACACAAAAGAAAACACTATGATGAGTGTTGTCAGAATAAAAGATAACAACACATTGGTTTTAGGCGGACTTATAATGGATGACAGGCGTTTAACAGTAAACGGTGTGCCTGTGCTGAAAGAAATTCCTTTGATTAAATACCTTTTTTCATCAAGGGAAAAAATTACCACCAAAAAAGAACTCGTGTTTGTCATTACGCCGCATATTATAAATTTAAACAGTAAAAAAACATTGAAAGATTACGGTTATGATAAACTTCCCAGTTTAGAGGAATTAAATGTTAAGTGATATTATCGAGGAATTCAGGGATAAAATCGACATAAACGATTTTTTCAGTTACCTGAATTTTGAAATCGTAAAGGAAGATATAATTTCGACAAAATCAAATATCGTTTTTTTGCTGGGTCCTCCGGGCAGCGGTAAAAGTTATATGCTTTCTTTGTTAAAATATAAATATCCTGAAAAGTATATTTTACAAAAAGAACCTTTCTTGACAAAAGAGGAATTTTTAAACCGGCACGAAGATATAAATGAAAAAGTGATTTTAATTGACGAAGCTCAGCTGTTACCCGTGGAAATGATAGAATTTTTACGTCTTTTAAGTGATGACGGTAATCAGATAGTATTAAGCATGCATCAAAAAGAAGGTGAAAAAATTGCCAATCTACCGCAATTTGCTTCCAGATACACTCAAAAAATCTTTATGAAGCCCCTTACTTTTGACGAATTTGAAAAATACGTAATGTCGAAATTTATTAAAAACAACAGGTATGATTTAATCAATAAAAAAAGACTGAAAAAAATTTACAAACTTACAAAAGGAAACTTCAGACTTTCCAAAAAATTTATATTTACCGCATTAACGCTTCTTGATTATTCTCTGAGAAACTCATTAAAATACAACAGTATTGATAATTGCATTATAGATATGACAGCTATCGAATTGGGACTTGTAAAATGACGTTTTTAGAGCTGGAACAAAAATGTAAAAAAAGAAAAATCCTTAAAATTTTAAAATTTTTGATGTTTTTACTGTTAGTGATTTTAACGGCCGGATTTTATTATAAGATGACCGTTAATGTAAATAATGAAACAAAAGAGCGAAATATTACCGCCGAAAAGATAAAAAATGTTGAACGAAAACCGGAAGAAAAACAAGCCGGAAAAATAAATAAACCGGATAAAAATAACGAAAAATTAAGTCTGATAATCGACTTAAACGTTACGGAACCGCAAAACGAGAGTGTTAAAAAACCTAAAAAACAACAAAAAAAATCTAAAGAAACATCACCCGTAAAAGAAAAAAAAGAATCTTCGTTTATTATGAGTGCGAAAACACTGCCTTCTTATAATACATGTATAGCTTTGGCTGAAAAATATTATAAACAGGGTGATTATAAAGAAGCGTTGAAATGGGCGAAAAACGCAAATGTTCAAAATAACAAAAAACCCGAATCATGGATATTGAGTGCAAAATCATTATATAAATTAGGAAAAAGAAAAGAAGCGATAAAAGTTTTGAAAATATATTATAATTACCGAAAGGATGAAAAAGTTAAAAAATTAATGGGGGAATTAAATGAAAGCAATTAAATTTTTGAGTGTTTTTTTAATGTTTACTCTGGTATTGAATGCATCTTTGGTAAAAGAATATTTAAACAAAAATTATCATGAAATCTGTTCGTATAAAAATATTAACAAATATAAAAAAAATGAAAAGGCATTAAGCATAATCGGTGTTTCATGTATAAAAACAGACAGTATTTATCTGCTTCCGTATATTATTAATCAGTTAAAACATACTGATTACGGGAGAAAAAACGCAATATATTTTTTAACGATTTTTATGGAAAAAAAGTTGTTATATTCATATTTATACGACGGAATTTCGTTGGAAACGTTTTCTTTTCCTATGACGGATTATGTTCTGTCCGTAATTTTTAACGCTGTTAAAAATAACGATTTTAAAAAAACCGGCGATTTAATCATAATAGAAGATAAAAAAAACAATAAAATATACAATCTTTATAAAAAAGAAGATAAAATGTATATCGACGAATTTCAAAACGGAAAATTAATAAAAAGGCGATGGTACAGATGATTAAACAAAAAGTAAGACTCGGGGATCTGTTAATAAAAGAAAACATTATCACCGAAGAAGAACTCTTAAAAGCTTTAGATAAACAAAAAGAATATAAAAAACAGGGAATTTATAAAAAACTGGGTGAAATATTAATCGAGCTCGGTTTTGCAAAAGAAAAACAGATTTTAGAAGCTCTGTCAAAACAGCTCGGGTTTCCGTTTGTGGATTTATACGGTGAAAAAATTGATTACGAATTACTTTCTTCTTTCCCTTTAAACTTAATTGAAAAACATCATATTATTCCTTTTAAAAAAGACGAAGACAATATTTACGTAGCTACTGCGGACCCGCTCGATTATGATTCATTGGAACTTGTTGAGAAATTTTCCCCGAAACCTTTAAAAGTGTTTATTGCCTTAAGTAAAGACATTCAAATTATAATTGAACGTTTAAAAATCACTATATCCACCCATGAACTCATAAATAAAGTAAAAAAAGAGCTCCAAAGCGGCGGAACCGAAAATATAAGCGCTATTGACGAATTACTGGATTTGATTTTGGAAAAAGCCATTAAAGACAGGGCGACCGACGTGCATATCGAACCTTTAAGATATAACTTTAGCGTCCGTTCAAGAACGGACGGGGTTTTAAAAGAGCTGTTTTCATTTGAAAAGGACATATATTTCCCTTTGGTTTCAAAAATAAAATTACTCTCAAACATGGATATCAGTGAAAAAAGAAAACCTCAAGACGGCCGTTTTACAAAAAACTATCATTCAAATATTTATGATTTCAGGGTGTCCACCACTCCTACCCTTCACGGTGAAAGCGTTGTACTTAGAATATTGGATCAGGAAAAAATCCTTCTGCGTATGACGGAACTGGGAATGAGCGAATATAATCTTAAAAGATTTGAAACATTGATTCATTCGCCTTACGGGATAGTGTTTGTAACGGGACCTACCGGAAGCGGTAAAACCACCACTTTGTATGCCGCGTTAAACGAAATAAAAGGAGTCGATAAAAAAATTATAACGGTTGAAGATCCGGTTGAATATGAAATACCTTTAATACAGCAAATACCCGTCAATGCCAAAATAGGAGTAACATTTGCCGCTGCTCTCAGAAGTATCTTAAGACAGGATCCCGATATTATTATGATTGGTGAAGTCAGGGATAAAGAAACCCTCGAAGCTGCCATTCAGGCTTCATTAACGGGTCATCTGGTATTAGCCACACTTCATACGAACGATGCCCCGAGTGCAGTGACAAGAATGATTCAAATGGGAGCTCAAAACTATATGGTCGCCGATTCGTTGATAGGTGTTGTCGCTCAAAGACTTGTCAGAAAAATATGTCCTTATTGTAAAGGCGAATATTCTCCTTCAAAAGAAGAGCTGGAAATGCTTAAACCTTTCTTACATGAGGAAATAAAATTTTATAAAGGTTACGGATGTAAAGAATGCGGATTTACAGGTTATATAGGCAGGGAAATGATTAGTGAAGTTCTTGTAATTAATCAAAAACTAGCCCATATGATTGCAATAAACAAAGATAAAATTGAAATACTTCAAGCCGCAAAAGAGAGCGGTTTTGTAAGTATGGTTGAAGACGGAATCAATAAAATAAAAGCGGGTATTACAACTCTTGAAGAGATTTTAAGGGTGGTTAAAGTAGATGTATTTTAAAATTGAATATATTAAAAAAGGAAAAATGCAGGAAATTGTAATTGCGGCAAAATCCGTCAAAGACGCAATAAATAAATTCAGGGAAAAAAAATTAGGGATTCTAATAAATATAGAAGAGTTTAAAAAGCCTTCTTTAACGGAGGAGATAGCCCAAAAATTAGAACTCTCAAAAATTGATTTGGAAGAGTATATTGCCGTATTGGAACAGATGTATGTAATGCTTGATGCGGGGCTTGCCATAGATATGGTTTTAGGAAACATAAAAGACACCATTAAAAACAAAAAATTAAAAAAAATCTTTATTTCCCTTGAAAACGATATAAAAGCCGGTCTTTCATTAACCGCAGCATTTGAAAAATTTGAAAAAGAACTTGGGAAACTTACAACATCGATGATAAAACTCGGCGAAGAAACAGGGGATTTGGCACGGGCGGTAAAAGATCTGTCAGTAATTTTACACGAAATTCTCGATAACAGAAAAAGACTTAAAAAAGCCACGAGATATCCTATGTTTATCGTATTTGCAATGAGTATCGCCTTTGTGATTGTGATACTTTTCGTAATTCCGCCGTTTAAATCCATTTTTTCACAATTAAATACTGAACTTCCTCTTCCTACAAGGTTTCTTTTGTGGATTGAACACGCAATAGAATCTTACGGATTGTATGTGTTAGGGGGTGCTATTGCGGTTTTCGGGATTATTACTTATTTATACAATACAAAGGATGAGGTCAGGTATCAGTTAGACAAACTGATTTTGAAGGTGTATATTGTAGGTTCCGTTATCAAACTTGCGATGACGGGAAGATTTGTTTATGTGCTTCAAAGACTTATAGATTCGGGTATTCCTATTTTAGATGCCGTGGATATTGCTTTAAATATCGTTGAAAACTCATATATAAAAAAACAGTTTGAGCACATTAAAAATTCGATTGTAACCGGAGGGACGATAAAGCAGGGATTTGAAGAAAGCGGCATGTTTGAAAATATGACCGTTCAGATGATAGCTGCCGGAGAAGAGAGCGGTTCGCTTGTACTGATGCTTCAAAAGGTAAGTAATTACTATCTTGAAAAATACAGATATATAGTCGATAATATCGCCGTACTTATTGAGCCGATTTTAATAGCGGCAATTGCGGGATTCGTAATGACACTCGCACTTGGAATATTTTTACCGATGTGGAATCTTACCGAAGCGATAAAATAGGAGTAAACGTGGGAATAGAAACCGGAAGTATAATAATGGCGGTTATAAGTATGCTGATTTTAGGATTTGTACTTTGGATTGTACATAAAATTTCTAATGTTTAAATACCAAATACCGATTTTTTGTTATAATAATGTAAAATTTAAAAAGGAGTTAAAATGAGAAAAGCGTTTACATTGATTGAATTGATTTTCGTTATTGTTATTATCGGATTATTAAGTGCGGTTGCGGTTCCTAAATTCTTGAATCTTAAACAACACGCAGAAGCAAGTAATGTGGTAAAAACTACTGTGGATGCGGCACAGCAGGCTGTTGAAGTTGCTGTGAATTACAGAGATTTAGAAAATAATGATTCGTTTAAATTACAGGATATAGTAAAATTAGACGGAAAAAATTGGAGTTACTCAAATACTAATGACGGTAAATATTCTTATAAAGATGGAAGTAATGAAATAGCTTCAGTTACATTGGATGTAGGTAATAGAAAAGTTACTTATTCAATTAACTGCACTGAATTTAACGATACGAAAACACAGGATAAATGTAAAGAATTACTTGGAAATAAAAATTCAATAGATGTAAATTTAACATTTTAATGAAAAAATCTTTTACATTAATTGAATTGATTTTCGTAATTGTTATAATCGGGGTTTTGGCATCCGTTGCCGTCCCCAAATTTAAAAACCTCACAACTCATGCAAAAAGCTCGGGAGTCAAATCCGTTGTGACTTCCGTTCAGTCTTCGATAGACAACATTCACGGCAAATGGATAATAAACGATAACTATATCTGGGATCCCGACGGGGACGGTAATACAAATTTAAATAATGAAGGTTATCCCACATCGCTTGATAGCGGCAAAGATGAAACTTCATTATTCAAATATGTATTAAAAATCCCCGTTCCCAGTTGCGGCGGCAGAACTCAAAGCTGCTGGAAAGAGTATGACGATAACAGGTATGAATATATTTATAGCTCAAATAAAATTTTAAAGATAGATTATAACGCTACAGCCGGGACACTTGAGTGTATTGACGGTGTAGGAATAACTAAAGAGAAATGCGAACAGACCATTTACTAAATTTACTTTCAACAACCACCATCAACTATTTCGGCAGATATATCTTAAATCCTTTTTTCTTTGAGGCAATTTCAATTTTTCCGTTGTGAGCTTTTATGATTTCAAGGCTGAGCGCTAAACCTAAGCCGTTTCCCTTTGTCTTAGTGGATTTGAAAGGCTCAAACAGTATGTCTTTATTTTCAAATTCTTTGCCGTTGTCGTATATGTTGATGATATGATAATCGTCTGAATTCTCGTAAAGTATTTCAATAAGTCCTTCTTCAATGTCGTCTTCTTCAACCGCGTCGATTGCGTTAAAAATCATATTTTGAATAACTAAAAGAAGTAAGTCGAAATCTGCTTTTATTTCTATATCCGGTAAAAAAAACAAAAATTTTATATCTTTGGAATAAGAATAGTATTTTATGGAGTTTTGCAGTTCTTCTTTTAATTCGCTTAATAAAAAAGATTTGGGTTTCGGCTGCAGACCTTTGGAATAAAGAAGCGTTGATTTAATAATCCTTTCTATTCTGAAAACGGAACTTTTCATTTCTTCAAGCAGCTCGTTTTCACCGCACTGTTTTTTTAAAAGTGATATTAAAATCGAAATCGAACCTATGGGGTTTCTTATTTCATGAGCAAGATGTGCCGCCATCTGTCCCATGGCTATAAGCCGTTCGTTTCTTTTTTGTTCGGTAATATCCGTGGCGCTTATAATGGTTTTGTCTTTTATGGTTGACTTTTGAACCAAAAAGACTTTGTTTCCTATTTCAATTTCACCTGAATTTGGAATTGAATCAAATTCTTTTGTTTTCGAGTTTTGGACAATTATTTCTCCGTTTTTATCCATAACCCATAAAGCCTGGGGCAGAAATTCAATTACTCCGTTTAATATGTTTTTAAGTTCTATAAACTCTTCTTCCACTTCGTATGTTCTTTGAATAAGCGTTTCGAGATTTTTCAGAAGCTCTTTTTGTGAAGAAGGGATTTCCATAAAATGCCTTTTTGATATAATTTTTTATAATTTTATCAAAGGGAGCAAATGATTAAATACGATTATAATAACTTTTATGAAATTTTGGAAAAAAACACAAAACAATATCCTAATAAAACAGCTTATTTTATTGATGATAAAAAAATAACATGGAGCAGGGTAAAAAAGAAAGTTGACACATTTGCCAGAACACTTGAACTGTTAGGTGTGAAAAAAGAAGATAAAGTCCCGATTTTCGTGGGGAATTCAGTTGAATATATCGTGGCTCTTTTAGGCATTCAAAAACTCGGTGCGGTAGCTGTTCCGATTAATACTTTTTTGAAAGAGGAAGAAATCGCGTATATAGTCAATGACGTAGAAGCCACACTGATGGTGGCAAGTGCGAAACTTGCAAATTCGATTAAAAATATCCGTAAAAAAACCGGTGTAAAAAAAATAATCTGGGAAGGTGAATGGGACGGAGTTGATGCCGATAATATTTCATTCAGTGAAATACTTTCGAATTTCGAATCGCATGAAGTAAGCGAGCTTTCTAAAATCGATGATTTGGCGGTGATTATTTATACTTCAGGGACAACTGGAAAACCAAAAGGTGCGATGCTTAGTTATAAAAACTTTTTTTCAAACATATATGGTGTAAACGAACTTATAAAACTTAACCATAAAGACAGATTTATCGCGTATCTTCCGATGTTTCATTCTTTTACATTAACCGTTAATATATTGCTTCCTATGTTTTACGCAGCCCCGGTTGTAATAATACGCTCAATCATGCCTTTTAGTAATATCATCAAGCAGACTCTTTTAAAAAGAGTGACTATTTTTACGGGAGTGCCCGATGTTTATTCAGCTTTGAGTAGAGCGAAACTTCCTTTTTATTTTCACTGGTTTAATAAAGTCAGGTTTTACATCTCAGGCGCCGCGGCGCTTCCGGGGGAAGTGCATGAGAGGTTTTCGGCAAAATTTAAAAAAGGTAAACTTCTTGAGGGTTACGGTCTTAGCGAAACTTCACCCGTTGTTGCTGTCAACAGACCCGAACTTCAAAAACCTTATTCCGTGGGGCCTGCGATTTCGGGAGTGGAAGTAAAAATAGTGGATGATGATTTGATGGAAGTTCCTGTAGGTCAGCTCGGAGAAATTATCGTCAAAGGTGATAACGTAATGCAGGGATATTATAAAAGAGAAGACGCCACTGCTGAGACAATTATAAACGGATGGCTTTTAACGGGCGATATCGGAAAAGTGGATGAAGACGGATATATTTATATACTTGACAGGAAAAAAGATCTGATAATTTCTAAAGGTATAAATATTTATCCGAGGGAAATTGAAGAAATATGCCTGAAATATGAGGGTGTGAAAGAGTGTGCGGTTGTGGGTATGAAAGACGAACAAAGCGGTGAAATTCCGGTTGCGTTTGTAGAACTTGAAGAGGATGCGGATGTGAAAGAAGGAGAGCTAAAAAAATTCTTAAAACAGCATCTTGCGAATTATAAAATACCAAAACACATTTATTTTGTAGATGAACTTCCCAAAAACGCTACCGGTAAAGTATTAAAAAGGGTTTTAAGGGAGAAGATGGATGAATATATGAATTGAGAATTGAGAATGGAGAATTATAATTCAAAATTCATAATTTCCCTTTTTCAATAAGCTCAAAGCAAGATATATACAATATTGTCTATATTATTTTCCTCTTTTCACCCACTTTCACCTTTTTTCACCCCTTCTCACCTTTCCCATCATTTTACATTTGAAAAAAATTATAGTATAATAACGCCTCAAAATTTAAAAACGCCTCCTTGCTCCAAAAAGCAGGGGCTAAAAAGCCAGAAGGAGAATTTATGAGTTTAAGACATTATGAAACGATGTTTATTCTTAAGCCGACTCTAACAGATGAAGAGAAAGCTAAGAATGTGGAAAACATCCAAAACGTTATTAAAGATAACGGCGGTGAAGTAGCGGCATTAGACAAAATCGGTGTAAGGGAACTTGCATATCCGATTGATAAATTTGAAAGAGGTGATTATTATATAATTTATTTTAAAGCGCCTGCAAGCACAGTACTTGAGCTTGAAAGACAAATGAGATATAACGAAGATTTATTAAGATTCATGACAGTTAAATATGAAAACAAAAGAGAAATCAAACGCTGGGAAGAGATGGTAAAAAATGTATAATAAAGTTATTCTCGTAGGTAATTTAACACGTGATGTGGAATTGAAATACACACCTGCGGGGACGGCTATTGCCAAATTCGGACTGGCAACCAACAGAACATATAAAGACAGCGTAACCGGGGAAAATAAACAGGAAGTTATGTTTATTGACATTACGGTTTTCGGAAGAAGTGCGGAAATTGCGAATCAATACCTCAGAAAAGGCAGACGTGTACTTATTGAAGGCCGTCTAGTTTTAGATCAGTGGGTTGACCAGACCGGACAAAAACGAAGCAAACACTCTATAGTAGCTGAAAAAGTGCAGTTTATGGAAAATAAACAAAGCGGTGATGAAAGCGGATATCAACAACCTGCTCCTGCATACAATCAACCGCAGCAGCCATCTCAGGCACAGCCACAGATGCAACAAACACAAAATCAAAACAATAATATTCCGTCAATCGATATAGATGACGAAGAAATACCATTTTAAAGGATAAATAATGGCAGCAGATCCAAAGAAAAAATACGGAAAAAAAAGATGTAAATACTGTGAGATGAAAGTGGATTTCATCGGATACAAAGATCTTGATTTAATTAAATACTCTTTATCAGAGAGATATAAAATTATGCCAAGAAGATTAACAGGTACTTGTAAAAAACATCAGGATATGGTTACAAAAGCCATCAAAAGAGCAAGACAGGTTGCACTTATTCCTTATGTAGTAGACAGACATAAAGTAGTTGAAAATCCTTTTGACGCTATTAAACCACTTAAGAAAAGCTAAAAGCTTTAAATGAGGCTATCGCCTCGCTGAAAGCTCAAAGCATAAAGCGAAAAGCTAAATAAGTAATAATATATTAGCTTTCAGCTTTAAGCATTAAGCTTTGTGCTTTTTATTTACAACAAAGGTTGGTTATGGCTACCGTTTATCTTCACAGACAAAATCTTTTTGACAATCTAAATAAAATCTCTAAAACAAATCCAAATATATTAGCCGTAATCAAAGACAACGCATACGGGCACGGGATTATCAGTTTTTCAAAAATGCTCAAAGACTACGGAATTAAAAAGGTATGTGTAAAAAACAATAATGAAGCGGAAATTGTCAGAAACTATTTTGAAGAAATTATCATATTTTTTCCTGATACGAAAAGAAGCGCCTTAAATTTTTCATATTGTATAAACTCTTTAAAACAGCTCAAAAAAAACAGACACCCCTACATTCATTTAAAAATTGACACAGGAATGCACAGAAACGGCATTTTAATGGAAGAGCTTGAAGAAGCTATGGAAATTATAAAAAATAAAAATTATGAACTGAAGGGAGTTTTTTCTCATTTTTGCTGTGCCGATGAAATTTCAAACGATTTGTTTATACAATATGAAAGATTTAAGGATGTTAAAAAGAGAGTTGAAACATTTTGTAGAAAAAACGAAATGAAAATTCCATATTTTCATCTTGCAAACTCATACGCACTTGACAAACTTCCCGATACCTTTGATTATGTCCGTCCGGGTATTGCTATATACGGAGGAATTGACGGGTATAAACCCGTAATGGAACTAAGAGCCGACGTGCTCTCTAAGAGGGTTTTAAAAAAAGGGTGGGGATGCGGATATAATAAAATGTATATGAGCGATGAAGATATTGATATCACAACCGTTGATGTCGGATACGGGGACGGAGTGCCGTATTTTAAAAACGGATGCAGGTTAAAATATACCGAAGCAATTGGTAAAATTTCAATGGATTCGATGATTTTAAAAGGAAATTTTGAAAAGGAAGTAGTGGTTTTTGACGATGTAAAAGAGTTTGTAAAAAATTTCGACACCATCACTTACGATATACTCGTAAAAATATCCCCGCGTATTAAAAGGAAAATAGTTTGACGCCAATCAGTGTAACCCAGCTTAACAATCAGATTAAAAGCATAGTTGAATCGCATTTTGAAATAGTACTTGTAGAAGGTGAAGTGAGTAAAGTGGTGTATCACTCTTCCGGACATTTGTATTTTACCCTTAAAGATGAAAACTCTTCAATCAACTGTGCAATGTGGAGAAGCAATCTTGCAAAAATGAAATTCAGACTTAAAGAGGGAGAAAAAGTATATGTTTACGGGGCGCTCAGCGTTTATGTCCCGAGGGGTGAATACAAAATAATAGCACAAAGTATAGAACCAAGCGGGATAGGAGCACTTCAAAAAGCATACGAACAGCTAAAAGAAGAATTAAGCAGACTCGGGTATTTCAATGAAGAGAGAAAAAAACCTATACCGAGATTTCCAAGACGTATAGCAATCGTTACTTCCGCTACGGGCGCGGCTCTTCAGGATATGCTCAGAGTTGCGAGTAAAAGGTGGCTTTTGAGTGAATTCTATCTTTTTAACGCACTTGTACAGGGGGAGGGGGCTGCCGAGGATATTGCAATGAAAATAAAACGTGCGGATGATTATGTTTTTGAAGACGGAAGCGGCTTTGATTTGATTATAATCGGAAGGGGAGGCGGAAGCAAAGAAGATTTGTGGCCTTTTAACGAAAGGGTTGTGGCAGATGCGGTGTTTCAAGCTAAAACACCGATAATTTCAGCGGTCGGACACGAAATCGATTATTTAATAAGCGATTTTGTAGCGGATGTGAGAGCCGCAACTCCCAGCAACGCCATGGAAATAGCGCTTCCGGATAAAAACGAAATACTTTTAATGATCGATGAAATGAAAAATGCTTTAATTTATAAAATCACACATCTTATTCAAAAAAAAGAAAAAGAACTTTTGCATATAAAAGAGCTTTTAAACGCATCCTCACCCGTTAAAAAACTTGATATGAAATTTGAAGAATGTATGCTTTTGTTTAAAAGATTTAACCATTCATATTTAAATCAGATACAAAAAAAAGAAAAAGAACTTAATGAGTTTAAAAATATACTTTTTTCGCTCTCACCCGTAATTAAGATAAATTCGTTTGAAAAAGAGATAGATCTTTTAAAAAACACTTTTAAAAACAAAACTGCTCAGATTATATCCTCTAAGGAAAAAGAACTGATTAATCTAAAAAACGCTTATGAAACGCTTAATCCCAAAAAAAGAGAAAAAAAAGGTTTTGCGGAAATTACTAAAGACGGAAAACGCATCGATTTAAATGAAATAAAAGAGGGTGATGTTTTTGATGTAAGCAATACGGAAATTATTATTAAATCCAAAGCGCTGGAGATAGTGGAAAATGGATAATGGAGTAGCTGAGTTCCTTTAGATATTTTATTTTTCTAAATCCTTAATCTATTCTGAACCATACCTTTCTACACATCTTCCACAATAGCAAAAAAAGGCAGGATTATTTCATGCTAAACTACAAAGATAAAAATATGACAGCTCCGTGCTTCTTTTTGCTTACGCAA
>Ga0256842_1001663_pt1 | contig 17410 bp, 19 predicted proteins | sample 4559240metaG_FD_185973 | JGI IMG/M metagenome (GOLD analysis project Ga0256842, IMG submission 185973) | Hydrothermal vent microbial communities from Guaymas Basin, Mexico - 4559-240 | ecosystem: Environmental > Aquatic > Marine > Hydrothermal vents | place: Mexico: Guaymas Basin | collected...
AAATTTCTTTTAGTCAAGGAAAAATTTGCTATAATTTAGATACCAGTAGTGAATCTCTAAAATTAAACAAAGTGTGAAATGGATATTAAAATACTAAATAATAAGTAATTAAAAAAATAGGGGTATGGCGACCGTCCATAAAATTTCTTGAAACAAATTAGAAAATATTATACTGGATAAAGAATTTAATAAATTATTTTAGTTTAATGATTGGAGGTGAAGCATATGCTTAATTTGCAAGAATCTCTTAAAGATTTTGAGAAATTAATAAAACTTTACGATTTACATATTGTAAAAGAAAAAATATCTCTTTTTGAGAAAAAATACAGAAAAACCTTTTTTGAGTTTGAAGAAGAAGTACTTGCTAAAGAGGGGTCAACTTAAAGATGAGTTTATTCTTTATATTAGAGAATATGTTGATAAAAATGAAAGGTCATATTTTTATTACTGGATATGCTCCCTTTTTTGTACACCTCAATTGGTGGTTTATGTTTTTAGAAGGATTAACAGGGGTAAAAGTTCGTGGAAAAAAATTGAAAAAAAATGAGCCTTTTTTCAGATTACGAAATCTCCGATTCTCTTGATAATCTAAACATTCTCTGCCTGAAACTATCTCCGATCTTCGAAAAAATAAGAATAATTGTAACAAAACGCTGGGCAGAATTGGATGAAAAAAGCAAAGAATTAATCACCACGATTGCTTACTTCCTGGCAGATGAAATCAGAGACAATCTGGAAGCCCTCGTCGCAGACCAAAAAAAACATAACACACGAGGCATACAGGTATTTCTCCAGGTCGTGGATGACTTTATTGATGCAGTTTTTGACCTGGTTGAAGAAGAAAATCCTGAATTGCAGGAAATTATTGATAAATCAATCAAAAACATAATACCGTGCAATCAACAAACTTTATCGTAAAGTTCTCCCCTGAATTTGATAAACACCTGAAAACTTTCTTGAAAGAACATTACAGAAAAAATCCCAAAGGAAAAGAAACTTTCAAAAATTTTCTAAATTCTTTGATTCAAAAGTTGAGGGAAAAAGGATGTTTGAATCCTAAACTCAAAACCAGTTTTATGAATTTTCCAACCAATATTCCTAAGGAAGTGAAGGAAAATTATCACCTCGTTAAAGTGAAATTCAAAGCTCCTGAACTTCGTGGGCTTGAGGTTGGGATTTGATATTTGTAAAAGGTGGAGGGTAAAAGTTGTTAGGTTTTTTGTTTTTTTCTAAACTCCATAGCTTCTTTACTTAACTCCTCAACATCTTTATCTTCCCATAAACTTCTTTGCCATTCTGTATAATCAAATGCTTCTTTTTTTATTAGGGCTATAAATCTCTCTGCTTCCACTTTTCCTAATTCCTTTAGTAATACTTTTAATCCTTTGACTTTTAATTCTGTATCTGTTATCATTTTGCCTCCAATATTTTTATAAATTCTATTGGATCAATTATTTTTATTTCTTTAATATGTTTTCCTTTCTTTAAAATTTTGTCGTCTGTTGTTAAAAAATATTCTGCCTTTCCTTCTATGGCACAGGCTATATGTAAAGCATCTTTAGATTTTAATCCAATTGTCACTAATTTTTTGCTCTTTTTAAAATAATTTCATTTTCTTCTATGTCAAGAACTGCTAAATTTTTCCATTCTTTTATAGCTTCCCTACGTTCTATAAAAGGATTTTGTTCATTTTCATACTCTAAAATATAAGACCAAACTAATTCAATCACATTTTTGAAAATTTTGTTTTGTATGTATAATTTGGCTTCTGTTTCTAATTTTATTCTTATTGAAGTTTGATCATCAAAAGGACGATTAAAAACACAATTGTCTAAATAAATTCTTATTTTTCTCATCTAACACTTAAGTTTAGCAGTAAACTTAGTAGAAAGGTTTTTATCTAAAGATTTATTATAACAATAGATTTGACATTTATAAAGGGTGGATGGAGGAGGGGTATAATGGAAAAAAGGAGGATGAATTGACAAACTATGGAGCCAGGCAAGTTGGAAAGACTACTTTAAGTGGTGTTAAAACCTGAGCTTTCTCAGGAAATTTTAAGGTCCATTGCTTATAGTTATGCTTTTAAAGATATTTTTAAACTGTTTCAGGCTTTATCTCTTCAACTGGAAAGCGAAGTTTCTTATAACGAACTTGTAAGCCTTGTAGGTGTTGATAAAAACACAGTAGCAAATTACCTTCTGATTTTAGAAGAGGAGAGAAAGAAGTGAGATAGACTTGATAAAGGAGCGAGGAGGAAAGCTTTTTGCCTATGAGATAAAGTGGAAAAAGAAAAAGCAAGATTCTCCAAGACATTTAAAAATGCTTATCCCAATTCAGAATTTTCTATAATCACTCAAGAGAATTTTTTTGGAATTTTTGATAAAAACAGCTTAGCTTTTTTATAATTTTTTGAAGTATAAAACTATGGCAGGGTTTAAGCTGTTTTGAAAATATGCTGGTTATTAGGAAATTATTTAACAAATAAAAAGATCACAGCTATAGCTAAAAAACAGAGGTATTATAGAAAAGTGGAAGAGAGGATTTTTATTTGGAGGGCAAATTGTAAAATACTTTTTACAGAAGAGCTTTCTCATGGAATGAAAATAGCAGGTGTAGAAATAATTAATTCATTTTTATGATTCTTTTTCCTCAAGATACTTAATAAGTGCTTCAAATAATTTTTTTAAGTCTTGTTGAAGATTACGACAGAGTTCAAGTTGCTCTGAAAAATTTTTAACCATAGCTTCAAGAGAACTTAATCTCTTTTCAATAAAATCCATACGCATTTTTAAATCTTGTAATTCTGAAGGAGAGGATGATAATTGTTTATGATCAGCAATAAAGGTATTTTCACTATTTTCTTCTTCAAACAAAAATCCTTCTTTTTTGCGATCTTCCACTACATTTTCTATCACTTCTTTATCTATGGATAAAAGTCCATCAGCAAACCCATATACTAAAGCTGTATCACATAAAATATTTATTAATCTTGGTATTCCTCTGGAATATTGATAAACAGCTTCTATAGCATCCTTTGTAAAAAGATCTAAATTTTTAGCTCCTGCAACTCTCAAGCGATGACGAATATATTCAAAGGTTTCTTCTTTGCTTAAAGGTTCTAAATGGCAATATACTGTTACTCTCTGAGCAAACTGCTTTAAAGAGGGATGCTGAAGTTTTCTTCGTAATTCCGGCTGACCAACGAGGATTATCTGCCACAAAGGTTCCTTTTCGGTTTCAAGATTGGATATAAGACGAATTTCTTCAAGTGTTTGAAAAGATAAATTTTGTGCTTCATCTATGATAAGAATTACTCTGCGATTGGCACTATATTCCTTTAAAAGAAACTCTCTTAAAGCATCCAAAATTTTTGGTTTATCAAATTCCTCAACTGGTATTTTAAACTCCTGACAGATAAATTTAAGAAACTGAACCGGAGAAACTAAAGTATTACGAATGTATGCTATTTTAAAAGGTTCTTTAATTTGCCGTAAAAGAAAATTTATTAAAGTAGTTTTTCCTGAGCCTATCTCACCTGTTATAACAACAAAGTTTTTATTTTCAAAAATTGCATATCTAAGATGTATATAAACTTTTTCATGTTTAGGACTCATAAAAAGATAATCAGGATCAGGAGAAAGAGGAAAAGGTTTCTTTTGAAATCCGTAAAATTTTGTATACATAAAATTGTTTTTATTCTCTAACTTTATTTAATACAGCACCAATAAGGGGCTTTTCTTGAAGCAATTCTACAGCTTTTTTAACATCTTCAGCAGGTGTTTTTTCAGCTTCTATTACCATTAAAACAGCATCAGCATAATCAGCAAGGACTAATGGGTCAGCAGAGGTTAAAAGAGAAGGAGAATCAAGAATAATCAAACGCTCTGGATAACGGGTTTTTATATCGTGGAATACCACTTCTGCTGTAGGGGAATTTAATAACTCTGCAGATCCCACAATACTTTTTCCAGCTGGCATTATTATAAACCTTCTGATAGAGGGATTAATTAAAACCTCGTGAATTTGAGCTTCGCCAAGCAATACATCTGAAAGTCCTTTATCAACATTGATACCTAAATAAGAATGAACCATAGGGTTTTTTAAATTGGAATCAACAAGAAGCACAGTTCTATCATATTTCTGAGCTATACTGATAGCTAAATTAATAGCTATTAACGTTTTCCCTTCTCCAGAGCGGGCACTTGTAATTAAAATGGTATTTCCGTTTAGTTTTTCGAGCTTATTTATTATCTTTGTTCGTAAAATACGCAGCTGTTCAGTTAAAGGATTGTCCTGAAAATAACTATATATTTTATTTCTTAGAAGCACCTCCTCATTTATAGAAACAACATGAGTTTGGGTATATACAGGGGCTATTTCCTTTTCTATTTTGGGAGGGGTTACAGTTGATTGAGTTTTGGTATCTGTTTCAATTTTTTCAGCTTTTTCCAGTGCCTTTTTTATTTTATCCATAACTTAAACTCCTAAGGAAAAAATTTGTGATATTTTACGCTCAATTTTGAACCAAAGAATATCAAGAGGCATTACAAAAAAGTGGAATAAAACAAGTGCTAAAATAGTAATTAAACCTATGGATAGAAAAATTAATAATCTTTTTTTCTTTCGCTTCTTTTTTTCTTCTTCTGTTTCTATATAAGGTATAGTAATATACAAAGGAACATTTATTAATTCTTGAACTTCTTCAGGGCTTTTAATTGAGTGATCTATATATTCCATAAAAGCTACAGAAGCAATGCCTGCTCCAAAGGCTAATACAAAACCTATAAGAATAATAGCTAAACGTTTAGGTTTACAAGGTTTTTGAGGAACTTGAGCAGGATCAATTATAACAAATCTTTCTCCATGTTGAGATTCTTCAAGTTCTTGAGCAATTTTAGCTTCCATTAATTTATCCATAAGTTCATTATATTTACGTCGAGTATTTTCATAGTCACTTAAAAGCATGTTATAAGTCTTTTCAACTATAGGTATATTCTCTAATTTCTTTTGATATTCTTCTATTTTCTTTTTTATTTCTTCTTTTCTCTGTTCAAGGCTTTTTATTTGCACATCAATAGAAGAAATTTGTGTAAGAAGGTTTATATAAGCTGGATTATCAGGTTCGGTTAAAGTTGATATTTTTGTAGAATTTGCCTTTGTAGACTTTGTAGAATTCGTTTTAGATATTTCATTTTTAAGAACCTCTATTTTTTTAGCGAGTTTTATAACATCAGGATGTTTTGGACCCAAACGGGTTTTTAAATCTGCAAGTTCTTCTTCAAATTGATGTAATTCTTTTATTTTTTCCTGTATATCATCTACATTTCCAATCTGAGCTTTAAGAGCCTTGATTTCTTTTTCCAATTTTTTAACATCTGGATGATTCGGAGAAAGAGTTGCTTTGAGATTTATCAATTTAAGTTCAAGATATTTTAGCCTTTCAATAGGCGAAGTGATTAATTTTCCTTCGCCGGTTTTTACAGGAGCTATTGGCTCTACAAGAGCAAGCTGACCTTCTAAATAAACCTTTTGTTGCTTAAGTGAGCGTATTTGAGCATCTACATCATCTAATTCTCTTTCAAGCCTTTCAATTGTTTGAAGATCTATAGTTGCAAATTCAGGAAGCTCTCCTATATGTTCTTGTTTGAATTTACTAATTTTGTTTTCAAGTTCTTTTAAACGTTTTTTAAGTTCATTACATTCTTTTTCAAGGAATGCTTTGGTGCTTGAAGCCTGTTCTTCACGAGATTTAAGATTATACTCAAGATAAAGAGAAGCTAAAGCATTTGTTACTTTTTGAACCTTAATTGGATCCCGTCCTTCATAAGACAATGTAAAAGCTATAGTAGCTGAAACAGGCTTTCTACCTCTTACATCTGAAGTTTCAGCATTTATAGTTTCAAGCTTTATATCTTCCCGCATTTTATCTATTACTTCTTCTATAGGATACTTTTTTCGCATCTCCGGGTACAAATCAAATTCTTTAATGATTTTTAAAAGATTAGAGTAACTCATTATTTGCTGAGTAATCATTTGTAAACGCTGCTCCACATATCCAGTGACAGTGCTTTTTACATAATCTGGAGGAATCTGCTGCTCCTCTATCAGAATAGTTGTAGTGGCTCTGTAAATTGAAGGTAAAAGAAAAGCTATAAGAGAAATGCTTACAAAAATCGTAATAAAAGGAATTAAAAAGGCTTTTTTACGACGACGCCAAATTTTAAATAAATCCCTTATATCTTGCCCCTCTTTCATTAAATTCCTCCGAAAATTTTTCTAAATTATTATAACATCAATTTTTATTCTTAAAAAGTTTTATATTTTACTGCTGGGGGTTTCCCTAATTGAAAAGTTAAAATTATTAAAAATTGATTACGATCAAAATTGTGGTCCCGAACCCTATCACTGAAATTTGAATAAGAATAAGAAAACTCCAGAAACCAATTGTCTTTTAGAAGATATCTTAAATTAGAACGAAAAGAAAAAAACCTATTATCTTCTTTATAAACCCTTCCCTTGGAAGAAGTAATATGATAACTTGAAAAAAGTGAAAGTATCCAGCGAGGACTCCACTTATAAGAAAATCGTCCAGATATACGAGTTCTATTTACAGCTTCACCAAAAGAACTATAAATTAAATCGTGATTCCCATTAAGAGAATAAAAAATCCTTTCTCCTTTTTTTTGAAAAGATACATCAACTAAGTAATTCCATTCTTTATCAGTCTGTTTTCTTTTTTCAACAATTACCTCAAATGGTGGCCAAATAGATGGATTTACAACTATACGCTGATAATAAAGATAATAATCCATTGTAGTATAACGCAGACCAAGAAAGGTTGTAAAATTTGTATTTTCTGAAAAAAGATGCTGCCACCCAATAAGAATACCATTGTTATTTACTTTACTTGTATCTGAATCTATATTTGTATAATAAATTTTAGACATCAACACATCTCTTTGTGTTTTCATTTGATGCTGAAAAATTGTGGAAACAGAAAGTAAATTGTAATCTACATAATATTTCCACTCGTATTCTGTGCGAGATCCAGTAATATCAAAAGTTAATTTGCTTAATTCACTTAAAGAGTAAGTTGTTCCTAAGGATATATTATATCGTTTACGATCTTCACGCACATGAACAATTCCTGTCTCTTGAAGCTCGGATTGTAAGGTGGTATCTTTTATAAAATAAACTTGTCCATAAATTTGCCATCTTTCTTTTAATAAATAATCCCCTTTAATTTCATAGTGTTGATTTGTGGTATTTAAATTAGTATATTTGGCATATTTATAAACATCTAAACCAAATTTAGAATAACAAGAGGTGCGTTTGCTTTTATAATTTAAATAAAAAAACGGAGAAACAATTGCAAAAAAATCTTTTTCAGGATGATAATATGTGAAAGCAATATTATCATCATATCCGTTTTTAAATCTTAAATATGAAGAGAAATAAGTTTCTGAAGCTGAGACATACGAACCTGACATAAATAAGAAAAAGAAAAGAAAAAATAAAAATTTTTTAAGGCACCACAACGACATCTCCTCGTTTAAGAGTAATATTTTGTTCAAGATTTTTACCTCCCACAACTTCATCGTAATTGAAAGGTATTTTTATTATTTTTCCTTTCTCTTTACGCAGAATTATAATCTTATCAGAAGAAGCAAAAGGAGTAAGTCCTCCTGCCATTGCTAAAATTTGCATAACATTTGTATCCAGACCTATGGGATATTCTCCAGGACGGTTCACTTTTCCTATTACATAAGCTTTTAGACTGTTAATTTCAACAAGTATAACTGTAACATTAGCATCTGAAATGTAATCTTTCAAGCGTTGAGTTATAATTTTTCTTAAATCTGCTACTGTAAGACCTTTTACATTAATGTCTCCAATAAGTGGATAAGAAATTACTCCATCTGGAGGTACAACAACTTTTCTATTAAGTCGTTCATCCTCCCAGACAGAAATCTCTAACACATCACCAGGACCTATAGTATAATAAGGAACATCTCCTTTCACTTTTTTAGCTGTTAAATTAAATGGATAAATTAGAGCAATTGACAAATAAAGTAAAAAAGATAGAACAAATTTTTTCATCGTTCCACTCCTTAACAATTATATAATTTTTAGTGCTCTTTTTGTTTTTTCAAAATCTGAAAAATTTCTTGTGCCTGTTTTTTCCCTGGAAAGTTCTGTTTTTCTTCAAGAGCTTCTTTCAAATAATTTAAAGCTTCTTCCTTTTTACCTAATTTATAATAAACCATACCTAAATGATAAAAAACAATTGGATCTTTTTGCATTTTATCATTTAAAAGTAAAGATTCAAGTAATTTACAAGCTTTTTTGTATTCTCCTTTATGATATTTAATCCAAGCAAAGGTATCTATAAGTTGCGGTTGTTTCGGATATTTTTTTAACCAGGGACTTAATAGATTTTCAGCCTCGGAAAGATTTCTTTGGGTAGGTTTGTATTCAGCTAAACAAAAAGCTAAATTATTGATAGCAATTAAATTTTTCGGATCGTGTTTTATTATCTCTTTGTAAATATTAATTGCTTTTTCATAATTTCCTATTTTTTCATAAAGTTGAGCTAATAATAAATATGTTAATGAAGACCGAAATTTTTGAGTTTTAACTAATTTTATAATGCGTTTATACATATCCTTAGCCAAAGAGAAATTTCCATTTTCAAAATAAGCTTCAGCCAAACGAAGCATGGCTTTTATATTGTTGGGTTCATTTTTTAATATTAAGCGATATTGAGAAATAGCTCCCATGAAATCTTTTTTTCTTAAAAGGATATCACCTTTTAAAAAAAGAGCCTGAATATTGTTTGGATTTTCTTCTAATATCTTGTCTACTTCTTTTAAAGCAGCTGTATATTTACCTTCTTTTGAAAGAAATATAGCTTTTAATAAATAAGCCTGATCAGCTTTAAAATCTTTTTGTTTTTCAATATATTTTTCTAATAAAGTATATGCCTCGGTCTTTTTTCCTGAAAAAAAATAATATTCTGATAAAAACCTTACTAATGAAAAACTATCAGGAATTTGTTGAATACCTGTTTTTAACATATTTACAAATTTTTCTTTTTGATTATGATGTCTATAAAATTCAGCTAACAAAAGATATATTTTTTCATCTTTTGGATATTCAGAAAGAAGTTTTTTTAATATTTCTTCTGCCTTTTTCAAATTGCCTGTGCGTTCATAAAATTGAGCAAGAATAATTTGTGGTTCTTTTTTTTGAGGATTATTAGTTGCTAAATAAATATAAAACTTTTCTGCTTCTTTAAAATTTTTTTCTTTTTCTAATATACCAGCAAGAAAAAGTATGGCTCTTTCATTATCAGGATATTTTTTAAGCAATTCTCTCAAACATCTTTCAGCTTTTTTAAGATTATTCTCTTTATAATAAATTTCAGCTAACATAAGATAAGGAGTGGGTAAAGAAGGATTTTGTTTTTGTAAGGCTTTTAAAATTTTTTTAGCATTTTTAATATCTTGCTTTTGAATCAAAGCTTTTGCTTTTAGTAAAAGAGCATCTGAATTTTTAGGTTCCTTTTTCAATACATATTCGGCTTCTTTTAAAGCTTGGTCAGGCTGGTTAGTTAAAATAAAAATTTGTCCACGAAGAAGATGGGCATTTGTTAATTCTGGTTTAAGTTCTATCGCGCGAGATAAAGCACCATAAGCCTTTTGTAAATTCCCTTGTTTAAAATAAGAAAAACCCAGGTAGTAATAACTTAAAGCAAAACGTGGATCTACTTGAATCGCATTTTTAAATTCTATTGTTGCCCTTGTATAATCCCCTTTTGCAAGAAAATTTTTCCCTCGCGAAATAAATTTATTTCGTTTTTCTACAGGATTTCCTCCACAACTAAAAATAAATACCAAACAACAGATTAATAAAATCCATTTTTTCAATCTCATAATGCACCCTTTCTTTTTAAAACCACCAAGATGGTTTTTAAAATAATTTTTATATCATCTCTAAATTTCCAATTTTCTAAATATTTACAATCAAGTTCTACGATTTTATCAAAGTCTGTAATTTTATTACGTCCTGAAATTTGCCAGAGTCCTGTAATACCGGGTTTAAGTGTAAGACGGCGCCAGTGCCAAAGTTCATATTTTTCTACTTCTTCTAAGGTTGGTGGTCGGGTTCCTACAAGGCTCATCTCACCTTTTAATACATTTATAAACTGTGGAAATTCATCTAAGGAAGTTTTACGAAGAAATCGTCCAACACGAGTAATACGTGGATCATTTTCTATTTTAAACATCGGTCCTTTCATTATATTTTGAGCCATAAGTTCTTTTTTTCTTTTTTCAGCATCCACATACATGGTGCGGAACTTATAAAGTGTGAATATACGTCCATGCTGTCCTACTCGTTTTTGTTTAAAAAGAACCGGACCAGGTGAATCCAGCTTAATAGCAATAGCTACAAAAGGATACATTAGAAGAAATAAAAATGTTCCTATTAATCCTCCAACAATATCTAAAATTCTTTTATATAAAAGACCTGTAGCATCAATTTGGGAAACTTTTATGGTAAGAAAGGGAACACCCTGGATAGTCTCTGCATGGACTGCGGGACTTTCTGGGCTCCATAAAGCAGGTAATATGCGGGCTTCAACTCCTATTTTACGACACAAATCAAGATATTTTGCAAGTTTGATATTTCTCTGTCCACCTATGGCAAAAACCACCTCATCTACAGGATATTTAATAAGCACTTGAGGAAGATCTTCCAATTTCCCTATTACATCTTTTTTTGAAGAAGAATTAACATCTTCTAATGTAAGACGACCAAGAACTTTATGTCCCCAGCTCAATTGTTTTTCAAGAGCCTCTGCTACAATTTTTCCTCTTTTTTCATCTCCTACTAAAATAAGATTTCTTGCATGCAAACGATTATGAGCAATTTTATCAAGATACATCTGAACTAAAAAACGTTCTATTACAATAAATATAAAAGAAAACAAAGCAAAATATATAAAAAAAGCTCGAGAATAGTGCATTTTCTTAAACATAAAAATAGCTGCTCCCAAGATTAGAAAATCGGCAACAATGGCTTTGAATACTGAAATTATAATATGAAAATAACTGCTTGGTCTTCTATCACTATATAATCCCACCTGACCCATAATGTAGTTATTTACTATAATTACCAATGCTATAGAGAGTAAAAATAAATTTGTTTCAATTTCCCAGCGGCCACCTGAAAGAAAGTGACGTAATAGATAAGCTACATAACCGGCTATTAAAATAGAAAGAGCATCTAATATCATTAAAATATTATTTATTATCTGAACCTGTTGTTGAAACATAGCTTCCCTTATTAAATTTCAATTTTTCTTTATTTTAAATAATAATAAATTTATTAAGAATGGGCCAAAGATCAAGTAAAAATCTTTTAAGCTTATATTCAGCTTCATGCGGAGAAATATTGTTATTATTTAACAGCATTTCCACTCTTACTAAAGCACCATCAGTTCGTCTACGAGTAAGTCCATCCCAAAAAAGATAAAACTTATGCCACCAAGGACTTATTATAACACGACCACGTTCAAAAAAGAAATAAGTAGTTAACATATATTCATTGTTTCTAACTAACCACATATATTTTATCGGAATAAACTTATGAGAAGAAACTTTAAGTTTCCATTCCCCTGATCTAAGAATAAACCAACCACCTCCTAAAATACACGATTGAGGGGTATGGGCTGTATGCCAAGCCGTTTGATATTTATAATAAGGAATAAATACATATATAATTCCCGGAAAATCATCTCGTCTATATACATTATAAACATATTTATCTGCCCAAAGGGATTTTAAAATTTTTTTAGAAAGCACTAATTTTTTTCCATACCATCCATCTATATGTAAGGGAAAAGAAGAAAAATCTATTTTTTCTGGTATAAAAAAAGTTTTTGGGAAAAAATGTAGCCCTACTCCACCAATTACTGTGATTAATAAAAAAGATAATATATAAATTTTTTGTAAAACCAACTTAGCTGGTTTAATTTCAGAAGATTTTTTTATTTCAAATTTTTCCCTTTCTAATTTTTTAAGTATTAAAGCTATCAATAGCAAAAAACAACCGGCTAATATAAATACAAGCCAACCAACAAAAAAATGAGAAAAGCCTTGAGCTAATTCTTTATAACCTTTAAGATACAGAAAAGCTGTTAGATAAATTCTTAAGGCATTTGCTATTATACAAATTAAGGGCACAAAAACAAAAAGTAAAATACGAGACCATAAATTGCGAAGGAAATAATAACCTATTAAAGAACAAAGTAAAACCATAGGCATGAAATATCTTAATCCACTGCAGGCATCTGCTACCTGAAGTTGAGTTATTCCTAAATCAATAATATTTCCTTCCTGAAAAACACTAAAACCACTTAATCTCATAAGAGTAACTGCAAGAGATGAGGTTAAAAGTTGGAGTTTAAATGTAAGTAGGCGATTAATAAAAGGAGGGAGAGGTATGATAAAAAATAGAATAAAGAAAGGAAAGGCTAAATGTTTTAAGCGTTTTCCATATAAAGTTAATCCTAAGGATACTACCGAAAGATAAAAGCCTAAGTAAAGAAAGGTCTCAAGCGAAGAAAGGCTTCCAATAAGACTTATACAAATGGCAAAAAAAAGAAGAATAAGACCTATATAGCTTCCTGAAAATGAAGTAAAATCAAAATGCTTTCTTTTTTCCCAGCATAGGTAAAAAAATATAAAAGGAACTAAATAACAATAGCTATTGTTTCCCTGATTCCAGCGATGAAGTATTTTTTTTAATATAGGAATATATACTATAATAAGAATACCTAAAAGTACCCAAAACCATAAAAAAATTTTATTATTTTTCATTTTTGGAATGAACTGGTCCTAATTTTAAATTTTATTCTAACATCTTTTTGAGATATCAACAATATCTTTGGACGGCTCTCCATTTTTGGACATTTAAAATGTTAAGATTTGAAAATAATTAATAACACAAAAAGAGAGTAAAAAAGATGCCAACATTTAAGGTGTCCAATTTTGGGGACGAAATTACCATAACATTAAAAGTGTCCAAAATTGGGGGCATATTCAGTTAATTTTCCTAATCTTTTTTCAAGGCACTTTCCAAAGTAAAAATCTTCAACAAGGGAATGTTCTTTAAACTTTAAAAGCTCATTTCCGTTTATCCAACCAATTTCTTCAAGTTTTGTTTTTATCTCATTATGGAGTGAATCTTCACTTTGAAGGGGCATTATTTGTCCCGCTTTAATCTAAAATAGAAAAATTTTTTTAAATTAAAAATTGAAAGTAAATCTGCTAAAGGGAAAAAATTTAATAAAAACCGAGATTTTTAGAACTTTACTTTCAAAAATTTCGTATTAAAATAAAAATATGATTTTAATAAAACGGAACTTGTTTGAAAAGATTAAAGCCCATCTCAACAAAAAAGAAATTACTTTTATAGTAGGTCCTCGTCAATGTGGTAAAACCACTCTTATGTGGCTCCTTATTGAAGAGCTAAAAAAACAAAACAAACCTTGGATATTTTTTAGTCTTGACTTTGAAAAAGACAAAGTCTTTTTTGAATCTCAGGAAAAGTTTATAAAAAAGCTAAATCTTGAATTTGGAAATACCCCAGCTTTTGTATTTATAGACGAGATTCAGAGGAAAGAAAATGCGGGGCTTTTTCTTAAAGGGATTTATGATAGAAATCTTCCATATAAATTCATTGTTTCTGGCTCCGGAAGTGTAGAACTCAAAGCTAAAGTTCACGAATCTCTTGCTGGAAGAAAGAGGATTTTTTTTCTTTCTACAGTAAGCCTAAAAGAATTTATAAACTTTAAAACAGAGTATAAATACGAAACTCATTTAAAAAAGTATTTTGAAATAGATCCAAACAGTTATGAGCTTATTCTTGAATATCTTAACTTTGGTGGATATCCAAGGGTGGTGCTTGAAGATACTTTTTCTGAAAAGCTTGCAGTTATTCATGAAATCTACACAAGTTATGTGGAAAAAGATCTTTCTTATTGGCTTAAAATAGAAAAACCAGAGGTTTTTACAAATCTCCTTAAAATCCTTTCTCATCAGGCTGGAAAACTTACAAGTTTTACCGAGCTTTCAAATACACTTGGTATTTCTATTCCAACATTGAAAACTTACCTTTATTATGCAGAAAAAACTTACATTCTTAAAAAAGTTAGTCCCTTCTTTAGAAACATCAAAAAAGAATTAACTAAAACGCCAGTTTATTATTTCTGCGACTTGGGATTAAGGAATTTTAGTGCTGGTGTTTTCGGAAAAATTGAAGCTTTTAGTGAAGTTGGATTCTCTTTTCAAAATCTTGTAATGCTTCTTCTTGAAGAAAGGTTTGGTGAAACTGGAGGGGTTCTTCACTACTGGCGAAGCAAAGATGGAGCAGAAGTTGATTTTGTTATTGATGTTAAAAAAGAAATTATTCCAGTAGAAGTAAAGGCAAGTTTTTTAAAAAAACCTGCTATTTCTCGTTCTTTAAGAAGTTTTATTAGAAAATACGCACCGAAAGAGGCATGGATTGTTAATCTTTCTTTAAAAGAAGAAGTAAAAATCGACAAAACCCTTATCAAAATTTTTCCTATCTGGGAACTTTTAATTTAATAAGCACCTTTTAAACGGAAACGGTATTGATACCTGAGGATTAAATCTACAGAAAAATGATTAAAACGAAATAATTCCTTTTCATGAAATTCCAAATCTCTAAAGGATACCTGAAAAACGCTGCTTTTTTTAATTTCATTCATTTAACTTTTTACACACTTGGGTGGACACCCCTGGTAAAACTACTCTTTCTTCTGCTACAGCCCTTTTCTTCTCTCGTAAAGTGAATTTCATCCCCTACCCCCATAGACGAAAAAAAACAAAATATCCCACTACACAATAAATTTCTCTTTGCATTCTTTTTTTTACTTTGTTTGTCATCCTGCCTGGACAACTCGTATTTACACTTCACTTATTATAAGCTTGCTCTCCTTATAGTTTTGCTTTTAAAAAAATATAGCTCTCATGTATTCTTTTACTGTTGTGATTTTTAAATCTGGATATTTGTTTTTAAATGCCTTAATAAGGCGATTATCCTTTCAGAATTTCCAAAAATTCAGCAGGAGATAGTATTTTTATTGTTTCAAACTCTTTCAGTTCTAAAAGATCAGTATCTCCACTCACGAGATAATCAGCCTTACCTGAAATTGCTAATTCTAAAAATTTTTGATCATCTCTGTCCTTGCAAATTTTTTCATCAATCTTGAAAGTAATTTTGATCATTTTTGAATACGGCAAAATTTCAAATTGCAAAATATAATCTATTTCCTCTTCAGTAAGAGCAAACTTAGGATAATGAAGGACTTTTATGAGTTCGCTTAAAGTGCCTTCAGAAAATAGCAATATATAAGCTCCTTTTTTTAGAGGTAAAATAAGTTTAGAAAGTTTTCCCCGAAAAAGTAAGGCTGAAATTAAAACATTAGTATCTAAAACAACTTTTAGTTTCCTCTTGCCCATTTTACAGCTTCTTTTACATCTTCTTCAGTAATTCCCAGACTTTTAATCTTTTCTCTAATTTTTTCCAAGGTAATATTAGCTGAAACTATTTTCACTGGAGTTAATATAATTCTTCCATCTTCCACCTTTGCTTCAAAGTATTCAATTTGGGGAAAATTTTTTATTATTTCCTTGGGTAGGGTAATTTGATTTTTTGAAGTCTTTTTAACAAGCATCCTTACCTCCTTGTTTCCTTATATCATTACATCAATATTATTATAAGGTTTGCCTGGAAATTTTCAATATTGATTAAGAAATGATTTTAAAAATTGCCCAATAAACTTCTTTTCGTTCTTCTTCAGTCAGTCAAGCCGAGGGCGTCAAAAACGATGTCGTCAAAGTTATTTTTTTGCTTCTTTCAAATATTCAACTCCTTTTTCTGGGTTTTCCCAGATGCCTTTTTTTATATTTCTCTTCAATCAAAATTTTTCCATCCGGCATAATGAAGTATATTCTGCCTGCAATCCCAATAGGAAAGATATTTTTCACTCCTCCGGAGTGCATTTATAAAGTGCAATAAATCTTAGAGCTACCCACTAAAATTTCAAAAAAGTTTTCCTGAGTAATTACAAAAAACTCTGAATTAGGATAAGCCTTTTTAAAAACCTCAGGCGGTCTAACCTTCCTTTTTTTCCACTTTATCTCATAAGCGTAAAGTTTTCCTCCTCTTTCTTCAATTAAATCTATTTCTTTTTTAGCCCTCCTCCAAAAATAAAAATTTGTATAGATTCCGTGATTATAAAGAATTTTCATTCTTTCAGTTATCACAAAATTTTCCCAGAGTTTTCCTACATCATCTCTCAGATGGATAGGATTAAAGTTATTTATGTAAGCATTTCTTACCCCTACATCGTAAAAAAACACCTTTCTCAATTTTTTTAGCTCATTTCTGAGATTTCTACTTAAAGGAGGTAGTTTAAAAATAATAAAAGCCTGCTCAAGTATGCGTAAGTAATTGGCAACAGTGTTTTTATCAACCCCAGTTAAACCTGCAAGCTCATTATAAGAAACCTCGTTCCCAAGCTGAAGTGAAAGAGCCTGCAGAAGCTTCTCTAAAACTTCTGGATTCCTTATCTGATAAAGTTTAAAAATATCTTTAAAAGCATAACTATAAGCAATGGACCTTAAAATTTCCTGAGAAAGCTCAGGTTTTAACACCACTTCAGGATACATTCCAAACACTAAAAATCTCGGAAGAAGTCTTTTTATCTCTAAAGGGGAATAAATCTGGGAAATTTCTTCCAAAGAAAAAGGGAAAAGAATAAAATCTATCTTCCTTCCTGTAAGAGATTCTTCTATCTCACCAGTAAGATCAAAAGAGGAGGAGCCTGTTACTACTATTTGTTTTTCTGGAAAGTTGTCTACCATCAGTTTTAAAGTAAGACCTATGTCTTTTACCCTTTGGGCTTCGTCTATCACCACAAGTCTTTTATTCCCTAAAATAAACTTTAACTCGGTGGAAGTTTTATTACTTAAAAGGGCTCTGACATCGGGCTCATCACAATTTAAATAAATAGCATCTTCAGGAAATTTTTTAATGAGTTCTTTTACAAGAGTTGTCTTTCCTACCTGTCTTGCTCCATAAATAGCAATTATCTTGCCCTTAAAAAGATATTGCTCTATTCTTTTAAAAATTATTCTTTCGACAATCATTCAATACTCGTCTAAAATTTATCTATTTTAGTGAATGTATTCACCAAAATAGGTATTATTTTGGTGAGTTATTTCTCTAAATAATAACTTTTTCTTAAAATTTGTCAATAGAGTTTTTTGGTTTCTCTAAAAAGTATATGAATAACTCTTAAGTAATCCTCTTC
>Ga0256842_1001665_pt1 | contig 17407 bp, 11 predicted proteins | sample 4559240metaG_FD_185973 | JGI IMG/M metagenome (GOLD analysis project Ga0256842, IMG submission 185973) | Hydrothermal vent microbial communities from Guaymas Basin, Mexico - 4559-240 | ecosystem: Environmental > Aquatic > Marine > Hydrothermal vents | place: Mexico: Guaymas Basin | collected...
ATCTTCACTTTCTAACCCAACCCCCAATCTTCGTGCATTGCTATCTACCTGATCTTTCAAATCACTTATTACATCTTCTATCGATCCAGCCCCACCTAACGAAAGACTTATCACCGGATATCTCTTTTCCCAATCCCACCTATCACATATCCACAACCCCTCAAACAATCCCTTCTCCCCTTCAAACAAATACCTTATCGTGGATAACAGCAAACTCTTCCCAAACCTACGCGGGCGGGAGAGAAACACTACAGAACTGGTAGTCAATAACTTGTGTATTTCTTTTGTCTTATCTATATACAAATACCCCTTCTCATCTGTTCGCAACTTCTTAAAATCTTGCACTCCTATCGGCATTAACTTATCCATAATCTCTCCTTTGCTTTGTCCCAGCGTACGATTCTATTCTACCAATACCTCACAACAACTCAAAGGCTCATCAAATAAATCTTAAAACTCAAATCTAAAAAGTAAAATCTCTCTGTTTTCGCTCGATCAATCTTTACGGATACTAACAATAATTCAATCTCTCGATACCTTTTCCTTGAATGCTCAAGAATTTCGATATGTCTTCAAATATTTCTATATCTTCGGATCCAATGGGTTTATATAGGTCTCTGCGAATATGCTAATGTATCAATCTAAACTTAACTACTTTTAGCATCTTCTTCTACTTCAAGATGGGAGGAATACTTCTTTCGCGCCTCAACCCACCACTCGACAAAAAAGGCCAAGAATATCCCAAGAAAAAGCCCACTTACACCAGCAACGGTTACCATCAACAATTTCTTTGGCTTAACAGGCTTGATGGAACTATAGGGGGGTTGAACTACCTCCACAGGGCGTAACATAGACAACTTAATCTCTAATTGTTTGATAACATTTTGGATATCAAATCTCTCTTTCTCTAATTCCTTATCTCGCTTCAATTCCAAATCCTTTATCTGCTTTTCTATCTCCTTAATCCGCAACTTCCTTTCTTCAACTTCTCTTTTTTTGGCATTTATTTTCTCTTCTATATGCATAAGCATAGTCTGTAAATTTGATGCATATGTAATGTTATTTTGAATAACACTGCTATACATCAAAAGGGACAAAGTATCTCCGTTGGAAGTATCTTTCATCGCCCTATCTCTCAATTTCATTAACTTTTTTGTATTTTTATCAATAAGGGTAATCTGTTTCTCTAACCTGTTCTTTGTGGTTTTAAGTATCTCAACATATTCTTTAATGGCACTGATTCCTCTACTCTCAGATGTATATTTTGATTTGAGATAAGAGATTTGAGTGTCTATTTTTTGTTTTTCTATTGCAATTAAAGGTAAGGAGTTTTTCTCTTTCTCTATCTCTTGCTTTAATAAGTGTTTCTCTGAGGTAATCTTGCTATTACTTCCAGAGACCCTATCTAAGAAAAGATTTATGACATCCATAATTATCTGCTTACCTTTCTCAGGCCAAGGGGTATAAAGGGTAAGAGAAAGTAATCCTCCTCCCCGACCAGGATGGGCCTCAATCTCAGGCAAATATTTCCCATATTTGGAGATCAGCGTCCTCTCATATGGTTTGCTTTCGATCCAGGTCTTAAAATCTGCAATCTTCCAATCGTTAATTGGTATCCCATTTTCATCAAATCCGGTAACTCCCGGCCTTATAATGGCCTCAACCTTATATTTGGGAGGTATAACAAAGGCAAGGATAGAGGCAAAAAGGATAAACCCTATGGTAATTGCTAAAATCAACCTCTTCCTTCGAGAAAGGATTAGGAAAAGTTCGTATAGATCTATCTCGTCATCGTAATAGTGCCTTTCGATTGTATCCATTTGTTTGCCCCCACACCTCTCACTCTAACTCCATCCCAATATCAACAGCGGGTGCAGAGTGGGTGATGGCTCCTACAGAGATATAATCCGGCCTTAACTGGGCTATCCTTTTGATCTTTTGTTTTGTCATCCTGCCAGAAATCTCTATCTTTATTTCTGGTGCAGTCTTCCTTATCTCTTCTATTGCCCGAGATAAATTCTTATAGTTCATATTATCCAACATTATTATATGTGGTTTTTCTTTGATGGCCCCTCTGAGAGAAGCGAAATCTTCTATCTCCACTTCTATCTTCATACGTAACTTTTTTTCTTTAACAAATGATTTTGCTTGTCTTACTGCCTCAATTACTGCCTGCTCTTTAGATACTCCAAGTTTCTTAGAAATAATGGCGATATGGTTATCTTTTATCAATATCTGGTCATATAACCCCATACGATGGTTCATTCCCCCTCCACACCGCACTGCATACTTCTCTAATACCCGCCATCCGGGAAGGGTCTTGCGAGTGTCTATTATTTTGGTATACTCACCACCTATCTGCACAAATTCCGAGGTCAAGGTAGCCACCCCAGAGAGACGAGAGAGAAAATTCAAAACTATCCTTTCACCTGACAAAATAACCCGAGCAGGGCCGGAGACCTTTAATATTTCTTGTCCTTTTACTACCACTTCCCCATCCCGAGATAAAATCTGTACCTTCACCTTAGGAGATAGGAGAGAATAAGTAAGCACTGCCGACTGCACTCCACAAAGGACCATCTTTTCCCTGGCAACAACTTTGGCCTTTATCTTGCAATCGGGAAGGACAGATAGCGAGGTTACATCTCCTGCGCCAATATCTTCCTCTATTGCTTGAGATATTATCCTCAAATATGCCTCTTTAATCTCCTTTAAGGTCATCGTAAAGCGCCTCCAATCGTTTGAGGGTATCTCTTAACTCCTCCAATTTTCTCCTTTCCTCTTCAACCACATTTTTAGGGGCACGATTAGTAAAATTGGCATTACTTAGCAATAACTCCTTTTTCTCTATTGCGTTTTGAGTCTCTTGTATCTGCTGCCTTACTCTTTCTTTCTCTCTTCTAACATCTACCAAACCTGACAATACCAAAAAGAACTCTAATCCCGGCAAGACGCCTGCCAAACTCTCACTTGGCCTTTTTCCCTCTTCTATCTCCTCTACCTTTCCTACTCGGGCAAGAAACCTTACCAACTCAACACTCTCTAAAACTTCTCTGGCCTTTGGCCCACTCAAAAGCACATCTGGCCTGTCAGAAGGACGCAATGACACCTGAGTTCGCATATTTCTCAAATGATAAATCAAGGATTTTACTAATTCAAACCTTTGCCGAGCACCAGGATCCTTTCTCCCTCCTTCTTGAGGATAGGGCATAAGCATTATGGTCTGGCCAGATAGATTCATCACCTCTTTCAACCGCTGATAAATCTCCTCGGTTATAAACGGCATAAACGGATGTAGTAGACGAAGAAAGTGTTCTAAAACATATAATAGTATCTTTTGCTGATTTACCTTTATTTCTTTTCCCCTATCTATCTTTGTGGCTTCTATATACCAATCGCAAAACTGGTGCCAGAAAAAGTCATAGAGGAGATTAGCAGATTCATTGAATCGATAATTCTTTAATGCATCATTAACTTTCTCTATAGTCTGCGATAAACAATCCAATATCCACCTATCCTCCAAGGTCAAAAGTCCTTTTTCCCAATCTGTATCTCTAACTTCCGGAAGGAGGTGTGATAGGATATAGCGGGTTGCATTCCATATCTTATTGGTAAAGTTTCGGCCTAACTCAAACTTGCTTCTGGATAGATAGACATCCTGTCCTACGGCAGTTATAGAGATTAAACTGAATCTGAGGGCATCTGCCCCCATCTCTTCTATTATCTCCAATGGATCAATAATATTGCCCAAAGACTTGGACATCTTCCTACCGGTATCGTCTCTTACTGTGCCGTGAAGATAAACATCTGAAAACGGTATTTCACCCATAAACTCTAATCCTGCCATTATCATACGGGCAACCCAGAAAAACAATATCTCCGGAGCGGTAACTAACGTATTGGTCGGATAGAAGTACTCCAGATCTGCCTTTACATCAGGATCGTCCTTGGGCCAATAGAACGTTGCAAATGGCCACAACCATGATGAAAACCAGGTATCTAAGACATCTCCATCCTGCACCAAATTGGTATTGCCACAATTAGGGCAGACCTTCGGATCTTCCATCTCAACTATCGGTGGGCAATCGGTGCGATTTCCACCTTTATCCACGCAGTACCAGACTGGTATTCGGTGCCCCCACCATATCTGACGAGATATACACCAATCTTGTATGTTCTCCATCCAGTTCAGGTAGACCTTTGTCCAACGAGATGGGATAAATCTTATCCTACCTTCTTTAACTGCCTTAATCGCTGGTTCTGCCAATGGTTTCATCTTAACAAACCACTGGCGGGATAAATACGGTTCTATTACGGTATCACACCTATAACAATGTCCCACATTGTGGATATAATCTTCTATCTTCTCAACCAATCCCAATCTCTGCAGATCAGAAATAATCTGTTTCCGACACTCAAACCGATCTAGTCCCTTATAGGGCCCAGCCAGATCCGTCATCTTCCCTTCTGAATCTATAACTACTGGCGCATCCAGATTGTGTCTTTTGCCAACCCAAAAGTCATCCGGATCATGAGCAGGGGTAATCTTTACTGCACCGGTCCCAAACTCTGGGTCAACATAATCATCGGCAATTATCGGTATCTCTCGATTTATTATGGGAAGGATTACTTTCTTACCTACTAAATCTTTATATCGTTTATCACCGGGATTGACTGCAACTGCAGTATCTCCCAATATAGTTTCAGGCCGAGTGGTTGCAACAACTATAAATTCTTCCTTCCTATCCTTTATTGGATAGCGAACGTAATACAACTTCCCTTGAGTCTCTTTCTTGGGAGCCTCCTCATCAGCCAAAGCAGTATGACAGCGAGGACACCAATTGATTATATAATTCCCTTGATATATGAGCCCCTTTTTATAGAGGTGAACAAAGACGTATCTAACCGCAAGGGAATAATCTGAGTCCATCGTAAACCTAAGTCTGCGCCAATCACAAGAGGCCCCTAAGCGCTTTAACTGGCGAATGATAGTGGAACCATATTCTTCTTTCCAGTTCCAGACCTCTTGAACGAATTTTTCTCTACCTAAATCCTGTCTTCGCAAACCTTGTTTAGCCAACTTCCGTTCTACTACGTTTTGGGTAGCAATACCCGCATGGTCGGTCCCCGGCATCCAAAGGGCATTATAACCAAGCATGCGGTGATAGCGAATAAGGATATCTTGATAAGTATTATTCAAGGCATGCCCCATATGGAGAATGCCAGTCACATTGGGAGGTGGTATCACTATGGTATATGGCCTGCGATAAGAATCGCGGTCCGCATTGAAATAACCAGCCTTTTCCCAAATTTGGTATATCCCACTCTCTACCTTAGAGGGATCATACCGAGATGGCAAATCTTTAAATCTATTCTCCTCAGCCATCTGTCCCCCTTTGACCTACAACTTTAATTATTCTCCTCAACCAAAACTTTTTACTTTAACCTCCTCAAAATCCTCTCTTCTTGATAACATTCAATTATATCCCCTACCATCAACTGAGAAAAATTCTTTAATGCGATTCCACACTCGTACCCTTCTGCCACTTCCCTGACATCGTCCTTAAACCGTTTAAGCGATGCTATATCTCCTACCCACACCTCTTGTCCATTTCGCAATAACTTACCTTTGGCAGAACGAACTATCTTACCTTTCTTTACATAGCAACCGGCAATGGTACCTGCTTTGGATAGTTTAAACACTTGTCTCACTTCAGCAGTGCCTATCCAAACATCCCGAACAATGGGCTCAAGCATACCTTCAAGGGCTGCCTTTATCTGATCCAATAATTCATATATTATCTTGTATACTCGAACATCTATCTTTTTCTCTTCTATATACTTCTTGGCCCGTGAGTTTATTCCTACATTAAATCCAATTATTATCGCCCTTGAGGCCTCAGCCAAAAGGGCATCAGAATGGATAATCTCCCCTACGCCTGAATGTATAACTTCAACCCTTACCTCATCGTTTGACAATCTCTCTATCGAAGACTTGATTGCCTCTAACGTACCTTGCACATCGGCCTTTAATATTAATCGAAGGACCTTTTCTTCCTCTTTTTGAAACTGCTCAAAGAAATTCTCCAAGTTAACACTTCGCGTAACCCTATCTTGTCTTTTCTTCCTCAAATTTTTCTCTTCAGCAATCTTCTTGGCCTCTTTTTCAGAAGATACAACAAAAAATCTGTCTCCAGCCTGAGGCGCCTCTTCTATCCCCAAAACCTCACCAGCCTCAGAAGGGAGTAGTTCCTTTATTCTTTGTCCTCTATCATTGACAATCGACTTTATCTTTCCATAGGTATCTCCCACGATAATTGCATCACCAACCTTTAATCTACCCGACTCTACCAAGAGAGTTGCAAGTACTCCCTTAAACGGATGAACCTGGGCCTCCAAGACTACGCCATGGCCTGGTTTATCATAGTTAGTCTTCAACTCTAACAACTCAGATTCTAATATTACCATCTCTAACAATTCATCTATTCCCTGCCCAGTCTTTGCAGAAACAGGAACCATCACTGTCTTTCCTCCCCACTCCTCTGGCATAAGGCCGTGCTCCATTAACTGACGTTTCACTCTATCTACATCTACCCCCGGCTTATCAATCTTATTTATTGCTACCACAATCGGCACCCCAGCGGCCTTTGCGTGGTTTATCGCCTCTATTGTTTGTGGCATAACTCCATCATCGGCGGCTACTACTAATATCACCACATCGGTAACATTCGCACCCCTTGCTCGCATAGCAGTAAAGGCCTCATGCCCGGGGGTATCTAAAAACGTCAGTTTTCCGTGAGGAGTTTGCACTACATAGGCCCCTATATGCTGGGTAATACCACCATATTCCTTATCGGTAATGTTACTTTTTCTTATATAATCCAAAAGAGATGTCTTGCCATGGTCAACATGTCCCATCAAGGTTACAACTGCATGGCGTGGTTTTGGATTCTGTTTAGCCCATTCCTCGTGTTTCAATCTGATTTTTTCATCTATAGAAAGCGGTTCTTTCAAGATTACCCCATACCAACTGGCGATCTCATCGGCTAACTCTTTATCCAATGTGGAATTGATGTTTATCATTAACTTATGTGACAAGGCCTTGAATAAAATATCATTAACTTTTACTCCTATCGCATCCGCTAATTCTCTTACAGAAACCGGGAATTCTACCTCTACTTCCCGTATTTCCCCAATTTCTTCCTGAACAGGGCCTTCATCCTCTACCTTTTTAGATTCAACTTGTTTCTCCTCTACTTTTACTTTTGTACTCTCTTTCGAGTCAGCAGAAAACTTCTCCGCTTCTTTATGCTCTCCTTGTCTTTTCTCTTCCTCATTTATTTCCTTTTTAGACTGCTTCCTCTTTTTGGTCACACCTTTTCTTTCTTCTTTCTCTTTTGCCTTTTCTTCCTCTTTACTTTTTGACGGGAGTTTTTCCTCTATCTGGCGAATCTGCTCTTCACTAAGAGAACTCATATGGCTCTTTATCTCAATCCCTACTTTTTCACGTATAAAGGCCACTAACGACTTACTACTCACTCCTAATTGTTTTGCTAATTCATAGACTCGCATTACTCTTCCTCATCTCCTTTAGCCAAGTATTCCTTTGCCTTGACGATTATGTTTTCCGCAATCTCTTTATCTACCCCTTCTACCTCAATCAAGTCATCCACCGAGGCCATAGCCAAAGAATTAAGATCATAGAAACCTGCTTCCTTAAGATTGGCCACTACTTCTTCGTCAACATCTGAAACCTCAAGTAACATCTTCTCCAAAGATTTGCTTGCCTGTTCACTGGTCATCTGGGACCCTTCTGCTGTTCGCACATCTAACTCCCAGCCTGTCAATTTGGATGCCAATCTAACATTTTGTCCTCGACGACCAATAGCCAGAGATAATTGGGATTCATCCACCAATACCTCAGCATGTTTCTTTTCAGTATTCAGAATTCTGACTTCCTCTACTTTGGCAGGTTTTAATGCCTCTTTTATAAACTCCACTGGATCGTTCGACCACCGCACAACATCTATCCTTTCTCCTTGTAGTTCGTTCACAATATTTTTTATACGCGTCCCCCTCATACCAACACAGGCACCCATCGGATCAATCTTCTCATTAACTGAGGCCACTGCAATCTTTGTATGCTCACCAGCCTCTCTGACAATCTCCTTTATTACCACAATACCATCTTTAATCTCTGGAACTTCCAACTCAAATAACTGTTTGACCAGATCTGAATGGCGGCGCGAAAGCAAAAGGATAGGCCCCTTGGGTTCTCGAGTAACAGACAACAATATTGCCTTTATTCTATCACCTTGTCTATAATTATCTCGAAACGACTGTTCTCGACGAGGGAGAATCCCCTCGGCTTTACCGACATCCACTATAATCTGTCGTCGATCTATCTTATAGACCGTACCGCTCACTAACTTCCCAACTAAGGACTGAAATTCTCGAAAAACAACATCTTTTTCCGCCTCCCTTATCTTCTGAATAATCACTTGACGAGCAGTCTGCGCAGCAATGCGACCAAGTTCATCCGCAGGAACTCGCTCACCATTTATGGTCACAACAATATCTTTATTAGTCTCATCCACCTTTGCCTCTATTCCATCTGCGGTCTTTAACTGATAGGCCTTACGGGTAGCGCTCACTAAGGCAGTCTCTAAAGCCGAAAATAAGGTCTGTTTATCTATACCTTTATCCATACAAATCTGGTTGATTATCATAAATATCTCAACATTATTCATAATTCATCACTCCTTTCCTTCTGACCACTTTTTAAACGATTCCGATTTGATTACATCAGCGGAAGGAACAAAAATTTGTTGATTCTCAAATAAAATTAGACCCGGTGTATTGGCTCCGATCTCATTAGTGAGTTTTGAGGATGAAAGAAGCAAATAACCAATCTCACCTGGAGTTGTTATGCATTGCTCAATCTTACCTGAATCCACTCCCAATCTAACTTCGCAGGTATCATCCTGGGGATAACCTAACTCATACCGGCAAAGGATATAATCCAGATATTTATTGGGGGCATACTTACGAAAACACAACTGACGTAGGACTTCACTCATATCATTGGGCCCTATAAGAGATTTCCACACTCCATTTTTATAGGAGAGGAGGTAGTGAAAATAAAATCGCCAATCCTTCATCCTTCCGTCATACTTCACTTTTCTAATCTGGACTAATTCCTTATAGACTGGCTCTGATAGTTGCCCAGATATAAAGATATCCACTCTTTTGGGAATCCGTTTTCTGTTTCGAAAAACAGACATCCCAACCACCTGAGGCCGAATAACATAACCAATTTCACTCTTTATCAACATATCTTCTATGTTTTCAAACCCATCTATGTTCTCGATATTGCCTTGAATAATATAGACCGGCAACATATCTGTGTTCACCTTAGCAAATATCTTCTTCGCCTCTTCGCTATCGGAATATATAACCTTCATCTTAAGCGAAGGTAAAAATCTCTTTAACCAATTATATATATCATCTTCATTGCAAGAGACACACCTCTTTGGCCTAACAACAACCAGCGTTTGATCTCCTTTTTTCTGTCCTATCGTACATTTCCCCTTATTACACTCTCCCTGCAAACAATCCATATCCCCATAACAATCAAGATCTACCATATGAGAAAGTCGGGAATCAGGCGAGAGACCAAGTACTGAGACTTCTTTTGCCCCCAAAACTGACCATTTTCCACCCTTATTGGTTAAATCTACTACATCTACCTTTATGCCATCTGGATAAGGCATAAGAACCAAGACCCCATCTTTAATCTCCAATCGCTTACCCCCTCTAAGAAAAGACCGCCTTGGGACCAAGACAATATCAACTTCTGAATGCTGTCTTAAAAACTCCCATAGATCCTCTGGTCTCACATTATCTTGTATGGCCAAGACCAGAACATCAGCACCCTCTAAGTTAGCCAAAGCAACATTGTACTTATCAGGGGAATTTATTCGTTCCTTACCCACCTTAATTATCCCAATCTTTACCCCGCTTCCCCCTTCCAAAACTTTATCCTGACACTGTCCTTCTATATCACATACCCAATCGTAATCTATTTTTCTTAAACAGGATTGGTAATCCTTTTTCCTTTTGTCAAAGAAGTTCTTATCATGAAGCAAATCTCCATAAGACCCTGGAGAAAGATACCCATATTCGAGTAATAACACATTGTCACCCAATCGATTAATCAAATTAGCGCGGTTGCATGGCAGACAAATCTTCTTTCCATTGTCAACAAGATATATGCGAGAGTGGGTATTCCCGCTTATAACGAGTTGCAGGTCCTGAGCCCGGGCAACCATCCCCATTCCCAGAATTATTAAGGCATACAACCACCGCCTCATCATTCCTCCTTTACTATCTAAAATAAAAAATAGAGCGTGCGCTCTCGAAGCCTCCGCTCTTTCGTGAAAGGGTATTATATAAGAAAAGCCCTACAACTTCAAGGCCTTTATGCCAACAAAACCACCTTGCCCATAACCATCTTTAACCTCATCTATTTTTCCCACCTTTCTCAAATCATCTACAAACAGGGTTTGTAAGATTTGTTTTACATTAAACCCATTGTGCTTCAACATATTTTTCACCTCATCAACTGAAAAAAAGCGGGCATATTTATAAAATGGGCTATTTTTTCTTTTTCGCTGATATACCTGCCCTAAAGGACTCTCTTTATCTACTATCCCGATTACCAATACACCACCTTTTTTAAGGACCCTACAGGCCTCTTTTATGGCCTGATCCGGATCCTCTACAAAACACAATGTAACCATCATCAAGGCATAATCAAAAGATTCATCCTCAAATGGGAGATTATGGGCATCAGCCCAAATCGCTTCAATTCCTCGCTTTTTAGCCAAGGCCAACATCTCCTCAGACAGATCTATTCCAACCTCTATCCCTAAAGGCCCAGCAAATCTCCCCGTACCAACGCCGATTTCAATTCCCATTCCATTGTTAGGGAGCAATCTTCGTAATAATTCCACTTCTGTAGCATAAACACATGGATGCTGCTCAAACCATTCCTCATATTCTTTAACTCGGGCATTGAACACATCTTCCATCCTACTCATCTATATCCGCCTCCTTTTATTGTCCTTTCAACAACAGTAAAAAAACAGGGATGGTTACAACCGAAACAAGATGTGTATAGAAAAGGACCTGGCTTATAAATGGGGTATCACCACCATAACTTTCCGATATAACTGCTAAGGACACCGCAGATGGAACTGCAGACTCAAGAAGAATAAACCAACGGAGATCCGGAGTTAATATAGAGAACTTTAGTAAAGATAATATCATCAGGGCAATCATAGGTAACACTACCAATTTAGTAATGACTGTCAAGGCCAATAACCTATGATTTAAAGAACAACTCATACAATTAAGACCTAATATTCCTCCCATCACCAACATAGATAAGGGCAACACAGGCCTTGATAGTATCTCTAAAAATGAATATATCCCTGCAGGAATACTATTAGCCAAACCTAATAAGGCCAACACCACCGCAACAATCGTAGATAAAAAGGGAGGATTTATGACCTTTTTCCAAAGGCCTTCTCCTTCGCGACCAGAAACCAGCCACACTCCAAAAGACCATACAAGAAAATTAAATCCTATGATATACAAAAAGATCCAACTATAAAACATCTCTCTTTTCTCCGGGCCAAACATAACTGAAACCATTATAAGGGGCATATACCCACAATTTTGAAAAGATACTAATGCAGAAAATAGATTGGCCTCACGTATCCTTAATACCTTGGCTATAACAAATCCCAATAACAAAGATGCAACCAACATCCCTATTCCAACGGCCGGGATAAGATAGACCCATTCCACTCGAAGGTTATCTGAACCAGAAAGTGTGTGGTACAGAATAAAGGAAGGCAAAAATATATCGGTAAGGAGATTACTAATCTTTCGCAAAAAAACTCTATCTATACGCCCCGTGCGAGCCAATAGATATCCCACTCCAGAAAGGCAAATGACCTGTAAGGCTGCAATTACAGTAGCCCAGAAAGAACTCCACGCAATACTCGACACCATACTATTCCTTATTTATTAAGACATAATTAGGAGAGAAGTCGCAGGTAAACATATAATATGAATACTTCCCATTGTTCAGGTTTATAACCACATGCAAGTCTTTATCTATAAGGAGAAAGCGACTCTTTGATAGCATAGGTCGTCCTCTTTTGAAGACTGTATGTTTATTAGCAGTTATCTCTAACTTTTTCTCATCGACTTTCTTGCTGGCCGCTCCGACTGCCGCGGCAATCCTTCCCCAGATAATCCTACCCCCAAATACTGAACACTTAAATAAGGCCGAAGTAGTAACCTTTCTTGCTACCTTCACGGCCTCATCTTGAGACGATGCCCCCTCAACGGTTACCTTAACAAACCGGGTAGCCCCTTCCCCATCTCGTACTATCATTTCAGCCAACCTCATACACAAGGCCTTTAATCCTTCCACAAACTTCCTATATTCCTGAGAATTGCGCGAACTAATGTTCACTCCCCTACCATTGGCCAATAAAAAGACAGAATCATTGGTGCTCATATCCCCATCGACTGATATACGGTTAAAGGATTCCTCTACCGCCTCTTTAAGGGCACTCCTTAAGATTGGAGTGCTTATATTAACATCTGTTGTAAGGACACATAACATAGTTGCCATATGAGGGAATATCATCCCGGCACCTTTCGCCATTCCCCCTATGGTAATCTTACCCTTAGGAGTAGACACCATAACCGCTGACTCTTTAGAAAACGTATCCGTTGTCATTATCGCCATTGCGGCTGAGGTATGTCCCACTGTATCGGTATTTTCAACCAACGAAGGAAGCGCATTTAGGATCTTTTTTTCTGGGAACGGAATACCAATCTTTCCTGTTGACGCCAAGAGAATATGTTTCTCTTCATCATAAATCAACTTGGCTAACCTTTTAGATATGTTCAACGCCGCTTTGTATCCATCCTCACCTGTACAGCAATTGGCATTCCCGCTATTTATCAAAACTGCCCGTGCGAATCCACACTTAACCCGCTCTCGAGATATCTTTACTGGATGGGCAACTATGCTATTAGTGGTAAATACCGCCGCTACATTGCATATATCATCCTCGCACATTACCAAAGCAAGATCCTTTTGCCCCTCTTTTTTTATCCCACATGAAATCCCCCCTGCCTGAAACCCCTCTGGTGCGCATACTCCTCTTGGGACCCATTTAATCACCGTAATCCCTCCTTTTCATCTATGCCAAAGGCTAAATTCATATTTTGAATCGCCTGCCCACTGGCCCCTTTGACTAAATTATCTATAGCCGAAACCACTAAGACTTGGCCCTTTCCAAGCAGACGAATTGTTATGTGACATTGATTTGTACCTAAAACAGAACGATACGAAGGCAAATTATCCACTAATCTTATGAAGATTTCCTTGCCGTAGATCTCTTGATATAAAGACCAAATATCCTTTTCTGATAGATCTTGCCTGATATCAACATACATCGTGCTGATTATCCCCCGTTCTATTCCGACAAGGTGGGGGACAAAAACAAATTTTTCCCTATCCAAATCAATGTGTGAGAGTATTTCTGGTATATGTTGATGGATATTGGGTTTATAGGGATATAAATTCCCAACCAAAGAGGCGAATAAAAAATCCTTCTTAAGTTTTTTGCCTGCACCAGAGGCTCCTGACTTTGCATCTACTATTACCCTACTAATTAAACCTCGCTTAGCCAGCGGGTACAATCCAAGAATAACCGAAGTCGGATAGCAACCAGGATTGGCAATAAGCCTTGCACTTCTTATTTGCTCCCTATAAACCTCTGGCAAACCATAAACTGCCTGAGAGAGAAGTTGTGGCGAGGTATGCTTAACATTATAATATTTTTCATATATTCCAACGTCTTTAAATCGGTAGTCCGCACTCAAATCAACTACTACCAATCTCTCTGACAACAGACGGGGGACAAATTCTTGAGAGACCGTGTGAGGCAAAGCGAGGAAGACACAATCACAATTCAATTTTAATTTATCCACATCTATCTGTTCTACCTCTAACTTCCTATCCACCCAAGGATAGATTTTTCTTACATCATCTACCACCTCTCGAGCCATCAAATAAACCAATTCCACTTTTGAATGGGATAATAACCAATACAACAGTTCTTGCCCGGTATGGCCGGTTATTCCAATAATACCTACACGCACCCTATTTTCTGACAAACCCAACCACCTCCAAATGATACTTATCTGGGCCAAGGTTGTTATCTACCACAAATTGAGTCTCAGTGTTAAACCTACGCCTCAAATCTGCCAAGGTATCTTTCTGAGATTTAAGGTATCTCACCACTGTCTCGTGGGCCTTTATTATTACCTTTTTCTTCCGTCTACGATCCTGTCGTAAGGAATATCGTAACTTCCTAAACAAATCTATGGCAACTGACTTAACTGACTTAACCTTACCACGGCCCGAACAACAAGGACAAGGGGTAAACGCCCGTGCCTCACTTGTGCGTTCCGTCCTTTCTCGGGTCATCTCTACCAACCCCAACGGTGAAACTGAAACAATCTCTGATCTGGCCTTATCAGCCGCTAATGCTGCTTTCAGAACAGATAATACTTCACTCTTATGGGCATCAAACTTCATATCTATAAAATCAATAACAATTATTCCACCAATATCTCTCAATCGTAACTGTCTTCCAATCTCCTGGGCTGCTTCACAATTTACCATCAAGGCCATCTCCTCTTGAGGACGTCTTATCGCCTTAAATTTGCCACTATTGACATCTATAACCGTCAATGCACTGGTCTCCTCAATAATTAAATAGCCACCTCCTGGAAGATGCACTACCGGGCTGTATATTTCTTCGATCTGGTGTTCTACTCCTCGTAATTCGAACAAAGGAACATCAGCGCGGTAGAGTTCGACCCTATCCAACAATCGAGGAAAAGTCGAACGAATAAAAGAACGAATGCGAGTAAATTCCTTTCTATCATCTACTACCAACCTGTCTATCCGCTCATCAAAATAATCTCTTACAACCCGCAGAAGAATATCATGTTCTTCAAATACTAAAGCAGGAGGATTAGCCCTAACTGCGCGGCGATAGAGACTTCGCCATTGCGATATAAGATAACTCGCATCCTTTTCTAATTCTTTACGAGATACACCCACTGCAGCGGTTCGGACAATAAAGCCATAATTTGATTTAAACGAAGACACAATCTCCTTAAGTCTTGTTCGTTCCGAGTCATTGACAATCTTTTTAGAAACACCTCGCAATTTAGAAAAAGGCACTAACACTAAGTATTTACCCGGCAAAGAAATATTTGTGGTAAGCCTGGCCCCTTTACCAGCAAACGGTTCTTTCGAGACCTGTACCAACAGGACATCCCCTTTTTGTACTACTTCCCCAATAGTCCTTCCTCTAACTCGAGCATCTGCTGTAAAGATAGTCTCAGCCGGTTCATCCATATAGAGAAATCCCTTTCGATTGAGGCCAATGTTAACAAATACAGCACCTAAGGCGGGAGTTATATCCTCTACTATCCCCTTGTAGATATTGTTTACAATCGGTTTGTCGCCTTCTCTCTCAAAAAAATAATCTTCAATTCTGCCATTCTCTAAAATAACTATCCGCTTTTCCTGTTCATCAACACTTGCCAAGATTTCCTTAGCCATATAAAATATCTTCCTCCATAGGTTATTATACCACAAGCACTTTTAAATTTAGATTATACCCTAACGGAAGGCAAATAACAATAAAAACCTTTATTGCATAGTAAATATGCCGTATAAATCTAATTAATCACGGCAAGGAAAAATCTTAAGGCATAAATCTGATAAAAATCCCTATAGAGTCCGATCTCATTCACTAATAGATTTACACAAAAACATCCCAACTACTCTATAGAAAATCAATTAGTAGAAGATAGTCCTCCAGAGGCATCGGATTCTTTCATCTCTGGCAAGGACAAATTGTCTGGTAAATACATTGCAGCACTCTTATATCCAGATACATCAACATCAGGCAACGGTTGAGTAGGGTCTATCACTTTTCCAGTTAAAAATATGAACAGATCGTTCTTTTCCACATACGTAGTCTTTCGAGTGAATAAATCACCCAGTACCGGTAGGTCAGACAATACTGGCACCCCAATCCTACTGGTCTTCTCTTCATCTTTCATCAACCCACCAATAACTATAGTATCATCGGACTTAATCATTATCTGTGTCTCTGCCTCCCGAACATCCATTATAGGATAAGAGACCGCCGTTCCCTCGGTTTCATCTCCCAAACCAGGGCTCACATCACCTATCTTACTGACCACTGCAGGGTGAACTATCATATTTATGTAATTGTCATCGCATATTTGAGGCACTACATTAAGTTGTATTCCTATATCTTGATAATACTCCAAATCTACAGATAAACTAACCGTACCATTACTTATTTCTTTATCAATACTAACTATCGGATACTTGGTTCCGACCAAGATAGTGGCTTCCTGATTGCTTACCGTCAGTATCTTAGGTGCAGAGAGCACATTTGCATCGGCCAAGTCTTCCAATGCCCTCAGGCCCGCAGAAAACTGGTTACCTGTGAGATGGCGAAAAACGAATCCTGCGCCATTATTTATCATACCTACTGAATTAATCCCACTGGAAATCTGCTGATAAGCAAACGGAACAGCATCATTGCTACCTATAATTGCATTTAACACAGACCGTACTGCATCTCCTTTATAAGCAACGTCCATATAGGGATTATCAGGTGTTCCAGTTTGAAGCATAAGCCCTAAATCCACCAACTTCCTCCAATCCACTTCTACAATATTAGATTCAATTAAGACCAATTTAGGCATTCTATCGATTTTTTCTATTACCTTTGTAACTTTATCTATTATACTCTTTATATCAGTGACAATTAATAATTTCGACCGGCTTTTTCTCTCAGTCTGTTTTCTTTGACTTTTCTCTAATTTCCCCCTATTTTGGGACGCCACAAATTTCCACCCTCCCAAATAGGTCATCTCTAAGATCTCAGCCGAACCACGGGGAGAAAGAAAACTCTCCACTACCTTTAAAGCATCACCCGCATCAATATACCTCAATTTATAAACCTTAGTCTCCACCTCTTTTACCTGAGAAAGATCCATCTCTTTCTTTTTCCTTTCTATTATCTTATCGAGTGGAGCAACAATAATAGTGTTCCCTACTTTTTCATAACCATATCCATAGGCCTTAACCATTGTTTTTATTGCCTCCTCCCAAGGCGTATCAGTAAAAGTAATGCTAGTTATATTATCGGTTACTTCTGGCGAGATTACGATATTTATCCCTGCATCCTGGGCAATA
>Ga0256842_1001666_pt1 | contig 17394 bp, 16 predicted proteins | sample 4559240metaG_FD_185973 | JGI IMG/M metagenome (GOLD analysis project Ga0256842, IMG submission 185973) | Hydrothermal vent microbial communities from Guaymas Basin, Mexico - 4559-240 | ecosystem: Environmental > Aquatic > Marine > Hydrothermal vents | place: Mexico: Guaymas Basin | collected...
TTATATCTCCTTAATTAGGCAAGGGGAAACCCTTACCCGTTGTTGCTGTATGTGCCGTCGCTGATTTGGCTGTTTGTATATCTCGCCTCTACATACAACTCGCCTGTTGTGCTTCCGCTTCCGCCTATACTGATAGTTATAGTTCCGTTTGAAGTATAAAACTTTTCACCACCAGCTACCGCTCCAGCGATTGTGATGTCAGCTGCATTGATAAAAGTAGTTGTTCCGTCATCTACCGTCAAAGTCGGTGTTGTTCCATTGAAAGCAGTAGTCACATACGCTCTCACATCTACAAAACTGCCTGCTGGGACGTCGAAAGTTATTTCATTTCCAGCACCCTGATTGCCAGATGTAGTCTGGATACATACTCCTCTTACTTTTTGAAAATCGTAAAACTTAGTCGCCATCTTTTACTCCTCTTTTCCTGCTCTTTGCAGGTTTATAGTCTTTAAAGTAGGGAGATTTGAAATCATCTCTAACCTCGACTATATCTCCCTTTTTTGCCTTTTTAAATGTTCCGTCTGCAAGGGGTGCGGTAGTCGCTTCCCCTTCGTCAAGTATGCAAACCATCAGTTTACCCATTTGTTATCCTTATGGTGTTAGGTCTGCCTGAACGCATCCGTGAACTTTTCCGTCACTGAACTTAGCGCCATCCACTCCATAGTATAGGAATACCGCCAAGCTCATTTGCTCTTCTTTTCCGTATTTAGAAGTTCCTACGATTTGTCTTAGTTTTTGCGGTCCCCATAACTCAAGTAGCGCCTGTCCACCCATAAGGATTGATTTATCATCTTCAAAGTTAGGATGTCTTAGAAGGATACAGTTTTCAATTACTCCCAAGCTTCCAGTAAAGATAGGATTTTTAGGTCCTCTGAGGTTTGCGTCCCTTTGTGCTGCCTGATACTCTGCCGATTTAATCCAAGCTCTTGCGTCCGCAGTGCTTAGACCTATCACATAGTATCCCTCGCCACCTATGTAAACTGGTTTGATTATCTTGCCAGTCGCCTCAATACCGTTTCCTGTCTGAACTATATCTACAAGTTCACCTATTCTGTCTCTTATAGTTGAGCTGCTTAGAGTTGCCACATTGCTTGCGGCAGTTGTTTTAAGAGCGTTAAATCTCAAAGCGTCAAGTTTTTCTGCAACGTCTATCTTAACCTGAGTGTGCATTGCTGCTACCAAGTCGATATTAGTTTCGTATTTGGTTCTTGTTCCGCCTCTGTTTACACCTAATTTATGAACTTCCCACACAACCCTTTGAGAAGCGAATTCCATATTCTTCTCATTGCCCTCAAGAAGGTTGTCTCCCTTTACCCAAGCGTCAGTCTCATTATGAACCTGAAGCTCGAATGTATAGTCTGTTCCCTGCTTAAGACTTCTGCTTTCCATAAAAGCGTTGGCGTCAGTCATTAAGCTCATACCTTTTCTTTCATAATCCTCTACCAGCTTCTGAGCTTTTTGGTTAGTTGTGTCTATACCTTTAAGCTGGTCGAAAAATGTTGCTTTTCTTGCCCCGATTAGGACTTTCTTATCCCATTTCCTAATCGCTAAATCGCTATTATGCTCTATAACAGTCTGTGCCATTTCTTACCTCCTATAAATCGTCTAAATCCACACTGTCTGGGTCTAAATACTCAGGTTCGAACTGAACCTTGTTGCCTCCCCCTATCGGTTTAGGAGCTTTTTTCTTTTCAACGAACAAGCTCTCTATCTGCTTTAAAGTAGGGTTGGTAGTGCCGAACTTAGCAAAATAGTAAGCCTTTTCGGCTATGTTTTCGCTGTTGTATATGTCGGCTGCAACCTCTGGGTTGTTTGCTATTTTTTCAAGCACCTCGTCTGTCATTATTTCGTCGTAATCTGGTGCGTATGTGCTTTTTAGCTCTTCTTTTTGCTGAAGGAATGTATTATATTTCTCCTGTTCCTCCATTGCTATTTTTTGTGTCTCTTCAAGTTTTTGCTGCAACTTTTGTTCTACAAGCTGTTCCAGTGTCTCTTCTGGGTTTTCCAAGAACTTGCTAAGTATATCTTCCTCAGTCTCTTCTTCGACTGGCTCTTCTTCCTCTTCCTCTGCTTGTGCAGGTTCTTCTTGTGGTTCTTCCTCTGCTTCATTAGCAGGTTCTTCTGTTTCCTCAGTCTCCTCGACTGGTTGTTCTTCTAATTCGTCCAGCTGGTCGAACTCTTCTTCGTTTAAGTTTTCTGGGTCAAACATCCTCACTCCTTTTAGTGGTTTTTATTATTATACTTTATTCTCATTCTCGAGTAAGCGTGATACTCCTATCTTTTCCATTAATTTAAGTATTGTCTCGTCTTTTTTCTTCAGCTCGTCCTGCAAGGCTTTTAATTGAGCCTCTGCATTTTTCTGTAGCTGCTGGATAGCTTGGTTAAGCTGTTCCAACTGTTGCTGCTGCTGCGCTATCAGCTGGTTTTTCTGGTTAGACTGCTGGAGGATTTCTAAAACTTGGTCTTTGTTGCTCCAGTTGGAGGCTTGGATTAGCGCCTCGATAGGAACTGCCTGAGGGTTAATAGAGAATATCTGCAATAGGTTGTTATAAGCCTCTTCCTGCTGCGAAATAGTGATAGGGTCTGTTGCGTGAACCACATCAAATTCAACCGTATCGTCCGAGTTAATTCTCTGCCACACAGCCCTTATTTGGTCTAATTGCTCTGGAGGTAGCTCTCCTCCAGCTATCACAATCCTTGCAACCCTGTTAATGTCATAGTAGTCCCTGATTACTCCCAATACCGCTCTTCCGACTTCTATTTTAAAGCGCTTAAGCCCGTCAAATATCTCTGTAAGCTTTGCTAATCCGCTCTGCTGCCTGAGTGCGATAGCCCTTCCGCTCATCACCTTGTCAGAAGTTGCCTGTATCTCTTCGCCCAGCCCCGCAATCTCTGGTATTTCCGATTTAGCTTCCTGCATTATGTTCCAAAGCGCAGCCAAATCTGCTTTTGGCGAGATGTCTGCTATGTCCTCTTTTCCCATCTCTAAAGGTATAAGCGAATTGGGTTTTGCGATTATTTTTGCCAGTTCCTGCTCATCCCCCTCGAAAGAGCCTTTCCTATAAACATATTTGGCAGTGTTTAGAATGTGGGTTGCTTTGCTTCTTGCATAGTTAATGGTTCTCTGCAAATCTACCAAATCGTTTACAACCCCGTAAGGCACATTATCGAGGTCTCTGTAAAGCGTCATCTGTATCACTGGAAAGCGTTTCATTGAAGGATAAGGGTTCTCGTAATAGGCGAGTATCTTGCTTCCGCTCCATATCACGCAGTCATACTCGTTGTAGTAAAGTCCTGTCCTCTCGTCCCTCATAGGTATTTTTACCCAAGTCTGGACAACCCTTACCCTTTCGGCTACTCCTATGAGATACTCTTCGCTTTCGCTTGGAACTATTCCGTCTGTATCTTCTCCGTATAGCCTCTCCGCCTCTTCTTTGGAAAGATACTGCGCTATATGCACATAGTTTGCGTCCCTTAAATCGTCATAGCGTGATGAAGGGTCTGGATAAAAGTTTCTAAAGTCCACATATTCTATTCCAAGCCTGTCTTCTTCCCCGTCATAATAAACCTGCAAAGCGCCTCTTCCAGTTACCACATAATCAAAAAATGCCTTGCTCTCTATTGCGTGATAGTTTGCCTTGTGCATATCCTGCTTGGCTATTGCGGTAAAGGTTCTCGCTGCGAGATAATCCCACTCCGACTGGTCTTGCGGTTTATAGGATATATCGCTTCTATTTCCCTTCTGCAATGCAGTTATCGTGTTGATGGTCGGTTTAATCCTGTTAAAAACCAAAGCTGGCTGGTTTCTCTCTTTTAAGACTTTCATTTCGTCCTGCGTCCATTGGTTACCGTCATAAAAGTTAACCGCAAGTATTCCCCTTTGCCTGAAACCCTCGTTGAAGGTTTCTGCTTCATTGAATAGGTTTGACAATACCTGCAATTGTTCCGCTGGCTCTAATCCTCTTATCATTCATTCTCCTTTATGGCTGCTCCTGTCAAAATAATAGGCACTATAAAGAATGGTTGCCCTTTTTCGATTATATCTTTTTTTAATTCTTTGGTAAGTGGCAGTTTCCACATCTCGTAACCCCAAAATTTTACCCTCTTAGGTTCTACTTTGTATTTTTTGAGGTATTTTTTCAGGAATTGAGGGATTTTTTTGTCGTATAGGTCAAAAAAGCCTTTAGGGTTCATTGACAGCTGTTCGCCCTCAAATATTACCTCTTTCTGCGTTTTTAACCCTTCTTTAACCTTCTCTGCCATATCCTTGCCTAAATAGTCTGATAGCTCCTTGTCTTCCGCCACATTGATTATATGCTCTTTGCCTTCCTTGTCAATTGCGTCAATTACAATGCCTTTGTCTGTTTTTTTGACTTTCAGCTTGTCAAGATAGGTTTTTAGGTTATATCTCTCGGACTGGACTTTTCCGCTCGTCCAGTAGATGGCGTCTGCGTCGCTTTGTGCGGCTTCCTCGAGTATGTCTTTGAGTGCCTTCTCGTGCCAAGTCTTTTTAAACGGTGCATTAGGGACTTTTTCTTTTTTTATATTCAATACATCAATTAGTTTGTCAAATCCACCACTTTTAACAAACTTTTCCCCTTTTGGATATCTTTTAAAGACAACTTTTACAGAAGGAGTGTGCCAATTTAATTCTACATTTTCAAAATCATTTATGGCTAACATAGTATTAAAATCATCTTTATATTTATCAGATATTCCCAATTCTTTGAAGTTTCTTGCGTATAAAGCGTCAAACAATTTGCGTCTTGCCTTATTTTTGTCTCCACCGATTGCTTTACACAACTTGGTTTCTATTTTTTTGATAAGCTTGATTTCCTTTTTTTTATCTTTTAGTATCTCCCGCAAAATTCTTTTTTGTTTGTCTGGCAAGATGTTCGTAAAAGCATAGCTGATTGCTTTTTTTGCGTTTACTCTGGGTTTTTTGTATCCATATTTAGCTCCCTCCTTGTGCCAGTCCGATTGGATTTCCTCTATGATGATGTTTTTGTTTTTCTTTATAGGCTTATCTACAAGCTTTTCAGCTTCTTTTCTAAGGCGTGTGATTTCTTCATATTCTCGTTTTGCCTCTGCTGGCAGTTTTGATAAATCCAAATCCTCGTCGTAGCGTATTTTATATTTGCCTTCAAATGCTACTTTTTTATCCCAATACTTATCAAAAACATCATAAAACCTTACATCCAGTCCCTTCTCCAGAAGTTCTATCCTGTCAGGCAACCCCTTGATGTAGTTAATGTAGTTGTAATATCCTTCGTATATTTTTTCTATATCTTCTATGGTTTTTGCATTTTTAAGCGCCTCTATTATTTTTCCTACCTTTATTTCTGCGAGCCTTCTTGTTTCGCCCTTTTTAGGTAGCTTTAAATATTTTTCAGGGTTTTTGCTTACTCTCTCCAGATACTCTTTAAAGGCTTTGATGTTGTTTTCTGGATTTGTCTGTTTTTTTACCCTTATATGATAAAGCACATTGTTGCCAAAGTGTCCTCCTGTGTAATCACCCTTGCCTTTGAATTTTGCTATTTTTTCCTCGTAGTTGCCACTTATTCCAGTCTGATATTGGTCGTATCTCGGTCTTTCCAGTTTCTTCAACTCTATTTTAGGCGGTTTTGCGTTTTCCAGTATGTCTGATATGGCTATTTTTGTTTTTCCCTTGATTAACGGTTTGATAACCCACTCTATCTCTTCGTCTTTTACTCCGTTCTTTTTGAGGTAGTTTATGAACTGTTCCCGTGTCATTTTCTGATTGGCTACTTTGTTAAGAACCTTGACCGATTTCAGATAAAAAGGTTCTCTTGTTTTTGTTCCAGCCTCTACCGCAAATTTAACTGGGCTAAACGGGGATTTTAGCAGTTTGTCGTGAAGTTTTGCGCCCTCTTTCTTTGCAAACATTTTAATTGCGTTCATCATCTGCTTGTCGGTTAAGGCTTTCTTGGCAAGAGAAGCTCCGAATGCGCCCATTACCCCTTTTACTGGGTTGTATTGCCAATTTCCGTTCTCGTCCTGCTCAAATCCGTATAAAGCTCCTATTGTCGCAGGGTGTGTCCAGATACCGCTGCCGTCAACCGCTCTTATGATTGCGTCGATTATCTCTTTATCTCTCTCGGTAGGATTTCCTTTCAAGTAACGCTTGACTGCGTTTCTCACCCCTTTTGCGTTCGTAGGTCTTGATAATTCGTCATTGATTATGTCCTCTGGTCTATATCCTGCTTGTTTCGCCAGTCCTTCATAGTGTGCTACTTTAATATCGTCTGGTATAGAGATTTCGGTCTCTTTTTGAAAAGCTGTATTAAATTTAGTATTGATTTTTTCTACTCTTTTGGCTTCTTCTTTTAACTTTGCTTTCTCAGCCATTTTTATCAGGCTTAGCAGTTCTTTAGCCTGATTGCTAATTTTCTTGTCTGGAAACTTAGTCAACTCTAATACAAATCCTTTAAATGATTTAGGTTTTTCCATTGCGGAAGATATCAAGTCTATATATCTTAATCTTCGCACATAAGACTTAGCCTTATATAGGTCTAAAAGCTTTGTATCTGGTATGAGGCTTGACGGAAACCATCTAAGCATTAGTTCAAATCTTAGTTTATTGAAGGATTGTGTAATTTTCCCCCATAACCTTTGAGCGATAGTGTCTGGGATTTTTGCCGCTATTGCACTTGCTATTGACTGCATTTCAGGGTCTTTGTTAAACATTTCGCTCATTTTGTTGATAACTTTAATTGTCTTTTTTGCAGCTGGAGACTTGACGTTTTTTTGTATTTTTTCCAACTGATGTGACAGCTTATCCCAATCTATTGCCTGAGCCTCGTGCTTTCCTCCTATAATTATGCGGTTATCTTTGACTATTGCATTAATGGCTCCTAATTCTGTTTTTTCCCTATCTGCTGGAGGCAAGGCATTTAAAAACTTTATTGCGTCATCGTCTTCCGCCATCAGTCCCTTCGCTAATGCCCTATTGGCTTCATCAGATGATACTCCTTGCTTGAATAGTTTTTTATAAAGTGTCGTTCCTTCAGCTTTCGACACCTTTGCATACTCTTTAATCACCTTATCTTTCATCTGTTTAAGCTCAGGTATGCCCGTTTTTTCAATTGCTTGGTCTAATAGATTGTCTATCTGGTCTTTTAACCCTCTGATAGCCTGTTTGGTGGGCGCATAATCGATTGCTTTATAGTTTTTGGAGTAGAAGTCGTTTATCTGTTTTCTCACTTCCATCAGGGTTGCGGCGTTATATCCGTTTCTGTCAAAAAGGTCTTTAATCTGAGCCTTCAAGCCTTTGAATTTCTGTTTAATTGTATCGTCACCTGCGGTCATATACGCTCTGTTTAAAATGTCGTCTATTTGCAGCTGTTCGATTTTAACTGGCTGGTTTTTGAGTGCCTCTTTTAGCGTATGTTCCATATCGGCGTATTTTTTCATTACCTGAGCTTTTTGAGCCTTTATAGCCTGTTTAACCTCTGTCGGAGTGTATCCTTTTTTAAGAAAATCCATCAACTTCTGCGCTCTTATGTTTATATCATCCGATACTATCAAGCTTGCGTCGGTATTGCTTGCTATTGCCGATAATATATCTTTTTTGTGTTTTGGAGATTTTAGAGCCACAGCCAACATTTTTAGCTTTAGCTTCTCGGTCTGCGACAATTTTTTAGGGTTTATGTTGTAATAACTGATAAACTCATTAAAATATTTTTCCGCTATATCATCTGTAATGCCTGTGTCCTTAAGCAATTGTTGGTAAGCTGGTTTTTCGTATGCCAAATATATTTTCTTGCCTATTATTTTAAATGGCTTGACTGCGGTTTTGATAGCCTTTCCAGCTCCCATTGTCAATATGCCGAATATCAGGTCTGCTGTTGCTGCCTGAGTGCCTTGCCTTGCAAGTTCTGACGGAGTAGTCTCCTTGCCTACCGTTTCAGCCCCTCTTGCATAGTCGGCTGCTGCGCCTATCCCTGCACCTATCGCACTTCCTATCAGTGCTCCAGCTATCGTTCCGTATGGTCCAAATCTTGCGCCTATTTTTGCGCCCGCTATCGCCCCGCCTGTCGCACTTGTTATCTCATATTTGGAGGCTTTCATACCGTCTATGATGCTTTTGATAAAGTTCTGGTCTATTTTGTATTCTTTTCCGTCCTTTTCGGCTACAAAATAGCTCTTGTCGCCTTCCTCTACGAGTTTAAGCGTATATCCTTTTCTTGCAAAAGCTTCGGTCATAGCCTGTAATGTGCGCTCTCTCTGCTTTGAAAGCTTTGCTTCAAGTTCTGGGTCAATTTTGCCCTCTGCTACCTGTTGCCAGTAGGCTTTAGCCATATCCGCCAATTGTGAATACTCAAAAGTATATCTCTCCGCAAGCGCTTTGATTTCGTCTGGGTCTTCTGGATTTAAATGTTCTTGTGCCGCCTCTGCAAGCTTCTCTGGAGACTGCAGCTGTTCTTTGTATTGCTGTTCTTTCTCTGGGGTCATCTGGATTTTCCCCCAAAATTCATCCACCTGTTTCTGCTCTTCCTCGTTGAAAGGACGTGTGATTTTAGTTCCCATCTGGTCCAATACGCTTGTTTCCGCCTTGTTGATTACCAGCTGCTTTATATTCTCATCAGATTTTGCGGTGTCGATTATTACTTTGTCTTTGTCAATTTCTGGTGCTGTTTCTCCTAAATTCTCTTTTAGAAAGTTCTGGTAAACCTTCTGTTTTATCTCCTCTGGCTGTTCTTGAAAAGAAGGGTCGCTTGCAATCTCTTTCTGAAAGTAATTATTAATAACTTTTTTCTTTACTTCTAACGGTTGTTCTTGAAATGTCGGGTCTTGAAAAATCGCTTCCATTCTATTCCCCTAAGTATTTTTTCCAAGCTGGTTCTCTATGCTGTCTGTATTTTTCGGTTAGGTTGATTACTTTTTTCTCTTTTTTTGTTTTGCCTTTAATGCTTTTGTCTATCAACTGCAACAATTCGTTTAAGTTCCTGTAAACGTCTCCGTATAGCCAGTTAAAAGGTTTAATTCCTATCTCTCTTTTGATGATGTCTAACTGTCTTTTCTGGTCGCTTAGCAAAGATTTCATACCCAATACTATTGTTTTATTTTCAGAATATAGGCTCGGTATGTATTCCAAGAATTCTTCTTTCTCGTTTTTTGTCAAAGCACTGCCGAATAGTCCGTGCCTGATAACGTTAATTGCGCCTTTAAATCTGCTGTCTCTGTAAAACTGCAAATACTGGCTCTCTGGCATACCGAAATATTTACCGAGATACTCTCTGTAAACCTTAGCGAAAAAGTTTATTTTATTTTTGTTCTGCAAGTCTTTGTCGGTAATGCTGAATGCCTCCCCTATCTGTCCTATCGCCTGATTGATTGTCTCTATTTTTCCTAATGCTTTTGCAGCTACTTTAGGCTTGTATGCCCTAATCCAAGTGTATGCAAGTTCGCTCAGTCTTGATTTTTGTTCCTCTGGTAGTTGTCTGATGTCGATTGTGGCGAGTTTGTTCGGAGATACCCCCAGCTCCTCCGCCACCGACAGCTCTTCGCTTTTGTATGTTTCAAGGTCTTTTTGTATTGCTGCCATAGAAGGCTGTTCCATTTTTGACAATCTTTTATTGATGTGCGAAAGCTCGTCTTTTAAAAGCTTGTTATTAGGGTCTTGTTTCAGCTTGGATATCAGCTCTTTTCTTCTTTCTAACAGCCATTTAAACTCGGATGATGTCTTTGTCTCCTCTTGCGGACTATACATTGCTTTAATCTTGTCCCAAGTTGTTTCGTAGGCGTTTAGAACCTTTCCTTCCGTGTCAAACTCTTTAAGTATCACTTTCCCGTCTTTTGTTTCCTCTATGCCGATAGCTGGGAATTTTGGCACTATCTGGTTAAACTGCTCGAGCAGGCTGTCGTCAACCCCGAGCCTTTTGGCAAATCCGTTGGTTATCTTCACCACATTCTGTGCTTTTGTGTTTAGTTCGCCTACAACTCGGTTATATTCGTCAACCGCTTTTTGTCTCAATACTGGGTCGTCTGTGCTTACCCATACTTTTTTAAGTTTTTCTCCAGCCTCATTAAACCTCTTCCACCATTCTTTAGTCATATTTTCTGTGTTTGTGACCAAATCCGTAAATTTGGTATATGCTTTTTCTTGTAGTTGTTGCTGGAGCTGCTGCTGTTTAAGCTGCATTTCCTGCTCGGTAAGGCGCAACATCTCTTTTTTATACTTAGCGTCAGCTCCCGCTGCAAATCCCGCTGCAAATCCCATCTTTTCTCCTTATACTAATAAGCCTAAGCCGACACCTGCAACCTCCCATAACGGGCTTGCTCCTCTGCTTGTGCTATGCTGCGTAGTGATGGCTTTCCAAGTGCTGTCCCAGCTCTGGAAGGCACTCGCATAACCGCCGATAGCCCCTTGAGCCTGTTGTCCTGCAAGCCCCTGATACTGAAGACTTCCAGTAAACCCGCTTCTTCCTACGTTAATGGCAGCCCCCAAGTTCTGCAATTGCTGCTGTCTTATAACATTGGACTGCTGAAGGGCTTTCCAAAAGGCGTCATTTATAGCACCTTGATAGGCTTTCATAGCCTCTGCCGATAATCCCATAAGCGCTTTAGCCTCTATGCCGCTGCCCGTCAGCCCTCTGTTTGCCAATAATTGCGCCACCTTGTCCTGAGCGTTTTTAAGCCCTTTTTGCGAGGCTGAGGCTGCGGTTGACTGTATCCTGTTTAATAACTGCTCGTTTGGTTTCCACAGCTTTTGGTTGGTTTCCTCAACTTTTGTCAAGAACCTCTTTTCCAGTGGCAAATATGTCTGTTTCCATAGGTCATACTGTTCCTGACTTCTCTCTGCTGCCGTTTCGCTGTATAAGCCCAATTTTCTTGCCAAATCGGCTTGCGCCCTGATTAAGTCCTTTTCCTCTTGTGAAAGGGGTCTTTGCTGGTATCTTGTTTCTACGTGTGTAGATGATTTACTTCCGCCCATTTTTTACCTCCACCATTTAGAGCTGTCCATAATAGCCTCTATATCTGTATCGTCTAAATACTCTTCCCAATTTATGTTCGGTTGTCTGTATCTCGGTCTGTTCTCGTCTGTAAAGCCCGTCTGAGCTGGCATCTCAGGTAGCGCTTCTGTGTTTACTCTAATCTGTCCTAACTGTCTGATTAACTGGAGTTTCTTTTTGTGGTCTTTTATGTCCTGAAGGGTTATAGCAGGTATATCTAAGTCTTTAATTGCGTATTTGTGTGCAGCTTCTGTTCCCATACCCTTGCTAACCGCCTCCTTGAACTTCTGCTCGTATTTTTTGCTCATCTCCAGCTGTTTCTTCCACTTCTTTGCGTATTGCGTCCTCTCTATCCCTCTTGTCATCGTTTCTCCTGTAAAAAGCTAATAGGAACGGTTTTTTATCTGTTGCGAAACGCTTGGCTATGGTAGGCGTGAAGTCCTTCCGCCTGTTGTCCGCAAACAGATAGCCTACAATATTCAGCCCGCTTTTCTCAGCCTGCTTTTTGAGTGCGTTAAACAGCAAAAATGCTGCGTTTGTCCTGCGTTTCTCTGGCTTGACATAAACCATATCTACCACATAGTGAGGCTCTTTTAAATAAACCAGCCCCTCTTCAAAGCCATACCCAAAACCAGCTATCCCGTCATCATCTATCGCTACGAACAAATCAAAATCATCTCTCATAAGCTGGTCTTTCAGCCATTTTGCAAGACGTTTTTTTTCAGCTGGCTCTGTAAAGCTCCAGACCTCGCTTATTGCGTTTTGCAGCATTTTTACAACCTCAAAGAACTCTTCTTTGCTTTGCAGGCGTCCTATCTTCATTCTCGCTCCTATTGGCGGTTTTAGTTATTATACTATCTTTCTATATATGAGGTATCTATGCTTCCCATAGCCTGAACGATTGTTCTGATAGCTTTAGTCAAATCAGCCCCGCTTGCCTTCACGTTTATATCGTATGTAGAACCGCTGTCAGATGTAACCGCCTCTAATACGAGGTTAGTTCCTGTGAATACATCTTGTTTATTCACCGTCCAAGTTCCACTTGCATTGTGTGCGTAAAATACCGCTTTAGCTTTATCTGCGTCGCCGCTTATCGCCGTTATTTCTATGAGTGCAACTTCTCCGTCGCTTCCTGAAGGAATGTGTGCAACTGTTGAGCTGTTTCCGTCCGTAAGACTTGCAATCTCTTTTCCGTATGTATATACTTTATTTACTGTTGATGAGAATTTGCTGTTACCAGCTACAACTATACCTGAGCCATCATCAGTGATTGAAGAATTAGCCCCGTTCGGCACTTGATTGAAGTTGTCGTCCATTTCTGCATATGTTAATGCGCTTCCTTTACTTGCTCTTGTTACGATAGCCATCTATTTGCTCCTTAATTGTTTTTATGTTTTGTTTAAGTGTTTTTAGCGAATTGCCAAAGTCGCTCAAAAGAGGATTTGACTGTATCAGCATATCTATCGCTTTTTCTCTAATCTTAGTTAGTTTGTCTTCTTCTTTTTTAAGCTGTCTGTGCAACTGCTGTAATGTCTGCTGCTTTTGCTTATCTGTTAAGGCTTTTTGCTTGTCAAATACTATTTTGCCATTTACTACTTTATGATAGCGTGTTATCCGCTTAGGCGGATTAGATGTTAATATGCAATCCTGATTAGGTAATAAATCAGGCTTATCCTCTGTTACTATCGTTTTTTCTATCTGCCCCGTCTGTTTGTTATAAATTATTGCAAACATTTTCTATCCTATCGCTATCCAGTTTAATGAGCCATCTGTATATAAAACATTGTTTGAAGAAGATGTCCAATAAAATGCTGTTCCTTGTTTTCTCCTTGTTCTATATTTAATATAATTTAAAGAAGTAGAACATAAAACTGATGTATTCACTCTGTATCCCGAAGTGTTCGTTCTGAAATAATGTTTAATTCGATATGTGTAAACATCAGAAGGCATATCAGCTGTTTCTAATGTAATATTAAACCATTGCAAATCTTGGTCTTTGTCACCAACTTCTAATTCTATATAAGCTTTTTCAACCCAATTACCATCAGTTAATATTTCCAATGATACCTTGTATTCCCAATTATCTTCATAGTGATACCAAAAATAGTCAGGGTCACCAAAAGCAGTGTCCTTTTTTCCTACACTTATCATATTTGTTTCAAAATTTAACCTTATCTTTGAAGTATTTTCAGGTGTTTGCTTTTCTTCTTCATAAAAAATATGCGAACCTACTGTCGAATATTGCTGAGAACAACCACTGTCATATTCGCTTAAAGTTTCGCTTTCATATTGTAAAACTAATCGAGAAACAGCTTCAAAACTCCATTCACCTGTATTTATATCACCGTTTAAATTTTTTGCATAAAATTCTATCTGCTGATTAACTGTGTCGTATGAATAATCATAAGACCTCGAAGAATAAGGACTTACAATTATTTTAGGCTGTCTATCATAAAAACCTGTCAAATTAACAATATCTCCATTATTTGCTACTCCGCTTTCTATCTTTTTAACTGTCTTGTAAGGCTGTGTTTCAAGTGTTTTGTAAAAGCTGATATCTCTTCCGCTTATTTCTACTCTGTCATCTCCGAAGCGTGTGCGTTTTAAGTAGATGTCGGTCAGGTAAACGAACGCAGTATCCTGCTCCACATAGTCTTGGAGTATGTATCCTTCTTCCGTGTATCCAGCTTCCACATAATCTTGCTCGATATATCCTTCCGCCATATACTGAGGATTGTTTAGAGTAAGCGTAAGCTGAGCTTTTGTCGCTCCGTTGGGAGTTTTAGCCCTCATCACGAATTTTTGCCAATTTGCGGTTGGCGTAAATGTTTCGTAATCGCTGCTGATGTAGCCGTTATCATCATAGTAATCCAAGCTGAGGTCGAAAGTGGCGTGGCTTCCTATGTCTGTTGCACCGTAGCATATAAGGGTAAACTCCTCAGCCTCTGCCGTTTCAATATAATCGCTTGTGTCGCTGTGTATCTGATAAACGGTTTTGTTCTCCGCTGCTTCATTGATGTTTCTTACTTTAAGCGTATAAACATCTGGACAGTCTGTCGGTGCTTGGGTGTAGAGTATAACCGAGTGTTCTAAATCATCATCGAATACCCAATAATTTTCTCCGTTATCAAAATTAAAATTCCTGACCTCATTCGGAGTGTCATCTGTTGAGGTTAATTTGAATGTTGTCCCGTCCCAAATCAATGTTCCGTTGCCTAATCTAAACCTTCCATCGCTTCTTAGATAGTCCAGCCAGCCTAAAGTTATGAAATATTGGCTTCCTGAAGCGTTGAGGTCTATTCTATTAGAACCGTCCGAATTCTGAAGTATTCCAGCTGTGATAGTGTCAAATGTTCCGTATGCGGATTTCAGTTCTCCTGCAAATGTTCCGCTTTCTGCGTGGACCTCTCCTCTTAAATAGAGGTTTCCGTGAGTGTCTAAACTAAAAGATGGCAAATCCCCAGCACCATTGTAGGTTTCGTCAAACCCAGCTAATCCGTTCTTGGTAATAGCCACTCCTCTTGAACCATATTTAACCGTGCTGTCTTCGTTCAGTTCAATGTCACCTATCGCAATGGCTGAAGGGAATGTTTCGTCAAACTCGGTAATGTCTTTGAATACAAGCGATACGCCTTTTTTCAAATCTTGCTGCAACTGCTGGTATCCATAGATGTTCATTGAATACAGTGCGTTTGCGGTAGCTATACTTATTCCCGAACCTGTTGTTTTTATCTCAACCTTCTTAGAAAGCTCGTCATAAACTTCTTGAAATGATTTCCTGATAAGTGTATCAGGTATTCTTAGGTAGGTATTACCCATTGTGCTTTACTCCTATCGGGTATTCTTCTATCAGGTAAGAGTAAATTTTTCCTTTGCCCTGAATTCTAATCTGGGTAGTGTAGGCTCTAAGGTATTTGGGATAGAATAACACCGCTGGCGAATACTTATCTAACTCAACTTCCGCGTATTCTCTTTGTATCTCCCCGTCTGCATACAAGGTGACGTTTACTTTGCCTTCTCCGAGTATTCTTATACTTCTAAAATGTCTCAATGTGTTGTCATTTCCGTAGCTTCCGCTCTGGTAAAGGAATTCGCTCTCGTCCCCAGTAAACATCGTGTATAGCGAGCTGTCTGTCGAGATGTAGAGCTTGTCGTCGGCTTTGTTGTAGAAAAAAGTATTGAACCCGTCAATCGAAGAGTATTCCCTCCATAAATTGCCTATATTCATATCAAGCGCAAGTATCCCGTTCTCGTCTCCGAAATAGACTATGCCATCCTTTGCTGCGCTTCTTAGTTTTCTTCCGTTGAAATATGAGCGAGGAAACACTTTTTGCGTGATAACCTGAACGTTAGCCCCGTCAAATACACATATCCCGTCGTCTGATTGCCAGAACAGAAGGTTATTATAAACTATCGGGCTGTATTCGCTTACGCAGCCCTGCTCGGTAGGGATTTGTGCTTTTGCCACATCCTCTATCGAGTTTCCGACTACCTGATAAATTTCGCTTCTGCATAGAACCACAAGTATTCCAGCGTAAGGGATAGCCCTCATAATCTTGCTATCAAAATTAATCGTATCGAGTGTGTTCCAGCTCTCAAAATTCACTATGTTTGAGAACCTGAGTATAGCCTCGTTTTCAATGTGTCCGACTAACCTCCCTTTAAGATAGCAGTCCAATATCAGTCCGTTAGGCGGCGGTTCGTTGCCCCAAGTATCAAGAGGGTTTCCAAGTTCCAACGACAGCTTGTCGTCGGTGAATGTTCCCCCTGCAAATTCCGCCACAAACATAAACTCAACCGCTCCTCCTCCCGCTCTGTATATGCGTATTGCGTCCACTCCTTCGTCTGTTGCAAGCGGAGTGGTGATGTCTATCGAAGATTTGTTGTTCTGGAGCTGAATTTGTGCTGCTGGAGACGGTGCGCTCTCTGCGTTTCCTTTTTTGTAGGTATAGACATAGCTAAATATGTCGTTTGCGTAGAATAGGCTCTCCGTTGTTGTGTTTTCAGCTAATGTAGGTTTGTTTGCAGGGTTATGAACTCCTATCTCCCCAATCTCCGTTCCGTCAGATTTGAATTTTTTGGGTTTTTCAAGCTCGTTTGCGGATGATTTTATGACTTGCTCTGCAAAGTCGATATAAATCATAGGGTTGTTGTGTGTGAACCACACATTATAACCACTGTCCGCAAAGTAGTTAGCTATATAGAACCCTCCTACTTGGTCGTTTGCCAATGATATGGCTTTTTCGCTCTCAAGTATCCCTCTTGAGATATTGGCGTCTCTCAGCTCTCTTGACTGTTCGGGTTGTAGGTAGCGTGGCGGGTAGTATTTGTTAAGCCCTTTGGCGAAATTTGTTACTTCTATCATTTAGAACCCCTGATATTCGACTTCGGCTGTCTTTGTTGAGTAGTTTCTGAACATATTGTCTTTGAATTTGGCGAAATTGCTAAGCCACAGCTGGTTGTAAACCTGAGCTTTTTGTTGGTTCACTGCCTCGTCATCCTCAAGATAAGCCCTGCTTGCTGCGTAATACTTGATACTCTCTGCGTATCTCTCAGGCAATGGTATTTCGCTTATAACGGAAGGGTATTGAAAATAGATTATTTTTAGGTCTGTGTCTATCGGATAGGGTATGTAGATAGAGTTGTAGGATTTTACCTGTATCTGATACTGTTCTTTGTCATATTCCGAGTAGTCCGATATTTTCCATTTTATTCCGCTGCTGTCTGTGGCTTCTTTGATTTTGTAGATATCGCTCGGCAGCGTGTAGTCGTTTGTTGACGAGTTTATAGTTAGGGTTGTGTCTGTAATAAAAGCTCCAGCCTCTGCATATTCCTTGATAGCCTCCTGAACAAGAGCCTCTATCTCCAAAGTTTCCCAGTAGTTTCTGTTTTTATCCCCCAATAGCGCAAAAGTCTTATCTATTACCTCGTTTATTGTCATTTTTTATCCTTTTCCAAAACTCTATCTGTTTAAGGCGTTTAATTGCTTCGCTTTTAGTATTATAACATCCCATTGACCTTCCGCTCATAGCCTTGACACACCATTTTTTGCCTTTTTTTACTATCATATCACTAACCCGTCCGTTGTTGGTTTTATATATTCGTCATACTTGCTCGGCACTCTCTCAGGTTTGATTTTCGGTCTTGTAAGCGGAGCAAACTTCATAATGAAGTAAGAAAGGCTATCAACTATATGGTCGTATCCGCTGTCTTTGTCTGGCGCTCCGTTTTTATATGTGAGTTTTTCAATAGCCTCTGTGAGGTTAGGACACTTTTCGGTGTTTATAAAAAGCCTCCTCTCCCCATAGGTGTTCCTAAACATCGAGTTAACCCTCATTATCCTTTCTCTTACGTTGGGATTTGCTGGGTTTACCCTTATCATAAAGCCTTTCTGTCTGAGTATTTGAAAATCTGTAAG
>Ga0256842_1001667_pt1 | contig 17391 bp, 13 predicted proteins | sample 4559240metaG_FD_185973 | JGI IMG/M metagenome (GOLD analysis project Ga0256842, IMG submission 185973) | Hydrothermal vent microbial communities from Guaymas Basin, Mexico - 4559-240 | ecosystem: Environmental > Aquatic > Marine > Hydrothermal vents | place: Mexico: Guaymas Basin | collected...
AAGGTCAAAAAGGCCCTCAGGCAGAGAACGTAACTCCGCTTTAATCGATTCACCGAGGAGGCCTACCGGCTTCCTCCTTAAAACTCCCCCTACCCGATTCTAAACTCCTACTACTCAAAAAACATTTTATATGTGCTAACTCACACAGCCCAAACCCATAAGTGCAATTCAGGCCGAGTGAAAAGAAGATGACCTTTTTTATTCGACCGTTACACTTTTGGCGAGGTTTCTGGGCATATCGACATCGTTTCCAAGTCTGATGGCAATCTCCATCGCAAGAAGCTGCTCCACTACCATCATCTCGAAAAATTCGAGCATTGGATGAGTATGCGGATGGGTAAGGATGAAATCGTCGGCGAGTTCGAACATCTCGGGTGATATCGAGAGTATCGTCGAATCGCGTGCGCTCAACTCCTCGACGTTACTCTTCGTTTTATCGTAGAGTATCGTTTTTGGCATCAGTGCCACGGTAAAGAGTTCCGCATCGGCTAGTGCGATGGGGCCATGCTTCATCTCTCCTGCCGGATACCCTTCGGCATGCAGATAGCTGATTTCTTTGAGTTTGAGTGCGCCTTCCAGGGCCAAAGGATAGAATATATCTCTTCCGATAAAGAAAAACCCATGGCCATGCAGATAGCGTTTTGAAAGGCGCTTGCACTTTTCATGCACTTTGAGCGCATCTTTCAGTACTCGTGGCACCTGGTGCATAAAAGAGGTTTCACCTTCGACCGTTTCAGGAGCTATCGCCTTTGTACGTTTTGCGAAAAAGAGCGAGAGCATCCACAATACCATCACCTGCGTAGCGAAAGCCTTGGTGCTGGCAACCCCTTTTTCTATTCCGGCGCGCGTAAGAATGGAAGTATCAGCCAAACGAACTATCGACGAGTTATCTACATTGCAGATCGCAAGAGTTTTCAAGCCGGCACTCTTGGCCATCTTGAGGGCTTCAAGTGTATCTGCGGTTTCGCCACTTTGACTGATGACGATAAAGAGTGTATCGGTATCTAAAAGAGGATCTTTGTATCTGAATTCACTGGCGATTTCGACATTGACAGGCATCTTGGCCTGTCTCTCGAAAAGATAGCTCGATGTCAATGCGGCATGATAACTCGTTCCGCATGCACAGATTTTGATACGCGAGATGCCTTCGAGAAAATTTTCGGAGAGCTCTTCGAATGCGATATCCTTGTCGAGAACGCGTCCTATCATCGTATCGCTTATTACATGATACTGCTCGTAAATCTCTTTTTCCATAAAAAATCTGAAGCCACCCTTTTGAGCCCTTAGCTTGTCGCCGCTCAAAGGGACGAAAGCCAAAGGTTTGGGTTCGGAGTATATGGTGTCGGGTGTAGCGTAACCAACGGTACCATCTTCCATATAGGCAACCTCTTCGGCCTTTCCGATCAGCGGGGCATCCGAAGAGGCGAAATAGATCTCACCCCCAGGATTTCTTCCGATGATCATCGGAGAGCCCTTACGGGCAAAAAATATCGTATCCGGAGCTTTTTGGGTAATGAGAAGTACGGCATAGGCGCCGTCAAGACGATCGATTGTGCGCTTGAATGCGTCATACAGTTCTTTGATATCTTTGGCGTTGGCAGCCTCTTTTTCGAAGAGATGGACGATCACTTCGGTATCGGTCTGACTTAGAAACTGAACCCCATCTTTTTCCAGTTCGGATTTTATCTCTCGATAATTTTCTATTATACCATTATGGACTACATAACTGTATTTACCCATGTGAGGGTGGGCATTGAGCTCGGTAGGTTTTCCATGGGTGGCCCACCTGGTATGGCCTATGCCTACACCTGGCCCGATGGTCTTGAAGTTTTTGGTCTTCTCTTTCAGGTTTTGAAGCTTGCCGACCGCTTTGAACGCCTTGATATTGCCTTCTTGCATCACTGCGATACCGGCAGAATCGTACCCTCTGTATTCAAGTTCACGCAATCCTTCGATAAGTTCGTTTTTTATCTCTTTGCTTCCTATGTATCCAACTATTCCACACATTAAAATCTACCTTTGAGGTCTTGACTATTTACCAAGACAAAATTCGCCAAACATTTTATCCATAATGTCATTAAAATCCACTGGTTTCGATATGGAGCTGATGGCCTTTATCGCTTCACTCAGATGAAAAGTGAAGATTTCCAATTCACCGATCATCAAGGGTTCTTTGGCGGCCTCTATCGCCTCCTTAGCTCTCTTTACCGCTTCTATCTGGCGGGTCGATACCAATAAAATCTCATCGCCCTGCGCCATTTTTGCCAATCTTTTTTGAAGCTCTTTGGCAATTACTGCGGCCTTGTTGTCCGTGGTGAGCTCGATTGGATGATATGGCAAGAGCCTGGAGTCGTCAAGCTTTTTGGGAAGATCGGTTTTGTTGAGGGCGACGATAAAACTCTTTTCATCCCTGTAGCGTCGTATCAGAGAGTGAATTTGCTCATCCTCTTCATCCCAGGGGCGACTCGCATCGAACAAAGCGATGACGATATCGCTTTGCTCCACAGCATTTATCGACCGCTCTACGCCGATCTTTTCTATCGCATCTAAGGATTTTCGGATACCTGCAGTGTCCACTATGCGCACGATATGCCCCCCGATTCGTATCCGCTCTTCGATCGTATCGCGCGTAGTGCCCGCAATATCACTGACGATGGCCCGTTCATAGTCGAGCAGCCTGTTTAACAGGGAGCTCTTTCCAACATTTGGCTTTCCGATAATGGCCACTTTGAACCCTTCGATCAGGCCGCGGCGGCGTTCGCTGGAGGAGACGATCTCTTCTATTTTTTTCTCAATCGAATCGAGTTGATGCAGCATGCTCTCTACCATATCGGCAGGAAGATCCTCTTCCGCATAATCTATCGTCACTTCGGCAAACGCTATGGCGCGAAGAAGCTGTTCTTTTATCTCTTCGACGAATCTTTTCAGCTCACCCTTCATCTGGCGGGCAAGAATTTTTGCTGCATCTTCGCTTTTGGCTTCGATAAGTTTCGCAATCGCTTCCGCTTCGGTAAGATCGATCCGTCCTCCCAAAAAGGCACGGCGCGTAAATTCGCCTGGCTCGGCCAATCTCGCCCCACAGGAAAGAATCGTCTTCAAAATCTCTTCCGCGACGATACTTCCGCCATGACACTGGAACTCGACAACATCCTCGGTCGTAAAGCTGTAAGGCGCTTTGAACCAGATTACGATCGCTTCGTCGATCAGTTCATTGTCTGTATCGTAGAGATTGCAAAGGTGGGCATATCTGGATTTTAGTGTGGATTTATGAGTGAGTTTTTTTGCGATCTCGAGAGCTTCGTTGCCACTTACGCGAACGATAGCGACCGATCCTACCCCACTGGCAGTGGCGATAGCCGCTATCGTATCGCTCATCTTTTCTCCATAAACTCGTTGATTATGATATAGCGACCGCCCTCTTTGTTGGTACGAACCGCAACATATTTTTGAGGAAAAAGTTCACGTAGTCGCCTCAGGGCTATCTGCACCAAAATACCATCGAGAGCTTTTGTCTGTGCACGGCCTTCGAGATCCACTCTTTGAATAATCGGTTCGAGGTAGTTTTCAATCATCAACTCCTGGTTATGGAGAAATTGGGCAATTTCAAGCCGTAGCTTATACCCGTATACACTGTGTATCCAGTTGTATAGCAGATAGGCCAGCGCTTTATAGCGATACCCCTCTTTGCCGATCAGCAAAGCGGCATCTTCACCGTTGAATTCAATGAGAATAGTCTCATCATCATACACTCCTACACTTATGTCGTCTATATTGAAACAGGTACATGCAAACAGGTTGTCGATCTTGGCCTGAATCTCTTCGGAAATAGCGTGAATATCTGGAGTTTCTGCATATAGATTTTCAAACATCTCTTCAGTTCTGGCCAGCGTCTGTGCCTCTTTGAAGGAGTTGTCGCTCTCCTTTGCGGGCTCATCACTTTTTTCGATCAATATTTCGGGAGTCTCTTTTTTGGGCGAAGCGGAGATGGATTCTTTTATGCGATACTCCGCTGCATCGGAGGGTTTTTGAATCTGCTGCGCAGCAGGAGCCACCTCTCGTTCTTTTCGTTCTTTCGGTAAAGGTTTTTCTTTAACAGCTGTTTCGGAGTCAACCTTTTTTAAAGGTTCGGAAAGGATAATCGCATTTTTTCTTCCAAAACCCAAAATCCCGCGCGAGGGATTTTGGATAATCTGAATCTCCAGTTCAGTGACCGAACAGCAAAAATCACTGGCCGCGAGCGCATAAGCCTCTTCGAGGGTTGAAGCTTCGAACTTTTTCATCTATGCCGCCTTTTTGTTCTTTTCCAGCATATGATTGATCATGAGCTGTTGGGCCACAGAGAAGATATTGTTCGTAAGCCAGTATAGAACGAGACCGGCAGGGAACGTAACGAAGAAGAAAGTGAAAACGACCGGAAGCCATTTGAATATCTTCTCTTGCATCGGATCGGTGAAGTTGCTGGGTGTTACACGTTGATGTAGCCACATCGAAGCACCCATGAGAATTGGCATTACATAATATGGATCCATCACCGAAAGGTCGTGAATCCAAAGAATCCATGGTGCTCCCTTGAGCTCGATGGCGTTGAGAAGAACTCGGTATATCGCAAAAAATACCGGAATCTGCAATACCATCGGCAGGCATCCGCCAAGCGGATTGGCTTTGTGCTTTTTATAAAGCTCCATCATGTGGGCATTCAACTTTTGCGGATCGCCCTTATATTTGGCCTGAAGCTCTTTGATTTTCGGCGCCAGCTCTTTGAGCTTGTGCATCGAAACCATTCCTTTGTAGGTCAGTGGATAAAGAATAATACGAATAAGCAGCGTCAACGCAACGATCGTCCATCCCCAGTTGGGTATGAAGTTATGCAGCCACATCAAAACTTTAAACATAGGTGCAGCGATGAAGGTGAACCATCCAAACTCTATCAGCTTGCTCAATTCCGGGTGTATGGCACTCAGTATTTTGTACTCTTTCGGCCCTATATAGCCGTGCAGCGTTCGGTCTGCGCTTTCGCCTTTTACAAACAGTATAGGGTTCTCTTCAGCATCTTTGTTTACGACAACGTCCATACCGTTTTCAAAATCGTAAAAAGCAGTTGCATAGTATCTGTCAAACGATACCGCGATCCTGGCTTTTCTGAAAGATTCCGTCCCTTTTGCATCGCCATCGTCGATGATAGTGAGCGTACCATCGGCTTCTTCCACCATTGCCCCGTGAACCGTATAGTTGTCTATGCGAAGATCTGGACGGTAGCCGGGAGAGATAAAGTATGGAACGAGACGGCTCAATTTGACATCGATGTCATAATGGTGATCCGGATAGATCGTTATGATTTTCTGGACTGTCAGATCGCCAAGATTTTGGGTAAAAATCAGCTTGCCAGGATTGTTCTGTCCAATTTTCAGTTTTTGCATCGACGCGGTATATGGTGTTTTGAAAGCCAGCTCGTTTAGTGCGGGATCGCTGAAACGGATTTCGAGAGGACGTGGAATGTGTGGAGAATTGAAAAGTTTGAGCTCCTTGCCCTCCTCTGTGCGATATTGTCTGTCTTTGAGATACATCTGGCTTATGCGACCAAGCTCGTCGAACTCGAGCCGTGCATTGGAAGTCTCTACGGTAGCAATCACCTTCGAATTCATTCCTGGCGCTTCCGTCGTGTTTTTTACGGACTCTTGGGAAGGCGCTGTGACGGCAGAAGATGCCTTGCTTGCATTCTGCTGTACAGCCGACGCGGAGGTCGCTGTGGTCTGTACGGTGCGATTTTGCTCCTGAGCAACTTTCATTTTTGCCGTAAAAAAGTAGTCGTATCCGATAAATACGAGCAAAGAGAGCACGGTTGCGATGACAACGCGTGTCTGGGTATTCATATTCTCTATCACTGTGGGCCTTTCAAAAAAATATTTTTAATCACACTACATCCTTTTTTACCTGGAACGTACCAAAATGATATGTTTGGAATTTCCCCGTTTCTATATATGGGATGAAGATGTTTGCAAGAGATTTTGGGATAGTCGATACCGCCTACAAAGAGCTGATTGCATCGAAGAATCCTTAAGATGGAAGAGATGACTGCGTTGAAAATATTGGGATTGTTCTGAATCTGCCATTTAGCGTACTCTGAACAGGTAGGATAGTATCGGCAGCTTCCAAATCCCAGAAGCGTCAAATATCTCTGATAGAATCTCAATCCACCCGATAACACCTTCCTGATCATTTCATTGCCTCATTGCCCGATATCCAGTCTTTTGATTGCTCGTTTGAATGCCTTCTCGAGATCACAGAATGGAGTCTCGAGGATCGGCGGTTTCGCGACCATTACATAGTCGCCCTCTTTCAGTTTTGGAGCCATTTTGAGAAAAAGGGCCCGAAGCCTTCTTTTGGCTCTCGCCCGCTTTACAGCATTGCCGATCTTTTTGCTGGCGACGAATCCGACTCTGTATCCCCTCTTTTTCGGTAGGACAAAAAGGACAAACGCTTTGTCATGCCATCGCTTGTTCGATTTATAAACTCGATCGAAGTCTGCAGAAGTTTTGAGGGAATCGAAGTGGATTAGACCGCCAATCGCTTACGACCTTTTGCACGGCGTGCATTGATGATCTTGCGACCGTTTTTGCTCTTCATGCGCGTTCTGAAGCCGTGTGTACGCTTGCGCGGAGTGTTGTGTGGTTGATAGGTTCGTTTCATCTATCTCTCCTTCTTAGATTTAGCCTGATATTTTAATTAAAATTAGCTTAATGGCAGATTACACGGATAGGGCAAACCGCCTAAAAATGATATTTGCGGTATTTTTGTATGCCGTTTGACATCGGATGTCGATCGATGGCATACAGTTATCAAGGATTATGGACGCCAAACATTTTTCGCATGCAGACTCAATCGATCATATTAGATAATATCATATCTTATCCAAAGCTGTTTCATTCAATTTCGTTGAAGAGAATTTATCTATTTTGCCTATCATATTAATTAAGCCCGGATTGGATAAAATTCCGTAAAATTAAGCAGCACGCAAAAGGTTGAGCATGAGTACAGAACGCAAAGATTTTTTACGCAGGATCGTCGAAGAGGATTTGAAATCGGGCAAATACAGCGAGGTAGTTACACGCTTTCCGCCCGAGCCGAACGGATATCCGCATATAGGGCACGCCAAGGCCATCACTATCAATTTCGGTATCGCCAGGGATTTTGGCGGTAGATGCCATCTGCGCATGGACGACACCAACCCCACTACTGAAGACCCCGTCTATGTAGAAGCGATAAAGGATGCCGTCAGGTGGCTGCGCTTTCAGTGGGATGGCCCTGTACGCTATACATCCGACTATTTCCAGCGACTATACGAATATGCCGTAGAACTCATCAAAATGGGTAAAGCCTATGTGGACAGCCTCAGCGAAGAGGAGATTCGCGAATATCGTGGTACGGTGACCACACCTGGCAAGCGCAGCGTCTATGCCCAAAGAAGCGTAGAGGAGAATCTGGATCTGTTCGAGCGGATGCGCAAGGGCGAGTTCGCCGAAGGGGAGCATGTGTTGCGGGCAAAAATCGACATGGCTTCTCCCAACATGAAAATGAGAGATCCTCTGCTGTACCGTATCCGCCATGCACGCCATTATCGTACAGGCGACAAATGGGCCGTCTATCCGATGTACGACTTCGCACACTGCCTCTCCGACTACATCGAAGGAGTGACCCACTCGTTTTGCACCTTGGAATTTGAAAACAACCGCGAATTGTACGACTGGATTCTGGAGACGTTGAAGGTTTCGCCTCCCAGGCCTCACCAATACGAGTTCGCCAGATTAAATCTAAGCTATACCGTAATGAGCAAGCGCAAACTTCTGGAGCTTGTCGAAAAGGGAGTGGTGAATGGATGGGACGATCCACGGATGCCTACGATTGCAGGATACAGAAGGCGTGGATACACCCCCGAATCGATTCTTGCATTTTGCGATCAGATCGGCATCGCCAAAGCCAATTCGCTAGTGGATGTAGCACAGCTGGAGTTTTGTATCAGAGACGATCTGAACAAAAAGGTCCCTCGTGTCATGTGCGTGCTGGATCCACTCAAAGTCACTATCGACAACTATGATGAAGAAGAATCCCAGGAGCTCGAGGCACCCTACTATCCTCATGACGTGCCAAAAGAGGGATCGCGCAAGTTGCCGTTTTCGCGAGAGATCTACATAGATAGAAAAGATTTTTCGGAAAATCCCCCAAAGGGATATTATCGCCTTACCCCGGATCAGCCTGTACGGCTGCGCTACGCCTATATCATCCGCTGCAAAGAGGTGATTAGAGACGAAAAAGGAGAGGTTGCAGAGATCGTCGCCGAGTATTATCCCGACTCCAAAAGCGGATCCGACACGAGTGGCATAAAGGTCAAAAGTGCCATTCACTGGGTGGAGGCGAATAGTGCCAGAAGGGTCGAATTGAGGCTTTACGACAGACTTTTCAAAACGGAAGAGCCAAAAGGTATCGAAGATATCAATCCCGATTCGCTGAAAATCGTAAAAGATGCGCTTATCGAGCCGGCAGTGATCGCCGAAAAGCCGGACGAGCGCTTTCAGTTCGAACGGGAGGGTTACTTCTATGCGGACCCTGTGGATTACAGCGACGATGCGCCAGTGTTCAACCGCATCGTCACACTCAAAGACTCCTGGGCCAAAAAGCAGAAAACCACAAAGTCAAAACCGCATCCGAAGCCCAAAACGGAAAAGAAGCCTGCCCAAAAGATGCAGCGACCATCGGACGAAGCTGCATCCATGGGCGAAGAGGAGAAAAAACTTTTCGACTACTACACCAGAAAGCTTGGCCTGCGAAGCGAAATGGCGAGCACCCTTGCCCGTGACGATGTGCTTTCGAGCTTTTTCAAAGAAGTGCTCAAGCACCATAATGAGCCTGAAAATATTGCCAAACTCGTGATAAACGAGGTAGCGAGAGAGCTGAAAAATTCTCAAGATGGCCGTATCGGATTTACACCCGCACAGATAGCCGAATTGGCGGAGATGATCGAGAGCGGACTCATATCCAATAAAATCGCCAAACAGGTTTTCGAGGAGATGGCAAAAAGTGAAGAGAACCCAAGAGCTATCGTAGAAAAAAGAGGACTGGTGCAGATTGCCGATCCTGAAATACTACTGCCCATTATCGATGAGGTAATAGCCAGCAACCCCGGGAATGTGAAAAAATACAAAGAGGGCAACGAGCGTCTGTTCGGTTTTTTTGTGGGACAGGTTCTCAAGGCGACGGAAGGGAAAGCCAACCCGAAAGTGGTCAACGACCTGGTGTCGAGTCGCCTAGAAAAGTGATCTTTCCGATCCTGTGATCCCCCGATCGGGGAAAGCGAAATCAAAGGAGAGCTCATCGCCTTGGCAGCGAGAGTTCCAGGTCGCGGACCAACGTATATACATAATCGAATATCTTAAAATGGTTCAATAGCCACATCAAGACCCCTGATGCAAACCGACATTATGCAAAGGGCACATCCAGAATCTTTCCGATTTGCTACAATGTAGATTCCACAAGGAAAAGGAGGTGGCCGATGGAAGCGTTTTACACCCTGAGTGCCGAAAAGGCGCTTGAGCTGACCGATTCATCCCCGAGTGGCCTCAGCGATGAGGAGGCGCGGAAGCGTTTGGCTCATTATGGCCCCAACACCCTTCCCGAAGGCAGGCCCAAACCGCTCTTTATGACATTTCTGGAACAGTTCAAGAGTCCTATCATTATTATTTTATTGATAGCGGCCGTGATCAGTTTCACCATCAAGGAAACACTGGATGCCTGGTTTATACTGGCCGTATTGGTGATCAATGCAGTCGTCGGCACCTGGCTCGAACACTCTGCTGCACAAAAAGCACAGGCTCTCAAAAGCAGCGTCAGAACGTTCGCCAATGTGTTGCGCGATGGACGTATTCGTCGCATCGAAGCGAAAGATCTTACCATTGGCGACATTGTATTGCTGGAGAGTGGAGATAAGGTGCCCGCCGATATCCGTCTGATCGAAAGCCACGATTTAAGGGTGGACGAGTCTTTGTTGACCGGCGAATCGGTTGTGGTGGAGAAGAGCGCCTTAGCCATTTTTGACGATCCGGAGTTACCGGTGGCCGACAGAGCCAACATGCTTTTTGCCGGCACCTACGTCACTTCCGGGCGAGCAAAAGGGGTCGTGGTAGCGGTAGGATTGCAGACGCAAATCGGTCGCATTGCCGAGATGTTGGCACAAAAGAGTGAAGCCAAAATTCCGTTGATCGAGCGCCTGGAACGTTTTTCGAAAAATATCGCCGTGGCGATCACGGTGGCTTCTGTCGTTCTCTTTTTTATCGCTCTATATCAGCATATGGCGATCGCGGAGATATTTTTTCTCATTATCGCCCTATTCGTCTCTGCCGTACCGGAAGGGTTGCCTGTAGCTATTACCGTAGCCCTTGCGGCAGCGGCGGTGGCGATGAGCAAGCGTCATGTTATCGTGCGAAAACTGGCGGCCATCGAGGGGTTGGGGTCGTGCACGATGATCGCGACAGACAAGACCGGTACGCTGACACAAAACCGCCTGGAGGTGGAGCGCTTCGTAGTGTCGGACAAAATCTATGATAAACATGGGAATAGACACAAAGATCCGCTGGAGACAATGGTTGTAGCCAATGAGGCTCGCCTGTCCAAAAATAACGATCCTTCGTCTATACTGGGGGATCAGGTCGATGTCGCTTTCGCGGTTTTTGCTTTACGAAAAAGACCTGAGCTTGCCGAGCTGCTCGAAGCGGAGCGAATCGATACGATACCTTATGAATCCTCAAAAAAGATGTCCGGCGCCACTGTCAAAAAAGATGGAAAATATCTACACGTCATCAAGGGTTCGCCGGAAGTGATTTTGGAATATGTGAAGATGGACCCCTTTAAGAAGGAGTACCTGACAAAAGAGATCGAAAAATGGGCGGCGAAGGGGTACCGCATCATCGCGGTCGCAAAAGTCGAATCGAAAGAACCATCGATCAAAACGTTGCTTGAACAAAAGATTTTTGAATGGGTCGGCTACGCGACCATTATCGATCCACTCAGAGAGGGTGTGGAGGATGCCGTAAAGCGGTGTCATAGGGCCGGTATCACGGTCGTGATGGTTACAGGCGATCATCCGTCCACCGCCTACCATATCGCAAAGAAGCTGGAAATAGCCATGAGCCCCGAAGAGGTGATGGATGGCGAGATGCTGGCGCGCTGGACGAAAAATGGTGAAGATCCCGAGGAGATCGCGGATATTCGCATCTTCGCACGGGTAGCGCCGGTCCAGAAGCTACAGATCGTCAAGGCCTTCCAGAAACTGGGCCACTACGTGGCGGTTACCGGTGACGGCGTCAACGATGCGCCTGCTCTTAAATTTGCCAATATCGGAATCGCTATGGGAAAATCTGGCACGGATGTAGCAAAAGAGAGTGCCGATTTGATTCTGACCGACGACGCTTTTCCCTCGATCGTGAATGGCATCGAAGAGGGGCGCCGCGCATACGACAATATTCGTAAAGTGATTCATCTGCTCATATCGACTGGATTGGCTGAAATCATTCTGGTGTTGCTATCGCTTGTTTTCGTCACGCCCGTACCCTTGCTGCCAATTCACCTACTATGGCTCAACCTCGTCACAAACGGAATCCAGGATGTGGCATTGGGTTTGGAAAAAGCTGAACCGGGCATTCTCGAGCGGCCACCCCGCCGCCCCAATGAACCGATTTTCAATGGGGTCATGATCAGCCGTATCGCCACCGGAGGCCTCTATATGGGGCTGCTAGCTTTCGGACTTTTTTACTATCTTTTGAACAACGGTTACGATACCGACTCGGCAAGAAATCTTACCTTGATGCTGATGGTGCTTTTCGAGAATGTTCATGTGTTCAATAGTCGCAGCGAATATTTACCGATCACCAGGATCAAACATCTGCAAAATCCTCTACTCATACTTTCGGTGATTGCAGCACAGGCTATACACTTGGCAGCACTACACATTCCACTGACACAGAATCTGCTGGAGGTAGAGCCAATTCCTGTGAAGATATGGGACGAGCTGATTTTGCTTGCGCTGGGGCTGGTCGCAGTGATGGAGGCCGAAAAGTGGATTCGCAACAAGATTGCCGGCAACAAAGGATACACCTAAGGGGCAATCGCGGTATAAAATCCGGATTGACCTGGAAATTATCCGAAAACACCGCTTTTTATTGTCATACTGCCTTGTAAATGGTGTACAATTCCGGCATGAAAACGTTAATTTTTCTTTTACTTCCCTTGCTTCTTTTTTCCGAAGAGTTCAAGGTTGCAAGCTACAATGTCGAAAATCTTTTTGATCTGAAAAAGAGTGGATCGGAATATGTGGAATATATTCCATTTACAAATCATGGATGGAATGAAAAGAGCTTCAAAACCAAAATAGATAACATTTCCCGCGTAATATGCGACCTGAAGCCTGACGTTATAGGACTGCAAGAGATTGAAAGCGACACTTCACTCAAAGCGTTGCAGGTCGGCGTAGAGCGTTGTGGATGGCCGATGGCTCATCGCGCGATAGCCGACAGGAAAGCGACGACGGTCAAAACCGCCCTGCTTTCGAAATATCCGATTTTGCAAAAGAGCGAAATAGACCCCGATGGCACTTTGAGAACCAGGAATATTCTCGAAGTTCTTCTGGATATAGACAAAAAGAGAGTTCGAATATTCGTCAATCACTGGAAATCACGCAGCGGTCCGGAGAGCCGACGGATCGTCAGTGCAAAGGCATTGATGCGGCGGCTGATGAAACTGCCCAGAAATGCCGACTATATTCTGCTTGGAGATTTCAACAGCGACTGGAAAGAGTGGCGCACAATCGAGCGTTCCCCGCGACTGAACGACTCAAACGGGATAACCGGCATCAACCATATTTTAAAAACCGTAAAAGATGGTAAACCTGTCAATAAATACGAAATAAAATGGCCCTACCACTATGACCTTTGGATGGAGCTACCGCCCCAGAGACGATGGTCGCACAACTTCTATGGCCACAAAAGTGCGCTCGATCACATCATCATACCCGCCGGATTGTTCGATAAAATCGGGGTAAATTACAAAGACCGCTCTTTTGGGGTGTTCAAGCCAAGCTATCTGTTTACCGAAAAAGGGGCAATATTTAGATGGCAGATCGGCAAAAAAAGATATGGCAAACATCTTAATGCCGGATACTCCGATCACCTGCCGATATACGCTTCGTTCACCACCGAGCCTTTCGTTTTTCTAAAAAAGAGGAGAAATAGATTCGATGATGACAATAAAAAAATCGAGTCGAAAACCGTCCACATATCGGACCTCTATTCCATGCCGCTCGGGTGGATCAATGCCATTATTCCAGAAGCTGTCGTTATATATAAAAAACGCGGCATAGCTATACTCAAAGAGCCGAAAGGAAGGGCGATACTGGTCTATAAAGATACAAAGAGGCTCAAAAAAGGGCATCGCTACAAAATAGCCGTACGCAAACTATACGACTATCGCGGCCTTCGCGAAGTGACGAAAATCGATCTGCTGAAAGATTTTGGAGCGACGAATATAGAGCCTCTGCTGTTGAAAGGCTCCGAAGATCCAGGCAGGCCCAAATACGTCAATGAAGTGGTGAAAGAGATTTCCGGTATCTACAGGAGGGGATTTCTACATTACGGAAATGGCAAAAAGATCAGGATCTACTATAAAAAGCGGAAATCCCGGCCAAAAAATGGCGAAAATGTTACATTACACCATGTAAGAATCGGGCTTTATCGGAATCGGCCTGAAATCGTAGTAGAATAAAGGGCACTTCTATAGGTGCCCTAAATTTTATATTTTGGAGACTGGTATGGGAAGCGTGGAGTTAAGTACGATATTTCTGGTGGCACTTTTGGGTTCTTTTGGGCATTGCATCGGTATGTGCGGCGGTTTTGTGCTGGCCTATACGGCTGCCAAGGTCGATACCCACTGGTCCAAAACGCATCAGATGATAGCTCACCTGCTCTACTCTTTGGGTCGAGTCACCAGCTATATGATTCTTGGGGCTATATTTGGATATCTTGGCCAAAAAATTGGCTTCAGCCTGACGGCAAAAGGGGTGCTTTTTGTCATAGTCGGCATATTGATGCTGATGATCGGCCTTTCACTTATGGGGAAACTGAAATTTCTAAACTCCATCGAATCTTCCATCGCCCAAAGTTCATGGTTTGGCAAACTCTTCCGCATAGTGGTCCACTCCAAGACTCTGCCCAGTTTCTATTTCATGGGAATGCTCAATGGATTTATCCCCTGCGGACTGGTCTATTTCTTCCTGACGGCCGCAATAGTGGCAGGTTCGGCAATCAAGGGCGCCATCGTCATGGGTGTATTCGGGGTGGCTACAATTCCTGCAATGCTCGGTGTGGGTATATTTTCATCACTCATCAAAGGCTCTTCTTCCCGTCAGCTTATCATCAAAATAGCTGCTGTCATTGTAATGCTTTTTGGCCTTTTTACGGCATACAAAGGATATATGATGATCGCGAAGCCGGAGATCATTCAAAAAAAGATGCATAAAATACATCGGGAGTTACAAATCCTACCCTCTTCTCAAGCAGAGCCGAAATAGAGCGTATATAGCGTAACCACCCAGACGACGATCGCGAAAATCAGGCTTAGCAGCACCATCGCGGCACCGGCATCCTTCGCCTGCTTCGCCAGAGTATGATGCTCTTTTGTGACCAGATCGACTGTTCGCTCTATAGCGCTGTTTCCAAGCTCTGCGATCAGCACGAAAAGCAAAGAGAGACCGAGTGCCGCCTTGGCGGTTAGCGGTATAGGCATGAAAACAAGTCCCACCCAGACCACTATGCTCAAAAACATTTCGATCCTGAATGAGGTTTCGTGCAAAAAAACCTCCCAAAGACCCTCTGTCGCATAACGTGCATTTTTAAAAAGATGGTATTTTGGCTGGTTTCTCATGTGCGTTTCTTTAGGATGTCTTGATAGAATTTAATCTTCTTTTTGAGCCTTTTTTGCAAAAAAGGACTGGATTCTCCGATCATCTGCAGTATCATAATCGCATTTTCGGTAATGGTTTCGATCTTTCTCGCAGACCACTCCGGAGGTGGCGGCAACATGCTGCTGATTCTATCGGCAAGCTTGGCCATGGCTATCTCCTTGGGCTGCTGTAAGATGCGCACGAGTGAATCTTTGAGCTGATCCTCTTTTGGAAGTTTGGGATTTTTACTCATCGCCTCCACTCCTTCGGCTACAGCTTTACCGAAGTCTTTCCGGATCGACTTCGAGCTGACATCGCTCTTTTCCATGACATCGTGAAGAAGCGCCACAACGCAGGCCAGATCCACATCCGCCTCTTCGCCGGCCATTATGGAGGCGATCACCTCCTGTGCGGCAGCTACCGGGTGGGTGATATATGGATCACCGAATTTGGTCACCTGGCCGTAGTGCGCCCATGCAGCCAGACGCAGAGCTTTGTGATAGATATCTGTATTTGGTATCATTAGACTACTTTATGTAATTTGATATTCGATTCGCAATTTTACCAAAAAGGGAAAAAATTTGTTGGAAAAACTGATACCCGTCGTAACCGAGGCTGGAAAGTTGTTCGAAGAGGGGTTTTATGCCACCAAGGAAGTGCGGCATAAAGGTGTAGTCGATCTCGTTACACAGTATGACGTAGCGGTGGAGGATCTTTTGAAAAAAAGGATTGCCGAAGCGATGCCGGAATTCACGCTTATCGGCGAGGAGAGCGCGGACGAGAGAATGCGGGCCAAAAGAGCGATCTATATCGACCCGATCGACGGAACGACCAATTTCATTCACAAGATCCCCGTATGCGCCATCTCCATTGGAGTATGGGTGGAGGGTATTCCGGTCGCTGGCGTAGTGTACAATCCTCTCTTGAACGAGCTTTTTTCCGCAAAAAAAGGGGGTGGAGCCTTTTTGAACGGTCGCCGTATCAAAGTATCGGATACTACGGATCTGCAGCAATCCCTGCTCTCTACAGGATTTCCATACACGAAAGTAGAAATGGGGCGTGATTTCGAGTGGGTGATCGAAACGATGAAAAACCTCCTTCCGTACACACAGGACATCAGAAGGCTCGGGGCTGCATCGGTCGATCTTTGCTATGTCGCCAACGGAATATTCGATGGCTTTTACGAATGCAATCTCAAACCATGGGATGTAGCTGCAGGCATTTTGATGGTTATGGAAGCGGGTGGGCGCATCAGCAACCACCGTGGCGAGCCTTACGATTTTGGTGATCCCATAATCGTCGCCACAAACGGAAAAAATCACGAATTGCTGCTTGGCAAACTAGCGGACTACGAAAGGATCGACAGTGATTCATCTACCTAAATGCCAGACCGACCAGCTTATGCAGCTGATATCCGCCCACTACCCTTCCCAGCAGATCCTGCACATCAGCGACCTGAGCAACGACCTACACGAGGCGCTTTATGATTACACGAAAAAGAGAGATTTCGAATACGATCTCAAAACGGTGGGAGCGGAAATTGAAGATGATGGGTTCGGCAGGGACCATTCAGGTTTCGCGGCATCGAAACTCGATCTTTCGGCAAAAGGGTATAATAGACATGCAAAAATGTATGAAAACATCTTCGTGACGCTCGAGCCTGCCTGCCTGGAGAGTCAAATGGATAGTTTTTTTAAAAAATCGTATAGAATAATGAAAAATGCCGGCATAATAGCCGTAATCGTTCAAAGAGATGCGCCCATCACGAAACTCGTAAAAGAGCAGCTTGAAAAAGATAATTTCGTAGCATTGAACACCATCGAAATATTTGATGGCTATGATGTAGTTACGGCCAAAAAAATGCACGGATGGGGTGCATATTCAGTAGGATTTTAGGAGTTGACAATGGATACAAAAGAGAGAAAATATACACTTGAAGAGGCTATAGAGCTCTATGAAAACGACCGCTTCGAAGAGGCGCTTGGAGCTCTGGGTCAATATAAAAAAGATCCTGAAGCCCAGTACTATATAGGAATGCTCTATTTCGAAGGCTTCGGAGTGGAAAAAGATATCGAGGCTGCCGAGCGATGGTTTAAAAAAGCGGCACGCCAGGGAAGTCTCGATGCTGAATACATGAGGCTTTGCTGTTCGGGAGACACCAGCAGCTGCTGCAAGGCTTGATCGAGCCGGGTAAAAATTCATATATCAATATCATATCAGATACTGCGGCGTAAGTTTTTTGAGCTTTTCATAGATTTTCTGAAAATCGGTCCCATATACACGGGTATGACCGATGGTGGTGATAAAGTTGGTGTCACGTGAGAATCTTGGAACCAGATGCAGATGGATATGTTCCGCGATACCTGCTCCGGCGGCAGCTCCTAGGTTCATGCCCAAATTCACTCCTTCGG
>Ga0256842_1001669_pt1 | contig 17372 bp, 21 predicted proteins | sample 4559240metaG_FD_185973 | JGI IMG/M metagenome (GOLD analysis project Ga0256842, IMG submission 185973) | Hydrothermal vent microbial communities from Guaymas Basin, Mexico - 4559-240 | ecosystem: Environmental > Aquatic > Marine > Hydrothermal vents | place: Mexico: Guaymas Basin | collected...
GTACTTTATGGAGTTTAGAGAGTATCTTTGCAACGGAAAGACTCAACAGCTTTCTCTAGTTATAAGAGCTATTAGAAAGTAGTCTATAATATACATCTTTTTTTAGGCTATCATTACTTTGATTCATGAAAGTAGAAATCTTTTTATTCATCACTAGCATATACACAAAATGTAAGATTACCATGTGTAGAGCAACTCCTTCTTTTTTAGTGAAATTACTTTTAGCTAGAATAGTTTTTAGATTAAGTATCTGCATAGTCTTATAGATTGGATTCTTTAACTTTTCATTTATGATGTTGATGATTTGTATTTCAATAGATATTTCTTACCCTCTTTTTATAATGTATATTATAGCTAAAAACCCCATACATAGGGCTTTGTAGAGGGTTTATATTTTAAATAATATGGATATTATAAATGTTGTCAAGTGTTATATACCTATATTAATATATCGCTTATGCTGTGCTACTTTCAATGTATCTTTATGGAGTTTTTAGGTGCGAAAGTTAAGTATATTTAATATATACTTTGATATATCTTGGGCTATTGTTTTGATTGTTTCTTTGCTTACTACATCTTTTTTCATGGGGTATTATAGCATATAAATTAATTATTGTATAATTTCGCAAAAAAGGTTGATTATGATATATGCTTTAGCACTCTTTTATTTGTTCTATTTTGCTTTGGTTGGGGTATATATTATATTTATGCCTAATACTCTTTTGGGGTTTGGATATAGTGAGATTGAAGTTGGGATAATTTTTGCTGGAGCTCCATTTATGCGATTTTTACTTCCATTTATATTTAAAAGATATATTACTCTTAATCATAATGTATTTAAAATATCTTTGGTGATTACATTTATTGGGACCCTTTTAATATTCTCATTTGTTGATGATTTTTGGTTATATCTACTAGCAAATCTTATATTTGGTGGTTCTATGGGGGTGGCATTGCCATTTGTAGAGAGTGTGGCACTTAGTTTTTTATCCAAGAATACTTATGGTAAAGTGCGATTATATGGTTCTATTGGGTTTATGTTAATATCTTTATGGCTTGGTAAGATGTTGATAGGCTTTAAGTATGAGATATTTTGGTATCTATCATCTACGGCATTTTTGACAATGATTATGGGATATATTGTAGCCTCTTATGATAAAAAATATACTATAATTGAAGAGAGTGTAGAGGATAATCAAAATTTCTCTTTATGGAGATATAGATATTTATGGTTATCTCTGTTTTTAATGCAGGTAGCATTTGGAGGGTTTTATAACTTTTTTACAATATATGAGTCATCTAATGGGGTATCACGAGAGGTAATATCTTGGTTATGGAGTTTTGGGGTCATAGCAGAGATTTTTATGCTATATTTTCAAGGGGCATTACTAAGAAAAAACCTATTAAAAATATTACAATTTGCGACACTTGTTACATCAATAAGATGGTTTATTTTATATCTATATCCCTCCTCTATTATATTAACATTTGCTTCTCAATCACTTCATGCCATAAGTTTTGCCTTGTATCATAGTGTAGCAATTACATATATATTTATGTTATATTCTCAAAAAAGATTAGCACAACAGTTTTTTTTGGGGATTTCATTTGGGTTAGGTGGTAGTGTGGGGGCGATATTTGCTGGGCAAGTTTATGGGGAATATCTGTTTTTGATAGAGGGAATTATTACTATCATAGCATTTCTAGTGTTGTTATTACATCAAAATAATAGACAACACTAAAATTTATTTACATATACATTCCACCATTAACTTTAAGTGTCTCACCTGTAATATAACTTGAATAATCACTTAATAAAAAGGCAACTGCATTTGCTACTTCAGTTGGATTACCAAATCTTGCTAATGGGATTTTAGCTGTAAAACTATCTTTGATTTCATCTTTTAGCTTATCTGTCATTTCAGTGGCTATGAACCCAGGGGTGATTGTATTAAATCTAATTCCTCTTGATGCTACCTCTTGGGCAAATGATTTACTCATTGTAATTAATCCACCTTTTGAAGCAGAGTAGTTAGTTTGTCCTGCGTTTCCTGTCTCTCCTACTATTGAAGCGATATTTACAACACTACCAAATCTTTTTTTACCCATTACTTTTGTAGCTTCTCTACAACCTATAAATGCTGATTTTAGGTTAGCATCAATTACACTCATAAAATCATCTGTTTTCATTCTCATAGCTAATTTATCATTTGTAATTCCAGCATTATTTACTAGATATGAAAGCTCTCCATCAGTAGATACAATCTCTTTGAATGCACTTACAAAAGCACTCTCATCACTTACATCAAATCCAATTACTTCACACTCTCCACCATTATCTCTAATAGTTGAGGCTACTTGGTTTGCCTCATCTTGGCTTGAACGGTAATTAATCCAAACTTTAAGTCCAAATCCTGCTAGAGTCTTGGCAATTTCTGCGCCTATTCCTCTACTTGCCCCTGTTACTAATACATTTTTACCACTAAATTTCATATAACTTCCTTATTTATTATTAAAAAGAATATTTTTAATTTTTTCAAACTCTTGATAATCACTATCTTCTATATCATCTGAGTATATAATATGATTTAACTGTTCTAATATTTTATACTTTGTATAGTTATCATCTGCTAAAACATCTCTAATAAACTCTACATGTTCATCAATATTATACTCTTCTTGCATAATTTTATATAAAAACTCTTTTGCCTCACCCTTATCACAACCAAAATCTTGATTCATTAGCTTACAAAAGAGAGGAGACTCTCTCTCTATATTTCTATTATCAAGCTTTATAATATGTGCCAAAAGAGTTGCAACTGACTTTTTGATTTTCATCTCCATTGTAGTTTCCCTCATATTTTAAAATTATAATATATTACTATATATATCTTTAATAACTCTTAATAATCCACTTAATAATATCATTTTGTAATGATGCACCTTGATATGATTTGGAATGATTGACTAATATTACAACACTATATAATCTACCTGAATTGGATTTAACATATCCTATAATATTTTTGACACTCTTAATAGTACCTGTTTTAAACCACCCTTTATGGGCAACTATACTATTTTTAAATCTTCTTTTTGTTGTGCCATCTACTCCTGCTATTGAGAGGGTATTTAGCCATCTATATCCAAATTTATTAAAAGATGATATAAGTAGTTTAGAAATATCTGATGCTCTAATTTTTGATACTCTTGATAATCCACAACCATTATCTATTAAAGTACTACTTCCTAATCTTATACCATTATCACTTAAAATCTTTTTGATAGCATTTCTACCTTTGCTAATACTACTTGGGCGATTATAAATATATGCACCTAAAGTAAGCATAAGTTGTCTTGCCATTACATTATTACTCTTTTTGGCAATAGTAGAGACCGTCTCTTCTAATCGTTTGGATTTATATATAAATAGAGATTTAGCATTTGATGGAGTGGGTGATAATCTAAGTTTAGAGCTATTTTTCACACCTATATTATTAAGTGCAGATTTAAGTGAATAGTAGAATGTTTTATATGGTTTTGTTATTACTTTACATACTTTTCTAGTGCTACATCTATTTGATAATTTTCCAGATATAAAGACTTTTGGTTTAGGATAATTTTTATCAATTTTCACCTTAACCCATGCACGATTTCCTCTACAACTTCCATTTATTACTTTTGCATTATTAATAATATCAAAACTATTATCTGGGGTCTCTTTGGTTACTACTACATGATTAGCAACTGTATCAATATTAAGAGTTGTAATTCGTTCATTAAACATCATACTATCAGGCATTGCGTTATATGGACTATATTTATTATTATCAAATCCTGAGGTATCACGAGATGATATATCAAAGATACTTCTATCAATAATAATATCCCCTCTTATCTCACTAATTCCTTTGGCTTTAATTGTATAAGCAATTGCTGATATACTTTTGCTACTAAGGTTTGGGTCTCCGTAAGGCTTGATAATCAAATCTCCATATAATACACCATTCTTAACACTCCCTGTATAATAAAATAGAGTACTCCATCTATAATTATATCCTAAATGAAGAAGTGCTGAATATGTGGTGAATAGCTTGATTATTGAAGCAGGAGTTCTATATGTGTTGATATTAAGAGAGCCCAAATCTAATGAGTTATGAATATCTTTAATATCAATAGATATAGAACTTTTATCTATTTGGTATTTATTTATAATATCTAATACTCCTTGTGGCAAAGAGGCATCAAGCCAACCAATAAGGAGTATGAAAATAATGATTTTTTTCAAAATTAAAAATCTACTTTTTCATGTGCATTTTCTATCATAGATACAATTAGAGTATATACATTAGCCACTACTGCACCAATTACAAGCCCTGTTGCCATTATAACATTATCAAAGAATTGCATACTAAAGAATGCTGGTATTAGGTGTAAATCTGCTACAAGAGAACCTGCAAGAAGTTCTGCTGATAATAGATGTCTTACTCCTAGTTTTAATATTGTTGATATAATATTAATACTTCCTGCTACAAAAAGTGTAATCTCTGATGGGTTATACAAAAATGCAGCACTTGTAGTAAGACTCATTAGTGTAAAAAATATATAAAATACTCTACCCCAATTCATTAGATAGTACCTTGTTCGTATTGGGCTCTCATTTTCTCTTTCTCTTTCTCTCTTTTTTCTACCGCTACTTTTTTGGCTCTATAATCAGATATAGAAAATTTAAGCCAAATTAGAATTGGAGATGCTACAAATATAGATGAGTACGTACCTACAATTACACCAATTAAAAGTGTAAAGCTAAACCCATTGATAATCTCTCCACCAAACATATATAAAACAAATACAACTAAGAAAGTTGTAAGTGAAGTTAAAGTTGTACGAGATAGTGTTTTTGTAACAGATTCATCAATTACATTACTAAGGTTTGGAGATTTAATTGTATTAATTCCCTCTCTAATTCTATCAAAAACAATAATTGTATCATTTAGTGAATATCCCAAAATTGTAAGCATAGCAGCTAAAATATCAAGATTTACCTCTACTTCAAACAGTACAATTGCACCAATTACAATAGTAATATCGTGCATCAAAGCAATTACAGAAGCTACGGCAAACCTCCACTCAAATCTAAATGAGATATATATTAAGATACCCAAAATTGCCAAAAACATTGCCATAAGACCTTTCTCTTTTAGCTCATTCCCAACTTTAGGACCTACCATATCTACTCTTCGTATCTCAAAATCTCCAGTAGAGGCAATTATTTTATTAATTCTATCACCTACATCATCACCAACTTCGCTTGAAACTGTTTTGATTTTGATAATAATCTCTTGGTTACTTCCAAAATAGGTTACAGAAGCCCCTTTAAATTGCTTACTATCAGATAATATATCTCTAACTTTAGATATTGGAGCATCATCTTTATATTGTACTTGTACCAGTGTCCCACCTGCAAAATCTATACCAAAATTAAACCCTTTTACTATAAAAAGTCCAAGAGATATTATAAGAAGTATAGATGATAACATACCAAATTTTTTGCTATTGCCCATAAATCCTACGGACTGACTATATTTAAAAATTTCCATCTATTTACCTCCTCCTTTGATACCAAACCAAAAGTTTAATTTATCTTTTTTGATTTTTGGTAAGATTGATTGATATATTCCATGAGTACCTAATATCGCTGTGAGCATAGATGCTAAAATACCAATACTAATAGTAAGAGCAAAACCTTTGATAGCACCCGTTCCATAAGCATATAGTACAGTAGCTGCGATTAGTGTAGTGATATTAGCATCCCAAATTGCACTAAAAGCATTATTATATCCACTCTCTATAGATTTAGCTATTGAGTTACCATGATTAAGTAGTTCTCTAATTCGTTCATTAATAATAACATTTGCATCAACTGCCATACCAACAGTAAGTACAATCCCTGCCATACCAGGTAGTGTTAAAGTTGCTCCAAACATAGACATTACAGCTAATATTAAAAATAGGTTGGCTATAAGTGCCACATTTGCAATTACTCCTGCTACTCTATAATAAAGCACCATAAAAATAACAACTAATAAAAATCCTAAAACCAAAGCGATTGAACTAGCTTTAATACTATCAGCACCAAGACTTGGTCCTACTGAACGCTTCTCTAGTGTATAAACAGGAGCAAGTAATGCACCAGAACGAAGAGCAATAGCAACATCAGTTGCCTCCATTAGTGTAAAGTTACCAGAAATCTGACCTCTACCTCCACCAATTCGTTCCCTAATTACTGGTGCTGAATATACTTTATTATCAAGTACAACAGCCATTCTTTTACCTACACTCTTACCAGAAAAATCACCAAAAATTTTAGCACCTTGTCCATTTAAAACAAAGTTAATAACTGGTTGATTTTGTTCATCAAATCCAACAGTAGCATTTGTAAGCATTGAACCATCTAATATTGGTATAGCTTTTACTAAATATTTTTCTGGAGTAGCTACATCTGATAGTATTACATCACCATATTTTTTGGCTTCTGCTACACTCATTGTATCTACACGAGTTGCTCTATCTTCATCTACTGCCATCATTTGAAGATGTGCAGCTCTTGCGATTAGCTCTCTAATTCTCTGTTCATCTTTGGCAGTTTTAATCCCTGGTACTTCTACTAGGATTTTATCCTCACCCTGTTTTGCCACAGTAGGTTCTGCTAGTCCAAATTGGTCAAGTCTATTTCTAATAGTATCAACAGCTTGTGTAATAGCATTTTTACGAGTTTTAATACTCTCTTCTTGGGTAATTTCTATTGAATAAATTAACTCTTTAGATACAATAGTTACACCTGTTAATTCCTCTTTTAGTAATTTACTAGTTTTTGCTTTTTCATCTGTATCTAATATCTCAAATGAGATTACTCCATCTTCGATTTTAAGTTCATCAAATATAATCTCCTCTTTGTCAAGGGTATATTTAATACTACCTGCTAGAGATTTAATATGAGATTTAATAGCCTCATCTGTTTTGACTCCAAGTAGCATATGAAGTCCACCTTGCAAATCAAGTCCAAGTGCGATTTTTTTACCACTTTCACTTTGAGTTAGAGATGGAATAGAGAATACCACTCCAAATATAAAAGCAAAAGTAAATATTATTACTCTATAATTAAGCATCTTTATCACTATCTTGTTTTTGAGCTACAAATGCTTTATCTAGTTTTACAATTACACTATCATTTAGTTTAATTTTCAAAAAACTCTCTTCTGGTTTGATAACTTCTGCCATCAATCCACCATTAGTGATGATTTTATCACCTTTTTTAAGAGATTCTAACATCTCACTATGAGCCTTTTGTTGCTGTTGTTGTGGTCTGATAATTAAAAAATAAAAAATTGCAAAAAGTAACACGAGAGGTAAAAATTGAGCTAATATTTCCATAGAAATCCTTGTATATAAAATTTATAAATTTGAGGGTACATTTTACCATTTTTCATATAATAAAATGCTTTTAAAAAGTTGAAATAAGATTTATTGAAGCCTACTAGAGGCTTCTTAAGATTACATCTCTGACATCTCTTTTGAGATATTTTTAGAAACTTTATCTATTACCATCTTAGCAAGGGCAATATTTCCATCATCTCTAAATATAGAAAAAACATTTATCTTTGAGAAATTATCACCCATCTGCTCTCCTGTACTATTAATCAAAAATACATGTCCATCATATGTTTTTGTCTCTACAAATGAAGCCTCTGATAAACCAACATCTAGTGATGATTCAGACATCATTCTAAAAGCATCATTAAATATACTAGCAGAATATGCAATATCCACACCTGTATCATTTTCATCCATATATAGTGTCTCTCCTGCAAAGTTTAATACAGCAGAACCTAAATAACCATTAATACCTTTTATTTTTTTCATACTTTGTTCAAAATCTATCATCTATTATCCTTAAGCATTTTGTAATTTTATCATAGCATCATTAAATGTTTCTAATGATGCACCTTGGGAGGCTAAGAACTCTTCTAAAACAACAAGAGACTCATCTATTACACTATTTTGAGCTTCAATAAGTTTGGCATATAGAGGCTCAATTATCTCTCTTGCTTTTGTACTCATAGTTTTTCTTGTTGATACATAATTTCTAAATGAACCATCAGGATTTGTAGCTACTCTAACAAAAGCATATACCCAATAAAAACTACCATCTTTGGATAAATTTTTTACAAAAGTATGTACATCATTCCCAGCTTTTAAACTATCCCAAAGAGCTTTAAATATAATTTTTGGCATATCAGGATGACGAATAATAGAGTGAGGTTGTTCTAACAACTCATCTAGTTGGTAACCTGCTAGTTTGAGAAAAATTGGATTTGCGTATGTAATATCTCCATTAGCATCTCCTTTTGATATAATCACATCAATATTTCTGACTTCTTGTTCTTTATCTGTGGGTATAATTCCCATTGTATATCCTTTCTTAGTGAAAAAGAAATCATACCTGATTAATGATTAATTAACTTTTAAAAAGATAAAATCACCTTATAAAAATTGTGGAGTATTATATGGGAAATAACATTATAGAATTAACAAAACAGCTTAAAGATGGTATGGATAGAGTTTCTAAAATCTCTGATAAAAAAGAGATTTGTAATACTGTTAATAAACTCTTAATGGATGTTACATATTCAGAATTTGCGACATTTTTAATATTTGATAGTCAAAAAAGATTATTATATTCAGGTGATGATAAACCTTTATCTTATGATATGGTGAATCCAAAAGGATTACTAGGTATTAGTTTTCTTAGAAAAGAGGCAGGGATATATAATCATATTGCTAGTGAAAAATCTTATATACCTAGAATTGATAATCCAAATAATAGAAAACTTCGTTCTCAACTTATTATACCAATTTTAAAAGATGATAATATTATAGCTATGGTAAGATTATCTCGTTCTATATATTTTGCCACTAGCCACTATTCCAAAAAAGAGATTGATATTGTTAATACACTATTTGATTTTTTAGAAAAATCTATATATAAAATATTATCTAAGAGTGATACAAACTATGATATAGAGATTAACTCTTCCAAAATCAATAATGAGATAAAAGAGATAAATAAAAAAGCTAAAAATAGTGATATAAACTCTACCATGCTATTTTTATCAAATACAGTGCATGATATTCGTACTCCTGCTAATAGTCTTTATGGATTTTTAGAGATATTAGAGTCTCAAATAGAAGATAAAAGATTAAAAGAGTATATCATTAATGCAAAAGAGAGTGCAATATTTATAAATACACTAACAGACTCTATCTTAGAACAGGTCAAGGATACCCATGAGATACAATCATCTCGTCCAGAAACTGTATCACCTCTTGAATTTTTTGCTCAAATAGGAAATCTATTTTCTGCAAATATGTATAAAAAAGATATTAATTACTCTATATATATATGCCCATATATCCCAAAAGAGCTTCTAATAGATAAATTAAAAGTCAAAAGAATTATTATCAATCTAATAGGAAATGCCTATAAATTTACACCTTCTAAGAAAGATATACATTTTGATGTAAGATGTAATCAAGATAAGAATGAGTTAGAAATTCATATTCAAGATACAGGCTTAGGTATTGATAAAAGCAGACAAAAAGCAATATTTAACTCATTTGAACAAGCCCAAGAGGATACAAGTGAACATTTTGGTGGGACGGGTCTAGGACTTGCTATTTCATCAAAATATGTCAATGATTTAGGTGGCAAATTAGAGCTAGAGAGCCAACTAGATAAGGGTAGTAAATTTTACTTTAATTTACCACTTGAAGTCATTAATAAGCAACCATCACAAGAACCATTTTTTGATTTTGATAAAAAGATTGTCATAATGAGTGATAATAAATATCTAATAGATGTAGAGACTATTAAATTTTATCTAATAAAACTAGAGATGCCAAAAAAGAATATTATTATAAGTGATACTTTAGTTGATGGTACAACCCATCTATTTTGTTTTGAGCATAAACTCTCACAAGACCTTATAAATAAGGTAGAAGAAAATAATATAAAATTAGTTATTGTAGAGGAGAATTTATTCTCTCTTAGTAAAAATAATTTATATAAAGATATGACTATTATTTCAAGAAATACATATTATGGAGATAAAGTATATAGTTCTGTATTTTCTGGCAAAAAGTTAAAGATACTTATTGCAGATGATAATAAAATAAACCTTGTACTTCTTACTGCTATGCTTAGTTCAGAGTATTGTAGCGTAGATACAGCCCAAGATGGCAAAGAGGCACTATATAAATTAGAGTTTGCCTCTATAAAAGAAAAACACCCTTATGATATGGTATTTTTAGATGAGAATATGCCAATAATTTCTGGTTCTAAGGTATTAAATAAATTTAGAAAAAGAGAAAAAGAGAATGATTTACCACCTATATTTGCAGTATCTGTAACAGGAGACCCTAGTATGGGTGAAGAGGATAAAGCCACTTATAATTTTGAAATGAATAAACCATTTAAAAAGCAAGATGTAAGAGATGCTATAAGTATATTAAAAGAGAGATATGAGATAAACTAATATCTATTTTAAAATATATCTTTTTTAGATATACTTTCAGTAATTATATTTAAAGGAGCGATATGCGAATAGTTTTTGGTATATATATATTAATACTACTTACATTTGTATCTTGTGGTGATGAAGAGGTAGATATAGATACTCAAATAAAAAAACAAACTATAGATAAAAATATTACCGTAGATGTTAAAAAGGATATAAAAGTAGAAGATAAAAATCAATCTTCTACTCCTAAACCTACACCATCAATGAATAGATATGAAAAAAATAGTTTTAATCTATCAGATTTTGACCAAGATAGTAAATATTCCAAAAAATTTACAGTCTATAAAGAGGGTATTGATTTTGAAAATATTACTCAAGAGATTACAATTTTGCACTTCTTATCTACAAAATGTGAACCTTGTATAGGGCAAATCCCATATTTATCAGATTTACAGAGTAAATATCGCAAAGAGATATTTTTGATGGGAATTGTAGTAGATGATAATGTTACAAAGAGTGATTTAAAACAATTTGCAAATAAAAACAATGCAATATTCTTTTTATCTAATAATAATGATGGAGATAAATTAATATCTACAATATCAAAACAATTAGGTATAAAAAAGCTTATATTACCACTTACTGTAATATATAAAAAAGGTGCTTATTATATTCATTATGAGGGTAGTGCACCAATAGAGATGATAGAGAGTGATATACTACAAGCAGTAGAACAAAAACGAGGATATTAATGTTTAATTTTATAAAAAGAGCCTTAGGACGGACAACAGATGCTATCAAAGAGATAGCACCCAAAAAAAAGAGCAAATTAACTAAAGATGAGTTTGAAGATATTTTATTAGAGGCTGATGTAAATTATGAACTTGTAGAGAGATTATTAGAGGGGTTAGGCAATAGTGTAACTAGAATACAAGCATTCAACTCTCTTATATCAGTATTTCAATACAAAGCAGACTTCAAAGAGAGTGATGTAAAACCTTTTGTAGAGATGATAATTGGTGTAAATGGTGCAGGTAAAACTACAACTATATCAAAACTAGCACAAAGATATAAATCACAAAACAAAAGTGTAATATTAGGTGCAGGAGATACATTTAGAGCAGCAGCTATTGAACAACTCAAAAGATGGGCAGATAGAATTGATGTACCTATTATTTATACACAACAAGGGCATGACCCATCAGCAGTAGTATATGATACTATTCTCTCTGCCAAAGCACGAGGGTGTGATAATGTAATTATCGATACAGCAGGAAGACTACATACTCAAACTAATCTTTCTCATGAGCTTCAAAAGATGATAAGAGTAGCAAATAAAGCTCTTGATACAGCACCTAATAGAAAAATACTTATATTAGATGGAACACAAGGAAGCTCATCAATCAATCAAGCCAAAGCATTTGATGAAATGATAGGAATAGATGGTATAATTATAACTAAGCTTGATGGTACTGCTAAGGGTGGTTCACTACTATCTATTGCAGATGAACTAAAAATGCCAATATTTTATATAGGAACAGGTGAAAAGCCAGAGGATTTAATTAAATTTAAAGCTAATGATTATGTAAATACGATTTTAGATGAAATATTTGTATAGAGTATTTCATCGCTAATTATAGAATCTCAGAAACAAGGAGTGGGATATATTTTCTCTATAATTAGCGATTTTGAAAAGCTACTCATTTCTTTTCAATATTAGGATTATAATAGTTATTAGTTAATCAAGAGTTAATGTCGCTTAATAAAAAATAAAATAAAGGAAATTAAGATGAAATTTTTAAATAGTATTTTTAATAAAATTAAATTAACATTTCAAATAACCATAATTTTAATATTTATACTCTTTGAAGAGATTGTATGGGAGAGTTTGGCAAAACCTATATACCTAGTTATACACTCTCTAAAAATTATCCAAAGATTAGAAAAACATCTCAAAAAAATAAATAGTTATGTGGCTCTACTAATTTTTACTTTTTTACTATTTGTAGTGGAGGGTGCAGGACTTCTAGCAGGTGTTTTATTTATCAAAGGTAAAGTTATGATGGGGAGTATCTTATATCTTGCCAAAATCCCATTAGCAGGTTTTACATTTTGGATATTTAGAGTAACCAAAAACAAGATGTTATCATTTAGCTTAGTCTTATGGATATATAATAAAATTATATCTATATTTGATTGGATTAAGAGTAGAGAACTATATATTGAAACTATGAAGAGATTAAAATTTATTAAATCATATATAAAAATTAGTCTAAAATCATTTAAAGATAAATTTTTACCAAAAGAGAGTGGTATAGTATTAAAATTAAAAAGAATTTATAAAGCTATCAAATCAAAACTTCAAGATATTAGAAAAGATAATAGTGATGAGACGAACAAGAGTAATTAAAAAACAGACTAATAAAGCCTTTTATATCCTCTTAGGAGTAGCTACTTTATTAATTATCCCTCTTTTTATAGAAGAGAGTAGGCTATTTATATTGGGGTTTTTTTGGAGAGTTATATTTTTTCTGAAAAAACATATAATCTCTATTTTCTTATCATTCTTTCTTATCAAAGGTAAATTTATACTTCTACTCTTTCTCAAAAAAATAGCAGTACTTACAACTATTGGACTAGGCAAAAGATATATCACAGAGAAGATATTTATATATAATTTCAAAAGACACTTTTTAAGACATCTCAAAGAAGAACAACTAATTATCAAAAGGTATCTAGCAAATAGTTTTAAAAATTCTCCAATTATGAAAAAAATATTTGCCGTTATAGCATTTACAGCCTCTCTAGGATTTGTAACTAAATTTATGGGGATATTCTTGGCATTTAAAGTAATAATAGCTAGAATTTGGAGTATTTTATTAGCAATATTTCTCAAAATTGGAGCATCAACAGCATACTTTTTTACAGAATATCTATATAATAGTATATTAGCACCATTAATTGAACTAATAATATTTACTTGGTTTTTGGAACTTTTAGAAAAAATTCCTACAATCAATAGATGGTTACAATCTATATATAAAATATTCTTATCATCATTTCAAGCAGTAGAAAAAGTATTAGAACAGACCCTACATATCCCATTTGAAAAATTCTTGGCAATGCTTGTACGAAAAATCCAATTAAAAATTAGAAAATTAGAAAAAAGTAAAATAGATTCAACAAGAAAAGAGATATTAGATAGGAGAGAGATTAATATAAACCTACATCAAAAGATAAAATTAAAACGAGAAATATACCTCAAAAGTTTAGTTGATGATAGCTATAAATCCAAATATCAACAACTTAAACTAAAAAGAGTCCAAAAAAGAAGATATAATAGAAATAATCTATTATAATCCTGCTTCTTGGATAGCTTCCATTTGAGCATGTGCTATTAGTGGGTCTATTACTAGCTTTAGATTACCATCATTCATTATACCATCAAGAGAGTATAGAGTAAGCCCTATTCTATGGTCTGTTAAACGATTTTGAGGATAGTTATAAGTCCTAATCTTTTCAGAACGACCACCTGAACCAACTTGTAGTTTTCTCTCTGCTGATGTCTCATCAAGTTGAGATTGTAACTCTGCTTCATATACTCTAGCTTTAAGTACTTTCATCGCTTTATCTCTATTTTTATGTTGAGACTTTTCATCTTGAATAGCCACTACGATACCTGTTGGAATATGAGTAAGTCTTACTGCTGAATCAGTTGTATTTACAGATTGTCCACCACATCCACTAGAACGGTAAACATCCATCTTTACATCATTTGCCTTAATATCCACCTCTACATCATCAACTTCAGGGATAACTGCCACAGTTATAGCAGAAGTATGAACTCGTCCTTGTGTCTCTGTATCAGGGACTCTTTGGACTCTATGTACACCTGCTTCATATTTAAGCTTAGAATATACTCCCTCACCTTTTAGCATAGCTATCATCTCTTTATATCCACCAGCTGTTCCATCAGATGAACTTACTATCTCAACTTTCCAACCAACTATCTCTGCATATCTAACATACATTTTGAATAAATCTGCAACAAAAAGAGCTGCTTCATCACCACCTGCACCTGCACGAAGTTCCAAAAAGATATTTTTATCATCGTTTTTATCTTTTGGTATCATTAGAAGCTTTATCTCCTCTTCAAGGACTTTAACTCTAGCTTCAAGTTCTGGAAGTTCCTCTTTTGCAAGTTCGCCAAGCTCTGGGTCTTTTAGAAGCTCTCTATTTTCTATAATTGAGTCATCACACTCAATATACTCTTTTGCTTTCTCTACTAAAACAGAGAGTCCAGATTGCTCTTTTCCTAAATCTGTCATTCTTTTAATATCAGAACTTATATCAGGTGAACTTAAAAGTGTGTTGATTTCATTGTATCTATCTATAAATGGTTGAAGTTTTTCTTTGAACATTGGGGTTCTTTAATTTGGAGTTTTGTTTGGGGTAATAGAGAACTGCTTACGCAGCTTCTATTGCATTTACTAATTTATGAAGACGACTAACTTTTCTAGCAACTGTTGTCTTTTTCATAATACCTTTACTTACATATTTATGAAGCTCTTTATTAGCTACTTTAAACGCTTCATCAGCTTTTACTTTATCACCAGCTTCTACTGCACTTCTTACTGCTTTTGTAATATTTTTGATTTTAGTTCTATAATACTTGTTTCTCTCTGTTCTTACTGCTGTTTGTAAGATTCTCTTTTTTGCCGACTTATTATTTGCCATTTTGACTTTCCTTAAAATATAATTATTTCGTTTCTCTATCTCAATAGAACGAAATTTAGTTGAGGCATTTTATCCAAAAAGATATTAAGAGTTAATTAAACTAAACTTACAATCCAACTCTTTTAGCCTCTAATACCGCTTTACTTGCATTAATTTTACCATAAGCTCTTCTTACATCAAATCCACTACTATTATAATTTGCACTACTACCACCTATTTTATCAGCTGTTTTGATAATTATATCTCTAACCTCTTTTGGAGTAATATTTGGATTAACTGCGTACATTAATGCTATAACTCCTACTGTAACAGGTGTAGCAAAACTTGTACCATCTGTAAAAGCATAGTTATTATTTACCAAATTATTTTGGTTTTTAGACCCTATTGTACCCATATCATCAATACCCAAAATACCAGAAGATTCCCATGTATCACCACCTGGTGCTAATATATCAATATTACTACCATAATTTGAGTATGAACCAATATCATTATTTTCTACACTAGAACCTACTCCAATCACCCACTCTACTTCTGACTCATCATTCACATTATCAACATCTAAAGATACTCCCTCATTACCAGAAGCAAAAACTACTGTAATCCCAGCATCATACATCTTTTTAAGTTCTGATACTAATATCTCTGAAACATCATTTGACCCCCAACTACAACTTATAACTTTTGCACCACTGTTTTTGGCATACTCAAAAGCCTCTATTGTTTTGGCATCATCTAATTCATTTTGTCTAATAGCAATTAATTCAGCTTCAGGGGCTACTCCTACTACACCTTTACCATTAAGTGGTGCAACAATAAAACCTCCACAAGTATTACCATGTGAACCATAAACTGATGGATAATATACGATATTTGAGCCATCATCTGCATTATATATTAAAATTATATTATCTTTTAAATCCTCATGAGTAGGCTGAACGCCAGTATCAATTAGAGCTACTTTTACACCTGCACCCCTTGTAATCTTCCAAGCCTCTAATATATTTATATCAGCATTATCATCTACTCTATAATTTTTATCATTCAATACACTTTTATAAGAGTTTAAATGCCACTGATATTTAAAATATGGCTCACCACTTGCATTAAAATCACTTGATAAAGTATCTTCTACTGTAGAAATATTATTATCTTGAATTATTTCATTATTATTTGAAACTGTTGAATTAGTATTTTGAATTGTCTCATTACTAGATGAACTCTCACCACAAGAACTCAAAATAAATAGAGAACTTAATAAACTTATAGCAGTTAATCTATAATCTTTTATCTCCATTTTCGCTCTTTTCTAAAGTTTGGATGAGCAATTTTAATATTACCATCAAGATACAATTTTTGTGTAAATTCAAAAATGTTTTTACTCTTATCTATTTTGAGTAAATATATACTATCTGTAAGATTTTCAACAGATAGAGTATCATATTTACTTAGAACCATAGAACAATTTACATCCTCTATACACTCTACTAAAATATCATTTTTTACACCAATTTTATGCCCTTTAGATGTCATATAATATTTAATTTTATTCTTATTTCTAGGTTGAGATATTTCACTTACTTCAACTATATCACCATTCTCATAATAAAAATCACTTGCATTGAGCAAAAGCATAAAAGATATTAGAGATATAACTATTTTTTTATTCATAACTTCTCCTTATTTGATAAAGTATACAATAACTATACTTAGTTTTCTAATATATAAATTTTACCCATTATTATATCTTTTTCTCTTTTATTTATCGTACTATCTCTAAGCTCTCTCAACCAAAATATTACTGCTTCTTTATACCCATAAAATGAGATATTTTTTATAATCTCTTTTTTGCTTTGATTATCTAATTTATCTTTTATTAATCTAGCAGATACTAATTTAGAGGTGATTTTTTCTTGCTTTAACATCTCTTTCCCGACTTCGCCCCAAAAAGCACTACACCCCCCTGCCTACCGAGTTTTCCTAAAAAATCTAGGCACTACAAATCACAATTTACCCAAGATATAAGGAGTTAAAGAGTGCTTAACCTCCATAATA